>Ga0315277_10007004_pt1 | contig 14643 bp, 15 predicted proteins | sample YL17G05_15_MG_FD_203695 | JGI IMG/M metagenome (GOLD analysis project Ga0315277, IMG submission 203695) | Sediment microbial communities from Yellowstone Lake, YNP, Wyoming, USA - YL17G05_15 | ecosystem: Environmental > Aquatic > Freshwater > Lake > Sediment | place: USA: Wyoming | collected... | reverse complement strand
CGCCCGGTCAAAGGCAGCCCGGTCCAAAACATACGCCTGAACGCTGTCTCTGCGCAGCCTCAGTTCCCTCCCCGATGGGCTGAACAAGGTGGCCGATTTCACCTCCCTTAAGACCGTACCCTGAAAAAGGGGAAACCGGCGAAAACACTCGGCGCCGACAATGCCGCTGCACTGAATCGGTTCGCCGATCTTATCATGCTCCTCGAAAACCGCCACCTCATATCCCCGGCCAGCCAGCCTGTAGGCTACATAGCTACCGGCTACACCAGCGCCGATGACCGCTAGATCGTACAACCCGAAGGCCTGCCTTTCACCTTTCTCTCCCGTATTCTCCCCAGAAGACGAACTCCACTAGTTTCTTCATCCATGCCTTAGCTCCCGAAATTATTGGACGACACTCAGCCTTTTCAGCGCCTCCACGGTCTCCCTTTGGCCAATTTTCGCCCTTCTCAGGGCACGGGCCAGGAATTCAATGCTCTGGTCATAGGTCTCACGGTCTACAGGATAAGGAATGCCATCCTTGCCACCGTGAGCAAAGCTGTAGCGAACCGGGTCTCTAAAGCTGGAGGGCACGCCGTGTACCAGCTCCGAGACCAGGCTTAATGCTCGAATCGTCTTCGGCCCTACCCTTTCCAGGCCGATAAGCTCCTCAAAGCCCTGGGGTTTACGCTCGTGGGCAAGGTGAAATATCTTCTGTAGCCGATCAGGGTGTATATCCTCAGCGCTGAGATGATGGTGAGACGGCAGAGACAGTGTCTTTATCCTCTTCAGGTCGGCCAAAATGTTTTCTGGCTTGTCTTCAGCAGCGATCTGGGCGATGGTTGTTCGTGCCGCATCGCTCTCGCTAGCGGTGAGGTTAAGCACATGACCTTGCTGGTCGCAGCAAATGGCAGCATGGGGTTCGCAAACAAAGTCCTTGACTGCCTCGCCCAGCCAGTGGTATCTTCGGGCATAACGGGTAGCCTCATTCATCCCCTGCTGAACCACTGCCCACTCTCCTTTGGCGGTGAAGAGGAAAACGTGATGATATAGCTGATAGCCATCTTGAAGCGCCACGCTGTCCACCTTAGCTGCCATTCTGCTGGCATAGACCAGACCGGAGGGATCAACGGAGATGAATGGGCCAAAGCCTTCTATTTGGGAAGGGGTCTGCCTTGAGGTCCGCCCCTTGCCCCCGGCAATAAACAGGCCAAGCTCCCGCTCCGTTCCCTTTATCCCTTCCTTGAGGGCGGCACAGAGCGTAGTGGTAACGCCGCTGGAGTGCCAATCGAAACCGATGAGGCAGCCAAAAGCCTGAAACCAGTGAGGGTCTGCCATCCGCCGCAGCATCTCCTCGGGGCCAAACTCCTCAACGATGGCGATACAGACCCCCCGGGCAAGCTTAACCATGCGCTCAAAGAGCCAGCGGGGCGCATTGCCGTAGTGGAGAGGGAGGTTGGCGATGCCCGTCCTTATCGGCGTCCGTGATGGCGAAGGGGTGCCCATCATCCTCATCCTTCTGTTGAAGGTATTTGTTGTCTGCGTATATTACCACAGCCTTCCAACGAGAGGCAATTGATTTTAGCAATTTTCCAATCTAAATGTGGCCTTTCCTCAGCAGAGCAGAGCCTACAAGCGTTACTCCTGTCCCCACGATTGTCATCAGGCTGCCAACGAAGTAGCCTGCCGCCCGTATATAATGGTCGCCTACTTGATGTATTAGCGGACCAAGTCCGGGCGGCAAGCTCACTGCTCGCTCAGGGTATGTCCCTATCCAATGCCCCCAAGAAGGAACGAAAACCAAAACTAGAATGCCGCCTGTTAGAAGGATACAGCCAAACGCTAACGCCGGTAGACCCCGTCTCTTACCTGTCATCTCTTAACTTCCTTTCCTTTTTGTTTTTTGTTCCAAGGCTAGCTTCACGGGTCGCTGTGAGCTACGCGTCACTTCTTTTGAACACTTTCCAGAACCAGTTTCGTCACCTCAGCCGCCAGTTGCTGGCGTGGAATCATCTGGAGAAATCCTTTTTCCTCCTCAAGCAGCTGGCTATCAGGCATACTACCATAGCCTCAAACTAGAGGCAATCTCGTTCTGACAGGCCGTTACTCAATTTTGAACCAAAGAGCAATTAATTTGCTATAATATAAGTAAGAAACGGACCTTCTAGCTCATAATAAAGAGCCTTATGGTCTATCTAGCATGACTGATAACCTAGCAATAGTTACCAGGGCCAGGGTAGAGGTGCGGGGGGTGGTGCAAGGGGTTGGCTTCAGACCCTTCGTGTACCGTTTAGCTCATAAGCATCGCCTTGCGGGGTGGGTGCGAAATACCTCAAGCAAGGTGGAGATCGAGGTAGAAGGCCCCGTCGAGGAGGTGCGGAGCTTTCTTAACGACCTTGTAGAAGAAGCGCCGCCTCAGGCGCGAATCGAGGCGTTCTCGGCCAGCTTTGATAAGCCGCAGGGCTATACCGATTTCAAAATAAGGGACAGCCTCTCCCTCACCAGCGAGTATCAACTGGTCTCCCCCGACATTGCTGTTTGCCAAGACTGCCAGCGCGAGTTCTTCGACCAGGCGGATCGCCGTTATCGCTATCCCTTCACCAACTGCACTAATTGCGGTCCCCGCTTCACCATTATCGAGGACATCCCCTACGACCGCCCCCGAACTACAATGCGGCACTTCAAAATGTGCCCCCAGTGCCAGAACGAATATGACGATCCTCTTGACCGACGTTTTCACGCTCAGCCCAATGCCTGCCCCGTCTGTGGCCCAAGCCTGATCCTCCTTGATGCCAAGGGCAAGCAGGTTCCTGGCGATGAGATAGAAGTCGCAGCCTCGCTGCTCCTAGAGGGCAAGAGCGTGGCCATAAAGGGGCTAGGGGGATTTCTCCTCGCCTGCGATGCCACCAACAGGGAAGCGGTGGCGCTGCTACGGAAAAGGAAAAGGCGCCCATTCAAGCCCCTGGCAGTGATGATGACCACTATTGATGAGGTGAGAGAACACTGCGAGGTGCGCAAAGAAGAGGAGGAGCTCCTTCTTTCCCCCGAGAGCCCCATCGTTCTCCTTAAATGGAAACATGGCTCATCCTCCATCGTTCCCGAAATAGCCCCAAATATCAAATACCTCGGCGTAATGTTGCCCTATACTCCGCTCCATCACTTGCTGATGAGGCAGGTGGGCTGCCCGCTGGTGATGACCAGCGGCAACCTGAGCGAAGAGCCCATAGCCAAGGACAACGACGAGGCGATGCGCCGGCTCAGCGGGATTGCCGACTACTTTTTGGTCCACGACCGCGACATCTACTCGCGCTATGATGATAGCGTCTTCATTGTAGAAGCTGGTTTTCCCCGGTCAGCGAGGCGCGCCCGAGGCTATGCCCCGTTTCCCATCCACCTTCCTTTCCACTCACAGCAGGTGCTCGCCTGCGGCGCTGAGCAGAAAAACACCTTCTGTCTCGCCAAAGAGGGGTACGCTTTCTTGAGCCAGCACATTGGCGACCTTGAGAACGAGCAGACGCTGGACCATTTTGAGACCACCATCGAGCTTTACAAGAAGCTGTTCCGGGTGGAGCCAGAGATTGTGGCCTATGATATGCATCCCGAATACCTTGCCACTAAGTATGCGCTGGAGCTTAAAGCAAGGCAAGGCGATAGGCTTACGTTTGTCCCGATTCAACACCACCACGCCCACATCGTGAGTTGCCTGGTGGAAAACGGCAGACTCGACCGCGTTATCGGCGTGGCCTTAGACGGCACGGGTTACGGCACCGACGGCAACATATGGGGTGGAGAGTTCCTGGTGGCCGATGCCCAGAGCTATCACAGGTATGGCTACATAGAGTACGTGCCCATGCCTGGCGGCGCCGCTGCCATATTAAAGCCCTACCGCATGGCCATGGGCTATCTTCTCGCTTTGCTGCCGGGGCAGTCTCTAGATAGGTTGCCTCTCCTCAGCCGAGTCTCCGCCGAGGAAATAGCCGTTATCCAACGTCAGATCGAGCGGCAAATAAACACGCCACTGACCTCAAGCTGCGGCCGCCTCTTCGACGCGGTTGCCGCCATTGCTGGCGTAAGGGGGAAGATCGACTACGACGCCCAGGCTGCCATCGAGCTTGAGATGCTTGCCCCCGATGGCATCACCCTTGCTTCCTACCCCAGCTATCCTCACCCTATCGATGCTATAGGGCAAAAAAGGGTAATAAGGGTGGGGCAGCTTCTGGCCGCCGTGATTAGGGATGTGGAGGCTGGAGTGGTGGTTCCCGTAATATCAGCCCGGTTCCATATCACCGTAGCTTTGATCATATCAGAGATGTGCCACCTCATTGCCCAGGATACGGGGTTAAGAGTGGTAGCCCTCAGCGGCGGCGTCTTCCAGAATCGTTTGCTCTTCCGCCTGGCCCTTGATGCCCTGGAAAGGGAGGGCTTTAAAGTACTGACCCACAGGTTGGTGCCGACTAACGATGGCGCCATATCTCTGGGGCAGGCTGCCATCGCCCATTTTGCGACCGCTAAATAGAGAAGTATAGATGTACCTAACCATTCCCATGCAGATCAAAGTAGCAGCAGGTAAGACACCCCCCTATGGAAACAGGGCTATCGCCTCTATTTTTTAAAAATAAATGTCTAGACATGTTGGCAAATCTAGGCTATAATGCTTCGGGTTTACGCTGAGATTTGAAAAGGAGAATTGAATGGCTAAATCCAAAACTCAGGAATATCCCGTCATCTGGCTCCAGGCAGCCACCTGTACCGGCTGCTCAGTATCGGTGCTCAATACGGAAAGCCCCACCATCAAGAATGTGCTCATCGACGAAGTGGTCCCGGGGAAACACGTCAATGTCCGATACCAGGCCACCATAATGGCCGGGGCCGGGGAACAGGTGATCGAGGCCATGGAAGAGACATGGAAGCAATTCAAGGGGAGATATCTACTCGTGGTGGAGGGAGCGATACCAACCCGAGCCAATGGTCTCTACGGTAGCCTTGGAGAGAATAATGGAAATCGCGTTCCCCTCGCCGACCGTGTGGAGGTGCTGGGTCGCGATGCTCTGGCAGTGATTGCATTGGGAACATGCGCCGCCTTCGGTGGCATTGCCGCCGCTGCCCCCAACCCCTCGCAGTCCATCAGCGTCTCAGAGCTATTCCAGTCCCGGGAAGTAATAACCCCATTGGTGAACGTTCCGGGCTGCCCACCCCATCCTGATTGGTTTCTGGGTACGGTAGCCAGCATCTTAATCGGGGGGCTGCCTAAGCCCGAGGATATCGATGAGCTCGGGCGCCCCAAGGCCTTCTATGGCAAGCTCATCCACGAGAACTGCGAGCGCCGGGCCTACTACGATGAGAAGAAGTTCGCCAAAAAGCTGAGCGATGAGGGATGCCTTTACGAGCTTGGTTGCAAAGGGCCGGTAACCCATGCCGACTGCCCCATAAGGCGGTGGAACGGCGGGATCAACTGGTGCGTGGGATGTGGCGGGCTATGCATCGGGTGCGCCAGCCCCGGCTTCCCTGACCTGCTCTCACCCATATATGAAAAGACCGCTGACGTCAGTTTGCCTAATATTGGCGCCAAGTAGAGGAGGTTTGAGCAATTGGGCCGCATTATAATAGACCCTATAACCCGGATCGAGGGACATCACAAGGTTGAAGCTCAGGTAGAAAACGGCAAGATAAAGGAAGCTAATAGTTCAGGCACCCTTTTTAGGGGCATTGAGCTGATCCTACAGGGAAGGGACCCCCGCGATGCCCAACACATAACCCAGCGCATCTGCGGGGTATGCCCCACCAGCCACTCTATAGCTGCTACCCTCAACCTGGACAGCGCCTTTGGCATAGCTGACAAGATACCCGACAACGGCAGGATTATACGCAACCTTATCCTAGGCGCTGCTCACATCGCCGACCACATCCTCCACTTTTATCACCTGGCCGCCCTGGACTATGTGGATGTGACCAAAGTGGCCAAATACGAGGGCAAGGACTCCGCCTTGAACTCGGTCAAGGCCTTCATCCAGCGGGGCGAGCTTGGCCCCTTTGTCCCTCGCTATGAAGGGGACTACCGCCTGCCGGATAAGGTGGACCAAGAGCTTGCAGGCCATTATGTTCAGGCGCTGACCATGAGGCGCAAGGGCCAGGAGATGCTCTCCATCTTCGGTGGCAAGATGCCCCACAATATGGCCGTAGTGCCCGGAGGCGTCACCGAAGTGGTCACCGTTGATAAGATAACATCGTTCCTGTGGCGGCTCAATGAGCTAAGGGACTTCGTCGACAATGTTTATATTCCCGATGTTGTCACCGTGGCCCAGGCCTATAGCGACTACTTCGAGATAGGGCGCGGCTGCGGCAACCTTCTTTCTTACGGCAGCTATGACCTCGATGGAACCGACTCCGACCTTACCAAGAGGAAGCGGCTATATAAACAGGGGACGGTTTCCACAGATCTCAAGTGGCAGCCACTAGACGCAGGCAAGATCGCTGAATATGTTACCCATTCCTGGTATGATGAATCCAGCAATGGGCGCAAGCCAGCCGAAGGGGAAACCAAGCCCAACGAAACTAAGAACGACGCCTATTCCTGGGTCAAGGCGCCCAGGTACGATGGCAAGGTCTACGAGGTTGGCCCTCTGGCCAGGATATTGGTGAGCTACGCTGCGGGCGAGCCTAAAATCAAGTCCCTGGCGGATTGGGCGCTCTCCGCCCTCAAGGCTAAGCCCCAGGCTGCCTTCTCGGTTCTGGGGCGGCACCTGGCGCGAGCCCTCGACACTAAGCTAGTAGCCGACTCCATGCCCGAGTGGCTGCTGCAACTCAAGCCAGGGGAGCCAGTCTATATTCCATACGAGATCCCGGAGGAGTCAAGAGGTATGGGCCTTGTTGAGGGAGCTCGAGGTGCGCTAGGACACTGGATAGAGATCAAAAACAAGCGGATCAGCCGCTACCAGTGCGTGGTACCCAGCACCTGGAACATGTCGCCATGCGACAGCAAAGGGCAACCGGGGCCTCTGGAGCAGGCGCTCATCGGGACTAAGATTAGGGATGAGGCTAATCCCTTCGAGGTAGTGCGCATTGTGAGGTCCTTTGACCCATGCCTTGCCTGCGCGATACATCTGGTGACACCCAAGGGGAGGAGCCTGGGCGAATTTCAGGTATGTTAGCCAAGATGGATAAGAAATCTAACAGCAGAATAGTCGTCCTAGGGGTGGGCAACGAGCTTATGAAGGATGACGGGATAGGAGTGCATCTAGCTCGGGCGCTAGCCAAGGAAAACTTGACTGCCCCAGTCGAAATGATCGAAGGCGCTACTATCCTCGATTGCCTGCCCGGCGGCGAGCCGATAAGCAAGCTGGTAGTAGTGGATGCGGTCTGCGGCGGTGGCGAGCCTGGGGCGATCTACCGTTTCACCCCCGACCAAATCGAGGCGGAAGCGAACCTGATGACTTCAGTGCACCAGCTTGGCCTGCTTGATAGCCTGAAGATGAGCGAGATGGCGGGCATTAAACCCAGAGAGACGGTCATCATCGGGGTGGAGCCAAAGGAGATAGCCTGGGGTATGGAGCTTTCGCCAGAAATCCAAGGCCGCCTGCCCGAAGTAATGCGCTTGGTGCTGAAAGAAGTTAACTCCACGTCATACAAAGAAAGCTAGCTAAAGAAGGGAAGAACATGCTGATCACGGAAAACAAACCTATGGAAGAGATTCTACAGTACCTCAACGGCGAGAACAAAATCTTTCTTGTGGGCTGCAAGGGGTGCGCCGAGGGCTGCCAGACCGGAGGCGAGCCGCAAGTAAGGGAAATGAAGCAGAAGCTAGAGGAGATAGGCAAGAAGGTCACCGGTCTCTGCCTTATCGACTTTGCCTGCAACGACCAGTTGACCAAGATGACCCTCCGCGCCCATGAGAAGAAGATCGTGGCCTCTGACTCCCTGCTGATGCTCTGCTGCGGCATCGGGGTACAGGCGGCAGCAGCGGTGGTGGATAAGGTGATACACCCCGGCTGCAACACTATCTCCCTGGGCGGTCGCCATGGAGAGTGGCGAGAGGGGGAACGCTGTCTGGAATGCGGCCAATGTATGCTGGAATTTACCGGCGGCATCTGTCCTATCGCCAGGTGCGCCAAGAATATAATCCACGGCCCCTGCGGCGGCTCGGAAGGCGGTAAATGTGAAATCCACCCCGATCTGCCCTGCGCCTGGCATCTAATTATCGAACGACTTACCAAACTTGGGAAGTTGGATAGGCTGGAAGGGCTCATCCCTCCAAAAGACTGGAGCGTGAGCCTTACCGGTGGCCCCCCGCATCCCCGGTAACTGTGTTATAAACGATCAAGAGCGAACAGAGGGGGTATGAAACTATGAAAGCTGGGACTAATCTGGAGAAGATGCTAGAAAGCGGAAATTTCGCAGTTACTGCTGAGGCAGGTCCGCCAAGGGGGGCTGTGGCCAGCGTCGTTCAAAGAAAGGGCCAACTACTCAAGCCTGTCTGTGACGCGTTAAACGTAACTGATAACCAGACCGCAATTGTGCGGATGTCAAGCGTTAGCGGCTGCGTCCTACTGAAACAACTAGGTGTCGACCCGGTGATGCAGGTGGTTTGCCGCGATCGGAACAGAATTGCGATTCAAAGCGATATCTTAGGGGCAGTGGCCTTAGGTATCGGCAATATCCTCTGTTTGAGCGGCGACTACCAAAGCTTCGGCGATCATCCTACGGCCAAGGGTGTCTTCGATTTGGACTCCATCCAGCTAGTCAAACTGCTAAAGCAGATGCGAGAGGAGAAGAAATTCCTTTCCGGAGAGAAGATTTCAGGAGAGGTGCCCCTGTTCATCGGAGCTGCTGAGAACCCCTTCGCCGATCCCTTTGAGTACCGAGTCTTGAGGCTGGCCATGAAGATAAAGGCCGGGGCCGATTTCATCCAAACACAGGCTGTTTTCGATGTCGGCAAGTTTGCCAAATGGATGCAAATGGTAGCGGATCGAGGGTTGGACAAGCAAGTCCATATCCTCGCCGGTGTAATACCCATAAAAACGGTAGGTATGGCCCGCTATATGCGGGACAACGTTCCCGGGGTAAGCGTTCCCGACGAGATAGTGAACAGAATGGCAGATGCCAAGGATACCAAGGAAGAAGGGTTAAAAATAGCCCTTGAGATAATAGAGCAAATTAAGGAGATACCCGGGGTTCACGGCATCCACATAATGGCGGTCGGCTGGGAGGATATTGTGCCCACGATCGTGGAAAAGGCAGGCCTGCTACCGCGACCCATGATATAGGGCAATGTAAAGCGTGCTGGTACGGGCTGGAAACTAGGCTGGGACTGGACGTTGATTCCAGAAGCTACTTATACTTGCCTACCAGCCTCGTAGTGGCCTTCTGGTGACCGACGCCGATCAATAATCCTTGGTCGACATCTCCATCAAATTCTGCGGGAATAGGTCAAGAGCGCAAGGTCTTCCCTTATGTGCGAGCTATTGTTATAATTCTAAGGCGATTGCCTTACATAGATGAATTGGAAACTTGCGACTTAGGGTGTGAACAGGGGGCTATAATGACCAGCACAACCATCAACAATGTGAGAATTCACTATCGGGTTTCGAGGGAAGGGCCAGCGGCCACCTTGCTTCATGGCTACACCGGCAGCCACCAGGATTGGGCTCATCAAATTCCGCTACTATCCAAGAGATATCAAGTTGTTGCCCTAGACTACCGAGGTCACGGGAAATCGGAGGCGCCTTCCGCCGCCCGCGGCTACTCCATCGAGCTCCTGATCCAGGATGTACGCGGACTGCTCAGACATTTGAGCATCCCCAGGAGCTGCATAGTAGGTCACTCCATGGGCGGATTCATCGCCCTGGAACTGGCCCTTAAGTATGCCGATATGGTTAGCGCCCTAGTCTTGGTTGATACCTCTAGTGGCGAGTTCGAACGCGTCCCAGGGTTCGCTGAGCTGAGGGCCAGGCTCGACGAGCTGGCGCGAAGCGAGGGGATGGAGGCAGCTTTCGAATACAACGCAGCTCACAACCCTCTGGCCCAGCAGCAATTTGAACGGCACCCCGAACTGCGCCAGGTTTCGAGGCAAAAAATGCTACAGACCTCTGTTGATGGCTACGTCTTCACCTGGCGCGCCATTTCAGAGTGGAAGCCCGTTACTGAACGGCTTTCTGAGATCAAGGTGCCTACCCTCATCGTAGTCGGGGAAGAGGACACCCCCTTTCATCGGCCCTCTCAGATTATGAAGGAATCTATAGCCAACTCGAGGCTTGAGATTATCCCAGGGGTGGGCCACTCCCCGCATGAGGAAGCTGCTGACGCCTTCAACGAGGTGCTGATGGATTTCCTCGCTGGTTTGCATCTCGGGGGTTAGCTTGGCATCCTGAATGAGCACCCCCATTCGAGGAGGGTACGAAATGAAGAAGATATCGGTATGCGGCAAGGGAGGCAGTGGCAAAAGCGCTATAACCACCCTGCTGGCCAATGCGATACGAGAAAGGGGCTACAAGGTACTGGTCATCGATTCCGACGAGTCAAACCCGGGGCTTTATCGCATGCTCGGCTTCGATAGGCCGCCGATCCCTCTCATCGAGCTGTTAGGCGGCAAGATGAGAGTGGAGGAGAAGCTGGCAGCCGCGGTTCGAGCCGGGAAGTCGGAACTGGAGGCAGCACTGATGCCAGAGGAGCCCATCTCGATCATAGAGATCCCGGCCCAATATCTTCTGGAGTCGGATGGCCTCAGATTGGCGATGGTAGGCAAGATACATAGTTCTCGGGAGGGATGTGCCTGCCCCATGGGGGCGGTAACCCGTGAATTTCTGCGTAAGCTCCGCCTGCAAGATAACGAGGTGGCGATTGTCGATATGGAAGCAGGGGTAGAGCACTTTGGCCGGGGCGTGGGCATGGGCCTGGACAGCGTGCTCGTCGTAGTGGATCCCTCATTCGAATCCCTGATCATTGCAGAGAGGGTGAAAAAGCTCTCCGCTGAAATGGAGATTGGCGATGTGTGGGCTATCCTCAACAAGGTCACTTCAGAGAAGCTGCGTTCTAAGCTAACTAAGGAACTGGAGAAACGGGACATAGCTGTGATCGGAACCGTCCACTACGACCCCGAGATTTTCGAGGCTGACCTTGAGGGGCTTCCGGTATTTGGGCTCAGAGCCGCGGCTGACCTCCCCAAAATACTGAACTCGTTACTGCTCTGAGGGAGGGCTATGAGCCCTTGAGCCTTTTGGGGTGTCTTCGAGCGGGAGGCAAGGGTGAGCAGAACAGAAACGACTTGTATATCTCGCTGAGCATGTCATCCGCCCCATTCTCAGCGGCAACCACCACAAACTCGCCTATTGCATTCATAAACGCTTGGAAATCGCGATACCTTCCTGGAAGCTGGTCTTCATAAGCATTTCTGTAGGCCTGTTCTTGACTGTACTCTTCGACAATGGCCTTATGGACATTCTTCCTTACCTCGCTAGGGAAAGGCCCAGGCCAAAGATACCGGGCATATCTTCGCGCCTCAGGCGGCGGCGAGGAGGAACTTGCCAGAAAGACCGCATTCATCTCATCAAACGCCTCATCCGTCCCCCTCTCGGCCCCTATTTCCACCATGTCGGCTATTCTCCGCACGAACTGCTCGAAATCAGAAAATTTATCGTGAAACTGTTGCTCATATACGCGCCTGAACCTCTTCCCATCATTAAGCGCAGCAACGACGCCCTGCCCCACCTCGTTCCTTATAACCTCTTTGAAGCCATCAGGCCAGAATTGCTCAGCCGCGGCATCAGCTTCTTCGGTATCGGGCATGAAATGCATCGGATTTCACTCCCTCATTCGCCTCTGCCTTGAACTCAAGGTCCCCCTTTGACCTGTATTGCTTGGCCTGAGATAAAGCTCGACTCATCGCAGGCAAGGAATAGGGCGACATTGGCCACATCCTCTACTGTACCCAGCCTCCTCAGCGCTATCTGCGCCGCAGCAGCCCTTTTCAGGTCGTCGAGATACATTCCAACCCTTCTGGCGCTGTCGCGGGTCATCTCGGTATCAATAAAATCAGCGACTATACAGTTTACGTTGATGTTGTATCTGCCCAATTCCAGAGCCAGGGCTTGGGTCAGACCTTTGAGCCCGGCGCTGGCTGAGGAATAATGGGCCAGACCACGATCCACGAAAGTTGCCGGGACTGTAGATGAGATGCTAACGATCTTGCCATAGTTCTGCTTCACCATATATCTCTGCGCGGCCTGGGCACAATTGAAACTGCCCTTTAGGTTGATGTTGATAACGGCATCCCATTCATCCTCTGACATCTTATGAATCAATATATCCCGCCTCATGCCGGCGTTGTTGACCAGAATATCTACCTTGCCGAACTCACGAACCGCCCGGGCAAACATTTCCTCCACCTGTTCCCTCTTAGAAACGTCGGCCCCAACGGCCAGCGCCATCCTCCCCATCCTCTTCAGCCTCTCAACCAAGCTCTCGGCTGCCGCTAAGTTAATATCATTTGCCACTACCTTGGCCCCTTCATCGGAAAACCTGAGGGCAATTGCCCGGCCGATGCCTCTTCCCGCCCCGGTGACCAAGGCTACTTTTTCGGAAAGCCTCATACCAGCCCCATCAGCTTCATATCGCTGGCGTGAACCGAGAATTCCGTTGTGCTGCCCGACACCTCCCCTGTTTTATCTCCGCAATAAGCTCCTGCTCGCTCCCGATCCTATTCTCGAAAATGGTGAAACACTGGCCCACTTGCAAGATGGCATGGGAATCGCTTCCAGCAGTAGCCCCCAGCTTGAGATAGTCGCTCACCTGTGCCGCTAAATTGCCTTCGGTCACGCTCGACATGCTGCCGTATACTTCTACGGCGTCAACAAACTGGAAGACGGGCCGCTTAGAAGCTTCTTCCACACTCACCACATGATTGACATGATTGAAATGATCGAACAAAACGTATCTGAAGGGGTGAGCCGCGATCATCACCCCACCCGCCTCGTCAACTAGTTCCCTGAGCTCTTCAACACGGTATACGTTTAACACTGACTTGTGAAGGCCAAAGACCAGTATGTGCCCGCAATCGGTATCGACTTCCGCCCCACCCAGGACTAAGAAATCGTGCTTCCTCCTCCATTTATCCAGCGTTTCCTCGCTCCATAACTGGTTGTGTTCGGTGATACACACCCCGTCGAGGCGCATAAGCTTTGCCCGCTGGATAAGCTCGTCGGGAGTCATATACGCACACGCTGAACCGTAGCTAGTATGGTTATGTAAGTCTATTCGGAACACCTAAAAGCTTCGCTCCTCTGACTCACCAGCGTAAAACACAGACCTTCCACCGTGATCTTAATCGGGGCTCCTGAACTCCACGCCTGGCCCAGGGTCACACTCCGCGATAGAATGCTGGTTGCTAGACCTGTGGTCAAGTTCGGTCATGGCTTTCTGACAGCGAACTGGCAGTAGCCACCCTTTACCATTGAGGCCTCCATTTCGATGACCGCATCAAGGTCTAAATCCTGATGCAGGGTTTCCAAGGCAGTAAGACAAGCGTGTCTGCAAGGTAAGAGGTTGGCTACGTCCTCGCCGCACTTTTCCTTTATCTTCTTAAAGGTCAAACAATCAACTATCCTGTAGATCAGTCGATTAGGGTTGTTCTCGACAATGGGCAGGGTAGAAATATCCTGGGTGCTCAAATAGGCGGCCTCCAAGACCCTTTGGGGCAAAAGCGTAAACCTGTAGTAACCACCGGTCTTGTCAATGGCCGCTTTTAGAACCTCATATGTTCGGTCGGGATACTCCTCGCCCAACTGGAGACTCCTTCGTATCCACTCCCTTCCATATTCCCCGCATATTTGCTTGCCGATGGCCTCGATCTCCCTCTTTTTCTTGCCTGAGACGGCCTCAGCCAGCCTCCCGGCCAACTTCTCCACGTCAAATTCCCGCCTCAGCAGGCCAAGCATATCCGGATTTAGCTCGAAGGATAAGGCTCTCACCTCGCTCATGCCTTCACCTCCTGGGGGAGTACAATCGTTATCGCATCGACAGGGCAGACCTCGATGCACTTATTGCATCCGGTACATTTGTCGCTATATGGCGCGCTGAGTACATAGGCCCCTGGCTCTTTCTTATCGGTCTCCTTATACTTCTCAACCTTAACCGCGCGTACGGTGAACACTGCCGTGGGGCACGCCTGCAAGCACTTCTTGCAATCAAAAGGGACAGTGCATTTGGTATGATCTATCGCAATCTGGGGATACAGATTCATTTCACCAAACCCCCCTTAGTGCAGGTAAGCTCACCCTATCGACCAGGGTTATTGCGCCTCTGGGGCACCCTGTCTCGCATAGGCCACAGCCAAAACACCGGAATGGGTCGATGTTAGCTTTATCGGTGGTAACCTCAAATTTCAGGGCGCCAAACTGGCAGCGCTGAACGCATACCCCGCATCCATTGCAAATACCGTAGTCCACCGTAGCCACATAATGGCTTTTGAGACACTGTTCAGTGAACCCGTAATCGAGGCGCCTCCTTATCGCTGAGCAATCGGGATAATCGCAGTTACATATCCCGCCAAGATAAGAGCCGCCAAAGGTCATTATCAGGTGCACCAGACCCTTCCTGTCCCACTTTGTCAGCCACTCCTTGGCCTCATCAGGGGACATAAAGTTGACCCCACCCTTGTACCTCTCTGGCCAGCGC
>Ga0315277_10007003_pt1 | contig 14644 bp, 13 predicted proteins | sample YL17G05_15_MG_FD_203695 | JGI IMG/M metagenome (GOLD analysis project Ga0315277, IMG submission 203695) | Sediment microbial communities from Yellowstone Lake, YNP, Wyoming, USA - YL17G05_15 | ecosystem: Environmental > Aquatic > Freshwater > Lake > Sediment | place: USA: Wyoming | collected... | reverse complement strand
GTGGCGCTGGAACGAGCTGCTCTGGCCCCTGGTGATCAGCACGGGCAACCGCATGCGCACCATCCAGACCGTGATCTCGCTGTTCGTGCGGGAGCGTTACGTGGAATGGAACTTCCAAATGGCCCTTTGCGTGGCGGCGATCCTGCCGATCTTCGTGCTATTCATAAGCATCCAGAAGTACTTCGTCCAGGGCGTTGTGCTGTCCGGTATCAAAGCCTGAGAGGTCAACAGAGGTGCGTCGATGAAGGAGAAGGTCAAAGCGATCGCGGTGCAGATGCCGATTCCCGACGAGGCCGACCGCGACGGCAACCTGGCCACTGCCGTGCGCCTTCTGGAAGAGGCGGGGGCCCGCCGGCCGGACCTGGTCTGCCTGCCGGAACTGTTCGCGGGACTGAAGGTGCACAGCCGCCTGGACGGGCCGGAAACGCGGGCGGTGGGTCAGGTGGCCCGCAAGCACGGCATGTACGTCATAGCTCCGCTGTACATCGAAGAGGGCGGAGCAGTCTACAACTGCTCGGTGCTCATCGACCGGCAAGGCCAGGCAGCCGGATGCTACCACAAGGTGCACCTGTGGCCGTGGGAGGCGCCGGTGTTTGGCGTGAAGGCGGGTGACTCTTTCCCGGTCTTCCAGCCCGATTTCGGCCCACTGGGGTTGTGCATCTGCCACGATCATCAGTTTCCCGAAACTGCGCGCGCCCTGGCCCTCGGTGGTGCGGAGGTGGTGCACTGTGCCACGCGCATGCCCGACCCGTTCCAGCTCCCCTGGCTGGAGTTCTCGCTAGTACGCAGCCTGGAGAACCAACTCTATGTCATCTCCGTGGGCAACTCCGCCAACGAGAGCTCCACCCACATCGTGGCGCCGCGTTTCCGGGGAGCGGTGCTGGCCGCCTGCGGACCCGGGACGCACCTGGTCGAGGCGGAGCTGGACCTAGCCTGGCTGCGCCGGCAGCGTCAGGCCTCACCGCTGTACCGGTACCCGAAAGACGTGCCCAACCAGGAATGCGAGGATCGCCTGAAGGAAACCGAGTCGCATTGTTTCCTGCGCGAGAGGCGGCCCGAGACCTACGGGGCCCTAGGGAGGTAGGCAGAGAATGCTCGTCGCCGAGAACGTGCACCAGATCCGCTCCGGTTACCACGGCATCTACGCTGCCGCCTACCTCATCACGGGGAAGGATCTCACCCTTATTGACAGCGGGGAGAGCGAGACCTGGCGCGAGCAGATCCTGCCGTACATCCGAAAGCTAGGCCGAGACCCGCGAGAGCTTGCCCGGGTGATCCATACCCACGGCCACGACGACCACGTGCACAGCGACCTTGAGATCCGGGCCGAGACCGGGGCAGAAATTTGGATCTCCGAGAGCGGCGCTGGCTTTCTCGGAGAGCCGGGCAGCCGCGCCCGCTGGGAGGATTCGCTGTACGACGGCTGCCTCACGGCCGAGGAGCGAGAGGCTATCCGCCTGGGCACCGACTATCGCGGGCCGCCGCGCCGGGAAGAGCCCATCCCCGTTGATCGCCGCTACCGGGACGGGGAGGCTCTGGAGGCAGGGCCGCTTACGCTGCGCGCCCTCCACGCCCCCGGGCACACTGTGGACAGCTACTGCCTGGTCGCGGAGAAGGAAGGGCTGCTGTTCACAGGGGATGCGGTCAACGGCGAGGGCACCGACTTCGACGACCTGCCGGTGTTCCAGGACCTGGAGGCGATGTTCGCCACAATGACGAAGCTGCAGGGCCTTCCCGTACGGCTGGTCCTGGCGGCGCACCCGTATCTGCCGTTCCGGGAATCGGTCCTGGAGGGCGAGCGCGGGAGGGAGCTGATGCGCCGCACCGCCTCCTTCAGCCGCAGGATGACGGCGCGCATTGTTGAGCTACTGGCCGATGCCGGCAGACCCTTAAGCACCGCCGAGATCTCGGCTCGGATCTGCGCTGAGCTCGGGCCCAACCGCCCGGAGCCCCGGCCGCACGGGACCGTGCGCCTGCACCTGGTCGCCCTGGCCCGGCAGGGCAGGGTTGCGGCGCAGCCGGCAGCGGCTCGGGTCGTGTGGCGCTGGAGAGAAGAGGCGACCGGATGAGACAGGCGACACTGACCGCCCTGATCCGCGAGAAGCGCTTCGAGGCGGCCCTGGAGTTGCTGGAGGGTCAAATCCGGGCTGCCGAGTTGGTGGACCCCCGGCGGGACGACAGCTGGGGCATCGACGCGGACATCCTCGCCTACGCCCTGCTGCGCCACCGCGGCATCGAAGCCTTCCGCTCGTACTGGCAAGAGCTGCTGCGCCTGTTCTCGCAGGAGCTGGAACCAGCGTGGGGGCACCTGCACAAGGGCCACATCTTCCTGCGTCTGGGTATCGCCTGCCTGGCCGGGGACCGAAAGCGGGCAGCCGCCTTCTTGGGGCAGGGTTTGGCCGACGATCGCCTGGTGGCCGAGGCCCGGAAGGCAAGTGATCCACAACTGGACGTCGAGGAGACCGTGCGGGACTCCCCCGCCTACATCACCCTGGTCACCGCTGCCCTCCTGGAGCACTGGCCCTTTGCCTCGGCTGCCCTGCGGGAGGAGTTCTTCCAGCGGCTGGTGGAGATCAAGTTCGACGTCATCTGGGGGCCCCAGGAAGTGGATCCCCGGCACAGCCGCCGGGCCCTGCTGCGCATTCTGCCGGCGGCCTCCGGGCAGTTGCTGGAGGATCGGCACGAGCTGGATCGGGTTTTCGACGCCCGGCTGCCTCTAGCCACGCTGAGTACCCTCGAAAGCTTCCTGGTCTCGCTGCTGTCCCGCACTTTGGAGGAGGCCGGCGGTCGAACCGGCGAGCCGCAGCCCCGGCTGGGTGGCCGGCAGATTCTCCCTGAGCTCGTCGCTGAAGCGGAGCAGCAGGGGCTGTTCCCCCAGCCGCTGGTTCCCACGGTGCTGCGCCTGGCGGCGATCCTGACCCGCCTGCTGCCCGAGTCAGATCGACTGCAGTTGGAGGTGGAGCTCACCAGCCGCGTGCGCCTGCAAATCGTGGTCATGCTCAAGATCCTGGTGGACCTGGCCCTGATTGCCTGGTCGGAGGCCCGGTGATGCTGCGTTTTCCCGCCGACTTCCTGTGGGGGGTTTCCACGGCCGCCTACTCGATCGAGGGGGCGTGGAACGAGGACGGCAAGGGAGAGAGTATTTGGGACCGCTTCACGCACACGCCGGGACACGTGGCCGACGGATCCACGGGGGACGTGACCTGCGACCACTACCATCGGGTGGCCGAAGACGTCGACCTGATGGCCGAGCTGGGTCTGAGCAGCTACCGCTTCTCGGTATCCTGGCCACGGATCTTTCCGGCAGGGACCGGCGCGTTGAATCGCAAGGGCCTGGACTTCTACTCCCACCTGGTTGATGCCCTGCGCGAGCAGGGGATCGAGCCCTTCCTGGTGCTGTACCAGTGGGACCTGCCTCAGGCCCTCCAGGAGCAGGGCGGTTGGGAGAACCCGGACACGGCCCGACACTTCGCCGAGTACGCCCGGAGGCTGTACCGGGAACTCGGCGACCGGGTGCGCTGCTGGATCACCCACAACGAGCCGTTCGTACCCTCCATGGTCTCATACCTGGAAGGGGCCCATCCGCCGGCGCTCCGGGACCCGCAGCGGGCTCTCGACGTGTCGCGCCAGATCCTGCTGTCCCACGGTCTGGCGGTTCAGGCTTTCCGCCAGGAAGGCAGGGCGGGCAAGATCGGGCTGTCTACCATCCTGTTTCCGGTCCACCCGGCGGACGACAGCGAGACCAGCTTGCAGGCTGCCCGGCGTTACGACGGCTACTTCCACCGCTGGTTTCTCGATCCGCTGTTCCGCGGGCGCTTCCCCGAAGACCTGGTGGACTGGTACCGGGCCAAGGGGCTGAACGTGCCCGACCTTTCCCCGGAGGAGGCCCGCCTGGTGGCCCAGCCCATCGACTTCCTGGGGGTCTGCTACTTCAGCCGCTTCGTGGTGCGCCGGGCAGCGGAGCCGCTGCTGGAGGTCGAGGTTGTGGCCCCTCCGCCGGAGCGGTGCAACGACTTGGGCTGGGAGATCTATCCGGAAGGCATCCATGAGAGCCTCGCCCGCGTGCAAGCGGACTATGCACCGCCGGAAGTCTACGTGAGTGAGAACGGCATTGCGCTAGCCGACCGGATCGACGCAGACGGCCAGGTGCGGGACCAGGAGCGCAGCGGGTTCCTGGCCCGCTGCCTGGGCTTCGTGCATCGCGCCATGCAGGAGGGAGTGCCGGTGCGGGGCTACTCGGTCTGGAGCCTGCTGGACAACCTGGAGTGGGACCTGGGCTTGTCCAAGCGCTTCGGCTTGGTGTATGTGGACTATGCGTCCCTGCGGCGCATCCCCAAGCTGAGCTACGCCTGGTATCGCCAGGTCGTCCGCAGCGGTGCCGTCGGGGAGAAGGAGCAGGCATGAAGAAGCTGAAGATCGTGGTTATCGGCGCCGGCAGCGCCACCTTCGGTATCGGCACGATCGCCGATCTGGTGGCTTCCGCGGAGCTGCGGGAGTTCGACCTCACGGTGAGCCTGGTGGACATCGACGCGCGGGCCCTGGAACGGACCATGGCCATGGCACGGCGTATCCGTGAGCACTTTGGTTCGCCCGCCCGTATCGAGGCCACTCTCGAACGCACAGAGGCCCTGCCGGGCGCGGACTACGTGATCACCTCGGTGGCCACGCGGCGCTGGGACCTGTGGGAAAAGGACTACTACATTCCCCTGGCCTATGGCTTTCGGCAGGTCATGGGGGAGAACGGCGGCCCGGGTGCCGCCTTTCACACCCTGCGCAGCCTGGACCTGATGGTCCCCATCGCCCGGGACATGGAGCGCCTGTGTCCCGAGGCGCTGCTTTTAAACTTCACTAATCCCGAGAGCCGGGTGTGCCTCGGGGTGAACACGCTCACCCGGGTGCGCAGCGTCGGCCTGTGCCACGGTCCCCTGGCCACGCTCGGGCGCATCGCGGAGCTGCTGGGCCGGCCGGCCGAGGAGATCGATCTGACAGTGGCTGGGCTGAACCACTTTCACTGGGCCCTGGAGGTGAAGGACAAGGCCATCGGGGCGGACCTGCGCCCGCAGCTGGCCCAGGCAATGGAGAAGGCGGACTGGGACAGCGACGGGCTGACCCCCCTGTTATTCCGCACCTTCGGCTATCTAACCTACCCCGCACCGAGCCACCCGGGGGAGTACCTGGGCTTCGCCCACGAGATCGCCGGTCCGCAGATGGTGCTCTGGGGCATCGGCGGCGTCTCCCGCCGTCTGAGTGCCCGGGCCGAAGACCACGAGTACGTCATCGAGGGCAAGTCCAACCAGCCCTGCTACCACCTCTGGTCCCTGGACATGGTGGAGCGCATCGATCGCATCCTGGCGGGAAAGGAACCTCTCAGCGAGGAGTTCACCCGCATGTCCATCGAGCTGGCCGTACCGATCATCTGCGACATCCAGTTCGACCGCCGGCATCGGCAGCTCGCAGCCAACGTGCCCAATCGCGGCCGGGCGATCGCCAATCTTCCGGAGGAGGCGATCGTCGAAGTGCCGATCCGTGTGGGCGCCGCCGGGGTGGAGCCGGTGTCCGTGGGGCCACTGCCCGAGGCCCTGGCTGGCCTGTGCTCCCTCCAGATCTCGATCCAGAAGTTGCTGGTGGAGGCATATCGGCAACGTTCGCAGGACCTGCTCCTCCAGGCCCTGGTGATCGACCCGGTGGTGGACAGCGTGCCGCGGGCCCGCGCCATGATGGAGACCATGCTCAAAGTGCAGGCGGACTACCTGCCGCAGATGCGATAGGATAAGCGGATAGAGGAGGGACCCGTTATGAACAAGAAATCGAAGCTGAAGATCGTGCTCATCGGGGCCGGCAGCGCCGGCTTCGGCCAGGGCACCATCGCCGACATCATGGCCGAGAAGGCCCTGCGGAATTTCCAGGTGACGGCAGTCCTGGTCGATGTGGACGAAGCGGCGCTGCGGCGTATGCATCGACTGGCTGAGAAATTGAAGGAGTACTACAAGGCGCCTTTCGCCGTCGAGTCGACCCCGGACCGGCGCACGGCCCTGCCCGGAGCCGACTACGTCATCACCTCGGTAGCCACGCGCCGCTGGGACTACTGGCAGAAGGACTTCTACATCCCTGCGGCCTACGGTTTCCGCCAGACCTACGGCGAGGGCGCCGGACCGGGGGCTGCCTTCCACACCCTGCGGAGCCTCAACCTGATGGTGCCGATCGCCAAGGACATGGAGGAGCTGTGCCCCGAGGCCCTGCTGATCAACTTCAGCAACCCGGAGAGCCGGGTCTGCCTGGCGGTGAGCAAGCTCACCCGGATCAACGCCGTGGGGCTCTGCCACGGACCCATCCACACCCTGACCCGCATCAGCGAGGCCCTGGGCCGGTCGGCCGAGGAGATCGAACTGACCGTGGGCGGCATCAATCACTTCCACTGGGCCCTCGAGGTCCGCGAGAAGTCAAGCGGCCGCGACCTGTATCCGGACATCGACCGGGTGATCGACAGCTATGAGTGGGACATCAAGGGCTTCACCGCACTGATGTACCATCTGTTCGGTAAGATCACCTACCCGGCTCCCAGCCATCCCGGGGAGTACTTCCCCTTCGCCCACGAGCTGGTGGGTCCGAAGGCCCTGGAGTGGGGCATCGGCCGGGTCTCCCAGCGCCTCTCCTCCACGGGCTCGGATCTGGAGTACGTGCTGGAAGGGCGGCGCAACATGCCCAGCTACGAGCTGTGGTCCATGGACCTGGTCAAGCGCATCGACGACTTCCTGGCCGGCAAGATCCCCATCACCACCCCGGATGTGTTCTTCAAGACCGACCTGACCCATCCCACTATGGAGTTGGCCATCCCGATCATCTGTGACATCGAGCTGGACCGCAAGCGCCGCGAGCTGGCCGGCAACGTGGTGAATCACGGCCTGGCCGTGGCGAACCTCCCGGAGGATGCGGTCGTGGAGGTGCCGCTTGAGGTCGGCGCCTCCGGCATACAGCCCGTCCAGGTCGGTCCGCTGCCCGAGGCGCTGGCCGGGGTCTGTGCCTTGCAGATCTCGATCATGAAGCTGCTGGTGGAGGCCTACCGGCAGAAATCCAAGGCGCTGCTGCTGCAGGCCCTGATGATCGATCCGATCGTCGACAGCTACCGGCGGGCCCGGGAGATGATGGAGACCATGCTCAAGGTGGAAGCCGACGTTCTTCCGGAGCTGCACTGATGGAACGTAAGACCCTCCAAGTCTTCGAGGCTGCGCGGCTGTGCTACGAGCTGGGGCAGAGTCAGCGGCAGGTGGCCGAGGACCTGGGTGTGTCGCCGGCAACCCTGACGCGGCTGCTGCAGAAGGCCCGCGACCTGGGTATCGTACGCTTCAGCGTGCAGCCTCCCGAAGAGTACGTTCAGGACGTCCAGGCCCTGGCGCAGCAACTGCAGGAGCGGCTGACCCTCCAGGAGGCCATCATTACCCCCTCCTCGCCGCGCCCGGAGGTGGTCCGCAAGGAGCTGGGCTTCGCCGCCGCCCGCTGGATGGCCTCGGTCCTGCGCTCCGGAATGCGCATCGGCTTTTCCGGCGGCCGCTGCGTGGCGGAGATCATCCCGTTTCTCAAGAAAACCGCCGACGGCGTGGAGGTAGTGCAGCTCATGGGCGGCGTGAGTCCCACGGAGATCGAGATCCAGGCGGATGTCATCGCCCGCAACGCTGCGGCTAGGCTGGGCGGCACCTGTCACGTGATCCACGGCCCGGCAATCTTCCCCTCGGAGATGGAACTGCAGCAGCTGCTCAAGAACCGCATCGTCGCCGACGTGGTCAAGCGCTTCGACGAGCTGGATCTCTCCGTGGTGGGCATCGGCACAGTGACCTCCGACAATCCGCTGATGCAGTGCGGTTTTCTCAACACGCAGGAAACGGAGCAGCTTTGCGAGCGCCAGTGCGTCGGGGACATCTGCGGCCACTTCTTCAACGACAAGGGTCTGGAATGTGACTCCTCGATCGCCCGGCGCATTCTCGGGATTCGCCTGAACCAGCTGGCACGCACACCCCTGGTGTGCGCCGTGGCGGCGGGCCCGCAGAAGATCTCGGCGATCATCGCCGCCTGCCGAGTGAAGATCCCCAAGGTGCTGGTCACGGACACGGACACGGCCAACGCCGTCCTGACGGCTCTGTCAGGGTAGGCAGGAGGAGCCCGCGTGGCGCGCATCATCGACCTGTCGCATCATCTTGTTCCTGGCAAGCAGCGCTTCCGGTTGGAGGTGAGACCCCGCTCGGTGGAGGAGTACCTGCCAGAGTACCCGGTGGCCCCAGGGGAGTGGTACGTCATGAGCGACGTGGAGATCTGCACCCACGTGGGCACCCACGTCGAGGCACCGTATCACGCTTTTCGCGACGGTGCCGCGGTGGCCGACTTGGACCCGCGCAGCCTCATCGGTCCGGCTGCGCTGGTGGACTTCACGGACAAGGGCCCTGAGGAGCCGATGCGTCGGCAGGAGATGGTGCAGCGCGGCGGTCATATCCAGCGGGACGACATCCTGCTCATTCGCACGGGCCTGAGCCGCCACTACCTGAGTCCCCGCTACCGGCGGCCGTATCTGGAAATCGACGCCGTGGCCTGGCTGGTCGACCAGGGCATCAAGGCCCTGGGCATCGACTGCTCGGGTTTCGAGGATCGCAGTCGGGAAAACCACGAGGAGGACCATCGCCGCCTTCTGGGCAATGGCATTCTCGTGATCGAAGACCTGAACAACCTGGACCGCATCGAGGGCAGCCGGGTGTTCTTCCTGGCCCTGCCCCTGCGTATCGAGGGCCTGGACGCCTGCTGGATCCGCCCCCTGGCGGTGGAACCGGAGTCCGCGGGTGCCCGGCTGGCGGAAGTCCTGCTCGGAGCGGACACGCAGTGGGTGCGCTAAGGCGGGGACGAGGATGAGCCGGTGAGCGCCCAGATAATCGCCGAAAGGCTGGTGGCCATGTATCGCCTGATGGTGCGCATCCGCTCCTTCGAGCACAAGGTCACCCAGCTGTTCCTTAAAGGGCTGGTCCCCGGAACCATTCATCTCTCCCAAGGGCAGGAGGCGGTGGCCGCGGGAGCCGTGAGCTGCCTGCGTAAGAGCGATCGGGTGCTTCTCACTCACCGGCCCCACGGCCAAGCACTGGCCAAGGGCCTGGAACCCAAGCGTCTGCTAGCGGAGATCCTAGGGCGCGCGGAGGGTTGTTGCCGCGGCAAGGGCGGCTCCATGCACCTGGCCGACCTGGAGCACGGGATCATGCCCACCATGCCGATTGTCGGCGCGGGCATCCCCATCGCCGCCGGTGTGGCCTTCGCCTTTCGAGAGTCCGGCAGCGACGCGGTGGTCATGGGTTTCTTCGGCGACGGGGCCACCAACATCGGGGCCTTTCACGAGGCCATGAACCTCGCCGCCCTCTGGAAGCTGCCCGTGGTCTATGTGTGCGAGAACAACCTTTATGCGGTAAGCACGAGCATCCGCGACTCGACCCTGGTGCCTGAGCTGGCCGAGCGGGCCCGCGTCTACGGCATGCCGGCCGCCAGTGTCGACGGCAACGACGTGGAGATGGTGTATGCGGCGGCCGACGAGGCGGTGGGGCGGGCCCGCCGGGGCGAAGGGCCCAGCTTTCTGGAATGCAAGACCTACCGCTTCAGCGGGCATTCCCGCACCGATCCGGGTACCTATCGGTGCGCCGAGGAGATCGAGGAGTGGAAGGGGCGGGATCCGCTGCCGCGCTGTCGCGCCGCCATCCTGTCGAGAGGATATCTGGACGAGCAGGGCTGCCGGAGCCTGGAAGCGGAGGAAGAACGGATCGTGGAGGCGGCGGCGGCATTCGCCATGGCCTCGCCGCAGCCCGAAGGCTCTCGGGCTCTCGATGACGTTTTCGCGGAGGGCTGACGGGGATGCGGAGGTTGAAGATCGTCGAGGCGCTGCGAGAGGCTCTGGAGCAGAGCATGGCGGTGGACCCGAAAGTCTTCCTGGTCGGCGAGGACGTGCGCATCGGCGGGGGCTTCGCGGTCTCCCGCGGCCTGGTCGAACGCTTCGGAGAGCACCGGGTCCTGGACACGCCGATCTCGGAGATCGCTTTCAGCGGCCTGGCTATCGGCGCCGCCATGTCGGGGATGCGCCCCGTGGTGGAGTTCCAGTTCGGGGATTTCGTGTTCTGCGCCATGGACCAAATCGTAAACCAGGCGGCCAAGCTGCACTACATGTCCGCGGGTCAGGTCGACGTGCCGGTCACCTTCCGCCTGCCGGTTGGGGCCAATCGCCGCGGCGCCCAACATGCCCAGTGTACCGAAAGCCTGTTTCTCAACGTGGCGGGGCTGCGCATTCTCACTCCGGCCACGCCCTACGATGCCAAGGGCCTGTTGATCGCGGCGATTGCCGACCCCAACCCCGTGCTGTTCTACGAGCACAAGCTGCTCTACCCGTTCGCCGGCAGCGAGATACTCAAGAGCCTGGACCGCGAGGTTCCCGCAGAGCCCTACACCCTGCCTTTCGGCCAGGCCGTTGTCCGGCGAGAGGGCCGGGACCTGACTGTAGTGGCGACCATGCTCATGCTGCATCGGGTCCTGGCCGCCGCGGAGATCCTGGCGAGGGAGGGCATCGAGCTGGAAGTGATCGACCCGCGCACCATCGCCCCCCTGGACCGCGAGACGATCTGTGCCTCGGTGGGCAGGACGGGTCGCCTGCTGGTGGTCGAAGAGTGCCCGGAACAAGGCGGCTGGGGCAACGAGATCATCGCCTCGGTGGCCGAGAAGCAGGGCGGGTCGGTGAAGCTGCGCCGGCTGGGAACCGCGCCCACGCCGATCCCCTATACCACCAGCCTGGAGAACTGGGTCGTTCCGGACACTGGGCGCATCGTTGAGGCCTGTCGAGCCATGCTGAAAAACGGAGGCCCCGGGTGAGGAAGATTGTCATGCCCCAGTTCGGCGAGACCAGCGAGGAGGAGATCAGCATCAGGTGCTGGCTCAAGTCACCAGGGGAGGAAGTGGCGGCCGGCGAGGCGCTTCTGGAGATCGAAACCGACAAGGCCACGCTAACCGTGGAGGCGGCCGAGTCGGGGCGCCTAGCCCGTATCGAAAAGCCGGCCGGCGAAGTGGTCAAACCCGGCGTGGTGATCGGCTACCTGGAGGCTTAGGAGGGAATCTTCATGGCGAGGCAGAGCTATTTCCTGGGCACGGACATCGGCACCCTGGGCACCAAATCCGTCGTTGTCGATCTCCAGGGGCGGATCGTGGGCCATGACTACGCCGAGTACGGCGTGCTCACCCCGCAGCCCCTGTGGGCGGAACAGTGGCCGGAGGTCTGGTTCGAGGCGGTGTGCCGGACCATCCGCGGTGCCCTGGCCAGGGCCGGCGTGCCCGTCGCCCAGGTGGCGGGGCTGTGCATCAGCGGGCTGTACGGCGGTTCGGGGATCCCCTGCGACGTTGAAGGTAAGCCTTTGCGCCCCTGCCTGATCTGGATGGACCGGCGGGCCACCGCGGAGGTCACCTGGGTCATGGAGAACATCGGCACGGAGCGCCTCCTGGAAGTCACGGGCAACTACGTGGACTCCTATCACGGGTTCACCAAAATCCTCTGGATCAAGAACCACGAGCCGGAGATCTGGAAACGCATCCGCTCCCTGATGACCCCCTACGGCTACTGCATCTACCGGCTTACCGGGAGCGTCTCCCTGGATTACTGCTCGGCTGGCAACATCGCTGGGATTTTCGACCTGAAGAAGCGGGAGTTCTCCGACGAGCTGCTGCAGGCCATGGGCATCCCGCGAAGCTTCTTCCCGGAGCGGCTCTCGGAGTCCTGGGAGGTGGTCGGCAGGATCACCCGCCAGGGGGCCGAGCTCACCGGCCTGGCCGAGGGTACGCCGGTCTGTCCCGGTGGCGTGGACTGTGTGGTGGCCACTCTGAGCGCCGGGGGCCTGAACAAGGGGGACCAGGTGGCTATGATCGGCACGTCGATGGCCTACGGCGTGATCCACGACGGAAGCCACTGCAGCCCCAACTTGGTGAACATGCCGCACGTGACCGCGGCCAAGGAGCTGGTCTATGCCTTCGGCGGGGTCACCACCGCCGGTGGCATCATCAAGTGGTTCCGCGACCAGTTCGGCCAGGCCGAGAGGCTGCTGGGTGGTCTGGTGGAGGTGGACCCCTACGACGTGCTCAGCCTGCAGGCGGCCCGGGTCAAGCCCGGCTCGGAGCGGCTACTGGTGCTGCCGTACTTCATGGGCGAACGGGCCCCGATCTGGGACGTCAACGCTCGAGGCACCCTCTTCGGTCTGACCCTCTACCACACTCGCGGGCACATCTTCCGCGCCTGCATGGAGGCAGTGGCCTACGCCCTGCGCATCAGCATCGAGTTTAGCCAGAAAATCGGCGTGCCCCTGAGCCGGAACCTCAAGCTGGTCGGCGGGGCCACCAAGAGCCCTTTGTGGAAGCAGATATTCGCCGACATCACCGGTTATCCGGTTCTGTGCGTGACCGGGGGTGGGGAGGCTCCCTACGGTGATGCCCTGTTGGCAGCCAAAGGAGTCGGGGCGGTGAAGGACTTCACGGTGATCAACGAGTGGCTTTCCTTCGATGATCCCATCGAGCCGGGACCCGATCGGTCCGCCATTTATAACGAATACTACCGTGAGTGGAAGGCACTTTACGCGGCCCTGAAGGAGCCCTATAGCCGGCTTCAGCGGTTGCCGTAGGGCTCCCGGGCGGGAAGCCGCGGCGCGGCTCTGCACCGCGGCGAGTGAAAATGCCCCGGTAATAGAATATGATTCATCCGGGGGTTCCGGGTAGAAGTGATAGATTATCGGAGGAGTCCGATTGCCGATAAACCCAGAAGGAACCTTCGTTCTCAGCCGCGCCTATAGTAGCGGGGACATCCGGGGCGAGGTAGGCCGGGAACTCCGAGCCGAAGACGCGCTTCGCCTCGGGCGGGCCATAAGTTATGCCCTCGAACGCCAGGGGGAACAGAAACGGGTGGTCATCGGCGGCGACGTGCGCCTGAGCACGCCGGAACTGAAGGCTGCGCTCCTGGAAGGCCTGCTAAGCGCCGGCTGCCACGTCTACGATCTCGGCACAGTCCCTACGCCAGCCTTCTTCATGGCCAAGGAGCGACTGCAAACCCCTGCCGGGGTCATGGTGACCGCTTCCCACAACCCGCCGAACCATAATGGCTTCAAACCGATCATCGGCAACCTGCCGAATACTGAACAAGAGTTGCGGGAACTCTGGTCCTTGGTCCAGGAGGGACGCTCGGGAACGGGAAAAGGTCGGGTGGAGCGGGTGGAGATTATCGCTGAGTACCTCCGGCATTTAAAGAGTTTTTTCGGTGAGGGCAGGCTGCGCGTAGTGATCGACTCGGGCAACGGTTGCTGTGGCCCGGTTGCTCCCGGCCTCTTTCGGGAGTTGGGATATGAGGTGGTGGAGCAGTTCTCGGAACCTGATGGCCTCTTCCCTAACCGTGCTCCCGATTCGGCCAAACCGGAGAACCTCGGGCTTCTCGGCAAACGGGTCATCGAGGAAAAAGCCCAGCTGGGGATTGGATATGACGGTGATGGCGACCGTGCCAGCTTCGTGGATGAAAAGGGTGAAGTGGTGGATAGCGACCGCACGTTCGTCCTTTATATTCGCGATGTGCTGCGGCGTCCTGGAGGCGCGGTAGTCTATGATCTCAAATGCTCCGACATTGTGCCCCAGCAGGTCCAAGCGCTCGGCGGGGTTCCGATCATGGAAAAAACAGGCCACACGTTCATCAAGCGCACCTTCCTCCTCAAGCAAGCGGTCCTGGCAGGTGAGCTCACCGGACATTATTCCTTTCGCGACCTCGGACGGGATGACGGGATCTATGCTTCGCTCCGCATGGCGGAAATCGCCCAGGCCCTGAGCGAACCACTCTCCGAGCAGGTGGCGCGCATCCCCCGCTTCCACACCACCCAGGATCTGCGGTTCAGGATGTCGGAACCGCAGATCACTGAATCCTTAGCCAGACTCCGCTTGGCGCTGGCGAAGGACGCAAGGATCATCGAGATCGACGGGGTGCGGGCGCAGTATCCGGAGGGCTGGGGGTTGGCCCGGTCCTCGATTACCGCGCCGGAGTTGACGCTGCGCTTCGAGGGATACACTCAGGAGGGTCTGCGACGGGTAATCGAGCGCTTCGCCCATATCCTTCCCGAGTTGGGCCTGAATGTCACCCCCAGCGGGGATGCTCCTGCGGGCCAGTAGAGTCGTTTACAGGTAGGCACATCCATGTATTTCATGGGCATCGATCTGGGCACCGGCGGGGTCCGCGTTATCGTCTGCGACACCCGCGGTGCCTTGGCGGCAAGCTGTTCTATTCAAATGAACGAGACTGAGGTTCAAAACCTGCCACCAGCCTTTCACGAGCAGCGGATCCAAACCTGGTGGCCGACGGCCGTCCAGGCGATTCGTTCCGCACTGGCCCAGCTGAAAGCCGGCGGAACCGGGGCCCCGGAGATCTCGGCCATCGCCATCACTTCAACCTCAGGAACAGTTCTTCCCTTGGACCAGCGCAACGAACCCCTACGCCCCGCCCTCATGTACAACGATGGACGGGCACTGGAAGAGGCGAGGGAACTCAACAGCCAAAATCCGCAGTTTCTCTCGAAAGTGGGGTGGAGCTTTCAGTCTTCCTTTGCGCTGCCCAAGATCCTTTGGG
>Ga0315277_10007001_pt1 | contig 14645 bp, 12 predicted proteins | sample YL17G05_15_MG_FD_203695 | JGI IMG/M metagenome (GOLD analysis project Ga0315277, IMG submission 203695) | Sediment microbial communities from Yellowstone Lake, YNP, Wyoming, USA - YL17G05_15 | ecosystem: Environmental > Aquatic > Freshwater > Lake > Sediment | place: USA: Wyoming | collected... | reverse complement strand
GCGCTCCGGTAGTCGGGATCGTGCGTTTCCACGGCTACGTCCGCCATGCCCGAGTAAGTATAGACCGCGCGCACGGCGTGTCCCACCGCCTCGTACTGCTGAATGACCGGCAGGTGGCTCTGGTCGTATTCGGAGCCGTTCTTGCGGCAGTCCAACAGGAATTTGGCCAGCTGGATGTATCGGTTCCCCTTGCCGCCCCCTTCCATGTCGTTGACAAAACGGCCGAAGCGCACCAGCCCTTGCTCCATCTGCTGATGGCCGTCGAACCATTCCTTCTTGGGAGGCGGACCCAGGTTGTCGCACCAGCAGTCGGCCAGCTTCTTGGCGGCGTTGTACAGCCTCGCGTCCTGCTTTTTGGTCATGAGGTAATGATTGATCGCCGACTCGAGGAAGTAGCCGGCGACATAGCCTTCGTGGTTGCCCCTGCCCTGCGGCGTCCAGCGGTCGGGCCAGCGCTGCTCGTTGCGCAGCGTGAACGCCGTCTGCAGATAGCCGTCGGGGTACTGGGCGGCCAGGATCTTCGGGATCCAGTCATCCAGGGTCGCGCGCATTTTTTCGTGCGCCTTGATGATCTCGGCGTCGCCCTGGGGATCGATCATGAGCGCGATGCTCATCGACTCCACCGTCTGGTGCACCCAGGCATTCGAAAACACATAGCCTTTGTGGACGCCGTGGGGCTCGCCGCGCAACGCCTTGGCCGCTTCGATGAAGTTGTCGATGCCGCCCGGCCCCTGCGTAAGGTCATCCCTGTTGATCTGGTCGATGCAGTGCGGAATCCAGCTGACGATCAGCGACTTCGCCCTGGCGTTCCATAGTGTGCTGTTGATTTTGAAGTTCTTGGTATAGACGGCATCCAGTTGCTTCGCGGGCGGGGGCGTTTCCACCGAAACATTAAATGCCGACGACGCGGTTTTCTCGCCAACGTTGGCCGTGAGTTTCAAGACATAGGCGCCGGGAGCGGAAAAATTCGCGGTTGTGACCAGCGACTTGGGATCCGCAAACGTGACCGTTCCCGGTCCGGACTCTTTGCTCCAGGTCGTTGTCGCCGGCAAGATGCGGAGGGTAACATTCATGGTCTGCGTCGGATTCGCTGCCCCCGGTGCGTTGATCGTAACGGCCGTCTGGTAGGTGCCGGGAGGAAGCGTTGCGGCACTGACGGCCGCAGTGAAAATCCTGCTCACCTGGCCTGCCCCCCGGCCCTGCCCGCCCCTCCCAGACTGCGAAGGGATCGACAGCCACGCCGGATTGGAAGCCGCCGATGTAGTCCACCCGGTCGCGCCCTCCACGGACAGAGAAACCGTCTGGCTGCGCGGATTGGCGCCCTGCACCATCTGAAAATCAATGGATGCAGGGGTCGGGCCTGCAGGCGGTCCTCCTCTGCCTTCCCCCCCCGGCCGCGCGGATTCACCGCCGAATCCTGCCCAGCCCATCAGGTAGGTCTTTCCCGGCAGCACGGTGACACGATCGATGCCCGCAATGGCGTTCAGTGCCGGCGCATCCGCGGCTATCACGCCGGAAACGATAAGATTCTGCATCAGGGGGGGCAACACCACGGATGCTGCCGCCGCTTTGCCGACCGTCCCGAGCATTTCACGACGGCTCATGTTGTTCTTGGTATTTTCGTCACTCACGGCTGTGTCCTCCGGCGAATCAAGGTTGGAACTTTTGCGGGGAGGCTGAACTCCCGGATTGGCATCGGCAGTTCGCGCACCAAGCCGCCATTCGACCATGAATATCGCACCCCTATTCTCGCGCAGAAACCCGCTCAACCGCAAGCAAGAACGAAAAGTTAAGAAAGCTTCGGAAATATCACTAATCCGCAATGTTCGTGAAGGCTCGATACAGGTGCGTGGACCAGGCAGAGAAGAATGCTGTGGGGAAAGCTTCCGCGCTCCGCGCCCGAAGGGCGCCTTGGAGTGCGGCGGCACGACGCCGCTTTCGCAGTATGGAATGAATTTCCATTCGGGTGGCAATGCTTGCGCGCTAAAGCGGCGCCATGGCGCCGCACTCCAAGGCGCCTTCGGCGCGACACACCGGGTCTGTGCATGACTAATCACTATTGCGGCAATCCGGCTATCGGATTGTCACTTTCTTGATGCAGTCGAGGCGGGGGAATTCGCGTTCGAGGTAGGCGTTGCCGCCAGTGAACAGCGGATCCTGCTTGCCGCCGCGGATGCCGCCGCCGGCGTTCTCGCCATATTCCGAGAAGAGAGCGTCGGCGACCTCCATCCCATCTATGATGCGGCCGATCGGCACGAACTCTTTATCATCTGTGGCGGCATTGTCGCGCAGGTTGATGAACAACTGCGTAGTCCTGCCGTTGGGTACAGCAAAAGCGAAGGCCACGGCGCCGCGCGCATTCGTCTGCTGGAGAGGATCATCCGGGATGGTCCTCGAGCGCCACAGCGTGGCGATCTTCGGATCGCCGTTGATGCCGAACTGAGCCCATTTGTCTTTCACCACCCGAAAGAACTTGGTTCCGTCGTAGTAGCCATGCGCTGCAAGATTGTAGAAACGGTCCACGCCGAGGGGCGCCCACGCACGCTGCAGTTCCATGACCATCTTGCCTTTGCTGGTTTCGAGCGTAACTACGAAGCGGCCGGGCGCCTGGCGGTTCATCTCCGGAGCATCCGGACGCAAAAGGAATTGATCCTGCGGCATGGAAACCGGAATCATCAATGCGCAAGCGATCAGAAACACGGCGTTCTTCATCAATCTTCTCCCGGATTGAACGGCCGGTGCATGCTAACTCTGCTTCCGGAAGCAAGTCAATATTTGGAGGAGACAGGAGAAAGTAGAAAAGCGGGAAGTTCGGGTGAAATGCAAAAAGGACACGAAACTGTATGGCGAAGAGTTCTGGCGTGCGTTCACTCGGGGCGCGAGTTTCTCATCCTATCCCGATATCCGATTCAGGCGCTCGCGGACCCGGGCCGTGTCCTCCGATTGCGGAGCGTACTTGAGACATTCCCGCAGCTGTTCGGCCTCCCCGGCAATATCGCGTTTGCGATGGAGGAGGTTAGCAAGCAAAAGAAAAACATCGAAATATCTGTGCCTGGCATCGAGCCGTTCCAGCATGCGCGCGCTTCTTTCGGCCACATCAAAGCGGCTGAGATTGAAATTGGCCACGGCGTCCAGGTAATACCCGACAGGATAATCGAGAGGATTCAGCATCAAAGCGCGGCCGGTCAGGGCTGCCGTCTCCAGCCACTTTTTCTCGAGGGCATTCATGCGCGCCAGTTCGATGTAGGGGCCGACAAAATTCGTATCAGCCGCCAGCGCCTTGGCAAGAGCTCTGCGCGCACTCTCGAAGCGCTTGGACATCTCATAAACCTGGCCGAGCTGGTACCAGGCGGCAGCATAGGACGGGTAGGCTCCCACGGCCGCATTTAGGTACTTCTCGGCACTTTCAAGATCCTTGGCAGCCAATTTCTTCTCGGCCTGCTCGAGGGCTTTGCGCGCCTTTTTGGGCGCCGCCAGACTTGTGACGCTCACTGTCGTTCCCTTCACTTTCATGGCTGGATAGAGAACGATGGTGCCGGCATCCATGGTGCCCGCCGTTTGGGCAGTATTCAGGGACAGGACGCTGGAACGATATCCGGCCAACTCAGCCCGCAATTCGCAACCGGTCAGGCGCATCGGGAGCCGATTGGCCCCACCGTTACCTGCAAGCGGCGATGATCCTCGCGGATCCCATGGCTCTATGGAATCGGTTGCATCTAAGATCATGAAGTTGGCAGCCCCAACCTGGAAGGCGAACGTGCCGTCAGGAGCTGCAAAGGCCTCCTTCACCACCTGACCGGTGCAAACCCGCTTGATCACGACCCCCGTGGGCGGCGGAGAGCCGTCCTCCAGCACCACCGATCCGGTGATGAAAAGAGCCGGCAGCCGAGTGGTCTGCATGTTACAATAGCGCGGCAATACCGAGTTTCAGAGAAACTTAGAGATACCAAACTCCGGAGAATAACGTGCTTTCAGACTGGTTGTGCAAACTGCTGCTAGGCTTTCTAATTGCTCCAACTGCCAATCCGGGTCAAACTTCGCCCGGCGCGGCCGGCGGTTTCGCCCCAGTCATGGGGGCGGATGCCAACATTTCGATGATTGTTCCGGGAGGGGAAGCGATGAAGTACTGGTCGCGCTGGCGCGGGCCTTCCGGGCAGGGACTGGTCGATGGGGCCGGCTATCCCGACACCTGGTCCGAAACCCAGAATGTCATCTGGAAAGTCGCGGTTCCCGGGCGTGGTCATTCCTCGCCGATCATCTGGGGAGACCGGCTTTTTCTGACCACCGCCGCCACGGATGGCTCCAGGCGCTCCGTGCTCTGTTTCCGCAGATCCGACGGCAAGATGCTCTGGGAAACTGTCGTCCCTTCCGCTCCCGCCGAGAGTCTTTATGCCAAGAACAGCTATGCGTCGGCATCGGTATCGACCGATGGCGAGAGGATATACGCCTATTTCGGCAACGCCGGACTGGTGGCATTGGATTTCAACGGCAAGCAGCTGTGGCATGTCAGCTTCGGCACGATCACGCTTTATCATGGTCCGGGCGGTTCCCCGCTGCTGTATCGCGACCGGCTCATCCTTTATCAGGAACAGCGGTTGATGGACCGAAGCATCACGACCGATCCGGGATTTATCGTAGCGATCGAAAAAACCACCGGCCGCGAGCTCTGGCGACAGAAACGGGATCCGCAGCCGGGCTGGGGTACGCCCATCGCCGTTCAGGTCGCCGATCACGTCGAGATCATCGTGAGCAGCAGCCGCAGGATCGACGCCTACGATCCGGAAACCGGGAAATTGCTTTGGTTCTGCACCGGGAATATGGTGGAAGTCATTCCGACACCGGCTGTGGCGCACGGGATGATCTATGCCTGCTCGGGCCGCGCCGGCCCGACCATCGCCGTCAGGCCCGGCGGATCCGGCGACGTGACTGCCACCCACGTGGCCTGGACTACTCCCAAAGGATCGCCGTTCGTGCCTTCCCCACTCGTATTGGGGGACTATTTGTACACCGTGAATGACATGGCAAGCGTCATCACCTGCCACAACGCCAGGACGGGCGAGGTTCATGGCCAACTGCGGGCCGGCGAGGTGGTGCGCGAGGGATTCTCGGCGTCGCCGGTTGCGGCAGGCGGCAGGATTTATGTCACCAACGACCAAGGGGAGACTTTCGTGCTGAGTCCGGCGCCCGACTTCAAACTGCTGCACGTCAACCGCCTCGGCGAGCAGACGCTGGCCAGCCCGGCGCTTGTGGACGGGCGCTGGTACTTCCGGACCCAGTCCCACCTGATTTGCATCGGTGCCGCAGGCAAATAGTCCTTAGTCCGGATTATTCACGAAGATTCAGCCGACTCGCTGGCCGGCCCGTACAGAGCCGCGACCGTAAGGGAGCGGATTGGTTGCCAATCTTACATTCTGTGGTATTCGCATGTCGCAATCCGCTCCCTTACGGTCGCGGCTCCGTTGGCTTTGCGCACATAAGTTCGGCTCTTCATGAGTAATCCGGGTTGGGATGGCTTTGGGACGGCACCTACTTTTGTGTGCCGGCCGGTGCAATTGCCGCAGGGGCTCCGCGCAGCAGCCCTTCCGTGCTTAAATCCTCGTCGAGGTCCGGCCAGTGGATGCCGAAACCGCCACCGCTCAGTTTCCAATTCCGGCGCTGCTCGGGACTTGCATTCAGAAGCCTTGGATACCAGGCCAGCGGGACCACGATTGTGCGCCCATCCAGAAGGTCGACAGACATGGCATCCTTGGTAAAACGCACATCCTTGATGCGTTCTCCCGGCTTAATTTCCGAAACTCTCATGCCATTTCTCCAGAAACTCTTCCTCATTCGCCTCAATGAGTCGCTGAATGCGGCGCAATTCCAGCGCGCTGAAACCAAGATTGCGAGCAAGGGACACCGGCCTCAACCAAAACTTCGCCGACATATCGTCGCGATCGACATGGACGTGAGGCGGTTCGTTCGGCTCGTGACTGTGGAAGTATACTCGATATGGCCCCGATCGGAGAATAGTCGGCATATGCGCACACGTCCTTAATCAGCAATTGCTCTCCCAATACCGGCACAAAGCGGTGTGCTGGATCGATCCGAAAATTCACTGGAGTAGTTTCACAACCATGCGGTTTATTTCAGCATTTCTGTGCCAGTATTCGCTTGAAAGAAGATCGAGCCATGGCGTATAAGAACAAAACTCAGGGGACTATCTGAAATGAGCTATTGCCCGCGATGTGGTCAGCAGTGCAGCGATATGCATCGCTTCTGTGCCAAATGCGGAAGCACTCTGAGCCCGACCGTGCCGCAACCTCCCTCCGCCGGAAACTGGAACTCCGGCTCGTTCAATGAACCCAGGACCGAACTTGGACTCATTCCGGGCATCACGCTCCTCTACCGCTACCGGATCCTGGCGGAAATCGGCGCCGGCGGGATGGGAATCGTTTACCGGGCTGAGGACGAGAAGCTCAAGGAAATCCGGGCCATCAAGACGATCCGCCAGATTCTCAGCCGCGATGAAGGGTCCGTGGCCCGTTTGATGGATGAGGCCCGGCTCGCGATGCGGCTGTCACACCCGAACATTGTCCGCGTTTACAACTTCGAGGATGACATCATCACCAAATTCCTGGTCATGGAATTCGTCGAAGGGGAGTCGCTGGCAGGCAGGCTGGCGCGCGAGCGCAGATTGTCGGAAGAAGAAACCCGCCGGATCGGGATCGAGATCTGCAAAGGGCTGGCCCATGCGCACGAAAACAAAGTCATCCACCGCGACCTGAAGCCGGGAAACATTCTCCTCTCCAAAAGCGGCGCCGTGAAAATCGCGGACTTCGGAATCGCGCGGGTTGCGCGCGACTCGGTCTCGCGCCTGACGGCGAAGTCAGACCCGGGAACGCTCCTCTACATGTCGCCGCAGCAACTGATCGGCAAGAGCAGCGAATCGAGCGATCAGTACTCCCTGGGAGTCGTCCTGTACGAGACGCTTTCAGGCCGTCCGCCTTTTGAAAGCGGCGATGTCACCTATCAGATTCGTGAAATCATGCCCGATCCTGTCCCGGGCGTATCCTCACGACTGAACGGCATTGTCCTCAAGTGCCTGGCCAAAATGCCGGAGCAGCGCTTCGCATCGGTCACCGCGCTGCAGGCGGAATTGGCCGGCGTTTCCCAGGGGCAGCGGGAGGAGCCAAGGCCGCCGTCCCGAGGCCGGGAACCGGGGCCGGCCTATCCGGCAGCCGCGGGAGGAATGCCTCCGGTGCAGCCGGCAGGGGCGCCTGAACAGATCGCCGCCCCACCCGGCCGCGCGGGAGGCATCGATTCGTTCGCCGGTCTCAGTCTGGACAACATCGATTTTAAAGGCGCCGCGCCCGGTTTCGACCGCCGGTCCAGAGTGATCAGGAGTGTGGATATCATCGCCCGTATGGCATCAAACTGCGGCGCCAGCCCGCAGGAGGCAGCCGCGGTGGTCGACGGGTTCTGGACCTACGTGACCGATCCGGCCAATTTCGCGCGTGACAGAACCCTTCTCGTGATCCCGCATTTCGGCTACTTCCGCTGCCGCGAAAAAGCCTATTTCAGGTTCACTTTCAGATCGCAGCCGGTCAGCCAGCTCATACCGAAATTCAAGCCGCAATCGAGCGCACGCGAGCATCAGGCCGGTCTGTTGTGGATCAGCAGGTTTTCCGCGGGAGGGAAAAATCCGCAAAGCCTTTCGGTAAAGCGCCGCATGACATGGTACATCAGCCAAACCACTCGGCTTCCGGCAGCGCGGGTGGACTCCTTGATGCGGGCGCTCTTTCAAATCCTGGTGACGATCTTTGCCATCGACAAGCTGGCCGTGAATTGGGCCCGGCGTGGGACCATGTTCCCGGTGAAGATGTTTCAGGGACGGGACCCTGCGACCGGATCGATAATCAAGCGGCCCGCAGGACGCTATTACGGTTTCCGCGCCTCTCCTTCGTTCCTGAACCGGATCAAAGATACCTTTCAGCAATGACGATATTGCGGACGATCGAGGATCTTTCCGGGTTGCTGGAAATCGGCCTCAAGGAACTTTGCCTTCTGATCGGCAATGCGGACAATTCTTACGTCTCGTTTCGTATTCCCAAAAGAAGCGGAAAAAAACGGATCATCGATGCGCCCCAGCCGCTGCTGAAGAATATCCAGCGCTGTCTGCTGGACAGGCTGCTGTACCAAAAAATGCCGCACCAGGCCGTTCATGGCTTCGTGCCGGGAAAATCCATCGTGTCCAATGCCCGGTGCCATACCGGCAGGCAGTGGGTGGCCACACTGGACATTCAGGATTTCTTCCCATCCACAACCTCCGGCCACGTGCGCCAGGTGCTGGCGCAGATCCCCGGCATCGCGCCGCCCGTCGTCGAGAGCATTTGCCGGTTGGTTACCAGGAACGATCGTCTTCCCCAGGGTGCGCCGACCAGTCCCCACCTGGCCAATCTGGCTTTCTATGATGCCGACCGCGCTTTGACGCGCCTTGCCGGCGAATATCGCCTTGTCTATACCCGCTACGCGGATGACCTTGCCTTTTCCGGCAATGAAAAGCCCGACGGCTTGCCCGAAGATGTCGGCGCAATCGTTCTGGCTCACGGCTACCGATTGGCCGAAGACAAGACCAAGATTACCGGCCGGCACCGGCGCCAGCTGGTTACCGGCCTGGTAGTCAATGACGGTGTTCGCCTGCCGCGCGAGTTGCGCCGCAAGCTGCGCGCGATCATGAATGAAATCCGGACCACCGCCGACTTCGGGATTTTTCCGGGATCCCTGTGCGGCACGGAAGAAGAGCTGCAGGGCTATCTGTCCCTACTGGCGATGGTGGAACAGACCGAAACAAAAGGGAACAGCCAAATCTTCTAACTCTCCGGTGGAACCTGCGTGTGCGGTTTCCGCCGGAAACCGCACAACGGCGGTTCCAAAAGGAACCGTTGGCCCGACCGCGGCGGAGCGCCGCAGCATGCCCTTTTTCATAGCTGCAAAAGGGCATTTGACTTAGAAGAATTGGATGTTCCCAAAGCAAAAGTAATGAAGATCCGCCGGGGAGTCAAGAATATTGTCCGCGCGATTCGGCGCTATTTCGGAGCCGCGCGCGTGAGCAAGCGGATGTTGGACAGCTGCAAGCCACGATCAACAAAGAGAACCGGACTGCAACATATCCGCTTGCTCACGCGCGCGGCTCCTTCGCTTCCGTCGAAGTCTTCTGCAAAAAATCGAAAATCTCACGCCGGAACGGCAGAGCCTTTGCGAGTCACGCCGCCAGAGGCGGCGGTACTCAAACGGGTATTTTTGCGCGAGCCCTCAGTCCGTTATGCGAAGCGTAGCGGAACTTTTATTCTCGTTGGAAGCCGGAAGCCGGAATCTCTGCGTCGAGTCCATTTCGATCAGGGAGGGAAAACCTCCATGGATCCCTTCTGGCTTCCGGCTCCTGGCTTCCCATATCCCGCCGCTTTTTGGCGGGATATCAAGGGGTGCAGCCCCTTGGTTAGTATTCGAGCACCCCGTTGGACATCATGTCCGCGACTTTGAATGTCATGTGCAGGCCCATGCCGACGAATCGGACTGTCCGGTCCGCGGGAGTGATAAACGGTTGCTGCTCCACCAGACGTGCGAAGATGAACTTCGCTCCCAGGCCATCCGAACCGGGGGGCTGATATTCTTTCAGGTAGAGGCGCTTGCCGTTATTGAGCTCGAGATAGGTGTTGATGACCGCCTGCCCTGGTGATCGCGTTCAATAAAATGCCTGTTTCCGAAGTCACTTCTTGGTGCTCTGCTTGCGGATTTCGGCTTCACGTTCCAGAAAGCTTTGGCCGTCGGTGATCCAGCGGTCGGCCGGCGCGCCTTTCAGGTAGTGTGCAAACCAGGCGAGAATCCGCTTCTGGTAGTCGATCTGATTCGCCCGCTGGCGGAGGCCATGGTCTTCGCCCATGTAGGCGAGCATCACGACGTTTTTGCCGGCGCGCCGCGCGACGTTATAGAGTTCTATCCCCTGATGCCAGGCCACGGTGCCGTCGCTGTCCCCGACCTCGAGCAGGAGCGGGACAGTCATGTTATGGGCGTTGAAATAGGCTGAATTGTCAATGTAAGCCTGAAGATCTTCATAGAGCGGCACCACCATCCGCTCCTGGCCGGTTTCGATGTGGTCGGTCTCGGCGATCCCCGAGCTCCAGTGATGATCGCCATAATAGCTGACCAGGTCCGTCATCGCCGCGCCCGCGACGGCGGCAGCGAAAATGCCGTTGGTGTGGGTCGCAACAAAGGAGGTGTTGAAACCGCCCATCGAGTGCCCGACGATGCCGATGCGCTTGGGATCGACGATTCCCATCTCAATCACCTTCCTCACCCCCGCGGTGATGCATTCCACTACCGATAACCCCGGCTGCCGGGGCCTGAACACAATGTCCGGCTGCAGCACCAGGTAGCCTTCGTTGGCGAAGACGGCAAGGTTGTAATAGCTGCGATCGGACGGGACGACGTAGTTGTGGACGCTCTGCGAAAGCAGCTCATAGTTATAAACGATCATCGGATACTTCTTGCCCGGCTCATACCCGGCCGGGTAGATGAGTGCGGCCTGCAACGGCCGGCCTTTGTCCGACTTGTAATCGAGAAGTTCGCTGCGGCCCCAGGCAAACTTGCTCTGAAACGGATTGGTATCGGTGACCCGCCTGGCGTCCTTCAGGTCCGGGCCGGCGACAAAAATATTGGGGGAGACGTCGTAATCCTGCAGGATGTAGCCGTACACTTCGGCATCCCTGGCTTTGGCGAGTGAGCCGATGTTCCTGTCCATCCACACCAGACGAGAGACGCCGGCGCCCGGTTTAAGGATGCCGTATCCCGACTTCTTCGTTCGATCCCCGTAGATGCTCAAGTGGATCGGCTTGCTGAGATCGATACCCGGGTCCGCTGAAGGCGCGCCGAATTCCCCGCCGCCGCCACCGCCTCGGCCGCCGCCGGCGCCGTCGAGGCGCACGACGCGGTGCCGGACCTGCTCGGCTGCGCCGTCGGTCAACTTCTGCGCTTTCGGGCCGTCGGAGGCCACCTGCCACACGTCAAACTTATCGTAGAAGAGCACCGCCGCATCCTCTTTGGTCCAGCCGCCGTTGCCGAAGGCCGGCTTCTCGGGGCTCGTCTGATCCGAATCCTTGTCTATGAAGGACACGGGCGCACTCTTGGTGATATTGGTGATCGCACGTGTGGCGAGATTGACCGTCCAGTAGTGATCGTCCTGCCGGAAAAGCAGGTATTTTCCGTTTGGACTTGCCTGCACATAGCGGTCATTGATGTTTTCTTTCAACCTGGTCCTCGTGCCGGTAGTGATATCCAGGAGGTAGAGGTCCGCCGCCGGACGGCCGATGGTGCGGTTGAAGGCGTATTTCGACCATTCCGCCACATAGGCGAGGTTGGTGCGGCGGATCGGGGTCACCTGCTCATTCACGAGGTCTTTGCCCAACTGCACAAACTTGCCGCTCTCCAGATGCCAGACCGCCAGCAGGTTGCGGCGCCGGTCTGAAGCGGCGCTCAGCTTCTGTCTGGGCATGACAAAGACGTCTTTGCCATGCCAGACTTCGACGGTGGAAACCTCGTCGGCCGCTCCGCCCCCGGCTCTCCCTCCGCGGCCGCCACCGCCGCCGCGGCCCGCCGGAGCGATCTTTTCCTCCCAGTTCGCGATGCCGAAAAAGAGCGCATTGCCATCTTCCGACCATGAAAGCCGCCGGAAGGTGACGCTCCGCATCCCCGCCGGGAACACGGGATCCGCTGTGGGATCGTAGGTGCGCAGGCGTTCGCCCTTTCCCAAACCGGTCCAGGCCAATATCGCGTAGGTGGACCCCTCTTTCTTTTCGTCGCTTTTCGCGCGCAGCACGGCGAGGTCCGGCGCTTCCCTCCTCCAGGCAAGATCCGTGTATCCGGTAACAGAAGAATCGAGCACGCGCACCACATTGGTTTCCGGGTCATATAGATGAACACCGTTGCCTGTTTTCCCCGGGGCGCTGATGATCATCGCCATCAGGTGGCTGCGTTCGGCATCCTGCCAGGCGAACTGGGACACATTCCCGAAGGTCATGTCGCGGCCGCTCGACAGCTGGCGCACGATCAGGGTTGTGCCCAGCGCGTCTTCGGAAGCTGCTCCGTCGCCGCCGCCGCGGCCGCCGCCCCGGGCGCCACCGGCCGCGGGGGCGGCCGGGCCTGACGCCGCCGCCGCGCTGGAGGGCCTCATGGCCAGATAGGCGCCATCAGGGCTGAAGGAGAACGAATCAATCGCGTCCATGGTGGTTGTTTCCCCGGACGCGAGATTCAGCAGGCCGAGCTTGTTCTGGACCGGCCGCTGCTCATTCCTCAGCCGTTCCTGCTCGGCCTCGGACTGGCCGATGCTGTAAGCCAGCCACCTGGAGTCGGCCGAATAGGCCGCTTGGGCGCCGAATGCGATTGTCTTGGCAGTGCCGTCCGCCAGCTTGGCGACGCGCAACTCGCTGTCGCGGTTCGAGCGGGTGATGGTGTAGGAAACAAAGCGGCCGTCCGGTGAAAATCCCCCGCGGCCGCCTGCGGGCGACAGCGACTCCCATTGGCCATAGTCCGCGAACGTGGCCGCAGGCTTCGTCTGCGCCCCGATCGCAATGGTCAAGATCAACAATCCAAGGCAAGCGATGATTACATTTCGTCTCATGATGGACCTTCCTGGTTGTGATGAACGGATAAAACAAGCCGTTCTTTATCTCGGTTCTCTCAAGTTCTGCTGGTTCCGGGGAGGTTTAGACCCTGGGTATCGTATCAACTTCAGGCGCGAGCCTCCTCGGTCCCAGGATTGTATGCCCAAACGATCTCGCAGGATACCTAATTTGGTTAAGGTAAACCACCGCCTCCGGCGGTGAGACTCGAAAAAGCTCTGCTGTTCCCACGGCTTCCTATTCTCGACGTTCCTTGAGCCGGGCGGGCAAGTGGGTCCCGGCCACCGGCCGGGACCAGCGGCCTCCGCAACTCGGCAACCGCAGCATGATGGCAGCATCCGTCTTGGGTTGGAATACGGCACTGGCAACGACTCAGATTGCTGGGGAGGCCCGAAGGGAGGACAGGAAATGGCCCGACCATCAGAGGCCGTCCACGGTTGCAGCAATTCCCTTCGTCATGGGAAAACAGTAGAGGTGGGCTTTAGCCTGTCCCCGTTAGTCCCAGAGTGCCGGCACAACCTTGGATTCAAGGAGAGTGCTGTCCCGAGTGATCAGGCGCGCTCCGGTGACGCGGCATGCGCTGAGGATCAAGCGGTCGAAAGGATCCTTGATTGCCATGAGTGTGGCGAATGTCTCGATTTGAAGGAGGTCAAGCGCAAGGAACTTCAAACCGGGCGTTTGCTCCAGCGCCGTGCGCAGTTGGAGCAATCCCACGCCGATCTTGTCCCGCTCCCGAAGAAGGGCGATCTCGGCTGCCACGGCCGCGGGAATCCAGGCGATGGACCGGCCGGCCTCAACGGTCTCCAGGGCACGGCGGGCTGCTTTCCCCAGTTTCGCTGGCGCCGCCAGGGCATACACACATGCGTGAGTGTCCAGCAGGTAATCGGGCAAATTCCCCTCACTCTTTCCTGCCCAGCGATCCCCACATCACGGACCGGACTTCTGCAATCTCGGCATCAGTCGGGATCCGGCTTCCCTGATAGAGGCCGAGGAATTTGCCCGGGGCGCACTCCGGGGCCATTCCCTTCAACAGGGTCTCGAGGTCATGAACCACCTGCGAGGAGAGGGAGCGCCGCAGGCTCCGCGCGCGTGCTTCCAGCCGGCGCTTGAGGGGCGCAGGAATCCGCAAAGTGATCATCGCATCACGATTCATGTATGCATTATGCACCATAATGCATACAAAGGCAATCCCGCAGTCAGGGACCAGGCCGGCGGCGGCGGAAGCCTGTGAGTTCTCCCCAGATCACCCATCCATCCAGAGATGGAATCGGCAGGAGCAGCCAGAGCCCCACGATCAGGTTCGCTTTCGCCGCAAAGCCGAGCCAATACGCTCCATGCACACCTCCAAGTCCGAGCGCGACGGAGGCAAACAACAGGTTCGCCAACGGCCCGCCGCCGGACCGTCCGATGTGGGTCCACCGCGAGCAGATCCCCTGCTCGCAACGGTGGTAATTGATGTGAAATGTGGCTGTGACGATCACGCACCCATCAGGGACTCCGGCGATCTTCCCTGCAACTACATGGCCGGCGCTGTGCAGTAGGTTGCTGAGAAAGAGCATGAGCCCATACGTTGCACCCGGCAGCAGGGTCGCCGCGGTGGGCAGTGGAGGCCTTTGGAGGAAAGCGAGCAGAATTCCGGCGCTGAAGAAAAACGGCAAACTGAGCCAGGCATAGGGAGTCACGAAGCAGTCAACACCCGCCGCGGAAAAAAACCTGCTCCGGCTGATTTTGTCGGGATCCCCACGAATCTTCACCGCGTCCTCCGCACTTCCAGAATAATCGTCCAGCCATGGAAGATCAATAAGCTACCACCCGCAAAGCGCTGGCTGTATCCCACACTTGACACTGTGGGGTTGGGCTGGATTGTCATGCCATCCGCATCCCGGACATGCCGGCCGATGCTTGAGTTCGGTCAAGAAATCGCGGCGTCCGGCCCTGGGACCGCGGGCGTCTCGCCCGCAAGAAGTCGCCTAAAGATGAAGATTGGCG
>Ga0315277_10007000_pt1 | contig 14647 bp, 26 predicted proteins | sample YL17G05_15_MG_FD_203695 | JGI IMG/M metagenome (GOLD analysis project Ga0315277, IMG submission 203695) | Sediment microbial communities from Yellowstone Lake, YNP, Wyoming, USA - YL17G05_15 | ecosystem: Environmental > Aquatic > Freshwater > Lake > Sediment | place: USA: Wyoming | collected... | reverse complement strand
GTCGTCCGAGTACTTGATGTCCGGCATGTAGACGTCCACCACGCCGTCGAGCAGCCGCAGCATCGGCAGCGAGTCGTAGCCGCCCGTGTTGTAGACCAGGGGCAGGCGCAGCCCTCCCTCGATCGTGTAGGGCAGCGCCGCGAGTATCTGCGGCCCGTAGATAGTCGGGCTGACGAAGTTGATGTTGTGGCAGCCGCGCTGCTGGAGCCAGAGCATCATGCGCGCCAGTTGCTCCGGGGACGCCTCCTCGCCCTCACGGGCCTGCGAGATCTGCCAGTTCTGACAGAAGACGCACGCTAGGTTGCAGGAGGCGAAGAAGATCGTCCCCGAGCCGCCGGACCCGACCAGCGGCGCCTCCTCACTGAAGTGGGGCCCGAACGACGACACGACCGCCCGGGCGCCGGCGCGGCAGAAACCGCGGCGGTCGTCCTCCGCCCTGTTCACCTTGCAGCCGCGGGGACAGACGCGGCAGGGGTTGCCCATCAGCTCCCGGGCCTGCTCGCTCCGCTCTCGCAGCCCTGCCCTGCCCAGATCCAGATATGCCGGTCGCGCCATGATCCCCTCTGTCTCCATCTTACCTGCTCCTGCGGCGCGCCGGTAGCCGCGCCCTCAGGTGCCACAAAGCGCTCGGAGATGGAGCCGGTTTCCGCTATCATAGGCGCTCATGTTTCTCGGCAAATGGGTCTGGATATGGAACTGGCGACGCTGCCGGAACGGCGACGCCCTCGCCGTGGCGCGGCGGCTCAAAGATGCGGGCTGCGCCGGCGTCTTCGTCAAGGCCGGCGATGGCGGCCACGACTTCGGCCAGGGCGCGCCCATCGCCGAGACAACGGGGACGGAGTTACCCCACTCGCCACCTCGATGACACCCTCAATCGTAAGACTGCCATCATCCTCCACCCAGATGCGTTCGACTAGGGTCGTGATAGTATTATGCCACCACTCGGCAATGGGGACGGACTCAGTTTTCCACTCCTGATCATCATCGCCCGGGATCACAACGTCGATAGTGGTCCGCTGAGCTAGGTCGGCCATGGCTGCATCCAGCCACCCCTTCTTTTTTGACTTGAAGATTGGCAAGCCACGATTCCCAACATAAGCGTGCATTTGAACCACTTGGTCAGCTAGGAGCCGGACCTTCTCTGCCTTTGAAAGTTCCTCATCATGTACCTGGAACTGGTTCAACGTGGTTTGGACTTGTAGTTGCTGATATCGGATGTCTGCTAGTCGTTCGTAGAGTTGTTGTTCATCATTATAGACATTCTTCTCCCAACCCTCTAGAACTCGTTGTTCCTGTTCATCTAGTTTTGTCAACTGAACACGCAGTCCCTCTTGCTGGTCTTGAAGTTCACCGTCACGTTGTTCGGCTTCTTCTTGATAGATTCGGGCATCTCGGATCAAGTAGTCAGGCTCAGCGAGCACCCGCAAAACATGTCGTTTGATGAGGTCCTCAAGTTGACTCCCGTCCCACCGCCAGTGAATTCCTTCATGGCCGGCTTTGACACCATACGCTGTGCGCTGTCTACACAAGTAGACTGTCCGGAAGCCTGATCTCTTACTCCAAGTTGACTTCGAAAAGTACCGCCCACCACACGACTTACACCAGATGAGGTGTTGAAGAAGATAGAATTGTTTGGTGTTCCTAGGACTGTCAATCCTCCGTTTCTTAAGGGCCATTTGTGCAGTGTTGAAGAGTTCCTTGCTGACTATGGCCGGGCATGGCATTGGCTGTCCCGAGTACGTGGCCTGACCGATGTAACGGGGTGCCGTTAACATTTTGTGAATCGTCGTCGAATGCCATCCCCAACTGGATGTTCGCTTCCGTGCATTAGGAGGCTCTACTCCCCGTTCATTCAACTTTGTCACAATCGCTTTTAGACCCATGCCTTCGCTGGCCCACTTGAACATGGCCTTTACAACCTTTGCCTGTTGTGGGTGTTTCTTGAGTGTCCCGTTGTGTCGTACATAACCAAAGGGAGTGGTCGCTGCCAGGTACTTGCCGTTTCTTACTGAACCCTTGCGACCTTCACTCATTCTCTGTGAAATGGTCGCTCTCTCGAACTCCGAAAAGGCCCCTAGTAGGTCAAAGAATAGTTTACCCTGTGGGGAGCCCGTGTCAAAGTGCTCTTCGACTGATATGAGGCCAACGTGCAACTCATTGAGTCGATGGGCTAGGTTTAACAGGTTCCTCAAGTTCCGAGCGAGGCGGTCAATCTTGAGGAATACCAGGTGGGTGAATCGCTTGTCTACAGCATCTTGTAGGAGTTGGTTCAAAGCAGGTCGGTGTTCAGGGGTTAATGACCCCGATACTCCGGCGTCGGTGTACACCTCTACGCATTCCCAGCCTTGAGACTGACAGTATGCCGTGCACCGTTCGCGTTGCTGTGTCAGGCTTGTTTTCAAAGTCGACGCCTGCTCATCCGTGCTGACTCTGATGTAGACAACTGCTTGGTCGATCACTTACTGCTCTCCCTGGCGGGGCTTGATTACTCAGGCTCTCCGGACTCCTGCCATGCCTTTCGTGCCTTCCGATAAGCTCTCTGCGCGTCTTCATACTTGATCCACAACGCCTTATCAGCCAAGTGGCACATGGTCTCGTTTTCCAACTGGAAACTGAGAGCGAACTTAGCCATGCGCTCTAGCCTCTCCATGGCCGACTCAGTTCTCTTCACTTGTCACTCCTCCGGCGGGGCTTGACTTGGCGTACTCTTCGAATGCGTCAAACTCGGAGTCACCATTACGACCTGGACTCGGGTTAGGTGGCTCCTCTTGCTGTGCCTTGAGGATGGCCCTATTGCGTTTTCCTGCAATCCTGGTCTGATGACTGAAGTCCTTATGTTCTGGGTTATCGCAGGAGTCAAAGTCAGCCCAGCACTTGGGGCAGATAAACGGAGGACATGGTGGCAAAGGAAATGCGGGCGGAAATACAGAACGGCGAGCGGCCCCATTAGGTCTTTGTACAGCTCCTTCGAAATCATCCAAAGAAGGAGCTGTCACAAGAGGCGGAACGCCTCCCGAGCCACGGAGTGGCTCATCGTTTCTTGATCCTTTAATCCTATGATCTTGTTCAGTGACGGAATCTGGCGGGTGTATACCTGAAGACCCTGGGGTGTATACCTCAGGCTCTGGAGTGCATACCTCAGGTTTCGGGACCTCTACACCCTGGTGTACTGCATCCTCTACATCTGGGTGTACACCTGAACCAAGGCGATAGGTCAATCCGTGTTGACCAAGGGTGGTCTCAATCAAGTGGCACTCCTTGAGATGTTCAACACAGTCCATTACAGTTCTTGCCGCTACCTTACCTTCAAGTAGATCGCTTATCTTTTTGTATGGACCATACCAAGACCCACCACAACTGTCACACAGAGCCTTAATGGCCATGAAGACAAGAAGGTCAGCGATGCTGTCACGCTGAAAGAGTGGAGCAATGTTCAGAGGGAACCAACAAGCGAATACGTCTGGGAACTTTTTACGTCTGACTACCATCCTCAACTTCCTCAACTTAGTGGCTGGTGGGCCGCTGGTGACCGTTGAGGACAAGCCCCCGAACGGCCCCCATGCCTATTTTTGTCATGACAGGTGATATGGGCGTCGACTCCCTATCACCAATTCTAGTATATCACAAACGAGCCTCTGTGTAAACCCCCCTGTCACCCTAGATGTACCCATTTTGATGGGTTCCTGTGGTGACCCTGGCGGTTTCCCTCCAGGTACAAATTCTAGTGGGGCGGTATATAACCACTCCCTTACCCCTCCAGGCTGGTCTAGGGGCTCTGAATGGCCTAGATAGCCCTTCTGGAAGGTGTCCAGCCTCATTTCCTGCCATATCCCCAAAGGAAAGAGCCCGGGGGACATCCGGACCCTTTCCCAAACTAGGAGAAACAAGTCGGCGCAAACAAAACCGACCTGTCACTTAGATCATCGGCAAAGAATGGTCGTTGAGTATCTATCAATTGGGGGTCATGTACGTTTAGCAAATCCGCCAAAACTGAGGCCCTGAGTACCCGACATCCTCTGACTTCTGCGTGGGGTTCAATGCTGCCGAATCAGCGTGTCCAGCCAATGGACAATCTGGAGCATGGCGATCCCCCAAGTACTTACAGTACCGACACTGCTTCAACTTGGCTGACTTATCCCTGAGCAGGGCTACAAGCTCCATGATTCGTTCACGTCGACCAGTCATTCAATACCTCGTTCAGTGGCAAGGGGGCAATCATGGAGACAGGGGGTGCCACCCACATGACCGCCCACGCCCTGCCTAAATGTGTCCGAAGTCGAACAGGAGACCGACTTCCACCGCATCCACTGCGGCGTCACCGTCCGTGACATCCACAACTACTGCTCCTGAGACACGTGGCGGGATAGCCAGTTGTGTAGGAGTCCCATCATCGTCACAACATGGCTGACCCACGCCTTGAAGTGGGAAGTCTGTGCCGCTGGTTGCGAGTGTTAGAATCGTGTTCCCCTCGTTACTGATCACAACGTTGCACGTGTTCGGTTGCCCGTTGTACTTCACACGGATGCCTTGTAGACGGTCAGGCGGGGCAATGACTATTGAACCCTGACCTATTGCACTACCCGGTACTCCCACCGTCGTCACTTTTACCGTTAAGATCCTCATGTTCGTTACCTCTCAATCCCCATCATCTGGAAGGCATTCCCAAGGACCCCTGACCCCGGGGTTAGCCTCTGTTGTCTCTGTACCTATGCGATACCTCTGTCCCAGGTATGGATTTGAACTCTCCTCGAGGAAATATGAGTATAACCACTGCCATCCCTCGAATTCACCAATTTTGAACCTAAGATTGAAGTGGGGGCAGGGCTCTAAGGAGGGCTCGTGGAAAAGACATAGACCTACCCCACCCCCACACTGACATCATGGAATGCACTCGGTTGGGAGCAGGGGGAGAAGCACTGGACACGGAGCCTGGGAGGAAACCAGACTCCACCAAAAACCCCTGTCCCCCAACCCAATACACTCCCGACGCCATCACTCGGCTTTGGCGCCTTTGTCCCACTTGATGCCCAACTCCTCTAGCAGGATGTCAAGGGCTGCAAGCAGGATGATCAACTTGTCCTCCTTGGTGGTGGTCTTGTCGGTCGTGATCACCAACTTGACCCTGCCGTCCGACATGACTGTTACTGCCCAGTTAGGGAACATCACCCCTGTTCCTTGCCTCTAGGGTCTGAAGTTCCTCGGACGTGACTGGCCTCGGGAGCCTTTGACACTTGGGGTTTGTGCATGGGCTCGGCTCATACACTCTTCCACTCGGTAACATCACCCTGCAAACTCCGTCGCTCCCCACCACACCCTTGTGCCAATCTGATGGACAGGTGGACTCAGGGACTTGGTGCCTCAACGTGACCACTTGACCCGGGGTCACTGTGGCCCGCCATACCTCGTCCTCCTCTGCCTTCTTGTCATACCCGTCCATGCGGTCCTTAAGTCTCTTACTCGGCATGGTCATCCACCTCTTCGTTCAGTAAGGACTTCAGTGCCTTTTCCCTTATCTGGTCATCGGTCAGTCCAGTCTCGATGAACCCCACGCGGCATCCGTTCTCATCGCGGTACTCGATGGGCATCCCCTTTATCAGGTCCCTCAGTTCTTTCCTCGTCATAGGTTCACCTCCTCTATTGGATGTACCCCAGGTTCCCATCATCAAGGTCAGGTGTTCGAGGCATCCTAGGTACCCCTCTTCTCGTACGCGTCCATACGAGCGGTAAGGTCAGAGACCATCCCCTCCAACCCCTTGTCAATCACCCACCGGGCACACGAGAGACGAAGGGCAGAGATAGGCTTACCGTCAATGCACTCCTCAATCAGGACCACACTTTTCATGGCCAGTCCCCTCAGGTACACCAGTGCACCGTCGAGCACGGCACACCTGGCTTGTCTCATCTCGACCTGAAAGGCGGGGGTAGTGATGAGCCGTCTGAATGAAGAGTAAGGAACCCCGGCTTTCCTAGCAGCTGACGCCAGGTCGGTACAAGTTAGGAGTGCCTCGATGGCACGGTCCGTTCTTGTGGTTTCGTCTGGTTCCTGTTGTGATGATTTACTCATAGTCTCTGTCGCTTTCCGCTTGACACCGTGTCATCTAGTACCTGAACACTGTGACCCTGGTTGACCCCTGGAACCTATGATCCCTTGACCGTTGTTGGTCATATGGCCATGTCCACACCTAACGGAACTGGGTCCCTTCTTGATTGAGTGAGAGTGCCACTAGTCTTGACATCTCTCTTGCCTTGGTCACCAACTCATCGTTTGTAATGGGTGTCCGTACCTGTTCTACTGTAGAAGGGGATACTTGGTGACCATCCTTTTTGATTCTCTTCCCGCGGCTCATTCGAACTCCCTCGACTTCAATTTGTCTGGCACCCAAGGATGTGCCTCTTGGACTACGGGATGGAATGACCTTGTCTGACTGCACTTACGACACTTCCCCACACTGCCCTCAATGACCCAGTGGTGTGCACCTTCCAAACATGGTCCTAGGACTTTGGGTTTCACTTCCATTCCTCTGCCCCGCCTACTGAGTGCATCCTTGTGCGCTTGAGTGAACGGTCCTCTGGGTTTCCCTTTGGGCCATCCTCTCATCCTCTTACCCCCGGCCGTGTCTGTGACTCTGCCAACTCTTTTCTCTGGGCTCGGCATGGCTCACATCGTTTCGGTAGACACAGGCCATGACTTTCAAACCATGCAATAGTCTTAGGATTGAGCACGAATGAATGGCCACATTCAAAACAGGAAAAGAGCTGTTCACCGTCCTTGAGTGCCACGTTCCCTTTCCTTCCGCCTTGCCTCGCGGCATGACTTACACCTGACAGGTGGGCTCCACCCCTTTTCGGTGTACCAAGCGATCTCACCCTGGCACACGGTAAAAACTCGTTCACAATCACAGCACGTGACCTGGACATCGTTCGCAATATTCGGTACTTCTGGAGGCATCACAACCTCATCGAATCGAGTGTTCTTTTCCTTGTTCCGTCGTATACCGTGCGACACTTAGACAACTCCACCGACTGATTGTAGGGCCGTCAACGCTGACCTCAGCGCTTCTCGTTCTGCAGGGTCAATCCCGAATTGACGCGGGTAAGCTGTGCCTGTTGAACCACCCAACTTCATCGAGTACGCTACGGCCTCAACATATGAGTCTCGTGCCGCTGACAACTCCTTGGCCAGTTTCGCCGTCTCAAGAAGTGCAGCCAGGAAAATTGGGACCATCTCGTTTCGAGTTTTGATAGCCTGGACTGCCTGCTTACGCAGCGCCCTTTGTCGCTTTGCCAGGTCAATTGCCGCTTGAGCATCAGCCGCATCCTGATTCCTCTTGTCCTGAATCTGCTCAGCCCGCTCTTGCACCAAGTCACTTAGTGCCTCGGCTTCTACTTCATTCAAAGAGACCACAACTTCACCTCCATCTACGTGGGTGTGCATGTCTAGACCAATCGCTGACTTGGACCCTTCGGATGGGCACTCATCTCCATGACTGCCTCCAACAGTGACCTGGTGTCAGCAACCGCCTGCTCCTCTGTTGACTTCTCGTCCTTGAGAACCGCCTTGCCTATCTTTTCCTCGTTCGCCTGGTTTATGAACAGCGGGCCAAGGGCCTTGGCTACCTTCAACTGAGCCGGTGTCAAGGTCGAGAGTTGAGCAATGGCCTCCCGCATGGCGTTCGCCAGCGCCGAACCCTTTGGATGCAGTTTTGCGTCAGCGGCATCAGCCGATTCACGCGCAGCCGCGTGGTTGTCCTTGTCAATTGCAGCCATGAGACTGGCCGTCAAATCAGCAAAGAACTTTTGGAGCACTGGGTCGCCGCTGTTCGGCAAGTTCGACAGCACGTCGTCAGGGTTGTCAGCCAACTTGTGAAGTTTGGCCCAGTCTTCTGCAGAGACGATGACCTCATCGCCGGTCTCTGAGTCGACAATACGCAAGTTCTCAAAGTTTCCCATGTTTGTTCACCTCGATTTCGACTAGGTCTGTCAGGAGTTTTGATGCCTGACTTCTCACAGCTTTCGCCTTGATAAGTTTGGTCAAGTCCTTGCCCTTGAGAGGGACTTCCAGTGTTCGAATGGACACGCCACAAGGAACACACCTACGGTATCGCTTGATGCAGGGGACACCGTTCACGATGATTGAACGCGGTTGCCCGCAGTACAGTCTTCCACCACAAACCGGACACGGCATGTACGACGCCATAAGCGCTCCTCTCATACCACTATGTTAATAGTATCATTTTGTGAGGAGATCAGCAACCCTTTTCGTATCAGAGGTTTCCTGAAACGGAGTTCCTGAGATGGTCCTGGCTGACCCCATCAAAGGACCCCGGTATAATCACCTATCCTTCATCGTCTGAGGTTACTTTTTGAATACAGGACAAGCGACTTGGCTGAATACAGGACTAGGGGAGGCTAACCCCGGGGTTCAACTCATTTCAAAATACGCTCATGTACCTATTCTCGAATGGCCTTGCCTGTTGTACGGGGTTTTCAACTTGCCTCCAAAACTCCCTCAAACCTCTTTACGGGGTGGCTCATGTATGATACAGTGTCTATATAAGGTAAAGAGGTATGCACACAGAAAAGGGGACGAACAGATGAACAAGCCACTACCAAAATTCCACAAGGCGACCCCGAACAGGCCGAAGGCAGAGGTCAAGAAGCCACCGAAAGGCAAGAAGCCCACCAACGCGGAGAGTCGGAAGGTTCTCACGGCCCACGTGCTCGAAGTTCATTCCAAGGTCCTGGAAGTCATCGCTGACCAACACGGCAAGGCCACATGGAACGAGCTCCGAAAGCGGGCTTGCAAGGACCAACGAATCTTGGGACTCGCCCTCAAGGCCCTGATGGATGCTGGGCGCGTCAAGGGGCCGACGAAGGAATATCCTGGGTGGGAATCGACGGCACTCTACAGGTTGGTGGTCGTCAAGGGGCAAAAGGCGGCCTGAATATGGGACGGTGCCCTTCATCAAGGTGAACAGGGGCAAGCTAGTCCGAGGCCCTTAGGCTGAAGGAGTATTTTGAGCTACTTTCGTCCCGCCGACGAACAGGGTACAGTAGCAGCACTAGAGGATCGCATTTCGCCGGGGGTAGAGTTTTGAACATCCGCAAAAATACAAGGATTGGCACAAAGGCCGTTGTCGGGAGTCAGATTCCACTGACCGTGTCCGAGGAGAGGGTGGAGCCCTCTTTCCCTTCAACCAGGTATCAAGGCAGCAAGAACAAGCTCGCAGGCTGGATATGGGATACAATCTCCAATCTAGAATTCGACACTGCTCTGGACTTGTTCGGTGGCACCGGATGCGTATCACACATGTTGAAGCGAAAGGGCAAAGCGGTAACGTATAACGACAGCTTAACCTTTAATTACCTCATTGGATTAGCTTTGATTGAGAACGACGGAGAGACGTTGACTGACGGTGATATTGATTACATCCTCACCCGTAACGAAGCCTTAGATTATCCATCATTCATCTCGGATACCTTTAATGGGATCTTCTATCTTGATTCAGAAAACGCTTGGTTGGATATGGCTATCACTAATATTCGTGTGATGACGAATCGCCTCAAACAAGCCTTGGCCTACTTCGCGCTGTTCCAAGCTGCTCTCATCAAGAGGCCATTTAACTTGTTTCACCGCAGCAATCTATACCTGCGTCTTCAGGATGTCGAAAGAAGCTTCGGGAACAAAACGAGTTGGGATCGACCATTCGAAGATCGGTTCCGCTTCTATGCCAAGGAGGCGAACTCAGCCATATTCTGCAACGGACGGGATAATCACGCGTTGAACCTTGACTGGCGAGACGTGCCGCCAGAACATGACCTGGTCTACATTGATCCCCCCTACTTGTCGGCAAAAGGGGTTGGCGTCGATTATTTAGATTTCTATCATTTTCTTGAGGGCATCGCGAGATATGACGAGTGGCCACGCCTAGTCGACTTTAGGCGAAAGCATCGTCCCCTGATTCACGAGAGCCCGGAGTGGAGTGATCCCAATCGCATACATGGCGCCTTTAGCGGTGTGTTCGAGCGTTTTGCGGACTCGATTCTTGTGGTTTCGTACAGGAGTGATGGGATTCCAACCGATGGCCAACTTGTCGGAGAACTACGACGTTACAAGAGGAACGTCATAGAGGTGAAGCGGCGTCCTTATCGATATGTACTCAGTCGGAACAACCTGGAGGAAGTTCTTATCATTGGGCGGTAGCTATCATAGCAGCGATGTCGCCCTCCGCGCGCACGATGAATGCGCCCGCCATGCTGCCCGACAAGACCTCACTAACTGGCCGCGCACTGCTTACAACAATCAGGCGATTCAGGGCCGAAGGAGGGAAAGCCTCAATCTCAACGACCTTGAACCACGCACCAACACTCCACGTGCTCCTGTAGTAATCGGGGATGTATTTGCGCTCCGCACCTGTCAATTCCTTGACGCAGCGCTCGATCTTGCACGCTGTGGCTAAATAGTGCCCGGCCTCCTTCTTCACTAGGAATACATAGGTCGGGACTTCCGAACGCGCTTGTGCGTCAATTGCAGCAATACGGGATGCTCCGATTGTTCTCCCAAACTTCGCCAGCCATACGAAGCCCAGTCTCTTCAACACGGCTTTGTGCGCAGCAACCGTACCGCCGGATGGAGCGTATAGATCCGCGTACCTAACAATAAGGTGCCGAGTGACACGCACCTGGTTCATTCTTCGCTTCCCTCCATTAGTCGGCGGTATTCGGCAAGTGACCGATAAGGACGTGAGGCCGAATCTCGTCCATACCTGCGCCAGTAGTCATCACACACGTCTTTCTTGAGGGAGGCGAAAGGCCCCCGTCCGCGACGTAGATCATCAACACTTGTCACTGGAAACGAGCCGATGTTTGTGGTATTTCCACTCGCAGGTGACTCTCCTACAATCTTGTGCTTTTCTTGGACGAACCATTCGACGTTCTCATATGGTGTCATCACGTCAAGGCGCTGTCCAAGATCGACAACAAGATTGGAATCCGGTTGAACGGGGACTCGGGTATAGACGAATCCAATGATCCAATGATCACTGTAGTGGCTGTACGGGTAGAGGATGTTCTTGGTACCGTTGCGAAGGTAAGAGGTATAAGAGCCCAATGTGTACCGAAACGGGCGACCTCCTCGTCTGTAAGTAGTCTTGACATCAATCGCAATCTTGCGATGAGAATCGACTGAGGTCAGTAGCGTAAAGTCGGGGTAGACGGTCTGGGGCGCTGCCTGAACAGCATAGCCGTGTGCGCTGGCTATTGCGGTGACAATAGGTGTGCACAGCAGTTCGAAAACTGTAGAAAGCACTTTGGTATCGGAGCCAAATGCGTAGACTTTGTCATTCTTCCCCAGCAACCCTCGGACCTCCCAGTCTATGCCTTCGTTCTCCACGATCTCCTCAAACTCCCGAATGAAGTCATCGAACACTAATACATTTTCCGTTTGATTCATGCGACATTTTTAGCACGCATGAAGTGGCTTAGTCAATCCTGAATCTGACGCCTGATCAGTTGCCCCTAACCTGACCCCGAAAACGAGTCCAGATCCAATGTTACTCTTCAGCGAGGGAATAGAGGATACTGGCCCGAAGAAAGGGTGAAGGAAGGCTCTAAGCAGTCAGCAGTTGCGACACGTGGCGGTGGTTGTGCTGGGAGCGGTCCCAGCCAGGCGCGGTAGGAGTTTGGCGCGTTTCCCACGATCCTAGCCCCAACTATTCAGGCTGCCACCAACTCCTCGATTCGTTTGAGATGGGATGGCATGTCCTAGCCCTCAGGGATGGGAGGCGTCCAGCCTTCAGTTTCCATCGCTATGTCGCATCTGCAAGATGGGTGATATGGCGGATACTTGGCCTCTACTGTCACCATGTGCGGGTCCCTGACTCCAACTTCCACTTCCGCCGAGAACCCACTCTCAACGTCTGCCAAACCTTGCGCCGCCATCACCTGACAGAACTGGCACACGGGATTTGTTTCCGCGATCGGGGAGCCGGCTGCGGTCAACCATCTGTATTTCGTAGCCCCGAGTGCTCGATAGGTTTCATATGTCGCCCTGCCATACACCCGGGCAGACTCTGTCCTGGCGATCAAGTTGGCTCGCTTCGCAGAGATTCGAAGCCAATCACTGCGTAACTTCTTCGCAAGTTGCGGCATGGTCATGGGGTTCGCTGGATCAGCGGCCTCGACAATCATCTGTGCTAGGTCATGACCGTACCCCCGAAAGCTGCGTTCCAAACTAGCCGTGACCTCATCAACAAGCTCAGGCCCGAGCTTCTCTGTGACCTCTCTGACGTTTGGAAACGGCTCAGCCTTCATGATCACCCCGACTGTCGCAGTAGTGCTCTTGACCGCCTCTGGAATCACTGCGATGACAATCCGTCCCACAATGTTCGATGCCTTGGTCGAGTAGGTCTTGAGTTTCTTGCTCAACACGCGGTCAACTCTCTCCACTAAGGCGTCAGTGTCTGCGTCCCATAGTTTCCTGACGGTCTTGATGAACGGTTCAATGGGGCCAGCCGCCACAAACATGCCCTTGATAGCTTTCAGGGCAGCGAGTTGAACATGGGACTCAGTCAGCCGTCTCTCTTCCCATCGTGCCTGCCACTGTTCGTGAACACCCATCGCCTCGAACATCATGCGGTCAAGCATCGGTTTCAAGGCTACGGCGGCTGATAGTTTGTGGTTCCTCTCGATTTTCTTACGCCGCTTTTCGATTTTCTCCAAGTCAGTGCTCATGCCTGCCTCCTCATGAACCATGTATCAAGAGTCGGGGCCATAGTGTGTTCAACTTCGACAACTACGCCTTCACCAGGAGTGGCATAGACCCCACGACGTATTTCTACCAGGAGCCCGTCTGCGAATAACTGACGCAAGGTATCACCCAGCTTCGTATTTGAAAACTTAGTCGATTCAATAAGTCCGTCCCAGTTGGCTAGTCCACCAACCTCAGTTACCTGCTCCATGACAAGAGTTGTGGGTTTCTGCCTGCCTGTTCTCACACGCTCCTCAAACCACCAGAGGCCCCAGGGAGGAGGAGCACTGCTCTCACACTGGCCGTATACGTGGTCTGCATTCTCACAATACGGGCAGAGTTCAAAGATGTCTGGTTGTCGAACTGGGCCTCGTTCTATCGCTGCCCTGACAATCTCAAGATTAGTCAACCGAGTCTCCGTTTCAACTCCTCCTTGACTCTAGCGATGAACACGGGGTCAGCGCCTTCCCTGTCTCTTATGGCCAAAAGGCGTTCAATTGAAAGAACCCTCAAGTCAAGTGCTCGCTGTCTGTGTTCAAACCGCTTGTCAAAGTCTCGGGCCTTCTTACCAGTTGTGCTTCCTTTTCTAGACACTTTGCTCTCTCCCCTCAATAGGGAATGTACCTAATCTCATCATGCGACTAAAGGAAGTTTGATGAGGTATCTGTATCTACGTCGTTGACATCATCGCGTCGCTTCAGGCGGCGGGCGTTCAGGCGGTCCCCTGGTTCTACTGGTATCTCTACGATGAGCCTTTCTACTGCTACGGCGCCCAGGCCCTCACCTGGCGAGAGGAGGCCGAGAACCTAGTCGCTACGTGCGTCCGGCTCGGCGCCGCTGCGGCCGTCATCGACATAGAGGCGGAGTCGGAAGAGGCGGCTGATCCTGAAGCCAACGCCGACCGAGCGCTGTCGCTGGTGAGAGCCCGCCTCCCCAACCTCGACCTCTATTACGCGCCGCTGCCCCAGCCCAACTACCACCGACGGTTGCCCTATCGCGTGTTCAACCGCTACTGCCGGGCGGCCCTCCCCCAGGCCTACCACAACGCGATGCAGGTGGCGCCGGAGGAGGCGGTCGCCCTCTGCTATGACGCCTTCGCCGCCGAGGGGCTGCTGACCGTGCCCCTCGCGCCCGCCGGTGGGGCGTACGGATCGGTGACGCCGGAAGAGCTTGGACGCTGGGCGCGCGCCGCCGTCGAACGGGGGGCGAGGATGCTCTCCTGGTGGAGCTTCGAGCATATCGAGACGGAACGTCCGCAGCTCTGGGACGCGATAGCGCGGGTCGAGCTGCCGGAGCCGGAGGAGACGGAGATGGATGAAGATGTGAGAAAGCAAGCCCAGGCATGCGCCGTCCGCCAGCGCCTCGCCGGTCTGATCCTCAGCGGCGACCCCGCCCTCGCCGAGCAGGCCTATCGCGAGATACAGTACCTGCGGCTGCTGGCCGGCCTGCCGAACCCCGCAAAGTAGACTCACGCCCCGCCCTCTTGTAAGATACGGGATGGTCTCCCAGCGCGCCGTTTCTCCTGGCTGGCGCGTCTTCCCGAATGTGTGCTTGACCGAGGGGCAGTGGTATGAGGATCGCCTTCATCATGTACCAGGGCAACAGGTACTCTGGTGGCCAGGGAATCTACACCTACTACCTGACGCGTGAGCTTGCCCGCCTTGGCCACGAGGTGCACGTCATCGCCGGACCGCCCTATCCCCACACCGACGAGAGCGTGATCTGCCATAACGTGCGGACGCACAGCTACTGGAGCCACTTCCACAACAAGCGCGACTTCATCTTCTACCGCCACCCCCTTTCCCACTTTGAGCCCGTCAACCTCTATGAGCTTGTGTCCACCCGCATCGCCCTGTCCTCGCTGCTCCTCACCTTCAGCATGCGCGCCTATCTCGAGGT
>Ga0315277_10006999_pt1 | contig 14648 bp, 13 predicted proteins | sample YL17G05_15_MG_FD_203695 | JGI IMG/M metagenome (GOLD analysis project Ga0315277, IMG submission 203695) | Sediment microbial communities from Yellowstone Lake, YNP, Wyoming, USA - YL17G05_15 | ecosystem: Environmental > Aquatic > Freshwater > Lake > Sediment | place: USA: Wyoming | collected... | reverse complement strand
ACTTTTGGCTGTCAGGCATTTGTGATGTGCAAGCAAAGACATTAGCTCGGCGCCGTTGATGCGCTCGTTGGCTAGCTAGCTAAGTTTTTCTTTTTTTGCCATATCTACGTTGGGTTTTGGGTTTGGGACAAGAAAGATGAGGACACGGTTTTCATGAGCACACGTCGGGGTGGTGTTTTTCCAGCCTCAGCTAGATTCGTAAGGAACGAGGGAAAGGTCCTCGTTCTAGCAGGAGCAATCCTCTCGATGGTTTCACTGCTAATTCGTGGATAGTTCGATAAGCAGCAGGCGCGCGCTCTGAATCGAGCCGTCTGGATACGAGGGCGGGAAGGGCCGCATTTTATTCATACGAGCGGAATTACCGGAATCATTGATGTGTAGCGTCCTGCACTATAGGACAATGCATGCTTTCATCAGCGCCGCCTCGTGTAGGCTTTGGGTGAATGGATGCCTCACTGGCAATCATCAGGTAAAGATATATTACTGTTCGAAATGCGTATGCTGTACATTCAAAAATAAGGTGAAGAACTTGAAAGTCAAATCAGTAGTATCCGCTATGCCACCACCGCCACCCCCGCCGCCTCCACCGACGGGCAAGTCAGGGCGAAAGACGAAGACATCCCTGATTGCTGCGTCGCTTATCGCAATAATCGTAGTCGCAACGGTTGTCCTCTTTTACTTCAACATAATCCCCTGGCCGTTCAAATCCAGCGGAGGAGGAGGGGGACTTGTAAACTACGGCGTTCTCATGGGCAAAGTCACTGACACAAGCGGCTACCCGATTTCAAACGTCACGGTCAGCGTAGGAGGTCAGACCGCGACGACCAACGACCAAGGCTGGTATACCGTGTCAAACATAGCGCCTGGAGACCAGCAGCTCGTCACGTTCGGCAAGAACGGTTCCGCAACGACGTATCAGGTGACCAGCATCCAAATAGGAAAGAGCAGCTTTGTGGAAGCCACGATGAGCCCCGTCGACGAGACAAGCTCCGTTTCCGCTACAACTGGTGGTACGATCACAAACCAAGCAGACAATGCGTACGTAACAATAGGAGCCAATTCATTAACTACGTCTCAGGGCGCTTCTTACACGGGAACAGCAACTGTCATTATCACAACTTTTGACCCGAGCGACGAGATGGAAGCAAACGCTTTCCCAGGAGAGTATTTGGGTGTGTTGGCACAGAACCAGACGGTCGTACCGATCAAATCCTTCGGTTTCATGGACATCTGCGTAACGACCCCCAGCGGAGAGGCGCTAAAACTGGCAGCAGGCAAGACAGCCACGGTAGCAATTCCGGTGCCTGCAAGCATGCAGACCGATGCAGCAGACTTGGGAACGTGCCCACTATGGTATTTCGACACGTCCACTGGAACGTGGAAAGAGGAAGGATCAGGAACATACGATGACACTATAGGCTGCTTCGTGGGAAACGTGACTCACTTCTCGACGTGGAACTATGACATTCGCTACCCTGCGGGCTACGTGAGCGGCAGAGTCGTCGATTCACTTGGCAACCCAGTTCAAGGAGCGCAGGTAAAATGCTGGGGCACAGGATGGTACCAGCAAAGATGGGCTTCAGGAGAAACGGGAACGGCAGCGAACGGCACGTTCAGACGCATACCCGTTGAAGTCGGCGTAGTCTTCAAGTATCAAGCCTCAAAAGGCGGTCACAAGAGCACTGTTCTCCAAGCTGGCCCGCTTGCCAAAAATGAAGAGATTGACCTCGGCGACATCGTTCTGGACTCACCGCTCGTGCAGATCACGCTTACTTGGGGAGCAAACCCAAGAGACCTCGACAGCCACCTGACAGCAAGACTCGTCGGAAACGCAACGTTCCACGTGTACTGGAGCAACAAAGGCTCACTGAGCTACAGCCCATGGGCTAACCTGGACACAGATGACACAAGTGGATTCGGCCCAGAAGTCGTATCGATCTCTAATTTTCGCCAAGGAACCTACCGGTACTCAGTAAGACACTTCACAGGTGACGGAACAATAGGAACTTCAAGCGCAGAAGTGAACGTAGTGATACCGGACGCGGGAATATACATGTTCACACCGCCAGCAGGACAGCCTACAAATGCTACAATCTGGAGAGTATTCGACATAGTCGTGGACGCAAACGGCAGGCTCACGGTTAACACGATAAATGACTATAAAGTGGCACCCTTCGGCTCAGGCGGAGACGAGTCAGCGGACCTATATCCGTCATAAGCAAGAGGCAGAAACGCCTGAACACAGCCAGCTGAAACCTGGCAAACCTCACTTTTTCTCTTGTCACTCAGTCAATCCACGGCAAATCTGAAAACAGAACAAGTCGCGCGCGCAAGATCCAATGCTGCCTGTCGCAACGTGGCTTTCAGGGTCTTACGCATTCAGCCTTGGGCCGATACGGTCGTTTTGCAGTGCGCTTTCGCTTGTGATAATCACATTCGTAAACCCGAACCACTAGAAACCCGTTATCTCGATACTTGCAGCCGCAAGGCAGGGTAACAGTCTCGGTCACAGCTCAACCTTCATCATTTCATCATAGGTCGTCAACGTATTTATTCCAATCTTTCCATCCTGTGAGTTGTTGGATGAGTATAAAGCCTATCTTAGAAATTCCCATCTAAGATAAGTTAGGGGATATCTCCCGAACAACGAAATTGGATTGCCGAGTTCTATTCAGCCTTATCCAAGAATAGACGGGTCAAACTGGTTTAAAAAGACTGATAAAGAATACTTCTAGTGATGATTCCAAAAGTCAGGGCAGTTACATTTGATGATTTCTTGACTTTGCGTTACTCAATGAAACAAAGAGAGGATATCATTTACCCTATCTTGACGGCATTAAGGAGAAAACTGGATGTGAATGAGGAGCAGTTTCTAGAACAATACTTCAAGGAGAATCAACTTTACCAAGAGAGACTGAGAAAAGCCTTGCGTGAAACGCTACTAGATGACATAGTAGCAAGCGTGTTAGTGTCGTGTGGCTATGATTCACAAACCATTTACGGAAATGTGAAGGAAGCCGTGGACTACGGATTAGCGACAAGAAAGGCAAAATGGTTTCCAAACGTAAGAAGGATGCTTCTTATGCTACGGTCAGAAGGCTACAAACTTGGGTTAATATCTAACAACCATTGGCGTTTTTTGCCAAGTCTGAGAGAACAGTTTGAGGAATTCTTTGATGTCATGACATTATCTTATGAGCATGGTTACGTCAAACCACATCCGTCAATTTTCGTGACCACGCTTGAGAAGCTGGGAGTAAAAGCAAACCAGTCCTTGCATGTGGGAGATGATCCCATCGCAGACATCCAAGGAGCCAGAAATATCGGAATGAAAACTGTCTTTGTAAATAGAAAAGAAGTAAAAACGAACGCTGACATCGAAGTGAGAGGAATTGCGGAGCTGACAAGGTTCTTATAAAGAGTCAAGTTGCTCCTTGGTCTTCATGTCTATATTCTTCGAATTGGTAAGGGTTCAGCTATAACTTTTCCGCAAGTGTGCGTGCGCGAGCGGGCTTGATCACTATGATTATTCTGGAGACTGCCAATTCACATAATTTCCTGATTCCTCTCTTCCCCCGCTCATAGCTTACTTTGATCAATTTGGCTTCTTCCAGCATACGTACCTGCTCGCTCATGTAGGCCTCACTCAAGTCCAATTTTCTAGCAATCGTTGAAACATCAAGCCGCTTCTCAGAAACCAATTGCAGTATTCTGAGACTAGTCGAGGTTAGGGCGTCTGCGATCTTCAAGGCTACTTCTCCCGTTACCACGATCTCTTCTGAAGACAAACAAGAACCTCTGTTCAATACAAGGAATCAACAACCCTCTTATAATATTTGTGAAAAGGCGATTGGTATAGACGAATTGGATTATTATAGATGTTGTCTATAGTTATAGCCAACTGTGATCTTGTCCGGCAGTGGAGAATCGATTACGTGACAAAACGGCTTGTTTGCTTGGAAGATCCGCCATAAGAAAAGGAGCCGCAGAGGATGCTGCAAGCACTAGTGCTGCGCATGCGACTACTTCTTGTTCTTGCTGTACCTCTTTGGAAGTTCGGTTTTCTTCTTCTGCTTTTTCTTCATTTCTCCACTCTTCTAAGTTCTTTGAGCGCTCTTGTTTGGGTTGATTGCTAATGGTATAGTAGAATGACTATTTAAATAGCTCTATGACTAATGAGTTTCTAACATGTCTACTCTTGTCAGAACCATCGCAGGTTTTGGTCTGGAATTCCCAACGATTTGACATTAGTGACTTGCTATTGTTATAGGTGATTAGCAAACCTTTTAAATGCTCCCGTGGAGTATACAGCGAGGAAATTTGCCGTTCAAGAAGAAGTCTAAAAAGAAGAAGCGCAGGTCACGTGCCCGCAGGAAAGAGAGAAGAAAAGCTAGGCAAGGATTGAAAGAACAACTCTCTTTTTGTGGCAACGGCACAACAAAACTCTTAGCGCAGCCTGACGAATCACATTGTTAGATTTATGAACTGAAGAAAATTTCATTAACGAATGGTGTTCCAGTTGGTCATTGACATTATACTTGCGGTATCAGCTTTTCTCGGTGGCGTTGCTCTTCTAGCGTATTCCAGCGATAAAGCGGTCAAACACTCAGTAAGCATGGCTTCTGCGTTGGGAATCTCGCCTCTTATGATAGGGCTTGTGGTAGTGTCTTTAGGCACAGATTTGCCAGAAATTGTAAATTCGATAACTTCTTCTGCAATGGGCCACGGAGATATAAACGTGGGAGATTCATTCGGGTCAGTTCTGGTTCAAATAACTTTGATTTTAGGACTTGTCGCCCTATTAGGAGGAACATTCAAGGTCAAGAGAAATGAGATAGCAGTCATCGGGTCATGTGAACTACTAGCGCTCATTGCTTCGGTATCGATGGTTGAAAAGGGGTACATTTCAAGAACCAACGCTGTGTTCTTGGTGGTTAGCTTTCCACTTCTCATGTTTATCATTAAGAACGTTATGAAAAATGAATATGCAATGCCTCAAGGCGACACCAGGCTATTTCGTCATTTTGTCATTGCCATAGTGGGCTACGTGGGTGTTGCAATAGGAGCTTATGTTGTGGTCAACTCTGTGGTTGCGCTTTCAGCGGAAGCACGCATACCAGAGTATTTGATCAGCTTTTTTGTAGTCGCTATCGGAACGTCCTTGCCTGAGTTAGCTGTTGACTTGACAGCTGTCCGAAGGAAGCAGTATGAAATCGCCATAGGAGATGCCATAGGAAGCTGCATTGTTGATGCAGGGCTTTCGATAGGAATAGGACCTTTAATCTTTCCAGTAACTGTTTCTGCAAGACTTGCCGAGACGACAGGCCTATATGCGTTGCTCGCTTCGATTGCTGTCTTGCTCGTGCTTGCCGTAAGGCAAAAACTCGATAGGAAAGCAGGAGTGTTTCTCATTGTTCTCTATGGACTTTCCTATTCAACACTGTTTGTTTGACTTGAGAAAGTCGAAAGCATGTGCAGATTCTACATGCGCAGGCCAAGTGCGTGCGGTTTATGGCAAACGGCCTTGCTCGGATCGTTGGGAGTTTGGCGGAAGCCAAACGCATGCGTGTTTGTAGATAAGCAACAACAGCCTTCTTCTATTCTAACTCTTAGCAACGGAATGAATAGCTTTTGGGAACAGAACCTTTTTCACCATATCAATGGGTTTGAAATAGCCTATTTGACGGAATAGGTTCCCTTCTGCGTTTCGATAAGGGCCTATCAACGAATACAATACTGCTAGAGAAGCCATACCATAAAGAACATTCGACAAGCATCCATCTTTAAGGTTCTCTATTTCAGCATGTTTCAAGTTATTGTAAGCATCCCACCAGTTTAGACGAGTCTTATCGTCTTTGATGCCGTCAAATGGTAGAATCATGTTGTCTCTAAAAAGGGACTTCAGCTCAACGCCTATTTCTTCAACATTGGGGACTTCTTTGACCAGAAATCTGCGGTAGTCTTTTATGTCATAGTCACCTTTGGGTTTTCCATTGGTGTTTCTTACCAATTTGTCTAATACGGAGCTAAAGGTACTGCCAATGTCTCTCGTTACGCTGCAAAATTCATAAGAGAAAGTTACACTGTTTTCCGAGTTCAGTTCAACATAGCGCAAAGCGTTGATTATTCTAGTTTCTATTGGATGATAACGGAGTTGAGTGTATGCTAGAGCTTCGATGAGCCACCTATTCTCACGGTATTTTTCAAATAGCTCTGGTTTGCAGCTTGAATAACTAGTGTATGACGCTGACATTGCAGTCGCATTAAATATTCGTACAATGAGGATTTATTTAGTTATGCTCTTTTGATTCCCACCTAATAGATCATTCATTGTGCTCCAATATACCTTCTCCCAACTTGGAAGTTCAAGCTCCCTTCTCTCTGAATCGCGCGCGCTGCTCCTGCAATCTCCCACTTTTCTGGCACGGAAAACTTATAGTAAAGGACAAGAACTCTGTTCTCGGTGCTTGGATGGCAGTTTATGTCAAGTGGCTTGGCCATGCTAGCTTTCAAATCAGAACTACTGACAGGGTCATCTATATCGACTTGAAGAAATATGGAAAGATAGTTGAAACCTCCGAGAAAGCAGACATAATCCTCGTTACGCACAATCATGGTGACCACTGCAGTCCGGCCAAAATTCAGAAACTCCAAAAGAAAGAGACTGTCGTGGTCGCTCCGAAGAACTGTGCCTCAAGAATCGGCGGAAACGCCAGAACAATCAAACCTGGAGAAGAAATCACCATTGCCAACGTAACGATAAAGGCAGTCGAAGCTTACAATATCAAGCGGTTCAAGCCTTCTGGAAAGCCATGGCATCCCAAAGGGTATGGAGTAGGCTATCTGATTGAGGTTGAAGGCAAGACGATCTATCATGCGGGCGACACAGACTTCATACCAGAAATGAGTCACCTGAAAAAGATCGACTTGGCTCTGCTCCCAACAGGAGACAAGTACACCATGGACAATTCTGAGGCTGCCCAAGCGGCAGTAGCGATTGGTCCGAAAATTGCGATGGCTATGCACACTTGGGAAAAAGATCGTGAGGAATTCAAAGAAAAGGTGGAAGCCAACTCAAGAACTCGAGTAGTGCTCTTGCAGGAAGGCGAAGAATACCAGTTGAACTAGAAGACTGAGAACAGTGCTTTCTTTCTCAAGTTTCTCTCTATTTGCTTGAGCGTTATGGCACCTATTACGACGTAGATAAGGTCCAAGATTAGTAGGGCTACTATGTCATAAGTCACGTTGACAGTTCCGATGTCAAGCAGAGAAGCCCTCATCAGTCTAACACCATAAGTTAATGGCAAAGCTTGCGAAATCATTTGAGCCCAAGATGGCATGAACTCCACCGGGCAAACCAAGCCACAGAAAACCATGAACAATATCATCAGACTGTTGGCTGTCGTGGTTCGATCTCGAAACGTCAACGTTACCGCGTTGGTTATCAACCCGATTCCGAACAATCCGAAGGCTGTCAATAGCAAGCTGCAGAAGAATAGCGGTGCGTTGAACAGTGCTACTTGGAAACCGAAGACAACGCCGAGTAGGAAAACGGCAGCGAAATCGATCAGAGAGTTGGTTGCGGCAGCTACCATAATTCCTGACATGTAGGCCAACCGGCTCATAGGCGACATGAAAGTTGCCTCAATCGTGCCAGTTGCACGTTCCCAGAACATGACTCTGCCAACCACAAAAGCGGCTGCAAACACAAACACGTAGAATGCGTTGCCCACCGTTATGAACGAAATGTAGCCTGAGCTGCCTACGGCAACTCCGAACCCGGGTGCCAGTTTGCCAGCTCCATAAACCACGTTATATAGTACCCATGCGGCTGCAAGCGTCATTATGGGCGTAAAGAATCGCAGGGCAAAGCCTGTCCAGCTGAAGAATCGCCACGTCATAATCAGGTTGACTTTGGTAGTTGAGGCGACGACTCTGAGGCTGTGTCTGACCATCTTTGTCACCCTAGAATTGAGTTAACGTTGCTTTTGCTTTTGCTCTTCGTTCAGCGTAGCTCACGAGCACCCTTGCCAACAAGATGAAGACTATCGTCATAGAAGCAAGTGCAACCAAGGGAATTGCTACGGCGTATATTGATGCTCCGCCAAGCAGAGTTAGTCTGACGGCCATCAGGCCGAAGGTCAACGGCAACAGGTAACTGAAGGGCAGCAGGAAAGCAGGCATCGACTGCAATGGAAAGATCTGACCTGAGAGAAACATCACTGGTTCCTGAAGCCACGCCACAAGTAAGCCTCCTCTTCTTGAATAGATGAAAAGAGTTTCCAGACACATTCCAAGAGCCACGATCGCAACATAGGATAGCCCAAGAGAAGCGCAGAGCGCCAAAAGATCGGTTATGAAAACGCTTACATGAATGAATGCTACCCATGAAAGGACCAATGCAACTAGCATCCATATGTAATTCAAAGCATTTGCTAAAGCTCCGCCTAGGAGCAATGCAATGCGGTTCGCCGGCGATAGCAGGACTGCCTCGAGGGTGCCTTGCCACCTCTCTGATTCAAAAGATGCGCCAGCCAACAGCATCATCGTGAAGAAGGAGTAGAGCAGCTGCCCAACTATCGTGAAACCTACTAGATCTATCGTGTACGTCGCAGCATTGAACTGAAGATTGACCGACTTGGTAGCGAACGGCAAATACAAGAAATACAAATATAGCCCGTTTCCAAAAGGCAGAATCAAAGCCCATACCAGTGTTCGACCACTGAAGAAGTAGACCTTGAGATTCTTCAGTGCCTCAGCCATTACAATTCTGGTGAACATTCATTTTTCTCCGGTGTAGAACATGAAAAGGTCCTCTAAGGTCGGTCCGCGCAGGTTGAATGAGATCACCCTGCAACGTTTGGTGGCCATAAGGCTCAGCACGTGCGGAAGGGCCTTGTCGCTGTCCACGTTGACCACGAGTCGGTCAATTTTCTCGCCTTCTGCTTCGCCTTCGTAGTCTGTCGTTATCACCTTCTTCACGGATTCCAATTGCCTTAAACCGCTGATGGCTTCGTCCGTCAATCTGGCTACAAGTATTTCTATTGAGAATCCCGCGGGCAATTTTCTCTTAAGCTCTTCCGAGGCTCCAACGGCGACAAGTTTGCCCTTGCTGATGAAACCCACTCTGCTGCACATTTCCTCTGCTTCGTACATGTAGTGAGTGGTTAAGAGAACCGTCTTACCTTGTTCTCGAACAATTTTGTCTCGAATGAAATTGCGCAGATCCTTCGCAATGTTCACGTCTAATCCCAAAGTTGGCTCGTCAAGAAAAAGCACTTCGGGATCATTGATGAGTCCTCTGCAGACTTGCAGTCGCTGCCTCATTCCTTTGCTGTATTTTTCAACCTCGTCGTCAGCTCTGTCCGAAAGCCCCATAAGCTCCAACAGACTGTTCACTCTGGCGGTCACTTCTCTCTTGGGAACATCGTAAAGATCAGCGAAGTACTTCAGATTCTCTCTGCCAGTTAGCCTATAGTAGAGCATCCGTTCGCCGCCGGCCACCATGTTTACGATTTTCCTCACATGTCCTGCGTCCCTAACTACATCGTAACCTTTGACAAAGGCGTGACCACTGGTTGGTTCAAGCAGAGTGCACAGAATTTTCACTGTAGTGGTTTTGCCAGCACCATTCGGTCCAAGCAAACCGAACAACTCGCCATCTTGAATCTCGAAGTCAACTTGGTCAAGTGCTTTGATGACTGTTGTCAACTTCCTTCCAAAGATGTGGCTCCGCTTGGCTGAAATATAATCACGTGACAGTTGGCGAGCCTCAACTGCAAAATTTCTGCTCAATATGTGATCACGTTTACCAAAAGCTCGGTTGCAAGCGGATTTAAGCTTTTTCCGCAAGTTTCAGGAATGAGAAAAAGACTGGATTAACTAGGCGGGCGCCATTCAATATCTAATCGCAGTCTGGACCATCGCATAACGAAGATTGGACAATGGTCATATGACGTTTTATCGTTTTGCAAAGCCCCGCATGTTCGGCTCTGTTCTAAACCTTATTAATGGAGCTTGTGCTCTCTCTTGGCTATAAAAAGAGGAAAAGATTTGCTCGCAGTCGGTCACCTTGGCCTCGGATATCTTTTGGGCAAAGGTTCTTCCAAGCTTCTGGGAAAGAAAGTGAATATACCATTGATCTTTGCGCTATCTGTTATTCCTGATGCTGACATCCTTATTTCACAACTTATCGGTTTTGACATTCATCGAGGACCAATGCATTCCATCATAATATTGTCAATAGCCTTCTTGCCGGCTTTCGCAATCTACCGCAAGGAATCATTACCCTATTTCTTAGCTGTGCTTTCGCATCCGTTGATAGGTGACTTCATAACAGGTGGACCTGTCCGACTGCTATGGCCCGTAAGCATGGAACCGTTTGGAATAGGCATAGATGGTTCGAGTGCAACAAACATAGTGTTAGAATCGTCGATATTTCTCATATCAGTGGTCATCATGCTGAAATCCAATGACATGCGCAGGCTTTTCCAGCCTCACCTCTCAAATCTGCTATTATCTATACCGACTTTCACGGTGCTGCTACCCGCAGTTCTGGGTATTCCTTTGGTTGTTCCTCTTTGGCTAGAACCGCCGCACATGGTCTACATGTTTCTCTTTCTTGCAGCTACCATCATTACATTGCTCAGGTTTTTCAAGAGTGGTTTTTCACGTTAAGAACTGTTTGTAGACAGGGTGAACTTTGAATCGGAGCGTTGTTTCCGACCTTTCTACGGTCCCACTTGGCAGCCTCATGCAGATAGAGTTTACAATTGCTCCGCTTGGAATGAAACGAACGCCGTTCAACAATTCGCCCTTTGTCACGCCTGAGGCCGCAAAAACGAGCTCCTTGCCTTTCGCCAATTCGTCTTCACAGTAGATCTTGTCTATGTCAACACCTTCTTTCACCAGTCTGTCCAACCTTTTGGCGTCATTCTTCTTGTTTTTCCATACTCTTACGAGCATGGTTCCTCCTAGACATTTTACAGCGGTTGCGGCAATCGTCGCTTCTGGACCGGCGCCAGCACCTATTAGCAGGTCGACGCCTGAATCTGGAATGCACGTGGCAACAGCAGCCGCAATGTCGCCGTCGGGAATCAAGATAATCCGCACGCCTAGTCTCCTGAGGGTGCCTAGGATATCGAGATGTCGGTCGCGCTCAAGCATTATCGCTGTGAAGTTGCCAAGAGGTAAGCCCTTCTCCCGAGCGACCGTGCGCACGATCTCTTCGACTGACATGTCCAAGGAGACCTTTCCGATTGAATGACTGTCAGTTGCGACTTTGAAATAATATCCGTCGTCTGGAAGCACCTGGAAGCAGCCAGGAGGAGCGCAGGCAAGAGCAGAAATAGCATCTTTTCTGCCTTTGGAAACCGCGGTCGTGCCATCAACCGGATCTACAACAAACTCCACCTTCGGTCCTTTTCCCGTGCCAACCTGCTCTCTGCGCATAAAAGCCGGAGCATTGTCCTTCGGTCCTTCACAGGCAATTACTTCACCATCAAGGTCTGTTTGGGCGAGTACGGCTCTCGAAAACTCAACGGCCTTCTGATCTACCAAGTCAGGATCGCCCTGCCCGATGTGGAGCGCAGCGCCAACTGCAGCGGCAACCGTAATTCTAGTAAGCGATGGCGCATAAGCCCTTAATGAAACCAAACTTGCACCTCTAAGAGCTAGTTAACCTTTCTTTTCCCCTAAAGGTTTTTTCGGCTCTGCGGAGGGAATCCACATGGTCTCCTCTATGAAAATAGTTATGGCACCCCGAGACAACGGTGGGCCTTGATTCTCTGAACCCCCAATTCGAAGCTTCTAGACCCGATTTGCGGTTCTTTGAGAGAGTCAGGTTTCCTCCGTGCTTTTTCTTCCGCCTTTTCTGAGTCCTCTGAGCTTCAGTTTTGCAGTCAGGATTTTCTCTGTTGCAAACAGTCGCGATGCGGCATACATGATGACTAGCGTGAATCCGACGACGTAGGCTATGCCTAGCCCGGCGGTTAAGTAGTCGCCCATGATAACTGCTTTTGAAGCTATGATTGGCTGGCTGAATGGAATCGCGTAGAGAATCCACCTGAGCCATATTGGTAGCATGTTGATGTCTACGTACATCAGGATTAGTGACGGAATGAAGACTAGTGGGTAGACGTAGCTGACGAGGGATTGTGCGCTTCGGACGTCTTCGGCAAAAGCGGACAGAATCACTGCTAGCGCTAGGGCTGAAAGTAGTGTTATGAAAAGCGAAATTCCCAGGAGCAGATAGCCGAAGGCTGAGGGCACAAGTCCCAGGGAAACCAAGTCTAGGTTTGCGCCTCCTGTGGACAATCCTGAGAAAGAGCCCATGTAATAGTTGAAACCGACCATGTAGGCTGCTGCGGCGGCTCCTGCGATGATGATTGAGCCTGAGAGTTTTCCCATGAGAATGGCGAAGCGGTCCATGGGTAGGGTCAACACTGTTTCAAGGGTTTTCTCCTCTTTTTCCATGGCTACAGAGGTTGCGGCTATCTGCATAGAATACGTGAGCATTATCATCATGGTGACGGGCAGGGCGACTGCTTGGGAAATCATCAAGCTTGAGAGCGCTCGGGGATCCACGTTTTCAACGGCCTTTCCTTTGATGATCGAAGACTTTTCGGCAACTATCAAGTCTGGAGCCGCGTTTCTGTTGAACTGCACGACCACACTGTCAACGATTGAGGATCCGATGCCTTCAAGCAGGCCTGCGCCAGAGTAGATGCTGTAGAATTTGACCTCGACCGCTTTGTTGGTGCTGACGTTCTGGCTGAAATCCTGAGGGATTTCGATGAGCTCAGTAGCATTGTACGAGGCCATCTGCTGAACCGCTTCGTCTACCGTTGAGGCGTTTGCTTTGAAAACTCTCAGCCAATCGCCGAGGTAATCGATGAATTGTGTCGAATTCTCGCCTGAATCGTGATTGAGCACAAGTGCCGTGGTCTTTGTAGCGGTTTCTTTCGCAGATTCAACAGAGAAGTTCATCACTGCGCCCAATATAGGGAACAAGATCAGCGGGACCACTATCATTCCCACAAGTATCTTTGGATCTCTTATCAGCTCCTTGAGCTCTTTCACCAAGAAGTTTCCGAAGCCTTTAAGCAAATCCAACCACCTTCGCGAAGACTTCCTCAAGATTTGGGCTTTCGAACCTTTGCTTCAGCTCTTGCGGTTCTCCTTCGGCTACGATCTTGCCTTTGCTGAGCAATGCAACTCTGTCACACAGGTGTTCGACTTCAAGCATATTGTGACTTGACAGCAGCACCGTAACGCCTTGCTCCTGCACGTAACGTTTGATTATGGTCCTCACATGGTAAGAATGCAGAACGTCCAGCCCGCTTGTGGGCTCGTCCAAAACTGCGAGCTTCGGCTTGGACATTAATGCCCTAGCAACGAGAAGACGACGTTTCATTCCCTTGCTGTAAGTCTTAGCCCTATCCTTCAATCGGTCACCTAGCCCACAAATTTCAGCTGCCTCCTCGACCATTTGGCGAACATCATCCTTGCTCTTCGCCACAAAACTGCCCATAAACTCCAAGTACTCCCACCCCGAAAGATTGCGATAAGCGCCAGCTTCCTCCGGAAGATAAGTTATGAACCGGCGAACTTCATCCGCCCCGTCCACTACATCCACGCCGAAAACCTTCGCCTCACCTGAAGTGGGCAATATAAGAGTGCAAATAACGCGCAGGGCCGTCGTTTTTCCAGCACCGTTTGGACCGATAAGCCCGAAAATCCCCCCAGACTTGACGGTGAAGCTCAAGCCATCCAAAGCCCTAATGCTCCCAAACAGCTTGACAACCGATTTCATTTCCACCGCAGCACTCAAACCTGAACACCAACACGCCTAAAACAATCACAACAAATTAAAGCCTATCCTCTCACGCCAGAAAACCTGCATGACCCCCGAGCCTGAAACTTCTCATAGAATCCGCAAGCGCAACAACACAAGAAAAGGACGTTGAAACACCGACAAAACAAGCCCGGTGAAGCTCAAAGTCACACCCATGTATAGAAATACGCATAGACACATGCAAACAAGGCACTCCGAATGTTTCCGCGGCGAACCTCAGCACTTTCCCGCGACTCGCAAGCCGAGCAGAATTCACTCAAAAGCGTTGAAACACCATGAACGCAAAGCGCAGCCCCATCTGCCACATAGTTGCAACTATTGCCACAGAAAAACTTGTGACTAAAGTACAGGTCAACCCAAACATCAAGCCGCTAACGTCTAATACGCGAAAATCGCAACTTCATTCTCCGCTCATCGATTCCCAAATCCCGAAACCACCCACAGTCTCAGGCCTCTCAACAGGATTATACCACTTCTTCTTCGCACCGATCTTCGCCCGCATCCTCCACCCGAACGACTTCGGCTCACCGTCAACTCGCCTCAGAAGCTTCTCGATTTTTCCTCCAATCTCTTCCCTATCAATCTTTGAGATCTGTTGTGCGTCAATACCTGCTTCCTTACCAAGCGCGTCCAGCTCAGCCACAAACCTACGAATCTTCTTCAAATTCGTCGTAGCAGTGTACCAGAACCCCCAGTCAGCCGAAAGTATCCGAGCCACGTATCCCGCGTCTACACATTCCTTCCCCTCCTTTTCGCTGACCTCATGAGCCTTCAACAGAAGCAGACAATCCTT
>Ga0315277_10006998_pt1 | contig 14649 bp, 12 predicted proteins | sample YL17G05_15_MG_FD_203695 | JGI IMG/M metagenome (GOLD analysis project Ga0315277, IMG submission 203695) | Sediment microbial communities from Yellowstone Lake, YNP, Wyoming, USA - YL17G05_15 | ecosystem: Environmental > Aquatic > Freshwater > Lake > Sediment | place: USA: Wyoming | collected... | reverse complement strand
GGAAAAATTCCTCGATTCCTGCCTCCAGCAGCTCAGGATGGGCTACCTGGAGAAGTCAAAGGTCATCTCTCTCTGAACCCATGAAGGTGCTGCGCGGGCTCCACGAGCGGCCGGCCTTTCCCGGAGGGACCATCGTGGCCATCGGCAACTTCGACGGCCTCCACCTCGGACATCAGAGAATCCTCCTCTTTCTCGTCGAGAAGGCCCGGGAGAAGGGACTGGTCTCCCTTGTTCTGACCTTTTCTCCTCATCCCGAGAGGGTCCTCGGGGGCGGCCGAATCGCCATGATCCAGACCCTGGAGCAGCGGCTGGCCGGAATCCGATCGGCCGGAGTCCAGGCTGTGCTTTTGGCTTCCTTTGATCGGACCTTCGCCGGCCTGACCTCCGCTGAGTTTGTCGATCGTGTCATCGTCTCCAGCCTGAGGGCGAAGGAAGTTGTGGTCGGTGAGAATTTCCGGTTCGGGCGGTCCCGTCAAGGGGACATCGATGACTTGCGACGTTTCGGACAAAGGCTGGGGTTTGCCGTTAGTCCCATTCCGTCCGCCGTCAGGAACGGCAAGGTCGTCAGTTCCAGCTTGATCCGTCGTCTGCTGGACGAAGGGAGAGTCGCTGCGGCCAATACGTTATTGGGGCACCCTTACGAGATCGAGGGCCGGGTTGTCCGGGGCTCTGGTCGGGGCCAGGGATTGGGCTTTCCCACGGCCAATATCCGAACGCCCAATGAGATCCTGCCGCGGGGTGTTTACCTGACCGAGGCCGCTATCCTCGGCCGCTCTCATCCCTCGATCACGAATATCGGATACCGGCCCACTTTCGCCGGCCCCGATCTGCAGGTCGAAACCCACATATTCGATTTCCAGGCCACGCTCTATGGCCGTCGGATCGGTCTTCGTTTTCTCCGCAAGCTCAGAGGAGAAAAAAAGTACCCCGGCCCGGAACGCCTCATCAGTCAGGTCCACAAGGACATCGCTAGTGCCCACGCCTATTTTGCGAAGAGGGGAATAGTTTTCAGAGAGGCTGCTCAGAGACAAAGACGATTGACTTTTTCCTCTTCTTAAGGCATTTTCAAGGAGGCCGCGTACCCCAGGAGATAGATCATGGAAGAAAAGATCAAAGCCAGAGTTATGGACGCCGGGAAGATCAAGAGAGCCCTCATCCGGATGACGACCGAGATTCTGGAGCGCAACCGCAGCCTGAAGAACCTGGTAATCATCGGCATCCGCACTCGGGGGATCTATATCGGGAAGCGCATCTCTCAATTGATCAAGGAACTCGAAAATGTGGACGTGCCGGTCGGCGTGTTGGACATCACTCCATACCGAGACGATGTGACTGAGACAGGGGCGTCCCCCATGGTCCAAAAAACGGAGATCGATTTTCCTATCGCCAAGAGGGATGTGCTCCTGGTTGACGATGTCCTCAACACCGGCCGGACGATCCGGGCGGCCATGGGCGGGCTTTTTGACCTGGGGAGGCCGCAGACAATTCAGCTGCTCGTCTTGATCGACCGCGGCCACCGAGAACTCCCGATCCGGGCCGACTATGTGGGCAAGGTCCTTCCGACTTCCAAACGAGAGCTCGTTCAGGTCAGGTTGACCGAAGTGGACGAATGTGACGAAGTTTTTATCATCGAGCCGGCCGTCTTGAAGGGAGAGCGTCGGACGAGAGGGAAAGAGCGTGAAACTCCTGATTAAGAACGGCCGGGTCATCGATCCTTCCTCCGGGACCGACGAGACTCTGGATGTCCTGATCGCTGAAGGCAAGATTATCTCGGTTGAAGCCCGGATCGAAGCCGCCGGCGCTCCCGTGATCGATGCCTCTCGACTTGTCGTGGCCCCCGGCTTCATCGATATGCACACCCATGTCAGAGAGCCCGGCCAAGAAAAAAATGAGGATATCTCATCGGCCTCCCGGGCGGCGGCCAAGGGGGGATTTACGACCATCTGCGCCATGCCCAACACGAACCCCGTCAACGACGGCCGCAGAGTGACCGAGTACATTATCGCCGAGTCCAGAAAAAGGGCGATCATTAATATCCTTCCGATTGCCGCCATCACAAAGGGTCTGGCCGGAGAAGAGCTCACCGACATGGCCGATCTCGCGGCCGCCGGAGCAGTGGCCTTCTCTGACGATGGCCGCGGCGTCCAAAACAGCCGGGTTATGAAACAGGCCATGGAACGCGCCAAGAAATTGAACGCACTGATCATCGCCCACTGCGAGGACTCCAGCCTCAGTCAGGGTGGGGTGATGAACGAAGGCCCGACTTCTTTCCTCTTGGGCCTCCCGGGGATGCCCGCCGCGGCAGAGGACATCATGGTTTCCCGGGACATCATACTCGCCGGGGCGGCGGGCGCCCGTGTCCATATCGCTCACCTCAGCACCAGGGGAGCCGTGGACCTCGTCCGGGAGGGCAAGAGGAGAAGAGTCCAGGTCACCGCCGAGGCCACCCCTCACCATGTCGTTCTCTCGGATACTGCGCTCGAAAAGCGCGACCCCAATCTCAAGGTCAACCCGCCGCTGCGAAGCGGGGAGGACGTCCGCGCTCTGCACGAAGCTATAGAAGAAGGAGTCGTCGATGCCTTCGCCACTGACCATGCCCCCCATTTGCCCGAGCAGAAAGAAGTCGGGTTTGCGCAGGCTCTCTTTGGAATTGACGGGTTGGAGACGGCCGTCTCTTTGCTCCTGGACAGGCTCGTATCGAGACAAGTCATCCCGCTGATGCGTCTAGTCGAGATGTTCTCGACGCGGCCTGCTCAAATCCTGGGTCTCCGCGGCAAAGGCCGCGTTTCCCCGGGAGCCGATGCCGACTTGACGATCCTCAATCTTCACCGGGAAGTCACCGTCGACGTCCGGAATCTGGTCTCCAAAAGCCGGAACAATCCGTTCGACGGCTGGAAGCTCAAGGGGGCCCCGCAGATCACCATCAGGAGTGGTCGGGTTGTCTATCCATTTGACGACTTGTCACGGACATGAAGACCAGTCTGTCCCAACTCGAGAAGGCCATCGGTATCGACTTCGGCAACAAGGACCTGCTCCGCCAGGCTCTGACCCACTCCTCGTATGCCTATGAACACCTCGACAACAGGCCGTCCGACAATGAGGTCCTCGAGTTCCTGGGCGATTCCGTCGTCGGGCTGATTACAGCGGATTTCTTCTGCGCCACCTTTACGAGCCTCAAAGAAGGCGACTTATCCAAATATAAGTCCACCGCGGCCAGCACCGAGGCTCTTTTCGAGTTCGCCCGGGAGAAAAAGCTCCATAAGTACGTTTTCCTGGGAAAAGGGGAAGAGAAGAGCGGCGGCCGCAAAAAAAAGACGATCCTGGCTGGGGCTTTCGAAGCCCTGGTCGGCGCCGTCTACTTGGACAAGGGCTATGAGGCTGCCAAGGGATTTCTCCTGCCGTTGCTGATTAATTCATTCCGAAAAACCGATCCCCGCAGCCTCCTGATCAACAACTACAAGTCGGCCCTTCAGGAATATTTCCAGAAGGAGAGCCTGCCGGCTCCGTCCTACCGGACGGTGACCTCGATCGGGCCTGACCACAGCAAGACCTTCTTTGTGGAAGTTTATCAGGGTCATCATCCTCTGGCCAAAGCCAAGGGTTATTCCAAGAAGAACGCCGAGCAAAGGGCGGCCCAGAAGGCCTTGAAGAGTCTTCTCGGCATAAAGATGAAGGGCCTCAGGGCTGAGATGTTCGTGCTCAAGAAATGATCGAACGCTGCACTTACTGAGGGATGCCCGGACCATGGCCAGATGCTCCCACTGCCGGCAGAGAAAAGCCAAGAGGCCGTGTCCTGCCCTGGGTTCGGACCTCTGCCCGCTCTGCTGCGGACGTCTCCGGGAGAAAGAGCTTCATTGCCCCCCCGGATGCTCCTTTCTCACTCAGCATAAGCCCTATCAAGAGAACAGGATCATCCAGAAAAAGAGGACATTTTCAGAGGACGTGCTTCAGGATGAACGGCTGAACTGGTTGGTCCTGCACATCGAGGCTCCGCTTCAGGAATATGCCGAGCGGAATCCCGCCTTTACAGACAAAGACGCTATTCTGGCCCTCGAGTACGCCAAGGACAGGGTTGAAAGAAACCGCTCCCGGCTGCTCCTCTCCCAGGACGAGGGCCGGGTTAAGAACGACGTCGGCGAGACGATTCTCCTGAGCCTTGAGCGCTGCCGGTTCCAGAGAAAGATCATCCTGCTCCAGGATGTGGAAAGATTCAGCACCGAAGATAAGCTCAAATGCCTGCAGAATGTCATCCTAGGGGTCAAATATCTGGCCCGCGGCAATTGGGCTGGCCGGAGCTATCTTCAGGACCTGGCCCGGCGGTTGGACCGGCTCAAGGAATCCTCCGACCAGAAAAAGATCATCACCCGGCCTTAATCTTCTCCCCTATTTGCTCATCAGCTCGGCAACCGGGATCAAGGCGGGCACATTGGCGCAGACGATCTTGATGACGGCCATGAGCGGCACGGCCAAGACCATCCCCGGAATCCCCCAGAGCCATCCCCAGAAAAACAAAGAGAAGAGCACAACCAGCGGGCTCAACCCGAGTCCCTGTCCCATCAGCTTAGGCTCCAACACGTTGGCTATGACAGCGTCCAGTCCGACCAGCACGAGGAGCATCCAGAGAGCGGGAAAAATGCTGCCGAATTGGAAGGCGGCGATGATCGAGGCCAGGCCTATGCTGGTGATCGAGCCCAGGCTCGGGATGAAGTTCAAGAGAAAGGTCAGGAACCCGAAGAGAACGGCGAAATCAACCCCGAAGGCCAGCAGGACGACCATGGTCACCGTCCCCGAGAGGAAGCTGATTCCAGTCTTGATGATCAGGTACTTCTGGACCTGACGGTCGATCTTGTTAATGATCTGGTTGATCTTTAGGGCCCGGTGATGGCTGAACGACCGCTCGACCTTTCCCTTGAGCTTTCCCCTTCCCGACAGCATAAAAACAAGGAAAACGAAAATCAGGACGAACGTCGAGAAAAAGGAGAAGAATTGGTTCATCGACCGCAGAAATAAAGCGGCGACCTTGGCGGGATCCAGGGTTTTGCTCCAAAGCCAGGGGTCCCAGTTGAACTTCGTAAGATGGAATCTCTCGGCGATCGAACTGAAGACCGAATTCATCCTCTGAGCGTAGTTAGGGAGGGATTCAGCGAACGCCCGGCCGCTGGTATAGAAGAGCACCCCCAGAAGATAGAGGAGCAAGAATGCCGTGATGATGATCATGGATACAGCCAAAGGCCTGGGGATCTTCAGACGCACCAGGATATCGAGGACCGGGGAGAGGACGAAATAGAAGAATATGGCCAAAAAAAAGGGGAAAAATACGGGCTTTGCCAGGCGCAGGACGAGTCCAGCAAGGAAGACCAGGATGACGGCTGACGAGATCAAACTGAGTTTGTTGTTTTCCATGCAATTGGGCTTCATTATACACGTTTCTATCGATACGCAACAGCTATCCCCCTCGGGGGTACTGTCCTAATTTGAATTAATCAAAATCCAAATCGGCTTGATCGCCAGACCTAGGAAAGGCTTTCCGTACCAATTTCATAAACCTATCCCAATTGCCGCTAGCTCGCATCAGGGCAATAATACCAGCTAAGTGTGTGGCTAAAGCTGGATGACCGACATCATCGGTAAGCCATTGATGATGCCTATGCTTCCGCCGCCCCGAATCATCGGGCGGATTTAATTTCTGCAATTCCGGCAAAACCCCAGGGGCTAAACGTTCATAAACAATTTCGTTAGTATAATGTCCGGCGATTGACGGGCGATTTTTTGCCATTCCTTGCCATTCCCACCCCTTCAATCTAAACATTTGCTCATAAAATTCGTTGGGGAACCGTTTGGTCCATTCCGCAAGGTCTTGGCGAATATATTTGTCCAGTATTTCTTGGAGAGCTTCATTCCTAATTTTGTCATATCCGGTAGCCGCGTCAACGAGAGCAATAATGCCTACTGCGGAAATCGCCTTAGCCAATATTCTCGCCTGAATCGCCATGTGCTTTTGGTGGGGAGGCAATTTCCCAGATTGTTCAGCCTGCAAAACGGCATTACATATTTCCGGCAAGATGGTTGCCTCATATCCATAATAGGGCCGCCCTCGTTCCCCTACCCTATAAAGAATTGGATTCTCGATGGCCACCCTTAACTTATTTGAAATGTATGGGATAAGTGATTTTGAGACCAAAAAACGGCCTATTCCGTGGCCACGTCCCGTAAGACCGACTGATCCCGTTACGCCACGGCCAGATAGTATTCTCGTCGAATCCCCTAAAACAAAACATGGGATTATCACCTCACCAAATCGCAATTCACCCCGGAAATGTGCCCTCTTGATGTTTCCGCTCATTGATTTTCTCTCCTTTTAATCTCAAGTCATTAGGTCAGTTATAGACCACAGATGATCTGTAACCCCTGCGGCCATTGCGGGAGTAACTCTCAAAGACGAATGAATCCGCACGAAGTTATAGTGGGCGAAATGGAGAGCAACGGCGGCTTTGAGATTATCTAGTTTTTTGCTAAATGCGTTGGTTAGGCGCGTGAATCTTCGCATCTGCATACGCATAGTCAGGTTGTTTCGTTCCACATAAGACGTAGAGATTCTATCTATCTGCGGTTGGCCGGTTATCACAAAGCGGTCAGCTGCGATCACCTTTGGCGGGGAATACCTACCGGGGCCGATGGGTTCCCCCTCATACGTTTTTACCACCTGTCCATAATCCACGGCTGCACCAAAAGAGTGCTCCACGGCCTCAATATAAGCCGATAGAGAATCGCTCGATAGCTGCACTCGATTATTGACGCGGCCAGAAAGGTCAGCTAAGAAATCCTGTGCGGTTTCGAGATTGCGCTTACCGACCTTAAAGGAGGGGATTAACTTACTCTCGGCATCTATTGCAACGAAAACCCATTGATCTCCAATTTCGTAGGGATTATCTTCCTGTTTAAGATGACGTTGTTTCTTGCCGACAAAGCACCAGATTTCGTCTAATTCAATATACTTGCAGGATAACCCCTGCATGGTTTTATCTAGGAGGGCGGCGCAATTCAATCCGGCGCGAACCATGAGACGCATGATCGTATCACGATGGATTCCAGTCATACGTTCAACAGAACGAATAGAGGAACCTTCAACGAGGGCCGAAAGCGCTAATGCCTGTTTTTCTTTGCTTAAAACGTTCATTTTAAAAGCTCCCCTTGACAATCATGCTATAATGCGGGTGGACCACTCGGGAGTCGAACCCGACAGCTGAGGTTGTAAAGGCCCTGCCGGCGAACCTGCGTGGCCCAAAGTGATTTGAGTCGCCACGGCCCACCCCCTGAATCCCCGTAAAGAAGTGAGGGGTCGTGGCCTTTATGTTCTGGCCCCCATTGGCGGCGATTCCATGACCAGCAGGGGCTATTTCTCTTTTCATATTCATTACTCACATGCTCATAATATACGCCTTGTCGGCGTCGCTGTCAATAGCTAATCGTATTTAATCATAAAATTAATCGCAAATAGTCGGGCTTGACAAAACTATCTTAATCGGTTATATTCTTTATGGAAAACTTAAAAGGAGATTTAACATGACAGAGCAAACAGGAAAAAGTATCCGGCTTAGGAGTCCTAATTATCCGGCATTCTCTCTAGAACAATGTATTGAAAAGGCCCGTGTCTTGTTCGAAACGTTTAAGAGGTCAGGTGTTGCCTTTGAAGTTGCCTCGAATGCCTTGAAGCATTCCCCTAAAAGCAGTGTAGGAAAGCAAGTGATGGCCGCCCTATCATATTATGGTCTTATTGAAATTGAGGGAAGGGGAAATGATCGCAGGGTTAAAGTATCCGATCTGGCCTTTAATATAATTATCGATGACCGTCCCGATTCTTCAGGCCGCGACACTGCAATCAGAGAAGCCGCAATGAATCCGTCTATATTTAAAAAAATAATGGACTCTTATGAGGGCAAACATCCCGCTGATTCAGCTTTAGAGTATGACCTTAAAACCAAATATAAATTTAATCCTAAAACCGCCAAAGGTTTTGTCAGGGTTTTTAATAATACGATGGATTTTGCAAAAATGTATAAAAATGATATAATGCCAGATGAAAATGCGTTACACGAGGAGACTGGCATGATAACAGAGGAAGATAAAATTGGAGCAAAAGGGACCGCCCCGCGGGAAACAATCAAGCCCCTGGTTACCGCCGGGACTGGAAATGAACGTGAAATTGCAAACTATCCAGTTGGTCGAGGATTGAAAGCGAAGATTACTTTTTATGGAGATTCTGCTATAACAATCCAGTCTATTGAAAAACTAATTCAATTGCTTCAATTAAACAAAGAAGACTTGCCCGAAGAAAAGCCGGATGGAAAAGAGCCAAATTAGAAACATTGATGATCTAAAAAAGGCAGTTGAGCACTTACATAATTGTAAGGCATCCCATATCGGAGAAGTTGCAGTAATAGAGAAACATGGTCCTAAGACAGTTTGGCAAGGTATCGTCCACGTTTTCCATATAAATGGTCATATTCAAACAGATACCTGCTATGCCTGGTCAGCGACCATTGAGGGTTCAAAAAAAAGACGATATTATGCAATCCTAAAGATTCCCCCAGTAGATTCCCCGGAGAAAGCGGTTCGGGCCTCCATCGTCCATAATCATAAAATCGGGAAGTTATAACCTTATCCTTTATTTATTTCAAATTAGGACACTACCCCCTCGGGCTCCAGGAGGAGGTTGAAGCCTTATACCTCATCTCGAGAGGACGGACTCCTCCCCGCCGCCGGTGAGGGAGGGAAGACGAATTTCACCTCGGCAATCACCTGGAAAGGCGATTGACCCTTTCTTGGGGGGGGCTAAAATCAACTTGTCCTTTATCTGGAAGGCAAGGACTGCACATGGCGATTACAGAAAGCAAGGTTGCCGCCGACGCGACAGCCAGCGAGGCCGGAATTCGGGATAGCCATCAAGATCGCCTTCTCCGGGAAAGAGTCTATTCTGAGAACCTGGTCGAATACGCCATGGAGGGCATCGTCATCGCCGACAAGGAGGGCCGCATTCTCAGGGCCAACGATGAATTCCAAAGGATCTTCGGTTTCTCCGCCGAGGAGATCATCGGCCGGGCGCTCGATGATTTGATCGTGCCTCAAGATGAGATGGCCGCGGCCGTCTCTATCACACAGCGGGTCATCGGCGGCGAGAAAGTCGCCTTCGAAACCGTCCGCCGACGCAAGGATGGCCTCATCATTCCCGTTTCCGTCATCGCCTCCCCCATCCTCGCCGGGGGGAGCCTTCAGGCTATATTCGGGATCTACCGGGATATCTCGGACCAAAAAAGGATCCTGGAAGAGCTGAGAATATCCGAAAAGAGGTTCCAGGATATCGCCTTAAGCTCGGCGGACTGGATCTGGGAGGTTGATCAGAACGGCGTCTACACTTTTGCCTCGGGCAAGGTCAAACAGATCTTAGGATACGAAAGCGAAGAGATCATCGGGAAAACGCCATTCGACCTCATGCCTAAAAATGAAGCCGCCCGAGTTCGCGGGATTTATGACCAGCTGATGGCGGAAAGGCAACCCGTCGTCGACCTGGTTAACTGGAACCTGAGCAAAGACGGTCGTCTGGTCTGCCTGCAGACCAACGCCGTGCCCATACTGGACGACGACAACGGGCTTATCGGCTATCGCGGCATGGACAAGGACATTACCGAGAGGCGTTACTCCGAGACCCAGATCCTGAAGCAGAACATGCTTCTCGAGGCCATTAACAAGCTGTTCCAGAAGGCCATCAGCGACGAGAGCGATTCCGACCTGGCAGCCTTCTGCCTCCACCTTGCCGAAAGCCTCACCGACAGCAAGTTCGGGTTTATCGGCGAGCTCAACGCCAAAGACCGCCTCGACACGATCTCGATGAGCGATCCAGGATGGGAGGCCTGTCGGATCCCTAAATCTAACGCTCCGGTTCTGATCAACAACATGAAAATCCGGGGCCTCTGGGCGGAGTCGTTTAAAGACGGAAAAACTCATGTGATCAACAGCCCGGACACTCACCCGGCCCGCGTGGGCATCCCCATCGGCCATCCGGAAATCCACAACCTCCTCTGCGTTCCCCTTAAGCACGCCGACGAGCCGACCGGGGTCCTGGCCCTGGCCAACAAGGATGGCGGATATGACCGGGATGACCGGAAGGCCGTCGAGGCACTGGCCACTGCCTTTGTCGAGGCCTTGGACCGGAAACGGGCTGAAGAGGCCATCAAGAAAGAAACGGGCAAGCTGACGGCGATCATTTCCGGGATTGAGGAGGGTGTCGTCTATGCTGACACCGCGGACCGGATCGTCGAGGTCAATGACTATTTTCTGCGCGTTTTGCAGAAAGAAAAGGCCCAGCTGCTCGGACAGACTCTTTGGGACGTCCATCTTGGAGAGGTGCTGAACACACTAAAGGCGTACATCGAGACGTTCCGGAAGACGGTCGACTCTCCTCCTGTGGAGGTCCAGAGGACTCTGGCCGACAAGGAAGTCATGTTCCGGATAAAACCCACGTACATCGGCGGAGAGTACGGCGGATTGATCCTCAACCTGGTGGATGTGTCCGAGCTCGTCCGGGTGCGCAAAGAAGCTCTGGCAGCGAGCAAGGCGAAAAGCGATTTCCTGGCCAACATCAGCCACGAGATCCGCACCCCGATGAACGGGATTTTGGGGATGACCGAGCTGGCCCTCGACACCAACTTGACACCCGAGCAGCGAGAGTACCTGCGGGGGATCAAATCTTCGGCCGAGTCTTTGATGACCCTGATCAATGACATCCTCGATTTCTCCAAGATCGAAGCCCGCAAGCTGGAGATCGAAAAAACTCCCTTCAACCTGGAGGACCTCATCTTTGAAACCCTCGCTCCGCTGGCCATCCAGGCCCACAGGAACAAACTTGACCTTGTCTGCGCCATCCCTCCGCGTCTGGATTCCGACATCATCGGCGATCCCGGCAGGCTGCGGCAGATTCTGATCAACCTGGTCGGCAATGCGGTCAAGTTCACCGAAAAGGGCGAGGTCGTGATCTCTGTGGAAGAAGAAACCAGAGGAGGAGATACCCTGCTGCTGCACTTTTCGATCGCCGACACCGGCATCGGCATCCCGGAAGACAAGCAGAAGATCATCTTTGATGTCTTTGCCCAGGCCGACAGTTCCATGACCCGAAAATACGGCGGGACCGGACTGGGCCTGGCGATCTCCTCGCAACTCGTGGACCTGCTGGGCGGACGCATCTGGGTGGAGAGCGCGGCCGGCAAGGGAAGCAGATTCCATTTCACCGCCCGGTTTATGATCCCCCAGAAGGAAGACCAGCCGCCCAGCCTGAGGCCCAAAATGCTTTTCGCCGACCTGCCCCTCCTCCTTATCGAAGACAACGCCAGCTCCAGGCGTCTCATAAGCGAGTGGGCAACTTTCTGGGGATTAAAAGTCAGAGAAGCCGAGAGCGCCGACCAAGCCATCGTTATCCTGGACGACGCCAAAGAGAGGAAGAAGCCCTTCCAGATCATCCTCTTGGACGCCAACCTTCCCGGCCACGACAGCTTCGTCATCATGGATTACATCAAGGACAATCCGCAGCTGGCCAGTTCCATTATCATGATGATGAACTCTTCGAGCAACCGCATCGATGCTTCACCATGGCTCAAGGTTGGAATCTCCGCCCACCTGGGCAAGCCGACCAAGCCATCTGAGCTCAAGAACGGCATTCTCAACGTCCTCGGCCTGGCCCCGAAGCCCTTAGAGCCGATAGCCGAGGGACCGGAACTAGGGACCCTTCCCATGCGCCATGCCTACCGCATCCTGATCGCCGAAGACAACCTCGTCAACCAAAGGGTGGCCATCTACATGCTCGAGAAGCAGGGGCACCAAGTGACAGGAGCCATGAACGGAGAGGAAGCCCTGGCCGCCATGGAAAAGGAAAATTTCGAACTCATCTTGATGGATGTCCAGATGCCCAAGATGGACGGGTTCCAGACGACCCGGATGATTCGCGATAGGGAAAAGGAAACCGGCCTCCATCTTCCCATCATCGCCATGACCGCCCACGCCATGAAAGGAGACCGCGAGAAATGCCTGGCGGTGGGTATGGATGATTACATCGCCAAACCACTGAACGTCAAGCAGCTCTCTGAGACCATAGCCCGGGTCATGAGCTCGCTTCCCGCGGCCGGAGAAAATTCCGGCGACCCCGCAAAAAGGCCTGGCCCGGAGAGGATCGCATCAAGAATGACAGAACGAGGACACCGATGAAGATACTGATCGCCGAGGACGACCAGATCAGCTCGAGGATCCTGCAGAAGAACATCGAGAACTGGGGCTATAAAGCCGTCCTGGCGCGCAGCGGCCAGGCCGCACTGGAAGCCCTCCAGGACGAAGAGCTGCGTCTGTCCATCCTGGACTGGATGATGCCCGGAATGGATGGCGTCGAGGTCTGCCGTAAAATCCGCTGCCGCAAGAAATACAAATACACTTACATCATCATGCTGAGTGCCAAGGACCGCAAGCAGGACATCATCGCCGGTCTCTCCTCCGGCGCCGACGATTACATGACCAAGCCCGTCAATTTCCTGGAGTTGAGGGCCCGACTGAAGACAGGGAAGCGCATCATCGACCTCGAAGACAAGCTTCTGCTCATCCAGAATCAACTCAAAGACATCGCCAGCCGGGACAGCCTGACCAAGATCTGGAACCGCTCCGAGATCTCCAAGTTCCTCAGTGAGGAATTGGAGAGGGGACTAAGGGAAAAGAAACCGACGGGCGTAGTCCTGCTGGATCTGGACCATTTCAAGAAGATCAACGATTTCTATGGCCATGCGATCGGCGACCAGGCGCTCCTCCAAGTGGTTTCTCGCCTCAAAAGAAAGATACGCAAATCGGACAAGATCGGAAGGTACGGCGGGGACGAGATCATCATCATCTTGCCCAATTGCGGACTGGACGAGATCAAAAAGGTCGGCGAGAGGCTCCGCCTGGCCGTGGGCAAGATTGGCATTAAGACCGATCTTGACACCGTCCCGGTGACCGTATCCGCGGGCTGCGCTACCTCGGAACTCCCGGGGACGGCAAGCGCCGACAAGCTCATAAAAGTCGCCGACCGTGCGCTTCTTAAGGCCAAAGGGCAGGGACGAAATTGCGTGGTTGTAGCCGGACCAGACCTGGAGCCGGCAGGGGAGCAAATCAATGTCTGATTCAGCCAACCTGAACAAGCTTCGCCCGATCGATTTTTGTGATGTTCTCGACAGGATCGGCGGGGACACGGCATTTCTCAAGGAACTCCTGAACATCTATTTCCAGGAATATACTGAAAAAAAACGTCTCCTCGAAGAGGCCATCACCCAGGAAGACTTCAAGAAGGTCTATGAGCTTGGCCACAGCCTCAAGGGCGCGTCAGCGAACCTCAGCCTTTCCCGCCTGCAAAGAGTCGCCTTCGCCCTCGAAACGGCCGGCCGGGAGAGACACCTCCAGCTCGCTCAGGAAGCGGCCCGTTCCTTTGATACAGAGGTCCAGACACTCAAAGCTTTTCTAGAGGGAAACCCAACCGGCAAGTTCGTCTGAGCGCAGCTCTCTGGCTGGAACCAGCGGCCTAGCTTTTCGCCGCCTGCGCCAGGAGTTGGAGGTATTTCTTGCCTATTTCTTCGAACCCCTCCTTGATCCTCATGGCGCCGAGGATCAGGTTCCCGGATTGGGCGAAATAGATATTATGTGCATAGCGGTCCCGGACATAGAAGCCCAGGCTCGTCGGCTGAGCAGCCTGACCGCTCTCTCGCTGACTATTCAAGTATTGGTTCATCATGTTCTGAGCATCCTGTACGTCGGTCCCCTGGATAATAAAGAGGTCGAATTCCTGGCCCTGAACCTTGTAGCTCGCCAGGTATCCGTGGTGAAAGAAGCCGTACCCAAGAACATTCTGCAGGATGAACTTCTCGCTGTTGGCGATGAGGCCTTCGGCCGGAAAAAGATGGAGCAAAAGCGGGAGCTGGCCGTTGTTCGGGACTTCCTTCTCGACCTCCCGGGCGATAGACGTCAGAGACCGCTCAGCGTCTTGGCCGCAATCGAAGCACAAGAGCTTGACATAGTAGCCGCCGACGATGAAGTTAAGTGCGCCTTCTTCCCAATAACCTTGGCTGCCGATCTTGAGAAAACGACTCTCGGGGTATCTCTCAGAGCTGTAGACCCCGAAGGCCCTGACCTCGTCTCCCATGTCATAGATCTCGACCGTCAGAGTCGCGGCCGAATTCTCTTCTTTATAATTGCCCACAACGAGCTCACGGAAGCCATAGCTCAGATAGTTCTCGGCCGCTCCATCGATGTACTCGAAGAGAGTCCCCGGAAGGTAGACTGAGGGGGCTTCGGAGAGAGTCCACCCGGGCGGTCCGGGCAGGAGAGACCGGAGAGAGGACTGAGAAGCATCCTGGCCAAGAGCCAAGGATACAAGGAAAAAGTAAACTCCCAATAAAACGGCTGGCCGGGCTCTTTTTGTCGGCATCATGACACTCCGCTTTCTCGTCTTTCTTCCGTTCTAATCTAGCAAACCCTTTGTAGAGTCCCCCGCGGCTTGCCGCGTGGGATGAATACATGCCTTACCGGGGAGGTTATAAGGGGGGCCGGAAAGCCCCCCTTATCCGCATAGGCCCTTGCTGGGCAATG
>Ga0315277_10006997_pt1 | contig 14650 bp, 16 predicted proteins | sample YL17G05_15_MG_FD_203695 | JGI IMG/M metagenome (GOLD analysis project Ga0315277, IMG submission 203695) | Sediment microbial communities from Yellowstone Lake, YNP, Wyoming, USA - YL17G05_15 | ecosystem: Environmental > Aquatic > Freshwater > Lake > Sediment | place: USA: Wyoming | collected... | reverse complement strand
GTCTCGGCAGAGCGCCGCCATTCTTCGGTGCTTGAGAATGCGGCGCTCTGCCGAGACGCCGCTACGAGCCTACGCCCGCTTCGCGTAAGGCAGATGCCAGGGCTTCCGGTATTTCACGCCGACGAGTTGGTCCGCGTCGTGGTGGTTGATCACTTCTTCCTTCACCGGGTCCCAAATGATCTTGTGTCCGCTGCGGTAGGCGATGTTGCCCAGGTGCGCCACGGTCGAGACGCGATGGCCGATCTCAACATCGAGCACGGGCTTCTGCCGGGACTTGACGCAGTCGAGGAAGTTGCGAACATGCTGCGGGTGCGGCGCGCCGCTGGGTGTGACCTTCTTTGGTTCGAGGTTCGCCGGACGTTTCTCCGGGACGATTTCGTAGCCGGCGTCGTTCAGGAAAATCGTCCCTTCCGTGCCGGACCAGGAGATGCCCCACGAACGGCCATTGAGTCCCACGCCCACGCCGCTCTTGTGTTCCCAAACGAGCATGTAGGTCGGAAACTCATATACGGCGAGTTGCGCGTCGGGCGTTTCGCGCCGGTCGTCTTGGGCGTAAATGCCACCGCTGGAGGTGACGGTTTTGGGCGACTCCATGCCCGTGCCCATGAGACACATATTGAGCAGGTGCACGCCCCAATCGGTCATCAGGCCGCCGGCGTAATCCCAGAACCAGCGGAAGTTGAAATGGAAGCGATTGGGATTGAACGGGCGCTTGGGTGCGGGGCCGAGCCAGCCGTCGTAGTCCACGCCCGGCGGCGGTGCGCAGTCGGCCGGCCTGCCGATGCTGGGCAGCCAATCGAGCCACGCCCAGCCGCGGACCATGCTGACCTTGCCGAGCTTGCCGGACTTCACGAACTCGGCGGCCTCAATGATGTGATTGCAACTCCGCCATTGCGAACCCATCTGGACGACGCGGTTGTGCTTGCGCGCGGCGGTGAGCATCGCGCGGCCCTCATCAATCGTCTTGGCCAGCGGCTTCTCGACGTAAACGTCCTTGCCCGCCTCGCAGGCCAGCACCGTCGGCAACGCGTGCCAATGATCCGGCGTCGCGACGATGACTGCGTCGAGGTCCTTGCGCTCGATGACGCGGCGGAAATCCTTTTCGGTGGCGGGCGCTTTGCGCTCCTTGCCAGTGCAGGCGGCGATGCCGTTGGCGAGACGCGCGTCGTCCACGTCGCAAACGACCGGGCACTCGACCTCGGGATTGGCGAGGAAGAACTTCAGGTCGCTGCAACCCTGGCCGCCGCTGCCGATGAGGCCGACGCGGATTTTGTCGTTCGGGCCGGGCTCGCCGGCGCGGGCGGACCGGATGAACGGCCCGGTGAGCGCGACGGTGCCGAGGGCGAGGGAAGAGTGGCGGAGGAATTCACGACGGCTGAGCGGTTTCATAACTTGCATTCCGATGGGGGCCTCAAGCAACGAGGCACGGCCTCAAGGCCCGAGCGCGAGGACGAGCTTGTTGAGCCGCGCGGTTTGGTTTCATCGCGGATGGATTGTGGTCAAGAACTTGCGCGCGGGCAAGACGCGAAGCGAGACGAGTGCGCCGTGCGCAACCCCGAATCATGCTTGCGGCACGCGGCACTTTTCCGCGCCATGGCGCCGCGAACTCGTCGTCCGCCTGGCCAATGATTTCGGCGCCGGCGTTTCCGCGTTCGGTCACTCGCCGGCTTGACGCAGGGGGCGGGGACATGCGAGTTTGGGTGCGAGCACGGCGACAGGTTGTTGCCGTGGTCAACCAAGGGTTCAGGGTCGTGTGACCCTGGAGGCCACTTGGATGGTCGGGCCGCCATCCAGCTAACTGAGTTGCTTTGCTGGTAATGAAGCTCCGAATCCAATGGCTCACGACCGAAGACCCGGCTCTTCCTGTGAGGATCATTCATGGCGTTCGCTTTCTCGAACCTGTGTCGCGGCGGCGGAGTTTCCAGCGACGACTTGCAGCTTGTTGCTCTGGTTATGAATCGTCCCTTGGCATTCGAATTCATTCTCTACGGTTTGTTTCTCGCAGGTGTTAGCCTGGCCGTTCAACACAAAGCTCCGGATTTCGGTCAAGTCACGCTGGTGACGGGTATCGCCGGAGGGGCGCTCAGCATTCTTTGGGGCGTGTTGGTATTGTGCGGATACCGCCGGCGGTGGTGGATGACACTGGCGCTGGCGGCGGTGACCCTCGCGCTGCTGTCGCAATCCGTCACTGCTTGGATGGCCCCGGTACGCGATGGCGACGCATCTCCGATGCGCATGGTCGCCGTCTGGGTTACCGTGCTGCTGGTGTTTTCGTTCAGCCTGTTGATGAACGTGATTCACGGCCAGGGGCGGATGTATGGCCGGGAAAGGGATGCCAACACGAATGTCACGAATCGCACATGATAAACAACCGCCTGGCCGGCATCCCGGAGAACATTCTCGCCACCTTGATGCACGTGCCGCTCGGCCTGACAGCCGAGGGCTGGGAGATTTACACCCTGTTCGACCTTTACCCGCACGCGGACCTTGTCACCTATCCCAGCCACGACGGAGGATTCGGCAACGCATCCCTCGAAACCATCTACTTTGGCAAGCCGGTGGTCGTGAACACCTACGCCGTCTATGCGCGCGACATTGACCTGCTCGGCTTCAAGACAATCGAGATGACCCAACTGGTGACCAGCGAGGTCGTGGACCAGGTGCGCGAGATTCTCCACGACAAGGTTCTGCGCGGGGATTGGGCGAACACGAACTACGCTCTCGGCCTGCAATACTTTTCCAACGCCGTGGCCCGCCGCAAACTCGCCGTCCGACTCTTGGCGAATCCGCTCGGAGAAGGCGTCTGGAGACCACGCCTTGAATCCCTGTAGCCGGTTTACCACTGGATATGATTCTTGCCGCCGCCACCGCGCATCACACCGAAATGCTCCTGAGCCTGTTCCTCATGTTCACGGCGGCCAAGCTGATGGCAGAGGTGTTTGAACGGATTGGGCAGCCTGCCGTCGTCGGAGAAATCCTCGCCGGAGTGTTGATCGGGCCAAGCGTGCTCGCATGGGTCGCGCCCTCGGAAATCACCGACACCATCGCGGAAATCGGGGTGGTTTTCCTGCTGTTCAGCGTGGGGCTGGAGACGCAGCCGGCGGCGCTCATGCGCGTCGGCAAGTTGGCGGCGCTTGTGGCAGTGCTGGGTGTTTTGGCACCGCTGGCAGGCGGTTTTGGGTTGGGCCGGGTTTGGGGGCTTGCGCACGCACAATCGCTTTTCCTCGGAACCGCCATGGTCGCTACCTCGGTGGGCATCACGGCGCGCGTACTTTCCAGCATGAACCTGCTGGGCCTGCCGACCAGTCGCATCGTGCTCGGCGCGGCCATCATTGACGACATCTTGGGCCTGCTTGTTCTGGCAGTCGTTTCCAGCATGGTTGCGCAAGCGGTCAATTACGTTGAAATCACTTCAACCGTGGCCATGGCTCTCGGTTTTGTCGGTCTGCTGTTTTTCGCGGGAGCGCCCCTGCTGAACCGATTGGTGCCCAAGATTACAAAGTTGCGCGTTGGACCCCCTTTCTTCCTGGTCAGCATCGTTCTGTGCCTTGGGTTGTCGGTGGCGGCGGCTTACATCGGGGTGGCGGCGATCATCGGCGCCTTCCTCGCGGGCGTGGCGCTGGCGGAGATCAGTGAGAGCCGACATGACCTGCGCGAGCAGACCAAGGGACTCACCGAACTGCTGGTGCCGTTCTTCCTCGTGAGCATCGGCATGAAGGTCCAGTTGAGCGTTTTCACGCAGCCCGGAATCCTGCTGTTGACCTTGCTGGTGACCCTTGTGGCCGTGGCAACGAAGTTTGTCGCGTGCGGCTTGGCGGTGAAATCGCTGGGTTGGCGGGCGGCGGCGCAAGTGGGTGCCGGCATGGTGCCGCGCGGCGAAGTCGGCATTGTGGTGGCACAGATCGGCGTCAGCCTGGGCGTTATCCAAAGCGACCTGTTCGGCGTGGTGCTGTTCATGTCCGTGGCCACGACGCTGATCGCTCCGCCCGCGCTCCGCGCGTTGTTCGCCGGATCAAGGAACCCTGACGCCCCCGGCTGAAAGGGGAACACTTTCCCTGAACTCTTGACGCCGCAGGGGCGTCGCGGCGAACCTGCGCCATGCGAATCTGCGACCGCGCGGCCGCCCGGCGTATGCTCATTCTCGGAATCATCCTCGCGCTCATCATCGCCGCCTGCTGGTGGGCGATGATCCGCATGCCGGGGCGCAGCTTCCGCGGGCCGTTGCCACCGCTGAGCGAACGCGAACGCGCCGTGAGCGAGATCCTCCGTCGCGACGTCGTGAAACTCGCCGGCGAAATTGGCCGTCGCAGCACCTATCAACCGAAAGCGTTGCAGGCGGCCGCGGATTTCATCGAAAGCAGCTTTCGCGAAGCCGGCCTTCCGGTCAGCCGCCAGACTTTCACCGCGCAGAATGAATCGTGCGCCAATCTCGAAGTCGAAATCCGCGGCACTTCGAAACCGGAGGAAATCGTCGTCCTCGGCGCGCACTACGATTCCGTCATGTGGGGGCCGGGCGCGGACGACAATGCGAGCGGGGTGGCGGCGATGCTGGCGCTGGCCCGGGACTTCGCAGCGACCCAGCCGGCGCGCACGCTGCGCTTCGTGGCATTCGTGAACGAAGAGCCGCCTTTCTTCATGACGGAGCAGATGGGCAGCCTCGCCTACGCCCGCCGTTGTCGCGAACGCGGCGAGAGCATCGTGGCGATGGTCAGCTTGGAATCGCTCGGCATCTACAGCGCCGCGCCGAAAAGCCAGCGCTATCCATTTCCGCTCGCCTTGTTCTATCCGTCGCGCGGCGATTTTGTCGGTTTCGTCACTCGCACAACGGATGGCCGGCTCGTGCGGCAATGCCTCGCGAACTTCCGCCGGCACGCACAGATTCCGAGCGAAGGCGCCGCGCTGCCGGGCGTGCTGCCGGGCATCGCGTGGTCGGACCACTGGGCGTTCTGGCAGGCGGGCTATCCGGCGATCATGGTCACAGACACCGCGCCGTTCCGGGCCAACGATTATCACCAGGAAAGCGACACGCCGGAAAAGCTGGACTACGAGCGGATGGCGCGGGTGGTGTCGGGCTTGCAGCCAATCGTCCAAGCACTCGTCAATCCGTGAGCGCGGATTCCGTGGAACGGAGCGGTCACGCATCCGAGTCGCGCAGGATGGACAAACGCCGCGTGACCATGTGAAATGGCGCGCGATGCGTTTGACGCCAAATCCGGTTTTGCATGGAACAACCCGCGGAAATCTTCGAACTGCCCATCACGGTGCTCGCATCCGACATTGACCAGCTAGGGCACGTCAACAACGTGACCTATTTGCGCTGGGTGCAGGACGTGGCGGTGGCGCACTGGCAGGCGGCGGCACCGGCGGCGGACCAGGCGCGCTTGTTGTGGGTCGTCGTGCGGCACGAGATTGACTACCGACGGCCCGCGTTCCTGAAGGATCAGATCCTCGCCCGCACGTGGGTCGGCGCGGCGGTCGGCCGGCGCTTCGAGCGGCACACCGAACTGTTGCGCGCCGCGGATCGCCAGCTTCTGGCCCGCGCCCGCACCGTCTGGTGTCCGCTCGATAAACAGACCGGTAAGTTGACCGCCGTCAGCCCGGAAGTCCGCGCCCGTTTTTCCACGCCGCCGCCGGCCGTGCGAGGTTGAACGCCGGGTTGCGGTGCCGGCTCGTTCTGTCGTCTTGCCATACGCCGTCCGCGTCGCACACTGGACGCCGGTATGCCACTCATCAAACTCAATCGCATCAACAAAGGCGGCGAGATCCTCATCAACAGCGACCACATCCTCTACGCCGAAGTCGAGGCCAAGACCACGACGATTCACATGATGGGCAATCTGTTGTTCTCCGTGGAGGAGCCGTTGGATGCCCTCGGCCCAAAGGTCACCGCGGCGGGGACCGCCTCCCAGGCGGGCGCCCAGCAGCCAGGCGGCTCACCCGCGAAGTCGGGCTGAATCCAGCACTGCGCCAAACACCGCGTCAGCTACTGGCGCGCACCGCTGGCGAAGCCCGCCGCGCGGTTTCCGCTACGGACTTTTCCGCGGCGGCGTCCCCGGCGGACGCGGCTTGGGCGGTGGCGGCAGCTTGATTTCCGCGTTGAAACTCCCGACCACCACGCTCTTTGCTTCGTCCGGCAGGCAGAGATAAATCCGACCCGGCAAATGGCCGTCAGTGATGGCGTCAAACTCCAGCCGCAGTGCATAACCACTGTCCACATATTGCGTGATCGGCTGCTGATCCTCTTTCGTGCGGAGAATGATCCGCGGCGGGTGGTCCGTGAAGTTCGTCGGCAGGAGAAACCGTTTGCCCGCGTAAGCCTCGGCCGGGCGCTTGGGACCGACGATCCCTACTCCCACGTCGGGCGGCCACTTCGCGCCCTGCCAGAGCGAGAGACTGCCGTTCAGGACGCTGGCGTGCATGAGCGTGAATTCGCGGCCCAGAATCCGGCCACTCACCGGATTGGTGGGGATCGGCAAGTTGGGCAGTTCGAGTTGCCAGCGCGGGTCGGGCTTTGCGGGCAGGAGCGACGCGGGTTTTGGCTTGGGGGTGCTCACGAGGTTCGTTTGCGGCTGCACCAGCCCGGAAAACTTGAAGCCCCCCAGCTTGATGATCGCCAGCGTCGCGCCCGCGATCACCCCGAGCGCCAGGGCGATCCACACCAGCGACAACCAGCGAGAGGCGGGCCTGGCGACCTCCGAGGCCAGCGGAATTTCGGGGACGGGTCTCTTGCCGCCAACCTGCGTGGCGGAGAGGATTAGCTTGGAGGATTCGTCCGCCGGCGCCTGGGGCACGACGAGCTTGCGGTAGCATGTGGGGCATTCCATCTGCGTACCGCTTTCGGCGGAATCGCAGGTGATGTGCTGGCCACAAACCGGACAGGCAAACTTGAACTCGCTCATGGTCGCCCCGCGGAACGATTTCACATCGCCCGCCCGGCGACAATGAATTTTTCACTGACTTTCGCCCTCCACCGGCGCAAAGTCGCCCCGTTGTGCGATGAAGAAATCCTCTCCAGTTTCCCGCGGCGGCCGGTTCGCCAGCGGCCCGGGCGCCGACGTGGCGCAATTTACCGAATCCGTCTCCTTCGACCACCGGCTGTGGCGGCACGACATCCAGGGTTCGTTGGCGCACGCGGCCATGCTTCGCAAGGTGGGCTTGCTCAACCGCGCCGAACATGCCGCCATTGCGCGCGGCTTGAAGGTCATCGCCCGCGAAATCGAGCAGGGCAAGTTCCGCTGGAAGGCCGAGCTGGAAGATGTTCACATGAACATCGAGGCTGAATTGACGCGGCGCGTGCCGGCGGGCGCGAAGCTCCACACCGGCCGCTCGCGCAACGACCAGATCGCCCTCGACCTGCGGCTCTGGCTGCGCGAGGAAATCGTGGCGCTGCTGGGCGAGATCCAGGGCTTGCAGCAATCGCTCGTGCGCCTCGGCAAGCAGAACGCCGACGTGCTGATTCCCGGTTACACGCACCTGCAGCGCGCGCAGCCGGTGTATTTCGTCCATCACCTGCTCGCTTACGTCGAGATGCTGGAGCGCGATTGCGAGCGGCTTTGGGACGGCTTGGATCGCGTGAACGTCTGCCCGCTCGGCGCCGGTGCGCTGGCCGGATCAACGCTGCCGCTGGACCGCGCGTTTGTGGCGAAGGAATTCGGCTTTGTGGACCTCGACGGCAAACCGCGGCTCACACAGAATTCCATGGACGCCGTCAGCGACCGGGATTTCGCCGTCGAGTTTTGCGCGGCAGCCGCGTTGCTGGCGGTGCATCTCTCGCGGCTCGCCGAGGACGTGGTTCTGTGGGCCAGCGCCGAGTTCAATTTCATCCGCATCGCCGACGCTTACACCACCGGCTCGTCGCTCATGCCGCAGAAGAGAAACCCGGACGTGGCGGAACTGGCGCGCGGCAAATCGGCGCGCGTCATCGGCAACCTCGTCTCGCTCCTCACGCTCCTGAAAGGTCTGCCGATGACCTACAACCGTGATTTGCAGGAGGACAAGGAGCGGTTGTTCGACTCCGCGGACACCGTGCGCGCGACCGTGCGGCTCATGGCCGCGATGCTGCGGCACACTCAGGTCAACCGCGCCGCCTGCGAGACCGCCGCCAGCGACCCCGCCTTGCTGGCCACTGACCTCGCGGATTATCTCGTGCGCAAAGGCATGCCCTTCCGGCAGGCGCATCACGCCGTCGGTGCAGCGGTCGCTGTTGCGGAGAAGGCAGGCCAGCCGTTGCACGCGCTCTCACTCGCGGAACTGCAATCCATCTCGCCGCAATTCGGTCGCGATGCGCGCAGGGTATTCCACCTCCGCGCGGCGATGGCGAAGCGGAATCTCATCGGCGCGCCGGGGAAGAAGCAAGTGAAGCGGCAACTCGCCCGGTGGGAGGAACAGCTTTCATAGAGTCGCATCATCCTCGAAATCGCCGGATCAAGTCACGGAGAGTGACTGGCTGGCTCTGGTCCATGCTGGGGAAGCCGAATCGAAGGTTGTCGAGTGCAAGGAAACGCATCTTGTCACTTTTCAAGTGACGTTTGCACATTGACCGCGCGACCCTCGTGTGCATAATTGGCAGAGATCAACGGCGCGGAGAACTGAACGTTTCTCCCGACAGCATGCTGGCGCGAGCCACCACAAGAAGCGGCCAGCCCAATGAAGTATGACAGATCGAGAACTGAACGGCGTGGCCGGTGTATTGTGTGCGTGCCTCTGCGCTTGCTTCTCAACGCAGGCGGCTGAATCAAGCTACCAGGACTGGCAGTTTACCAACCGCTTCAACCCGGCAGTGCCCACAGAGGCCACCAACACCTCAGGCGTGGCGACCGCTGCCGTCGTTGTCGGCTTCGCGGGCGCAGGTTGGCAACTGGACCTTCCTGGATTTGGCGAGCAAACTGGGCTTTGGGATCTTGGGCTGCAGAACCAGTCTGATTTGGGGAATGATACCCGGGGTCGGGTTGTACTTGGCATTCCGAATCCTGTAGCCGCGGGCGGCAACAGTTACACCGATTTGGGGCTGCGGGTTGTCCAGTTTTTTGTAGGGAGTGGCTTCTATGACGGGGATTTGACCTTCTCAATTCCCGGAGCGGCATTTTTGGGGCGCACGACCATTGAGGCGTTGCCCGGTACGGGCAGTTGGGTGGAAGATGCATTTCGCTGGCGACTGGAACCCAGTCCGCAACAAGTGTCCTTGAGCATCACTGGCTCAGTGAACGGCACGTTTCTGGATAGAATCATCGTGGAGACGGTGAGTGTGCCGGCGCCGTTGAAGCTCATGATTACTTCGGTTGCGAAAAGCAATCAGAATCTGGCCATCAGTTGGGTGGGCGGACTTCCACCCTATCAGATTTATGTTGCGTCCAACCTCCTGGGCGGTGGGCTGTGGCAACCGGTTGGCCTGCCGGTGCCGGGCACGAATGCGGAAATCCCATTGGCGGGTCCCGCCGGATTCGTCCGGGTGCGTGGCAGCAATTAGCTGAAAGGCTTGGTGGGCCCGCCCGGATTTGAACCGGGGACCAGGCGATTATGAGTTTAGAAAACTAATCGTCGTCAGTTGCGTCAAGTTGCAGTGAGTTGCATACCTCCAGCGTTTTCCATCGCTTGCGACAACAGGCCATAAACTCATTGCGACTCACTACCATCGGTCAGAACCGAAAGACTGGCCAAGCATTGGCCAAGCAAACAGAAGTGCCGAATGCGGAAACGGCTCCGAGCGCCACGATCCAACAGCCTTGAACACCCGCGCCCAGATCCGCGAAGGCCTATTGAATGAGCTCACCCTCGGTGTCATGTGCGAGGAAATTCCAAACGGTGGTTCTTCTGGATTTGCTTGCGCCAGTCGCTCATCACCTGTGCTTGCTCCGCGTACTCTGGCCATTTCGCGACGGCAGCGCGAACTTCTTCCACAATGGCCTCGGCCCGTCCGCGTTTCATGAGGGCGGTCTTGGCGCAGGCGCGGAAGTCGGCCAGCGTAAAGCCGTCGCGCTTGCCGTTCATCGTCATTTGATGCGTGGCGGTCCAACTGCCGGTCGGGTTGTAGCTGTAGGTAACATCGAATGCGGGCGCCAGCGACCAGCGTCCGGCCTTGTCCATCAGGAAAGCGATGTTCTTGACGTGATCGTCCTGGTTGCGGGCGATGATGCTGAAGGTCATTCTGCGGAATTGCTCTTCCGCCGCTTCCATCGGCAGGTTTAGTTGGCGGATGGTCAGCAACGCCTGCTCGTAGGAGTAAGCTCCCGCGTGGTTGAAATCGAAATGGGCCAAGGCGCACAGCGACTGCATGTGCAGCTTCTCGCCGCCTTCGAGCCGGTCAAAGCGCCGGCTCATGAAATGGCGTCGGCCGCTTTCTTCGAGCAGGCGGCCCTCGCTCACGGTTACGCCCGCCGCTTTCGCCATTAACGAGTAGGCGTATTCAATGGCCCCATAACCTTTTGGGTCTTCGAGTTCCTTGTCTTTGTTCCCCGTGACGCCGTCAAATTTCAACAGCCAGTAGCCGAATCCTTTTCCTGCCGCGACCTGCCCGGAGCGAACTTCGTTTGTCTCCGGATTCCAAGCAATGACCGCCTTCGCTCGTGCGCCGCCGGCGGAGGTGCCTACGCGCAGAATGTCGTTTAACGCATTCTTCCTGCGGTCGCTCGCGAAGCTGGCTTTCAGATTCCTGCGCTGGCTCAGAATCTCCGACGCGAGCTTGACCAAGGCGTCAATCTCGATCTTCTTCGCCGGTTGCGGCTTCGGTCCCAAAGCCGGCACAAACTCCAACGCCCCCATGCCGCGTGCCCCGGTGTAGCAAAGCCGTTCGACTGCATTGAAACTCTCCGGCGTCCGGCCTTGTGTCGCGAGCCAGGCATCAATCAGGGCATGGCCGAAGCGATCCGGCAGCGAATCGGCCAACAGACCGGGCAGACCATAAAAAGTTTTCTCTGGGAGTTCGGGAAAGACGTAAACCCGATCCGAGAGCGGCATGGTGATGGGCGAAACCTCGATCCCACTCCCCGCAAACGCCGGGTCATACTGGAACGCCGCGAAGCGGCCTCTGTCCTCCAAGGAGACGGCTCCAATGGTTCGCCCCCAAAGTTTAACTTCCGCCAGCGTCATTGTTCATCTCCCCATTGCCACTTCTTGGGTGAAGCTTTCACCTTCCGTTTTGCCGAGGCGCGCTGCCGCTTCCGACCCTGCAGTTTCAGTTGCTCGACCGGGCTGGGAACAGGTTCCGGGACGAGCAGGTCGAAGCGCTCGACCAGATCGAGCACCCGGCACACGCGGATGAAGCCCGACAACTGCGTCGCCACACTGCCTGATTCCAGCCGTTGCACCGTGTTCTTCGAAACACCAGCCTGCGCCGCAAGTTGGGATTGAGTGAGGTTTCGCTCCAGGCGTGCCTTTGCCAGCCGCCCGCCCAGTTCGCTCAAAATCGCCTCGTCAGTGACCTGTTTCACAATCTTCATAACGCACCACAGATGGTGTATTAACTATAAAATGTCAATTAAAACATCACAAAAGGTGCTGTAACTTAAATGGCAATTCGCCCGTTTGTCCAGTCCAGAGCCCCATGTCGTCTCAATGGACGCCCCGCAACTCGCTCAACAGCGCCATTTGAAGTGTGAGATTATCAAGAATTCCACTCGCGCTCGGTGTATCTGATACACCACCGCGCGCCAGCGCTGGGGGAACATGCCAGCATGAGTGCGAGCGAGACACCGACTCGTCCAAATCAACCGGCAGGCGTCGCCCGCCAAGCCGGGCAGGAAGATTCCCGGACGGCGGGCGAAACGAAGCGTTTCTATCCCAAGACACACGCCAACTTTTGGAAATCCAAGTTGGAGCATCGCACCTACTCATACGACGGCAAGATGTGTGAAGTCCCCGAGTGGTCGGTAAGAATCCAGTTCAAGGGCATTCGCAGAAGTTTCGACTTGGAAACCGCAAACAAGGAGGAGGCGGCCGCCAAGGCGCGGGACATTTACCTCTCGCTTGTCACCAAAGGCTGGTCCGCCACGCTGGCGGAACTCACGCCGCAACCGATCACTCCCGTCAACATGACGGAGGGCAATCCAACAGTCGGGGAATTCCTGGCGGAGGTGGAGAGAACATCAACGCTCAAGCCTAAGACGTTTCATCGTTACGCCCAATACTTCCGAATGATGGCGGCGCAGATTCAAGGCGTGAAATCCGACCGCTCGCGATACAATTATCGCACTGGCGGTCTGACGAATTGGCACGAAAGAGTGGACACCATTCCCCTTTCGGCCATCACGCCCGCAGCCGTAGCCGATTGGAAGATCGCGTATCTGAAGCGCGCTGGCAGCGACCCACGACGAAGGCTGGAAGTGAATCGTTCCTTCAACTCGGCATTGCGGCACTGCAAGAGTCTCTTCAGCGCGCAAATCATCAACCAACCCAACTTCGGGGTGAAGATTCCGCGGTTCAAGGTGCGGGACATCAGAATACGTCACTCGTGCGGCGTCGTAAACGGGTGGCAAACCGACGACCACTACCTCTCCGGCAACGTCCGCGAGAAACTGGCCGTTGCGGACGCTGCCGCTGTGACCGACCCGCGTTTCCATGAGAACGTCGAGGCGTTGAAGTCGGTGCAACCGGCGGACCTTTCCGCCACCGAAATTGACGTGCGGCTCGGCGCTTCCTGGCTGCCACCCGAGGACGTCAAGCAGTTCGCACACGAGTTGCTCAATATCCCGTCCGGCGTGGAGATAGGCCACGTCCATGCGCTCGGCACTTGGCACATCAACGGCAATTGGGAAGCCCGGGGAGCGACCGCAAACACGACCGATTGGGGCACAAACCGTTACACGGCGCTCGAACTCACCGAGGACGCGCTCAACCTCAAGACGCCCACGGTCTATGATCTGAACGAGGATAAGAAGCCAGTGGTCAACGCCGAGGCGACTGAGGCTGCCCGCGAGAAACAGGAGCGCATCAAAGACCGTTTCAAAGAATGAGTCTGGTCGGATGACTCGCGCCGTGAGCGGCTCCGCCGCCTTTACAACGACACTTTCAATCACACGCGCGTCCGCACGTTCAACGGCGACCACTTGACCTTGCCCGGCGCAAGCGGGGCAATTCAACTCCACAGCCACCAGAAAGCGGGCGTCCGGCGCATCCTGCAAACGCCCAACACGCTGCTCGCGCATGTCGTCGGCGCGGGCATCGCCAACAGCATGGCGGAGATGTTCACCATGCAGCGCTATCTCCAGGCCGACCGACTCAAGAAGCACAACCTGCATCATTTCGACTCGTGGGCGGCGACGTTCGGTGAGCCGGTCACGGCGATGGAACTTTCACCGGACGGCGCGGGCTACCGGCTGAACACGCGATCCGCGCGATTCATCAACGTGCCCGAGTTGATGCAGATGTTCCGCCAGTCCGCCGACGTGCAGACCGCAGCGATGCTCAACCTGCCGCGTCCAGAGCTTGAAGGTGAGAAGCCTGCCATTCGCAACATCCCGGCCACGCCGGAACTGAAGGCGTTTGTCCAGGAACTCGCCGCGCGGGCTGATAGATTGAAGACCGGCCGGGTTGACCCCAGCGAAGACCGCGGTCGTTTCGGTTTATGCCTCGGCGCAGTTCATGAAGGGGCTGATGCTGAACAATGCCGACACGGGCGTCATTGTCCGCACGGATCGCCACGGCGAAGGATACGATGACGACGATGGGCATCCCACTGAACGACGTGAACGGACTGTTCGATCTCGGGCTGCCGGGCGATCTGCCGCATGGCGAAGCGGTGTTTCTGCCCTTCAGCCTGCAGGAGCATGGCAAGGAAGCGCCCTTGCCGGCTGCGCCGCCGCCGGAAGGCGGAACACCCATGAACGGGTCGCGATTGATGGGAGGGTTTTGCTGACAGTCTTGCTGTCAGCGCTCGTTCAAATACCGATGGACTTCGGTTCTCGGAATGAGGATGCGGCGAAGTCCCGGCAGTTTCCGAAGCACCTTGCGGCGGACGAGTCGCCGAACAGTCGCTTTGCAGACACGCAATTCGGTTGAGGCGTTACTGATGTCCAGCGTCTGACATTCGGGGCCGGTTGTTGTCGTGTTCATAATCAATTGTTCACGAGTTGACAGCATACGACCCAAGACGACTTCTTTGGTGTAGCTGCTTCACAACCGGCCCCCGACAAAGAAAGGGGGACAGGTGAACTGCCGGGAATTTGGACGAAGGCGATTTGCTTTTGCGCGGCTGGGGAACCGCTGCTCAGTTGTTCTTACGCGCGCGTTCCAACTCATCCTGCAACGCGCGTTCCTTGGAAGGGATGGAGAACATCTCAGTGTCAGCGTCGGCGAATTGTTTCCCTGCCATTTCCGAGATAGACGAGGACCAGCTTGCGCTTGGCTTCGAGAAGCGGATCGTGGTCAGATTGATTCTCCGCCAAATCCAGCAGCTTTTTCTTTGCAACCTCAACGCCACGCCTGGCCTTTTCCGCATTCGGATTCGGCATGGACAACTGGGCAACTGCGTTGCTTAAGATGGCCTCGATTTCGAGCAGAGCGGTCTTCATATCAAATTCCTCCGGTAACTTCAGCCTGCCGCCAAAATGCCGCCAGCTTGCTTCTTGCGAATTCAAGGTAAAAAAATGGGATTTCACACGCTCACTCCCGCGCGCCTTTTGTGGCGTAGCCAACGGCGAGAGTTCGATGAACTGCT
>Ga0315277_10006996_pt1 | contig 14651 bp, 12 predicted proteins | sample YL17G05_15_MG_FD_203695 | JGI IMG/M metagenome (GOLD analysis project Ga0315277, IMG submission 203695) | Sediment microbial communities from Yellowstone Lake, YNP, Wyoming, USA - YL17G05_15 | ecosystem: Environmental > Aquatic > Freshwater > Lake > Sediment | place: USA: Wyoming | collected... | reverse complement strand
ATATTTCTTTTGAGTATTATGGACTTGCATCGTCAGGGAATTGGAATTTGTTCGAATAATAGAGATTATTTAACAGGAATGGACAGGATAAACAGGATATTAATTACAAAAATGAATTCTTTTTATCCTGTTATGTCTTGCTCCCAAGGCACTCCCTGGGAACAGAAATATTATTGTCAAAGCCCCAGATTTGACACCTCATTAATAAAGTAGAGACGCAATATATTGCGTCTCTACAAAGAAATGCATACATTCGTTCCCAAGCGGGGCTTGGGAACGAGACTAAATGTAAGGCAAAATTTTATGAAAAACATTTTAAATTTCCCTTATAAAGTTATCACAATTCTTATTCTAAATTATCTAATAGTTGTTATGACTATACCTCAGGTCACGTTTATGCCTGAGGAACAGATTACAGATACGAATTATGAATCAGAATTGACAGTCAGCGGTGATGCGATGGCAATTGATTCTGAGGGGAATGTGCATCTGGTTTATTATGAAGGAGCGGAGACCTTATTCCAAGGCTCCGGAAGTATCTATGGTTCTGATGCGGACCAGGTTTATTACACAGTCAGGGAAAATGATGTGTGGCAAACTCCACTTCGAATTAGCGATGGTAAATTGTTAGATGAATTCGCTGCAGCAAGACAACCTTCTATCGCAACAGATTCTTCTGATACTGTTCATATCGTCTGGCATGATTATCGGAATAATGGTCTGGCTAACGTGGAGATTTATTATGATTTTAAAACTGTTGGTGGGAATTTTGTCGATGGTGATTATCGTGTAACATATACCAGTAGCGGAGTTGGTGGGGATAACAGTTATTCACCGGTTATTGCGATTTCTCCTCAAACCAATTTTATTAATGTCGTGTGGTGGGATTTTTATTATGATGGATATGTTGCGGAAACTTTCGGATTATCTACAGATAATAATGCGAATTTAAATCGGACCACTTCGTATTCTCTTGATTCATATTTACTTACAGAAGTTGGTGGATACGCTTCGATTTATCCATCCATTGCCGTTGATAATGATTTGTCAATTCATCTGGTCTGGAGCGATGTCGGAAGCTACAGTTTTAATAATGGAGGAATTACTTATTACAGAAAGATGACCGAATTAACTCAGTTGTCTTCTTCCAAGAGTAATAGTTATATGGATATATTAATTTCGAATACGTCAGCGGGTTCTACGAATCCACCAAGAGTAGCCGTTGATTCAACAGGAAAGGCATATATTGTCTGGTCAGATAATAGAGATGCAAATAATAGAGAAATTTATCTTACGACAGTTGAGTCAGATGGATTAACAAAGGGTGAGGAGGTTCGTTTGACAAGTTCAGCGCTTCATTCGGATAATTCTGATATCAAGATTGATTCAGGAGATGTACCGAGAATTGTCTGGCAGGATAACAAGAGTGGAATATCACAAATATATTATGCTGAGTATGATAAAACAAACAAGATATTGAAAAATGAAACACAGGTTTCGAATAGTTCGTCAGGAGCGATCTTTCCTCATATAGTTTTGGATAAAGAGGATGGAGTCCATATCTGCTGGCAGGATAATCGTGAAGGGAATTATGATATTTTTTATTGTAAGAGTGTGCCGAATACGAGTGTGAATAATGCTGTTTTGGAAATTTATGAATGATTGATGATTTAACCGCAAAGGAAGCGAAGAAGGCGCAAAGGGCACAAAAAAATTGTTGATAAGAAATGAGAAATTCGGGGAAAATACTTATTATGGATAAAACAAAAACAAACAAATTAGCATTCACTCTTATTGAGTTATTAATAGTCGTGGCAATAATAAGTATCCTGGCATTTATAGGAGTGGTGAATTACAAGATGTCTATTGATAGAGCAGAAGCTGCAAGATGTGCATCAAATCTGAAAGTCATCGGAACTGCATTAAACAGCTATTTTCTGGATTATAATAAATATCCGTATGCGGATGGGGATGCAGAGGTTCGAAATAGTCACAATAAACCATCTAATTTTGGTAAAGGACCTGCGGCTAATGGATACTGGGATTCTGTTCCTTTTCTCATTGTTGATTTAGGCTATATAACGGATGAAAGTGTGTTATATTGTCCGAAACTTGTAAAACGAAATAGTGGGAGAAAGAAATATCTTCGTTATGCATATAATCGTGCAACCGCTGTAGATGAGGCTTTAAGGCGGGGTAATCCGATAGCATTTCTTGACTATAATCATTCAAAAATCTGGTTAGCGAGATGTCTCTATAGAAATAATTATGACATTCCATCAAACTATATTCCTTATCCACATGGGGAAGAAGATGAGATGGAAAATGTTTTGTATACGGATGGTAAAGTTGATTTAGTTAAGGTTGGTGAGTGAACAGTGTAGAGCATAATTTGAGACCTCTGAAATACTTCAAAAGCAAGATCATTTTATATGTCATGCTGAACTTGTTTCAGCATCTCAATTGAGATTCCGAAACAAGTTCGGAATGACAAGTTAGTCAGTATCTTAGAAGCCTGAAATTGTTTTATTTTTTAATTGATTTTTAATTATTCAATATTCTATTCTTTGGATGATTCTTACTCAAATTATTTAAATTTATTAAAGTAGGTTTTGAGTATGACAAAAATTCTAAATTTATTTACCATTCTTATTATAATATTTATTCTATTAGGTTGTGCCACTTATAAAAAGCGCGTTGTTGTTATGGATTTTGTTAATGCAACAAATTTACCTGATTATAACGTGATTGCCAGAGAAGCTGTTCCTGAGATGTTGATTACAGACCTTACGAACTGGAATTCCTTGCGTCTTCTTGAAAGACAGGATATTGCGCGCTATCTAAATGAGATTGATAACAATCCAAACAATCCTACAAACCTGACACGATGGCAACAGCTCGGGAAACGGATGCAAGCGGATTATTTTATCGCTGGTAGTGTGGCAAAATTGGGCAATATATATTTTATTAATATTCGTATATTTAATGTAGAAACAGGAAAGCTTGTCCCCGGTTCAGGTATGAGAAAGCGATGTGTGAAGGAAGATGAACTTCCTGGTATTTTAAAAGAGATTGCTGATAAGCTTGCTGTTGCATTCAAGAGAAGAAGTCTTGACACCCTATCAGAAAAATAGTTTTCATTTTTCAGCCACTTCGAATTATCAAATAAAATTGTCGCTTAATAAATTTTCAAAAATTATTGTTCACAAATTACTCTTTGGAGTGCGAAAGCTTGCTTTCGCTTTGTTTTGTGGAAGCTTGCTTACACGGTGGGGGACAGGTATGCCTGTCCCCTACAAATCCTATAAAGGTTTTGTAAAAGTAGGGACAGAACACTGTTCTATCCCTACAACTTAATAAGAGGTAAGCATATTAAGTGAGAAAGAATCTTTTATCTATTTTGTTTCTTCTCATTATATTCATTTTATTATTATCGCTCACCATTGCTGAACAACTTAAGAGAATCAAGACACCTGTTTCCTTAACTCCAACCCCTTCGGTTGCCAAACCTTTGGCATCAGAGCCTAAAGTTGTGCCTCAGATTGATTTAACAAAAGCATTTGTTATTTACTATACCTCGGACCAGAAGGCTTATCTTGAAGATTGCGGTTGCAGAAGCAGACTTCAAGGGGGCATGGCAAAAAAGAAGACGCTTCTCGATGAGTGGATAAAACAGAATAAGGATTTTGTCTTGCTTGATGGTGGTGGTTTTGTGTCTTATCCAAATGAACAAGGGAAATTGAAAACAGAATATTTTTTGAAAGGCTTGTCTCTTCTTAATTATGATGTTGTCAATGTGTCACAAAGAGACCTTCAATATGGAACAGACTTTGTTAAGGAGATGATGGGAAAGTATAAAATCAATTTTGTATCTGCTAATATTATTGATAAAAAAGATAATAAGCTCATTTTTACTCCCTATAAAATATTAAGTCTAAAAGAGCAAATGGGAGAACGAGAAATTAAAGTTGGTGTAATTGGTATAACAAAATCGTTACCTGTTTCAGCTTATCTTAAAAATAAGTTACCCGGTAAGTTAGATGATTTTACACTCATTGATCCCGTGAAATCGACTAATGATGCTATAAATGAGATAAAAGGACAATGCGATTATATTGTCATACTCGCTTATGTTTCTATGGCGGGAGTAAAAAGTTTTGCGGAGCAAATTACTGATGCTGATTTAATCATTGTTGGTTTTGAAGGCACTCTTACACCAATTCCTCAAAATGTTCTTGGTAAAAAAGTGGTTTCAATTGGGTATCAGGGAAGACATTTAGGTGAGATTAAATTTGAGCTTGATGACAATAAAAAAGTTACGCAGATTATTGGCAAGCATTATCCTCTTGATCCAACTATAAGCGACAATCTGGAAATTTTAAAGCTCATTGCGGAATACAAAACGGAATCACAAAAAGTTGTGGCGACTTATGTGAGCAGTGTATATCAAAATATGTATGTTGGAGATAGAGGGTGTCAGTCCTGCCATCCAAAAGAGTATGAGAAGTGGAAAACAACAAACCATTCTAAGGCATTTGATACGCTTGTGAAGAAGGGTAATCAATTTGACCCTGATTGTATTGAATGTCATACGACAGGATTTAATCAGTACAATGGTTTCAGGTCATACAAAACGACACCTGGGATGATAAATGTTCAGTGTGAAGTTTGTCATAGTCCATTGAGTCTTCATGCTCGTGAAGAATATCTAATTAAAGCGAAAAAGCTGGATAAGGGAACGGTGCAGTTTCCTAAAATTACCGAGACATTATGTATAAAATGTCATAATCCTGACCACGATGATGATTTTAAATTTGATCGGGATTTGAAATTGATTGAACATAAGAATTTACCAAAGCCTGAACCCACAGGAAATAGTATTAATCCACAATAATGTTTTAGTCTTTATTCTACTTGACACGTAAAAATCCCACAAAATATACTCATTTTGATTCTTATTTATGAGAATGTGGTGGTCGCGTTTATGCGACCAAAATGTTTTAAGAATAAAATCACCATTTGTGAAATATGAGAGACATTAAAAAGAGCCTTTATTACTATATTTTTCATACTCAATATGGATACCTTGGCTTATCGGCATCTGAAAAGGGTTTGAGGGCTATTGTGCTTCCTAATAAAAATGAGGTTGTCGTTAAGAAAAAATTGTTCTCTATGTCAGATGATGGTAAATCAATCTTGATTGCGAATAAAAGTAAGTTAAATAATTATTACAGACAAATCTGTGATTACTTTAGAGGAGTTTTGAAGACTTTTTGTATGAAATTAGACTTGCGAGGTTATAGTGATTTCTCTAAATCGGTCTGGAGAGTGGCACAGAAAATTCCTTATGGAGAGACTCGCAGTTATAGCTGGATTGCGAAAGAGATAGGCAAATCTAAATCAGTCCGTGCTGTGGGTAATGCATTAGGGAAAAATCCTATCCCTATCATAATTCCCTGTCATCGAGTTCTGAAAAAAGATGGGTCACTTGGTGGGTTCTCATCGGGACTTGGTTGGAAGCGGTTTTTACTGGATTTAGAGAAGAATAATATAAGAAAATATAATAGCAAATTTTCCAAACAGTCTAATAAATATAGTAGTCCTTAATACAGATTTGATTGAAACTAATATTTAATTTTGGAATAAGACACATAACAAAGATGGTGAATTAACAAAATGTTAGGTACGATTCTAAAAGTAATTTTGGGTGATGCGAGCAAGAGAGCCGTAAAGAAAATTGTCCCAACTGCAAATAAAATTAATCAATTTTATGAAACTCTTCAAAACCTTTCTGATGAGGAATTGAAAGGAAAAACGGCTGAGTTTCGCCGACGATTGAAGGATGGTGAAACGCTTGATGATTTATTGCCTGAAGCTTATGCAGTCGTTAAAGAAGCCTGCAGAAGACATCTGGGTAAACAATGGGAAGTTACTGAACATACAATTACCTGGGATATGGTTCCGTTTGATGTGCAATTAATTGGAGCCGTTGTTTTGCATCAGGGGAAAATCGCTGAAATGGCAACTGGAGAAGGTAAAACTCTTGTTGCGATAATGCCGATTTACCTCAATGCCTTGGAAGGCAAGGGCTGTCATTTAGTTACAGTCAACGATTACCTCGCCAGAAGAGATGCTCAATGGATGGGAAAAATCCTCGAATTTCTTGGACTTACTGTTGGTTGCATTCAGAATGAGATGGAGTCAGAAGAACGAAGAAAGCAGTATGCCTGTGATGTTACGTATGGAACGAATAATGAGTTTGGATTTGATTATCTCAGGGATAATATGGCTCTTTCCATCGGTGACGTTGTTCAGCGTGGTCATCATTATGCCATTATTGATGAGGTTGACAACATACTGATAGATGAGGCAAGAACACCATTAATAATTTCGGGTCAAGTGGAACGTTCTACTCAGAGATATGATAGGATGAAGCCTCTTGTTGAGAAGCTTTTCAATAACCAGAAGGCGCTTATTAATAGATATTTACAGGAATTGGAGGATTTGTTACAAAAGGAAGCTGATTCATTAGAAGCTGGGAAGCGTTTACTACAAGCCAAACGCGGCCTACCTAAAAACAAAAAACTGATGAAAATGCTTAGGGAAATAGAAAATCAAAGATTAGTTGATAAAGTTGAATTGGAAACTCTCAGAGATAAGAAGATGCCTGAGCTTGATTCAGAGCTTTATTTTGTAATCGATGAGAAGGGTCATAATGTAGATATTACAGATAAGGGGAGAGAATGTCTTTCACCGGATATGCCTGATAGATTTCTTATCCCTGACCTTGTAGAAGAAATTCAAGTGATTGATTCCAATCCAAATTTTTCTTCGGAAGAGAAGGAAAAGAAGAAAGAAGAAATAAGAGGTCTCTTTGATATTCGAACAGAAGAGATTCACAATATCTCACAATTACTCAGGGCATATTGTCTTTTCGAGAAAGACGTAGATTATGTAATTCAGGAAAATAAGATTCTCATTGTTGATGAATTCACGGGTCGATTGATGCCGGGTAGAAGATGGAGCGATGGTCTCCATCAGGCTGTAGAAGCTAAAGAAGGGGTGGTAATTGAAAAGGAATCTCAAACACTTGCTACCATTACACTCCAGAATTATTTTAGAATGTATAAAAAACGGGCTGGAATGACAGGAACTGCCGAGACGGAAGCATCGGAATTTTTTCATACTTATAAAATGGATGTAGTAGTCGTACCTACAAATCAACCAATGATTAGAATGGATTATGATGATATTATTTATCTGAGTAAGCATGATAAATATAATGCCGTTCTTGATGAAATCGAACGGTGTTATAATGCCAAAAGACCTGTCCTTGTCGGAACGGTATCTGTGGACGTTTCAGAGACATTAAGCAGAATGCTTAGAACACGGAAGATTCCTCATAATGTTTTGAATGCAAAGTATCACCAGAGAGAAGCGGAGATTATCACTCAGGCAGGTCAACCCGGTGCTGTTACCATCGCAACAAATATGGCTGGTAGAGGAACTGATATCAAACTTGGACCCGGGGTTGTGAAGTGTAAAGCATGTTGTGTGCGATGCAAATTATCCTGTTCGGAATGTCCTGATGATAATAAAAAATCCAAATACCCTGAATGTTATAAAGATGTGCCTTGTGGGCTTCAGGTTATTGGGACTGAAAGGCATGAGGCTCGCAGGATTGATAGACAATTACGTGGAAGGTCGGGTAGACAGGGTGATCCTGGTTCATCAAGGTTTTATCTTTCCTTAGAAGATGATTTAATGCGTTTATTTATTCCTGAAAAAATTGCCAATCTTATGGGGAAAATGGGTTTTCAGGAAGGACAGGATATGCAACATCCGCTTGTTACGCGTTCAGTGGCTTCTGCCCAGAAGAAAGTTGAGATGATAAACTTTGAGCGTAGAAAGCATACTCTTGAATATGACGATGTAATGAATCGCCAGAGAGAGATTATCTACGGCATTAGAAGAGATGCTCTCGAAGGCAAAGATATGAAGGACTTTTTGCTTGAAGCTTGTATGGATGCGATAAATGATGAATTTGATGTCTACTGTAATCCATCTGAATCTGAGAATAAATGGAATAAGATTGGATTTAGGGAGTGGATTGCAAAAGCTGTGCCTAATATTGATTTGTCTGGATTGGATGAGAAATGGCAGGATAAAAATCATATTGTAGAGAAGCTTGGTGAGCTTATTGAGAAGGCTTATAGCTTTAAGAAAGAGCTTATTGGAGAAAATCTTGTAAAAGAAATAAGTCGTATTTCCATTTTGAGGACGATTGATGAGAATTGGATCGACCATTTATTGGAGATGGATGAGCTTAAGGAAGGAATTGGATTAAGAGGTTATGCACAGGTGGATCCATTATTTGAATATAAGGCAGAAGCATATAAGATTTTTGAGGAGTTGATTCGCAATATAAAGAAAGCTGTGTTTGAAAGATTTTTCAGAACGCAAATTATGGTTGAACTCCCTCAACAAGTTAAATCAAAATCATTACAGAGTCATCCCGACTATGTCTCATTAGAAGAACTTGCAAGACATAGGGCGATGATGGCAGCAACAGGACGACAAGGAGAGGAATCGCCTGTTGCCTATTCTCGCCGTCAGAGAAGACATATGACGGATGCCAGTGAATCTGGACCTAAACGGCAGCCTATCGTAAAGGGGAAAAAAGTCGGACGCAACGAACCCTGCCCTTGCGGAAGCGGAAAGAAATATAAAAAATGCTGTGGAAAATTTGAGTAATAATACTCAACAGCTTAATAAAAACTATGCATACTACGAAAATGTTCCTTAATTCGCAAGAGATTTTAATAACAAAAACTTATAATCTCAATCCTGGAGTGAACTCTTGTAACTGTCCAGTTGCAAGGGTTCACTAACCTATTAATCTTATAATTTCAACGTTTGTTAATTTAAAGAATATTAATAATAAACTTGTTAGCAGATAAATAAAATTTTCTATTGATATATAAACCAAAAATCATAGACACACATCGTTTCAGGTTTAGCTATTACAGAAAAAATACTTGTTTGTCCACTTGCACCCACAGCGATATTCTTGATTGGGTCTATCGTAGAAACTAATTCCTCGATTGTACTTATACCATCATAACGATATAATCTAAGCCAATTTTCTTTTATTGTTGTTCCATCAACAATTCCATCATTTGTCATATCTTTGTAATGAAAATACACTTTTAAAAGTCTTGTATTACTTGGGTCAATAATTCCCGTATCTTGAAGTGTCAGCTGTATCGCTGGATCTAAACCATTTAAACCAGCAAAATCTTCCAATATAGGGAAATCCCCGAGGAGATAAAATTTTAAAATGAGCTTTGGTGTGTTACCACTTAAACAAGAAGCATCAATTGCCAAATGTACAAGTGTACCAGTAATCGGATCTGCTGAGGATATTTCATTTACTATTTCTGATTCTAACATATCTTCAACAAGTAAATGCCCATCAGTATCTAAACGAGCAGAATGAGTAGCCCCTGTATGTTTTATCTCAATTGTAACGAAAGTTGGATTAGGATCACTATAACCCGGATATGAACAAATGGCACGTAAGTCATAAAGACCTTCGGATAGTGTTGTCACATCCCAATGTATAAAAAAAGGTGGCTGTGTGTCAGGATTAGGATGCTGTTGATCTGCAGCTATAATATCACTCCAGGGACCACTTAAAGAAGGATATCGGTACTGAAATAATATCGAAATATCCCCTGTATAAAAACCAGTTTCAATCTCTGCTACTATGGTGATTCTATTACCGTTTACAGATCTACCCGGATTAGGAGATTTAATAGCAGCCTTACATTCGAGAGGCAGTCCATACGATTCAGGAAAAATAGCAATTCCATCTACATCAAATCCAGCAGTGCCTTCACTCGTGAACCTACCAGAACCATCCACGATTTTGATACGATCTGCCTGTGTGATTCCAAAAACTGAAAGATCAATATTATATATAGAAAGCCAATGAGATTCATCAATTTGATAAAGATTTGGAACATATATAATTAGTCTTTCATTAAAATAATCCTGATCAATGATACGAGTGATACCATTAATTTTAACTTCAGCTGATTCCATCCTTACGTCCCAACTTCCACATTCCACAAGTGCAAAATCTACTCCTGGCTGGTCAACAACACTTCCTCCTTCAATTCCAAGTTCTATATAACCACCTCCTAACCCAACTGAATAGAAGGTATTGATTGGAAGAGGTTCGTTAATATGACCAATCCCCTCCGTGGTTCCGTCTGGTAATCCCAAAGCTGCTTCTGGATTTTTGGTGATATACCATTGTTCGGTATTAGGAGAATTTTCTCCCAATAAATAACCTATAATGCGATTGGCACCAATAGAATTTTCTGGAAACGAAAAATCAGGACAAACATACGGTTCATCAACTATATTTAAAGTCACCTGTTTTTGTCGAGTTAGAGAGCCATCACTACCTTGGATAATTAAAATATAACTACCAGTTGCTGTAAGATCTGAAGTTAATATTCCCAGAATTGAATAACCACGTGGGATTACTGTTTGAGGTCTAAAATCAAACGTTTCAATGTCAGAAGGTAAGCCCTGTACTGTAAGAGAAACCAAGTTGGAGTAATCTCCTAAAGGTTGTACCAAGATGTCGAAAGTCGTTGAATATCCTATACAAACTGTTTGCTCAGATTGAATAGTATTAATTATAAAGTCTCCTTGACATAGACAATTATTTATTAATGTAATAAAAAAGATAAAAGATATACTAATATAAAGAAGCCAGCATGTTTTCATAATCCCCTCCTTTGAATAAAATAAGATAAATAAATATTATTAAAAATTAGAAAGAAATCAATAAGAATTTACAAATTACTACTGAACTTTTGAAATTTATGACCAAAATATTTATAAAGGGAAAAAACAAGTAAGAAGTATAAAAATTCTCATATGAAAAGTTCTGTAAAAACCTCAAAACATGAGGAGATGGGTCTTTGGGAGCATAAGACAGTAGAAGATGTTATAAAACGGATTCCTTATTTAATCCAAGAGGTTTATAACAAAAAACAGTTTCATTCCGCTTTAGGTTATGTACCTCCGGATGAGTTTGAAAACAATCTTTTTCATAACCAAAAACAGCTATACTCTCACCAACTTATAACTATCTAACTGTCCAGTTGCAAGGGTTCACTCCATACATACTTATGAAACATAAGTATTTGATAAATCAAACTGCTACATTTATGAAGTTAGAACATCAATCATATTATATAAACCAGGTTTTTTATCGACAATCCATTCAGCGGCTTTGAGGGCGCCCATTGCGAATGTATCGCGGGAATGGGCTTTGTGAATAATTTCGATTCTCTCTCCAGGTCCAAGAAATGAAATTATATGTTCACCGACAACATCTCCACCTCTTATGGCGTGAACACCAATAGTTTTTTTGCTTCTCTCACCCATAATTCCTTTTCTTCCATAGATAATATCACTATTAGTATCTCTATTTAGAGCCTTGCAGATAAGCTCTGAGATTGTTTTTGCGGTTCCACTTGGTGCATCTTTTTTGAATTTGTGATGGGTTTCAACAATTTCGATGTCGTAATCATCTCCAAGAGCTTTTGCAATGTCGCCAATTATCTTGAATATTAAATTTACACCATAACTCATATTTGTTGACAGAAGAATAGGGATTTTAACCGAAGCATTTTTAATTGTTGCAGTTTGAATTTCAGAAAATCCTGTAGTGCCAATAACCATCGGAATTTTTTTATCGAGACAAAATTTGAGCCTTTCGATTGTTGAATCCGGTAATGAAAAATCTACAAGAACACATTTTTCAGTGACTTTTATTTCTTCTGGATTGGAGCTAATTTTAATGCCCGTTTCTCCAAGCCCGATTAAAGTGCCAATGTCAAATCCTAATTTATTAGACTTAGGCGATTCGAGTGCTCCTATGATTGAGATATTCGGGAAGTTTTTGCTACTGGTTAAAATTCTTGTTCCCATTTTCCCAGCAGCACCATTGATTATCAGGTTTGTCATTATTATTTACTCCTTCTATTTAAATCTATTATCGGAAAAATATTTTTTTGTTTTTTTCATTTTTTCCGTTAACCAACCAGTTTTGACTTTCATTCTATTATCCCAAAACGGAATGAATGGTTTTATATCTAATAGTGGTGTTTTATCAAATATGTCAATTTCTTTAATAGTCAGGATGTTTTTCTTACGATTTATTAATCTGACGATAGATAAGCCTATGGGATTAGGTCGATTTGGAGCCCGGGTTGTAAATACACCATGTGTTTTGTTATCTAAAAATGGTTTAATCTTAAGCTCAAATCTATGGGAGCGGTCGAACACATATATTAAATAAATGTGAGAAAACTTTTCAATATCATCAAGACCTTCCGTGAATTCATCAAAAATCTCAACGGTTGCAATTGCATTATCAGAATAAATTGTTTGAATAGGAGTTCCAGAAGGTTCTTTATAAGGAGAATGGATAATCCCTATTGGTTTAAAAATGAATTTCGTTTTTAATGACATTATTATTTGTCCTTTAAATATTTTATTATTAATAATAGATTCATCGAATAGTAAAAGTTCAATGAAAAACTTTTATTAACCCATATATCAAAAATAAAAGAAAAAATTATTGCTAAAGTCATTAATCATTTATATAGCATATTTAGTTTAAATACTAAATATTTATTATTAGCATCGAAGGATTGTTTTTTTAGTAAAGAATGTCTTAAATAAACATATTTTTTATTTTAAGGTGATTAAGATGGATGAAATTGAGATACGAGATAAGGAAATCGATGAGAAGGATTTGAATAAAAAGATTAATATGAAATATCAAAAGGATAATGAGTTGGTTGATAAAAATGTTAGTAGAGACGTAATATGTTGCGTCTCTACATTAGATTTGGACCTTGAGGTGATGCAGAAAAATATTTCGACGATAGTAGATAAGATTCCATTGAAGACCAGATTTCGGTGGTTCAAAGGATTTATCAAAAGATTGATTCGTTCGGCGATTCTAATGCAGGAATCATTTAATTCTGCCACTTATAGAGCTATAAAGATATTAACAAATAATTATAAAGAGCTGTCTAAAAAGATTGAGACAAATTCAAATGTGGAGAATAAAGTTAAAGAGCTTGAGAAAAGAGTAGATGAATTGTCAAATCTTAATTCCAAATTACAAGATGAAATTAAATTATTGAAAGAAAAAGAAAAGTGATAATTAATGAATATTCATCAATTTCATCCTGACTTTGCCATAGGTGATGCGATTAGTAATGAGATGGTTAATATTAAGAATGCACTCATCGAGTCAGGACACGTTTCAGAGATTTTTGCCTGCCATTACAATAAGTTTAAAGGTTTAAAGGTTAAAAGTTATAAGAAATACAACGCTTACTCCAATCCAGAAAACATTTTGATTATTCATTATTCCATAGCATCAGAAGGCTTCGATGAAATTTTAACATATCCTGATAAAAAGATTTTGTTGTATCACAATTCAACGCCCGCTCATTACTTTGATGGATACTCATCACTACATCAATTGCTATTATCAAAGGCAGATGAGGATTTACATAAATTTATTGATAAAGTTGAGTTAGTATTAGCTGTTTCGGAATTTAGTTGTGAGAAATTGAAAGATTTTGGATTTAAAAATCCCATTCTCTTGCCATACATTTTTGATTTTAAAAAATATGAGATTACTCCCAATGAGGAAATTATTAAAAAATATAGGGATGGACAGGTAAATATTTTGTTTGTCGGGAGAATGGCTCCCAATAAGAAGCAAGAAGATTTAATCAAGATATTTTATTATTATAAGAAATTCATAAATGCTCGCAGTCGATTGATACTTGTGGGTAATTATCTTGATATGGAGATTTATTATGATAAGCTTTTAACTCTGGTTGAAATGTTAAAGCTTGAAGATGTGGTTATTACAGGAATGGTTGAAGATGCAGATTTGATAGCCTATTACAAAGCGTCCGATTTATTTGTAACGATGAGTGAACATGAGGGATTTTGTGTTCCTCTTGTTGAAGCGATGTATTTTGGACTCCCCATTATTGCGTATAAATCATCCGCCATTGAGGATACACTTGGTGATGCTGGGATTTTGATTTTAGAGAAAAACCATTTGAAGATTGCGGAATTAATTGGTTTGGTTATGAACGAAAAGGAGTTAAGAGATAAAATCATAAAAAAACAGCTCGAAAGGCTAACATATTTTAATCCTGAAAATGTTAAAAAGGAATTAAAATCTTTATTAGCAACCATATAATTATATGCTGATTGGATATGAAGTAACGACGATAAAAAAAGGCAGGTCTGGTGTAGGGTATTATACCGAATGCTTACTTAAGGTTCTTCTGAAGTATGTTAAGAAGGAAGAGCTTATACTCTATTCCAATTCCCGTGAGAGTTTTTCAGAACTTGGATTGGTTAAATCAGGTCTTTCTGAAAAAGGGAACATATTGAGTGGAGTTCAGAAATATGAGAGTGGTTTTTGTCCAGTGAGAGCTTTCTGGATGCAATTTATCCTGCCAGGAATTTTGAAAAAGACCAAACCTGATTTTTGTCATTTTACAAATTATCTTGCTCCGATTTTT
>Ga0315277_10006994_pt1 | contig 14653 bp, 6 predicted proteins | sample YL17G05_15_MG_FD_203695 | JGI IMG/M metagenome (GOLD analysis project Ga0315277, IMG submission 203695) | Sediment microbial communities from Yellowstone Lake, YNP, Wyoming, USA - YL17G05_15 | ecosystem: Environmental > Aquatic > Freshwater > Lake > Sediment | place: USA: Wyoming | collected... | reverse complement strand
CGGCGATGTCTGCGCCGATTTGCGTTAGTTTTTCGGTTAGTATTTTGCCGTTCTCGTCGCAGCCGACAACGCCGAGGCAGATTGGTTTTGCGCCCAAGGCGGCCAGGTCTGCTGCAACGGATGCGGCACCTCCGCAGCGATATTCGGTTTCGGTTACTCTGAGCACGGGCACAGGGGCCTCGGGGCTTATTCTGAGGGCGTCGCCGTAAACGTAGATGTCGAGCATGAAGTCGCCGACTATAAGCACGCGGGGCGAACCGAGATTATTAACGGTTTTGAGCAGGTTCTCGTACATTCAGGGCTCTTTGCTTAAGCTTACGGATTCTATTTTTTTGACACGGATTTACACAGATTAACACTGTTTTTATATATTTGGATTCCTGCGCCTGGTTTAGCATTCTTTGTTTTTATCTTTATCGTTTCACTTCGTTTGGTTGGCATGAATTCTACCAGTGATCGCACGTTCAATCAAGCCCCTTAGTTTATCCTCTCCTGTCTTGAATCTTATCTCGACGGCCAGAAACGCGAATGGGAGTCTTTTTTCGTCCGTTAAGAGGGGGGCGATTTTTGTCCAGTCCTTCTCCGTCGTTAGTATAAGATCGGCTTTCAAATGCTGAGCTTGTTTGGAGATTTCGTTCAAACAGGTTTGCGTGTAATGATGGTGGTCGTCGAAGACCGCCGAGCCGAGCAGGTTCGCTCCGAGAGCCTTGAGAGTGTTCAGGAAGGCTTCGGGATTGCCAATCCCGCAGAATGCGAATACCTTTTTGTGCTTGAGTTGCTCAAGGTTGTCATTGCCCCGTGTCTGTTTGGTGGTCGCGTCATTCCTGCGCAAGCAGGAATCCATTGTCTTATCGCCTTCGTGGATTCCCGCTTTCGCGGGAATGACAGGGTGCGCGGGAATGACAGGGTGCGCGGGAATGACAAGGTGCGGTGAAATGTTGACGGGCTCATTGTATTGTACGGATATAGGTGCGTGGATCGATCTTGTGATTACTATGTCGGTCTTGATGTTTCGGATTTCATTCTCGATCTCGGTGAGTTGAGTTTCGGCAACCTGGTCGGACCTGGTGATTACGACGGCGTCGGCGCGTTTTAGGGCGGAGATGGGTTCTCGCAGCAGTCCTGCGGGGAGCATCCTGCCAAAGCCGAAGGGCATTGTCGCATCGATGGTGACGATGTCGAGGTCTCTGGCTAACCTGCGATGCTGGAAGCCATCGTCCATAATCAGGATGTTTGCACCCAAGGATGTGGCTTCGGCGGCGCCTGCGACGCGGTCGGGATTGACTACTACTCTCGCGCCGGGGCAACTCTGCGCGAGTATAGCAGGCTCGTCAAAACAGTTTTGAGTTTTGAGTGGCGCAAGCCATCCTGCCGCAAGGCGTCCCTGAGGGGACTTGCGGGATTTCGCGTTTTGAGTTGCCTTGTAGCCGCGGGTCAGAATGGCGCATTGACAGTTTTGAGTTTTGAGGTTTGAGGTTTGAGTTATCTCGTTGCAGAGCCAGGCGACTAAGGGGGTCTTGCCCGTCCCGCCGGTCGTTATATTGCCGATGCTTATGACCGCCGCATTGACCCGATGGGCCTTAAGCCAGCCCTTTGAATAAAATAGGTTGCGCAGGCGTATGACGAGCGAGTAAGGGCACGCGGTAATGGCCAAAAGCAGCCGTAAAAGCAACGAACCAAGTCCGGTTGCCTGGCCCGAAACGAGTTTGCGATAATCTTGCTGATCCAATCTGTACGTTCCTTGAAAACCGAAGCCTTTTTACCAATTTTCGGGCGCATTGTCATTATCTATTTGAGCGGAAATGCGGGATGGTAAAAGTATTAGGCTGGGGGTATAATCTTGCGGATGCTGGCAATAGAGGCGACAGTTTTGAGCGAGCGGGTCGAGGGGGAGTTTCTGCCTTTTGTGCGCAGGCCTGGCCGGTATATCGGGGGGGAGGTGAACCAGGTTAAGAAGGATTGGCGTCGGTGCGAGGTGAGGGCAGCGTTGTGCTTTCCGGATGTCTATGAGATCGGAATGTCGCATACGGGGCTGGGGATTATTTACGATTGCCTCAATAAGATGGAGGGCGTCTCGGCGGAGAGGATCTTTGCGCCGTGGGCCGATGCCGAGAAGGTGATGCGGGAGAAGGGCATACCGCTCTTTAGCCTGGAGTCGAAGGCGGCGCTATCGAGTTTCGATATTGTCGGATTCAGCCTTACCAACGAGCTATGCTATGCGAACGTCTTGAATATGCTGGATTTGGGCGGCCTTGCGGTGCGAAGCGCCGAGCGGGGCGAGGGCGACCCTTTGATAATCGGCGGCGGGGGGATGTCGAATTGCTGCGAGCCGATGGCGGATTTCGTCGATCTGTTTTTGTTGGGCGAGGGGGAGGATTCTGCCGTTGATTTTGTGGAGCTGTTCCGGCAGATGAAGAGGGCGGGCGCAGCGAAGAGAGAGATACTGGTCGAGGCGGTGAAGAGGTTTGAATGGGCATACGCGCCTTGCCTTTATGAGTTCGAGTATGAAGGGGGGCGGATAAAGTCATTCAAAGGCAAGCGGGATGGGCTGCGGCTGGAATTTGCCGATGCAGTGGTCGAGGATTTTGAGAATGCGAGCGTGCCGAAGCGCCCGATAGTGCCTTTTGTGCAGGCGGTGCACGAGAGGGTAAGCGTTGAGATTATGCGGGGTTGTCCCGGCCGGTGCAGGTTCTGCCAGGCGAGCTTCTGCCGGCGGCCGATTCGGTATCGCAGTATTGCGAGGATTATCGAGATTGCCAAGGCCAATTACCACGCCACTGGATTCGATACGGTTGGCCTGCTCAGCCTGTCGAGTGCGGATTATCCGAATCTTGAGGAGCTGGCGGCGGGATTGAGCGAGTATTTTGCCGAGAGGCACGTTGGGATTTCGATGCCAAGCCTGCGGGTGGATGAGCAGTTGAAGCTGCTGCCCAAGTTAGTCAGGGGCGTTCGCAAGGGGGGGATCACAATTGCGGTCGAAGCGGCGAGCGAACAGCTGAGACGGATTATCAATAAGCCTTTGAAGGATGAGGATTTGTTCGCCGCGGTCGAGGCCGCTTACAGGGCGGGGTGGCAGCGATTGAAGCTGTATTTTATGGTTGGGCTGCCGGGCGAGACGGAGGAGGATATCGCCCGGATTGTGCGGCTTTCTTATGACTTGGCGGCGCTGGGCAAAAAAGTTGCGGGCAGGGCGGGGCAGATTAGTGCTGCGGTGAGCTGGTTTGTGCCTAAGGCGCATACGCCGTTCGGCTGGCTGGGGCAAAGGCCGATAGAGTATTTCGAGCGGGCGAAAGGGCTGATATTGGATGAGAAGAGGCGGCTGCGGGCGAGATTCCTGCAGTTCAAGTTCCACGATATTCAGCGCAGCATCCTGGAGTCGGCGATAGGGCGGGGCGACCGGCGCATCGGCGACGTAATTGAAGCAGCCTGGCGGAGCGGGGCGAGATTCGATCTTTGGGATGAATGCTTTGACTACCAGTTGTGGAAAGAGGCGTTTGCCAAATTCGGGATGGATGTCGAGACCGCCGGACAGCGGCAATTCGACCGTGACGAACCCCTCCCGTGGCAGCACCTCGGCGGACCCCGGAAAGAATATCTGCTGACGCATTTGAATGAAGCGACAACAGAAGTGCACAAGGCATGAATTATCAATGCATAAGACATTCTTCTATTTTGCATTTTTGCTGCTTGATAAATGGTGACTTATTGGCGTATGGTTACGGCGGTGGCAATAATCTGAGTTCCGGATCCAAAGAAGAAAGCCGCGATGTGAGCTTAGGATTGCGGGAGGTTTCAGGCTATTTATTTGGAGACATGTAATGAATAAATACGTTGTTGTGGCGGTGATCTCGCTTGGGATAACGATTTTCTCACGGATTATCACGGGGGTCTTGGCGTTGCTGTACGGTACTGCTTCAGTATTGAGCGTTGTGATTTCCCTTGTTGTGGCAGCAGTCATCTTTGTGGGTTTTATTGAGAGATTTCGTCTGGCATGGCAGTGGGGCCGGATCATAGGGCTGTTTGCTGGAATTATCCTGACCTTTATCGCAGTGGTGACCTTTATGGGGGCGAGAGACGAACCCGGTTTGTGGCTCCCAAGTGTCTTGGTGGCGACTCAGGGGGTTCCGTTATTTTTGATGTTCTTTGCTTTGGGTACTAATGGTGCGCGGGCGCATTTTCGGTTAGTCTGTCCGGAGTGTGGGAGCAGTGAGGTGAAGGGGGGGAACTTCCTTTTTACGAAGGCTCAGTGCAAACAGTGCAATCTGATATGGGATTAGCCCAGCTTCCGCACTTTGGGCGTAAGATATTTGGTTTTGGGTGAAAAACCCAGAGAGTTTTCACTACAACACCGTGGTTAAGTCATGGCCTAACCATTTTGCCCTATCCCTTGATCCTGCCCCCACATATTGAGCCCAAAGCACCGATCTCAAACACCGAAACCCACAAAAAAACTCTCTCTTTCCCAAAGCTGCGGAAGTTGGGTTAGCGGGTGATGGAGAGGACTGCGGCTGAATATGCGGGGGCTTGAAAGCGAACGCAGTTTCCGTCAGTTTTCACCTGGCCGGTCACGGGATGTATCAGGCTGGGCTGGTCGAGGGTATTACGCGCCTGGAGCGAATCGGCGGCGACGAGGTGCATCTCGGCCTTGCGGATTTTGAAGGCCGGCTCGACGTTCAGAGTGACATCGACGGGCTGCGGCGTTGGGTTGACGGCCTTGCAGTAGAGCATCTTTCCATTTTTCGATTTTGTTGCAACGGCATTAAGCGGGCCCGCGTCGCCGGTTAGTTCGAGCCGCAGGGGGGCATAATGCTCGTTCCAGAGTTTCATAACGACGTAATTTGGGGCGGGGAACCAGGTTCGGTTGTCGAAGTTTATGAAGGCGTTATCCCACGATGTTGCGGATGTGTGTCGGAGAAATAGTGCGGGGCCGGCCATTGCGAGGATGTCGGAGCACCGCTCGAAGGCGTTCAGCAGTCCGCCACAATAGAGGCCCGTCCGCCAGTCGGTGCTCTGGGCGTTCCACTCAGAGACGTAGATTTTGAGGTTGGGATTGGCCGAAGATTTGATGATTTCGCCGAGCTCTTTGAAGAATGTTTCGTAGCTGCGCGGCCCGTCGGCGAATCGGTCGGGGTTCTCGTAGTGATGGATGCTGATGTAGTCCAGGACGCCGGCGCAGCGCTCGATGACGGTGCGATTGTAGGGCATACCTTCGTTGCTGTTCCTTCCCATGCCGCCGCTTCCGCAGGCGAGCAGCTTAATAGAGGGGTCGGCTTTCTTCATCAGCGGGGCGACCGTGAGGACTTTTTCGGCGTATTGCGGGGCGGGGGTGTGCCAGGTCTCGTTGTCGATCTCCCAGAACTTGACGTTGTAGGGCTTGCGATTGCCGTTTGCGGCGCGGAGTTTGCCCCACTTGGAGTCGGCGGGGCCATTACAGTATTCGATCCAGTCGAGGATGTCCTGGGTGTAGTCGTGTGTTTCTGCGTCGTTATTCCAGGCCTTTGAGCCGATATTGACTACGATTAGAGGCTCAGCTCCGACGGCGCGGCACATCCTTACAAATTCATCGGTTCCGAAGCTATAGACGTCTAAGTCGTCCCAGATTTCGCGGGGGTGAGGCAGGCGTTTGTGCTGCGGGCCGATTCCGTCCTTCCACTGGTATGAGGAGGCGAAACAGCCGCCAGGCCAGCGGATTACGGGCGGCCTTAGGTCGGCGATTGCCTTTAGCAGGTCTGGTCGAAAGCCGCCCTTCTTGCGCCAGCTCTTAGGCATAAGGCTGACCTGGTCGATGCAGACCTCGCCTTTGGCCTTGGCGGCGATACTGAAAGAAGCATTATTAGAGGACCAGTCTGTTTTTAGGGCAAATCTATACTCCCGCCAGTCGGACGCCGGCGGCTGTATCGCTTTTTCGGTCTGTTGCTGGTTGTCGCCGAGGAGGCGGACGACCATTCCATCGGGTGCATCGCCTTTTATCCATACCGACCCTTCGTATGTTTCTCCGGTGCGGGTGCATAGGCCCTGCTGCAGCAGGCCGCCTCCTTGCTCGCCGGTAACAATCTTTTGGGATACTCGGCTGTTGAGCGGGTCAGTGCGGTCGAGATAGACCTCGGCAGAGCCATAGGCCTGCCAGAGCTTGGCGGTATTGCGGCGGGTCAGGTTGTCGGGGACGCCTTCGTAAAGAACCGCCCCGTCGAGCGTTGTAACTTTGAGATTTCTGAACACCGCCTGGGTTGCCCACGTGCCGATGCCCACGCAGCCCGTCAGGTGAGCGTCCTGGCCGTCGGTGAATTCGATGAGCTGTTCTGAATCGAGCCAGATATTGAACTTGGGGCCTTCGCAGCGGACTTTGATCTTGTACCATTTGTCCCGGTCGATCTTGCCCTGGACTGAGGGGCCGACGACTCCCCATCGCCCGCCGTCTTTGTTGCCTCGCTCGATAGCGTGCCGGACGTTTCCCCATCCGCCGAGGTTGCACCAATAGAAGTCTTGCTCGCCTTTGATGCGAAACAGGATGAGAAATCCTTCCTGGCCGCCGGTCTTCTTGGCTTCGAGTGTGTATTCGTAGTCTCGCCAGGTTTTATCGCCGAAGGTCAGGCGGACGTTTGTGCCCATTGATTCCTGTGCGATCTGATTATCAGCGAGGCTCCACTGGCCGATCTCGTTCTGCTCGAAGGAGCGATTCCAGATTAGCTCGCCCCAGAGTCCGCCGTTGACGGAGTGGTAGATGTGTTCGAGGAATTGGCCGTAGATTTTGGGGTCAATTTCTGCGACTACGTTTTCGGGGTCGATGGTCAGCGTGACGCTCTGGGCCGCAGATAGAGCCGTGAATACACAAGCGAACAGCAGGGCGGGAAGATATGCTCTTTTCATGTTGATGTCCTTTATCAAGGTTCTGAGAAAGCGCTCGTCGGCAGTGCCGAGGAATCCGGCGACTATGTTACCAGATTCATTCGGAATTAACAGCTACAATTCGCAGATGCTATGAGATTGCCACGAGCCACCTTCGGCGGCTCTCGCAATGACAACCCTGCAAATGAAGCGTTACAGACTACTATTCTTTGTAAGCGGCTATGCCGACGTTGTCTGTCGGGCCGGTGAATCCCGGGCCGCCGGCGGCTACGTAACCGAGGCTTGCGCCGGATGCATCCGGGGAGACCCAGAAGGCGTAGAGCCTGCCGTTTTCGAGGTGAAAGCGGAAGCGCACGGTTTGGCCGGCAAGTTTCGAGAGGTCTTCCTCGCCCTTCCAGGCTACTTGCTGCAAAGTCGAGTCCGCCGTGACGGCCTTGCAGTTGTCGCATGTGAAGGGCGGGATTGGGTTGCCGCCTGCGTCGAGGACTTCGGCTGTCATCCGGCCTTTAGGGGCATCAAGATTCACGAAGAGGTGCTTACCTTTGAAGGTGAGCGGGCGAGTGGTGAGCGATGCGGGTTCGGCGGCGGCATCCATAGACGCGAATCCGTCGCGGCGCATAGTTGCCAGGCCGGTGAAGCAGTTGCCGTCCCAGAATCGGTCGCCGAGCGCCCGTCCGGAGACGTAGAAGTAGAGCTTGTCTTTGACGATCAGGCAGCATCCGCCCGCGCTCTGGACGTTACCCCAGTTCCAGGCCCCTTCCGTGGGGTTGACGGGGAGGAAGCGTGTCCGGTCGGGGCGGTAGTAATGGAAGCCGTCCCTGCTGAATCCGATTAGCAGCTCGTTGCGTTTTTGTATCTTAAGCTGCGCGCAGACGTTGTTCGGCGGCCCCTGCCAGATGGCGAATAATCCGACCATAAGGCTCTCATACCCGACGGCGTCGTGGTTGTAAAGCTGGGGGTCTGCGCTACTGTATTGGGGGTCGGGGTGGTGAGGGTCGAGGCGGTCGGCGCAGAGCCAGGGTACGGAATCGGTGGGGACGTGCTGCGTGCCTGCGACGGCGTCGGGATGCTCGAAGTAGGCTCGTGCTCGGCCCACTGCCGCTTGACTGATTCGCAGGCCGAATATCCATTTTTTGCGGAAGGGATTGTAGTGGACCGTTGTGCGGTCGCCGATTTCGGCGGCGCTGACGGCGACGGGCTGCGACCAGTGAATGCCATCGGGCGAGCACCGCAGGGCGAGGCTCCATCTCGTCGGGATGGGGGTGGTGACAAACATCTTGAAGCGTCGGGCGGGGTCCGGGTCGAATTGGTCGAGCCAGACGGTGCTGGAATCGCGGTGACGACCGTCGCCGGTGGCGTCAACGTCGCGGTGGCTGAGGACCTCGTTGGTTCCGGGACGGACGCCAAGATCAGGTTTATCCCAATGGATTCCGTCCCGGCTGGTCGCCAGAGAGGTTCCGGCGATGTAGCCGCTCATGTACCAGATTTTGAAGAGTTTGTCCTGCGGGTCGTAGAAAACGCCGTCGCTGAAGGGCGCCGCTGCGCGGGCGGCGTCGGCCTGCTCCCAGGGCTTATCGGGCTTGAGGACGGGATTTGCGGGATGATATTCCGGCTGGTGGTAGGTGCGTTTGAGAGTGGTTTGCTCTATCAGGAAATCATCCACGAATAACTGCCGTCCGACGTCGATAGGGATTACTTCCGGCGGCTTCTCCAAGTATGGGACGGGCATCGGCTCTCGCGTCAACGTCTCGACGTGAGGCGGCCATTCGTCGGGCAGCTCGATACCGTTATAGAGCACCTCGCCGGCACCGACGGAAAAAGTCAGCAAAAAAACGATAACTGCGGCGAAAATCCAGCTCTTGCACATAATCATAATCTCCTAATCCAAACATGCTGGGACTCAAGAGGGTGAGACAAAAAGCCGTTGCCCGAAGAAGACATTTATTTGCCAGTGGGCGTCCGGCCTATTCGCGCGCCCGCAATCTTCCTCCCTACCCTCTTTTGAGGGAGGGAGATTGCTCGTTCTGAAACCCCAAAGATTCGCTGCTGCCGGGCCGATCAAAGCTGCTGCCAAATAAAAGGCGATTTGGCAGCAGCTTTGAAGCGGCCCTACAGGCAACTCATATTGTATACTGCTCTTGATTGAAAAATTCCGTCTTTTTCAATCAGAAAGCGCCTTCTGTCCGATAAACAGTGTATATGAAGGATTATACTTGCCGGAATTGAGAGCATTACTGACAGAACGCTTTCATATTCAAGCTGCTTGAAAGCAGGAAAACTCAATCGCAAGCAGTATACACATCCCGTGACCTTACTCTGGTACTGCATGGGCACGCCAGCCAGGTGGTCAAATTCCCGTAACGCACGAAGCTCTCTGGGGCATCAGCCTTGTCTCCTAACCTGTGCGTCTTGTCCCCTCCCTTCAGTGCCTTGCTTGCATCCCGACACTTCGGGGTCGAGCCTCTGTGGCAAACAAAAAAGGTGCACCGGCCCAAATCCGATGCACCCTAATTTTCATCCTTTCCGCCGCAGGCGGAATCCGATTCAATAGTGAATAGTCAATTATCAATAATCAACTATTTGACCACTGCCTGAGCTGCGGCGAGTCTTGCTATTGGCACTCGGAATGGTGAGCAGGAGACGTAGTTCATTCCTATTCTATGGCAGAATGCGATACTCTTCGGCTCGCCGCCGTGCTCGCCGCAGATTCCGACCTTGAGGTTACTGCGGGTGGATCGTCCGAGCTTCGTCCCCATCTCGACTAATTTCCCGACTCCCGTCTGGTCGATGCTCTGGAACGGATCGGAGGCGTACACACCCTTAGTGACATATTCGCCTAAGAATTTGCCCGCGTCGTCGCGCGAGAATCCCATCGTCATCTGCGTCAGGTCGTTTGTCCCGAAGCTGAAGAACTCCGCCTCGGTCGCAATCTCATCCGCCGTCAGAGCCGCCCTGGGCACCTCGATCATCGTGCCGACCATATAAGGAATCTTCGCCTTGTATTCGGCGAAAACGGCATTGACCTCGTCGATGACATCGTCCTTGACCAGCTTCAATTCCTTCACCGACCCAACTAACGGAATCATAATCTCCGGCAGGACCTTTTTGCCGGCCTTGCGAACCTTCAGTGCCGCCTCGATAATCGCCCGCGTCTGCATCCGGTAAATGGCCGGATATGTCACCGCAAGGCGACAGCCGCGATGCCCGAGCATCGGATTGAACTCATGAAGCTGCGAAACCTTCGCCTTAACCACCGCCGGCTTAACGCCTAAGCGCCTCGCCATCTCCTTCTGGCTTGCCTCATCCTGCGGCAAAAACTCATGCAGCGGCGGATCGAGCAGCCGAATCGTCACCGGCAGCCCGTCCATCGCCTCAAAGATGCCCTCAAAATCGCTCCGCTGATAAGGCAGCAACTGCTTGAGGGCGCCCTCGAACTGCTTCTTCGCCGTCGCATACTCGTTTTCGACCGCCTTCTTCGCCTTGTCATCATCGGCCTTCGCCATCGCCCGCAGCATAGCCGCATAATCATCCGCGGCCAAGATCATCTGGCGGACCGGCCAGATCCGTTCGCCCTCGAAGAACATGTGCTCCGTCCGGCAAAGCCCGATGCCCTCGGCCCCGAACTGCCGGGCCCGCTTGGCATCTTCCGGGGTATCGGCATTAGTCCGCACGCCCAGCTCCCGAACCCAATCGCATATCCTCATAAAGCGATCAAAATCGCCGCTGAGAGTCGGCGCCACCGTGGCTAACTTGCCCTTCATAACCTGCCCGTTCGACCCATCCAAGCTGATCCAGTCGCCCTCCTTGATAGTGACTTTTCCCACGTCGATTTGCTTGGCCTGGTAATCGATATTCAAAGCTCCGACGCCCGCGACGCAGGGCTTGCCCATTCCGCGGGCGACCACGGCGGCGTGGCTGGTCATTCCGCCGAACGCCGTCAAAATACCCTCTGCGGCATCCATCCCGCCGATATCCTCCGGGCTGGTTTCTTTCCGAACGAGAACGACCTTCCTGCCCATATCCCGCCAGGCCTCCGCAACTTCGGCGGTGAAGACAACCTGCCCGACCGCCGCACCCGGCGACGCCGGCAGGCCCGTGGCGACAACGTCACGCTGGGCCTTGGGGTCGAATTGTGGATGCAGCAGGCGGTCCAGTTGTTCCGGCTCGACTCGATTGACGGCCTCCTTCTGGGGAATCAGCCGCTCATTGACCATATCGACGGCAATCTTGACCGCCGCCTCCGCCGTCCGCTTGCCCGTTCGCGTCTGGAGAATATAGAGCACGCCTTCCTGAATAGTGAACTCCATATCCTGCATATCTTTGTAATGATGCTCCATCCGCATCATCAGGCGGGTCAACTGCTGATAAGCGTGAGGCATCACCTTAGCGAGCTTCTTAAGCTCGATTGGCGTGCGAATCCCCGCCACGACGTCCTCGCCCTGCGCGTTCATCAGAAACTCGCCGTAGAATTCTTTTTCGCCCGTGCTGGGATTGCGAGTGAAGCAGACGCCCGTCCCGCAGTCATCGCCCATATTGCCGAAGACCATTGCTTGAACGTTGACCGCGGTGCCCAAAAGCCCGGTGATTTTGTTAAGCTCGCGATACTTGACCGCGCGCGGGGCATCCCACGACCCGAACACGGCGTCGATTGCGTGCTTAAGCTGAATCTTCCCATCCTGCGGGAAAAGCGAGCCGACGTGCTTCTTATAGACCTTCTTATATTCTTCCACCACCCCTTTAAGTTGCTCGGCGTTAAGATCGCTGTCGAGCTTCACCCCCGCCTTTTTCTTGGCCGCATCTATCTTCTCCTCGAAATACTCATGGTTGCACCCCATCACCACGTCGCCGAACATATCAATAAACCGGCGATAAATATCATACGCAAACCGAGCGTTCCCCGTCTTGGCAATAATCCCCTCAATCACCTGGTCGTTAAGCCCCAAATTCAAGACAGTGTCCATCATTCCGGGCATCGATCTGGCCGCTCCGCTGCGGACGCTTACGAGGAGGGGGCGGTCGGGGTCGCCGAGTTTGGCGTCCATCGCTTTTTCGAGTCTTTCGAGGTTGCTGTCGACTTCTTCAGCCAAGCCTGTGGGCCATTTTCCGCCGGATTTGAAGTAGTCGCTGCAAACCTTCGTGGCGATGGTGAAGCCGGGTGGGACGGGAACTCCGAGATTTGTCATCTCGGCGAGATTTGCTCCCTTTCCGCCGAGGAGGTCCTTCATCTTAGCGTTGCCGTCGGCCTTGCCGCCGCCGAAGAAATATACGTTTTTGTCAGCCATTTTCAGTATTCTCCTTCTAAACCAGTTCAAAGTGCATGTTGTGCAAATTCATGCGGGAAAACGAGAAGCATAAAGATACTGTGAGAATGCGGCGGTGTCAATCGGTAAATGGTTTTTTTGTGGAAGCGGGGGGGCAGTTCATTGATTATTGACTCCCGGAGAATGGGATCTGCGATATTGATTATTTGACAGGAAAGGGGGGTTATGTAGAATTGGTGGGGTTCCGGCTTCGCGCGGGGCTATGCCACGACAGGCAGGCGGGGGCCGGGTTAAGTGGGCCGGGCCGGCGGGGCGAAGGTAATTTGAGGGTACACAGGAGTTGTTTGACTGAAATGAAGCGTTGGGGTATTGTGGATTAGGCAGCTTTGAGAGAAAAGGCGGTGGCTTCATGTGGACTCTTCGCCAAACTACAACTGATTGCCAGGAGGTATATGAAGTGAAGCGAAACTCAGCGGCTGTTTTCAGACACATTGCCGACACCCTGTTTGTGATTGTAGTAGCCTCAAGCATTGTGTTGGCGGCTTGGAAATGCGGGCACGGTCATTACGAGAGAGTAACGTCTTGGATGGGGCAGGTGCGGCCTCTGGGCTTGGCAGCGGGTCTTATTGGGATATCATCACTTGTCGGGTGGAGCCTTCGACAGAAAGTCATCGTATGTGTTCGCGCACTATGGCTGTTCCCAAGGCATTGGGGCTTGATAGTCAGAGCGAATCTCGCATGGCTGGTAACCGTAGTTTTTGCTTGGTGGGCTGGATTGCTTGAAATTGAAATGGGGCAACTGGCCGTACTCGGAGGTTCCGCCATTTTGGTTGAAGGGACGGTATTAGTCATTGCCTTTGCGACTGCAAAACTCCATGCAGGCCTTTGGGCCAAGATGGTACGTAACGAAAGCATTACCGGGATCGACGACGCTCCTATCCACCATCTTGAGGAGAATCTGTTTCCGGAGTACGAAATGACTGCTCGGCGCATTCTAAGCCATCTAGAGTCTGGTCGAGGTAAGGGAACGCGCGGTCCGAATCTCGCTTTGATCGGTCCATACGGATCGGGAAAGACAAGTATCTGCAATCTCGTTGAGGATATTTGCCGGAGAGAGGTACAGCACGCGGGGGCCGGCGCGTTAGTCTTCTGTCGGTTTGAAGCATGGCAATTTCTGACGGCAGATGCCGCAGTGAAAGGGTTGCTTGAAGAGATTGTGCGCGAGGTACAACAACTGGTTGACTGCTCTGGATTAGGGTCTCTTCCCCGCGACTACGTGGATGCACTGAGCGCGTGTCCAAATGCGTGGATTGGAATGGTCGGGGTAGTGCTTGGCAGAAAGCAGAGTCCGCAAGAGATTATTCAAAGGATTCAAAACGTTCTCTTACGGCTTCGGAAGAGAGTGGTCGTATTCGTGGACGATTTCGACAGGCTTGAAGCAAAGTCGAAAGACACCCAACAGGCTATTGCTGCGGCATTGAATCACCTGCAAAATCTAACAACGGTACAGTACGTCCTGTGTGTTGGGCCGATGCGCGATGGGCCGGGGGCGGACCTTCTAAAGCTGACGCGGTTCCAGGAGCTTGTGCCGGAGGTTCGCAGCGGAGAGATTGTTGAAAGAATCCGGGTGCTACGAAACGAGGCGGTTAGAGGAGACGAGGGATTGTATTATCCGTGGGATTTGAAGAAAGAAGGCACCGAAGATCCTCTTTGGTACTCTTCAATGCTGGAATCGCTCGATAGAGGCTTCGCATCGCAGGTTGCAGGGCTTGTGCGGACGCCGAGAGAATTGAAGGCCGTCCAACGTGAGATGGGCGAGAAATGGAACGGAGGTCTTAAAGGTGAATTGTCGTGGTATGACTTGCTGTTAATGAGTGCAATAAAGGTCAGTGAGCCACGAGTTTTTGAGTGGATTCTGCGTGATGAAGCAACATTTATGGACGAGGAGATTCATATTACCGAGCCAAGCGAGGAAGACAAGAAAGCAGCTACAAGTAAGATTGGAAAAGAACTGAGCGACCTGATCGAGACTAAAACAGAGGCGCGCTTAAAGCTTGTGCAACAGGTATTGCTTGATTTGTTTCCCAACTTCATGAAGGGATTGGGAGGACTCGCAAGAAAGATGATACAAAGGGAACCGGAGTTGTGGGAACAGCGCATTGCACTCAAACCGGGATATGGAACGTCGTATTTCAGACGGTACGTCTCAGGGTGTGTTCCGAGGACCGAAATCCCAGACCAACCGACCTTGCAGTACATACGTGGTGTCTTGACTGATGGCTTTAAGGGCAAGGGCTTTGAACAGCGATATCTGGATAGCTATGAAAAACTGACAAACGACCTGAATAAATTTTGTCAGTTCAGTGGATTAGTAAGCGAGGACCTTGGCAGAGATATCTGTGACTGCATGTTAGACTGGATGTGCGATCGCAGACATTGGGATGTCTGGGACGAACCGCGCAGATATGTATCGGCTGTGATGAGCGATGTGAAGTCAATTGTTACAAGGATGGGGCGAGTTGAATTCTCGTTGGGTCGAAAGAAAG
>Ga0315277_10006993_pt1 | contig 14655 bp, 14 predicted proteins | sample YL17G05_15_MG_FD_203695 | JGI IMG/M metagenome (GOLD analysis project Ga0315277, IMG submission 203695) | Sediment microbial communities from Yellowstone Lake, YNP, Wyoming, USA - YL17G05_15 | ecosystem: Environmental > Aquatic > Freshwater > Lake > Sediment | place: USA: Wyoming | collected... | reverse complement strand
CCACAACGGTCTCAGCCATGATCCCCGTGTTGGTATGATGGCTCTCCAACAAGGGAACCATCAAATGGGCCTCATTCACATCCCCGGCTGTCGTCTCCGTAGCCGTGATGACCTCACTCCTCCCATCCACCACCCGATGAACTTGATATGAAAGTTTTGGCTTCCCCCGATTCACAATCGCCGCATCAGGATCAGTGGTTGACATATAACGACTGTTCTTCTTCACGTACCTCCTGGAGGAATCCAAACTTTCATTGGCCTCTTCCAGACGAGCTTCTAACTTCTTATAGTTCTCATGTAAATGAATCTTGAGGGACTGAGTGTCAATCACAGAATTATTCGACGCATCCGCATCCACCAGGCTCGAATCCACAAAGATCTTACTGCCATCCACCAAACCCGCCTCCACACATTGCCAAACAATACGCTCAAAAAAACTCCGAAATGCCTCCACTCCCCAACGAGCCCGAGCCTTGCCCAATACACTATGATTCGCTACCTCACTGTCCAAGTCATACCCCAAAAACCATAGCCAATCTAACCGCATGGGAATCGTCTCCACAATATGTTAATCCATCTGACGATCCCAGAAAGAAATAGTCGTTTATACGGCACCAGTGCCAAACCTTAACGATGTGGCCTAACACTCCAGCGGATGGCTGATAGCCCCGCTGATTTTGGTCTCAGCATGCAGCGTCTTTATCTTGAAGAGAGATGGTATAGGAAAGTATGGCGATCTTGGTCATAAACGCTCCGAGGTGGAGGGTACGACAAGAAAACGCAAGGACCTTTGAGGAGATCCTTCATTTAGGCATTGGTGAAGGTTATGCCATCTACAATAATATCTTCGACCAGCTTTCCCCAGGGTGTGGCGTAGTGGTATTGGACAAGAATCAAAATCTACGAGCAGAGGGCCAACTCATCAGACTTGTCCCAACGACCAGAACCAATAATGGTATTCAAAGGTATGATGTGTACATTCAGAATCTCACAGAGGTACCGTATAGGCCTGAGCGCCTTAATAGATGTGGCGTTGCAGTCATCCACCGCTGATTTCTATCTTTATTCGTTCTTTCATCGATTGATAATCACCGGTAATCCTTTTTCTGTAATCCTTTTTCTTGACACACAGGTCCCCTTTTTGTACATTTAACTCATCCCAAGCCGAGTTCTTATTTAAAAGAATTTCCCATATTGTGATCCCGGGCCGAAGAGGCTGAAAACCGGAGGGGACGTTCATGGCGAGATTGACAGAACAGGAAAAACAGGACATCGTCCGCTATCTGGAAGCGGACAAGCCGCTGCCGGACAAGGTTCTGGTCTGTGAAGGGGAAAGCGACACTTGGCGGGAGCTGCGGAAGCTGATTGATGAATGTATCAAGTTGGAAGATGAAATAACATGTATAAAGCGGGAAGATGAAAAGGGAAGGAAAAACCTTGAATTTCTTGATATACTGCTTGGCACAAGCGATTTTAAGAAGGCTTTTGAGGAGTACGATAGGAATTTATCGGATATTGCAGAGATTTTAGACGACTATGACTTTGACACATCAAAGTTTAAGGACAGGGTAGATGAAACTCAGTATTTTTGGTTGAATAAGAACAAAGAAAAGGTCAAGTGGTGCTTAAGGGGAAGATAAAAACAAAAGAAGGAAAAATCACCCCATGCCCTACCAATAAGAGAGGTGCAAAGTACTTCCTGAAGTCCTCGACCTTGAAACGACTTCGTCCATGCAATCTTTGAATTGGTAATCATCAGTTAAAGAAAGCATTCCCATACCTTTCGGTCGTTTCTTGTTGACAAACTACTCCCTTTTTTGTATATTCAACATAACCAAAGCAAGTTCTTATATAAAGTATTGTTCGTTGCGATTTCAAAGTAGGACTTGGTTTACCCAGAAGAGTGAATTTGCAGACCTACCGTCTGAGTAACAGCAATAACTAATGGGGAGCATTTATGCTGATTATTATTAGAATTCACTCCAAAGGGCCTCTTGAACCGGTCTGGGACAAGATTATTAAGCAACAAGAACCCATCGAGAAGGCATTCGCAGACAAGTGCCGTATGCTTTACTTGACCAAGCGGCTGGGTTTCCATAAAGAAGCCAGCCTTTTTGTGGACGTATCTGACGACTCCATACTGGCTGATTTACTTGTCTCTCATCTGGCTAAAATCAAAGGTGTTGGCAATTTTATTATCCATCATCTTTTCAAACCCAAGTTCTATCCATTGCCTCGCGATACCAAGGAATACAGGCGTTTTGTCATCAACCTCAAGGTTGAAGCTCAGTATCTGGCGGATGTTTACAAGAATTTGATTAACCCAAACATTCCTGACGGAATGAAGAAAGTATATTTTGCTTTTACCTTCCATCAATCGTCTGACAGTATCCAGTTTTCGATATTGTCTAAGAGTGAGGATGTTCTGAGGGAATATGTGGCTAAGGATATAGACTGCCTACCTGGAGTGGCCAAAACCACTATCATCCCGATTGAACGCTCCAAACCATTTATTTCCTACGATACCTGGGAGGGCTTCGCCGTAAAATCCTTCTGCTATTGACTGATCGCATCTCAGGGGCCACACCTAAAAACATCCATGAAGGGGAATTTCCCCAACTCTTCGTGGATGACTCATGGCTATTGTTGACTTTTGCCGGTCTACTCGACTGCAATTTGAAATCATCAGATCATAAAGATAGTTCAGTCTCACTCTTTGGGGAAATGAATTGGGGTCAAATCTTTATTCTTGACAATGGATATCATTTCTCTAAGAAAAACGAGGGCATTGTGGGCGGGCTGGATGTCCGACGTAACAGAAAGTAGCTCAAAGTCAAGGATAAAGATTTGACCCCAATTCCGTAAAGTCACCCCCACAAGGGAAAACAATGAAATCCTCCATCGTTGGGGATGCACTCCCCTGAAGAAAGAAGCTTCCCTCCGGGAATTATTGAAAAGGCCTGAAATTCATTTTTCACACCTTTTAAATTTTGATCGAGACTTGGAAAGCCTGAGAAAAGAGGTATGCGAACAGGTCGAGATTCAGGTCAAATATGACGGTTATATCAAGAGACAGATGGAACTGATCGAGCGATTTAAAAAACTGGAGGAGGTGAACTTTCCTGATAATTTTGATTTTCATTCGATAATCGGCCTCTCCACAGAAGTGTCGGAGAAACTCATTAAAATCAGGCCCATGACCCTCGGTCAGGCCTCCAGAATCTCAGGGGTCACTCCCGCTGCCCTCTCCATCCTCATGATCAACCTTAAGAAACAAGGATACCTGTAACCATAAGCAATAAATTCGCATCTAAAATATTCTACACTGCTTCTTCCTGTAACATTGATTTAAAATTTTGGTCCACCATACAACCTTTCATCAGCAGTAATCGATAAGATAAAGTATTTGAAAAACTTTATATAAAAAAAGGTAAATACTGATCAAAAGTATTGTGCCTTTTTATCCTTTACCCCGTTAGAAATAATGCCCCGCTGGAATTTCTAACGGGGTTTACTTAAATTCATACGCACCATTGAGGTGGGAATCACGGTGATCCATTGACACAATACAGGTTACTTATAAAGTCAGGTATCTGCCATATTTTTAACCACTTTAGCCAAAATTGGATTCCTACCAGTAGAAGTTCCCCAATTACAGGCCCTCATTGAAATTTAAATTTGCATTAATAATTCAACAGTTATCCAGTTAAAACCTAAAAATTTAGTCTTTGGCCCTTTTTATGCGGTAAATTGGCATCTATTATGCTGTAAAATAGATGTAAACGTGGGGAAAAGGGGTCAAAACAATGTCCTTAATGGATAAAGACGTGGTGTTAACCACAAAAGAGGCTACCCAGTATCTGAAGATTTCCAAACCAACTTATATAAAGTATATCCGCCTTGGAAGAATCAAGGCTGTCAAAGCGGGGAGTGGCTGGAGGGTGCACCAATCAGAATTACATCGGTTTTTGAAGGTGATAGAAAGCTAATAAAGGTTAAATACCGGCCTGTTAGTTTTAAGAGAAGGAGAGCAACCATTTGGAGAATCGGATACTCATTGTTGATGATGAGGAAGAGATTTGTTCTATGCTTGCTCGAAGGCTTGCCAAGGAAGGATATTCCCCTGTCACGGCCAATAATGGAAGAGAAGCCCTTGATCATTTTTATAAAGACAATTTTTCTCTGATTATCTCTGATATCAAGATGCCTGACATGAATGGCATCGAATTTTTAAAGAATGTGAGAGCTGTAAATCCAAACATAATGGTAATCATGATGACAGCTTTCCCAGAGATCGATAGGGTGGTGGAGGCTATGCGCCTGGGAGCCTGTGATTTTATCCTCAAACCTTTCGATTTGGATCAGGTGGTCTTAAGTGTCAAAAAGGCCTCAGGGGCTAGGTGATGAAACGATTTTCATTTGGCAGTCTGCGTGTGCGGTTAATTCTTCTTGTCCTTCTTGCCGTCATTCCGGCATTGGGGATAACGCTATATTCTGGCCTTGAGCTACGCGATCACATGCGCCAGGGGGTTTTAGTCGACGCACTGAGGCTTGCAAAGGACATTTCAGAAACCCATGATCGTTTGATTCAGAATGCGCGCCAGATCCTTTTCACCCTGTCCAAAACATCTGAAGTCCAACAACAAGACAAGGCTGCATGTATTAAGATCTTTGCTGATATAGTGAAGCAATTCCAAGGTTATACCGCACTTGTTGCCATTAAGCCGAATGGCGATCAATTTGCCAGTAATGTGCCCATCACCCGTCCGATCAATTATTCCGACCGTCCATGGTTCCAGCGTCTTTTAAAAACTCGTGACTTCGTTATCGGGGAATATCTGATTGGTCGCGTTAGCGGCAAACCTTTAATAGTGTTAGCCCATCCCGTTTTTGACGATATAGGCAATCTAAAGGCCATCCTTGGTTGGGGAATGGATTTAGAATGGCTCAATAAAACCCTAGTTAAAAATAAACTTCAAGAAGGGACATCCGTCAGCGTCATCGACAGTGATGGCACAGTCTTGTTTCGGTATCCTGAACCTGAAAAATTTGTCGGCAAGTCCATGCCGGAAACATCCATTGTGAAGGCTATGTTGGCAAAACATACAGGGGTGGAAGAAACGGTGGGTATAGACGGCATACCCCGCCTATTTGGGTTCACCTCGTTGGGCAAGGGAGTTGAATCCGTCCATGTGACTGTGGGTATTCCGAAGCAAATTGCACTTGCAACAGCAGATCGGGTTATGAAAGATAGCCTCGCTTATTTAGGATTAATTGCATTATTGGCGCTCGCGGCGGCCTGGTTCATGGGAGGATATTTCATCGTCCATCCAGTGAATCGGCTGCTGGACACAACGAAGCAACTGGCGAACGGGGATCTGACCGTCCGTACAGGCCCTCCTTACGGGCAGGGAGAGATCGGTCAACTGGCCTTGGCCTTCGACCAGATGGTAACCTCTCTGGAACAGCGTGAGGCCGAGCGCAAGCGAGCAGAAGAAATGCTAGTGATTGAGAAACAAAGATTTGAAACTTTATCAAAAAATGCTCCATTTGGGATGGTGATGATTGATCAAGATGGTACATTCAAATACATCAACCCCAAATTTAGAGAACTATTTGGTTATGACTTAGATGATGTTCCCAATGGAAAAACTTGGTTTAGGAAGGCATTCCCAGATCCTAAATACAGACATGAAGTTATCTCAACCTGGCTGAGAGATTTAGAAAGTATCAAGCCAGGAGAAAAGAGGAATAGGATATTTACAGTCACCTGCAAGGATGGAACCGAGAAGATCATCAATTTGATACCTGTGCAATTAGAAACAGGAGAAAATCTGATGACCTATGAAGACATCACCGAGCGCAAGCGGGCGGAGGAAGCACTTAGAAAGAGCGGGGAGAAATTCAGAGAACTCTTTGATAATGCTCCGGTTGGGTACCATGAATTTGATATCGAGGGACGCATCACCAACGTCAATCGCACAGAGTTGGAGATGTTGGGTTATACCCTTGAAGAAAGGATTGGGCAATTTGTTTGGAGGTCTATAAAGGACGAGGAGAAATCTCGCCAAATAGTTTTGGGTAAGTTGGCCGGTGTTATACCGCCTTCAAAAGCTCTTGAACGTACCTATCGTCGAAAGGATGGGACCACATTTCCAGTCCTCATTCAGGATCAACTCCTTCTGGATGAAAAGGGACGGATTACAGGTATGCGGTCAACCATTCAGGACATCACCGAGCGCAAGCGGGCGGAAGATGCCCTCCGAGAAAGTGAGGAGAAATATCGAACGATTCTTGAGAACATCGAGGATGGCTATTTTGAGGTGGATATTGCCGGTAATTTTACCTTCTTCAACGATTCAATGTGCCGAATATATGGATATCCCAGAGAGGAATTGATGGGCATGAATGACCGGCAGTACACGGATCAAGAGAACGCGAAAAAATTGTTTCAAGGCTTTAACAAAGTCTACAAAACGGGAGAACCCAGTAGAGAATTCGATTGGGAGATTACAAGAAAAGATGGGACAAAAAGAAGCATTGAGTCTTCTGTATCCTTAATAAAGGATCTGTTAGGTAACCGGATGGGGTTTAGAGGCATTGTCCGGGATGTCACTGAGCGCAAGCGTATTGAACAAGAAAAGACAACCCTGGAGGAGCAGCTTCGCCAGTCACAGAAGATAGAGGCGATCGGGCGTTTAGCAGGTGGCATTGCCCATGACTTCAATAATCTCCTCACCGTCATTAAAGGTTACAGTCAACTCTCACTTCATGAACTCAAAGAGGATGTTCCTTTGAGGGAAAACATTGAGGAGATCAAAAGAGCCGCAGAACGGGCAGCGGACCTTACCCGACAACTCCTTGCCTTCAGCCGTCGTCAGATCCTGGAGATGAAAGTTCTTGATCTGAATACCATTCTAAGAGACATGGACAAGATGCTTCATCGTCTCATCGGCGAGGATATCGAACTGATCACCTTATTAGCCGATGATTTGGGAGGGGTGAAGACCGATCCAGGGTGGGTCGAACAGATTATCATGAACCTTGCGGTCAATGCCAGAGATGCGATGCCTTCTGTAGGGAAACTTACCATTGAAACAGCCAACGTGGAGTTGGATGAGCACTATGCTCGTGCCCATGTGGCTGTGACTCCAGGCCGTTATGCAATGCTTTCAGTGAGTGACACAGGGGTTGGGATGCCGCCGGAAATAAGGGATAAGGTCTTTGAACCGTTCTTTACTACCAGAGAGAAAGGAAAGGGGACGGGATTGGGTTTATCCACAGTTTACGGGATCGTAAAACAAAGTGGCGGCAACATCTGGGTTTATAGCGAACCAGGTTATGGCACTACCTTTAAAATCTATCTTCCTCGTGTGGACGAACCTTTGGAAGAGATAAAGGAAAGGGTGGTGAAGGAAGAACTTCCTCGTGGGAGTGAGACGATTCTAATCGTAGAAGATGAAGAGGATGTTCTGAAACTGGCTGCTCGAATTCTGGAGAGACAGGGATATACGGTGCTTCAGACATCCAGCACGAGTAAGGCTCTGGAGATTTGCAAAGAGCAAAAGAAACCCATTCACCTCATTCTAACCGATGTGGTCATGCCCCAGATGGGCGGCCGGGAGCTGGCAGACCGTATTGTGTCCATTCATCCGGAGACAAAGGTGCTTTATATGTCGGGTTACACGGATAATGCCATTGTCCATCATGGGGTTTTGGAGGAAGGGCTAAATTTTATGCAGAAACCCTTTACCCTGGAAATTCTGTCAAGAAAAGTGCGGGAGGCGCTGGACAAATAAAGAGGTAAGTGAATGGGGAGGTAAGTGAATGGGGTCAAATCTTTATTCTTGATTTTGCCTTGCCGTTTTGGTGGTAATCCTGTTGATGGCGAGGCCCCTCCTGAGGAAGAAACTTTCTGCACTTCAGAAGAAAGACCGACATTTGTCGGCAGAGATCGAAAGGTTGAAGAAACGAATACAGCCAAATCAAGGATAAAGATTTGACCCCAGTTGACCCCAAATCTGCCCATATTTTTGTCGCAGACCCATATGTGAAAGGCAAAATTTATTGTGGCAAGCAATGTCAAATGGTTTATTGACTTCTTCCTGTAATCGTTGGCAAGTCGTTTTGTCCTAACAGTGCAGCTTTCATTCCTTAATCGATAAGCTGACTGGGTAGGTATGGCGTTTTAAAGCAATATAATTATTCGATTGACAAATTCGACAGCCTTTGATAGAAAATAGGCTCATATGGCTCACCCGACAAAGCTAAACCTTCCTTAAGGAAGGGGCGGAAAGCGGCGGGTCTTTCCAGCAAAAGATGGCCGAGCTGCCGAAGGATGAACCTTTGGTAAGTTCGGCCTTTCTTTTTTTAGGTTTTCACAGGAGCAATTTATGAAATGGGACTTACAAAAGATGCCGATATGATAGCTCCAGGGGGTTTTTGTATCCCTTTGGAGCAGCCTGGAGCGTTGTGGGATTCATAACAAGGTGATAGAGTTCATTAGCGGCAGTTGGAATGTTGTAATAAAGGGGGTAGTTCTTCTTTCAATAAGTTGGATATCTGGTGTCTCTTAAAGAGATGATCTAGTCAGAAAGTTTCACTTTCTCCATTTAAAATGGATGGAGAGGATGAAGAAGGAGGGCGAATATGAATGAAGAAAAACAAGTAAAAATAGTTCCTGGAGGTTGTGGACCCGACTTTGAGGTGACCGATCTGCCGGAGCCCCCTCGGAATCTTAGTGCAAAGAAACTTCTTGCGATCCTGGGACCAGCCGTAATTGCTCTTGGTGGGACCATCGGTGGTGGTGAATGGCTGGTTGGTCCTTCTCTGTTTGTGAAGTGGGGTCTTGCGCTTCTTTGGATCACAACCGTTTCTGCTTTACTTCAGGTTTTTCTCAATCTCGAGATGACCCGTTATACCCTCTACACCGGAGAGCCGATCACCGTCGGTTTTATGAGACTTAAGCCCGGGAAGGCATTTTGGGGTTGGCTCTTCACCATCGTTGGATTCTGCGAGCGGGGCCTGCCAGGATGGATCCTCGCTTCGGCAACCGCTGTGGTTGCTTTTGGGCTGGGTAGAATTCCCGGAGTTGCAGATAAGGGAACGGTCGTCATGTGGGGTTTTATATTATTTATCTCCCTTGCAGTCATCATCTCTTTTGGGAGAAAGATCGAACGGACCCTCGAATGGGCCAACTGGATTATGATGATCGTCGTTCTTGGAGGTCTTTTCTTACTCGATCTCTACATCGTTCCAGCATCGGTCTGGTGGGAAGGACTTAAGGGATTTGTCACTTTTGGTTACATCCCAGAAGGTGTCGACGTGCTCCTTCTGGGTGCACTGGTTGGTTATTCTGCATATGGAGGATTTGGTAATAATGCGATCACCAACTGGTATCGGGACAAGGGCTATGGCATGGGCGGAAAGATCGGTTACATCCCTGCGGCGATTGGCGGGAAGGTGATACATGTCTCACCTCATGGGAAAGTTGCTATGCCCACTGAAAAGAACCTCTATAGTTGGAAAGGTTGGTGGAAGCTTCTCAACATTGATCAGTGGGGTGTTTTTTGGTTTGGGGCCATGATAGGGATGTTCTTACCGGGCATCCTTTATGTCGCAGTGCTTCCAAGGGGATCAACGCTTCCAAGCTGGGGAATTGCTGCTTCTACTGCAAGCGGTCTCATTTTAAAGCTTGGCAATTTTGGCTGGTTCCTGGCTCTCTTCTTCGGGTTCTGGATTCTCTATTCCACAGCTCTTAGCAATGTGGATCTTGTCACTCGCCAGTGTACCGATATGCTATGGTTTGCATCGGATAGGATGAGGAAATGGACAAAGGAAGATATACGGAAGATCTACTATTTCTTGCTGATTGTCTTTGTGATCTGGGGTGCTCTCTTCATGAATATCACATTACCCTTGATCATCTTCGCTGTCAGTGCTAACATCGCCAACTTTACAATGGCACTCTCAGCGGTTGCCACCATTCGCCTGAACAGGAAGTTCCTTCCTAAGGAGTATAGGCCAAAGTTATGGAGGGAGATTATCCTTATTCTCAACTTCATCTTCTTTGGGTTCTTCTTTTCAGTTTTCTTCCTGTTAAAGGTTTTGGGGGTCAAATTCTAAACTTTGCAAAGGATCGTATTAGATAGACAAGAAAAAGCCTGCCTGATTTAGGCAGGCTTTTTCAGTGCTTTAGCAGCCACACTCCTCTCAATAAGTTATGGTAATTATCCGCACCAAAAGGGAGATCGCCTGGCAATAGTCATAACATGGAATATCTAATCCCACTAAGCACAAGGAAGGGTATGCTTCCTCAACTCTGTATCGGTTGGACAATCTGCAAAAAACATTATTATAACCTAAGAACGAAAAATATGAACAAACGAGTCTATGTTTGGTTGGATCTAAACATATTTAGCCTAAATCATTAATGGGTTTTTATATACCCGAGGTAGTAGACCCCCAATTAAACGGATTTTCTCTCTTTCATTTGGAAATCAACAACTCTCATGTGTGGCTATTCCTCGCTCTTTGTGTACTTGATAATTATCCCCTTCGGCTCATTTTGAAAAACTGGTAAAGGGATATTTCGTTTGCTTCTTCCTGAAACATTGATTTTACATTTTTGTTTCATCGTACAACATTTCAAGTCGAAATCGTTTACAATATGTCAGGCTTATGATTGTCACTAAATAATTATTATTTAAGACAAAAAAGGTCACTTTTTCTCCTTCCATAAAATTTCAACTTTCGAGTAAACCTTTAGAAATCAAAGAATTCAAACATTCAATCTCTTTTGGCACTAAAATTGCTCATAGTTTAGATAGGAAAAAAGGTTTTAAGATAGATTGCCGATAAAGCCAAACCACGAATAATCGTGGGACGGAAAGCCACGGGTCCCGAATGTTCGGGATAGCCGGGTTGCCGAAGCAAAAGGAATTTTGCGGGCCCGTGGTCTATGTTGACACGGGCCCTTCTTTTTAGGGCAGCGCAACTCTTTGAAGGGAGGTGGTTTAGATGGCACTCGAAAGACAATGTTCATTTTATCGAAGTTGTGAAACCCTCAACGTGGGTCTTGGAATTGGGTATTGCGATCTCGATGGTGACCAAACGACTTGTGATGGAGATGTTCACTTTTGTGAAAAACCCGATACCCTAAAAGTATATTTTTTGGTCCAAAAGAGGAGGAAGGAATGGGAGAAGAGAAGAAATGTCCACTCTTCAGGCAACCAGAGGGTCTGAGCTTTGGAAAAGGGATCGGCTACTGCGACATAGACAGTGGCAGTACGACCTGTGAAGGGGATGTCAAATTCTGCGAGAAACCTGATTCCCTGAAGCAGTACCTTCGAAGAAAACTAAGTGAATTTGAGAAGAAGGAAAACAAAGGTGAGTAGAGACTCTTGAAATCAATACCTACCTACTCAAGGCTCTCCATTCTATCTTAACCTCCTGCTAAATCATACAAAAAACCATGCCCCTTAAATAAAATGGAGTTTGCATTCACCGCAGACCATAAAGCCACTCTGTATTAGGTTCAAATATATCGTTCCCGAAAATTCCTTCCTGAAATATTGTTTTTACATTTTTGTCCACCATACAACCTTTCAAACAGTAATTGATAATTCTTGTTGAAGTTTCCGTTCAAAATTAGTAGACTTCTATCAAACTATAGGGTATCGAATCAACCTCCCAACCTAACCTCAACCTTTTAGGAGAATTCGTCATGAGAATAAATTGTCGTGTCATCGCAATAATGCTTTTTGTCTTCCTGGGTCGGGCTTACGCGGATGCACCGCTGCCTTCCCAGAAGGAATATGAACCGCCGAAGGGGAAAGGGCGAGTGGTCGTTGTCGTCTCCGGACACTCGGGTCCCGGCAACTACGCATACGTCGCAGAAGACTTTGCCGAGCAAGGCTATTATGCAGTTCTTGTCGATGGTAACGACTTCTGGGTAAAGAGTGGCGGTAGCGAGGCTCGCTTAAAGGGTGTCATTACTCGCTCACAACAGTTGCCGCACGCTTTGCCCGGCAAGGTGGCGGTGGTAGGCTTTTCGCGCGGCGGGGCCTCTACCCTAACCTATGCAACACGAATGCCGGAATTGGTTTCCGCGGTCGTGGTTTGCTATCCAGGGACCCAACACATTACGAATCCAGACAACTTTGTCTCAAAAATTAAGGTGCCAACGCTGATGTTAGCCGGGGGGCGTGATACCTACCATAATTGCTGCCGAATTGAAATGGCCCGGAAGTTGGCTGATGCGGCTAAGAAGAGCGAAGGCAAAGTTATGCTGGAAGTCTTCGAGTATCCAAATGCCGAGCATGGCTTTACCATAAAATCTTCAAAGGGGTGGTCACCAACTGATGCGGCCGATGCGTTCCGCCGGACCCTCAGCCATTTACGCCAATATTCTGGTGAATAGCTCCCAGCAAACGCTTATTTCATTTTTCGAGGCAACTCTCGGCAAGGTAAGTGAATGGGGTCAAATCTTTATTCTTGATTTTGCCTTACCGTTTTGGTGGTAATCCTGTTGATGGCGAGGCCCCTCCTGAGGAAGAAACTTTCTGCACTTCAGAAGAAAGACCGACATTTGTCGGCAGAGATCGAAAGGTTGAAAAAACGAATACAGCCAAATCAAGGATAAAGATTTGACCCCAGTTGACCAAGTTTATGACAATATCGGGTTTAGAAAGGATGTGCCAGAGGAGATAAGAAGACAGCTTGTTTTATGTCCCATTAGAGTTGACAACCCTCCTACTATTAGTTCAAAATAATGACATTTTTAAGAATACAGAAAAGACGAATAAAAAGGAGAAATAGCATGGAAAAGAGCAAACTTGGCCCGGAGCCTCTCATTCTGCCCATGCCTGCCTTAGTCGTCGGCGCCAACGTAAATGGAAAGCCAAATTTTATGATTGCCTCTTGGTGTGGGATCGCTGCATTCAAACCACCGGCTATTACTGTTGCCATGAACAAAGCCCGGTATACCCTGAGAGGTATCAGAGAAAACGGGACCTTTTCTGTTAACGTTCCCTCCTGCGAAATCATCAAGAAGACCGATTATTGTGGTATCTACTCCGGGAGGAAGAAAGATAAGTCACAAATTTTTAAAACTTTCTACGGCGAACTGAAAACGGCTCCTCTCATACAAGAATGCCCGATAAACCTTGAGTGCAAGGCGCTCCATTATCTGGATATGAGAACCCATATCCTCATTGTCGGTGAGATCATTGAAACCTACATAAGTAAGGGTTGCCTGACAGATGGAAAGATAGATCCAGAAAAGATTGATCCCCCTATCTACATTAGGAACACCATGAAATACCATCGCCTTGGAGAGGTTTTTGCGTCGGCGTTTAATGTTGGAAGAGAGCAGGGGGATACTCGTAGCCCCGAGACCATCTTATCCAACAATATGACGGGCCTTCCTATATAAAATGCTCCTTTCTCATTCGAAAATAGGGACGCATCCTATTTTTAGAGGTGATTTTGTGGCAGCTACCGGGAGGTGAGTTTCTTTTCACAAGGCAACAATATTCTTGACATTCATTTCAGAGTGAATATTAAATGCTTCTATGAGGTAGGTAGTATTTTAATTATGGGTAAAGGTTAACCAGGGCAATAGATTTGGGTGGGGTATGGTGGGAGTCATGACCTGCCGGAAGAGGGAGCCCTTATAGTTATAATCAGTCCCGTTAATATCGGGAAACAGATTAGACTATAAGGGCTTTTTTATTTGATATCGCAAAATAATATGAGGACCGTCCCCACATTATATGGTGAAGGGTTCCAGGAGCATCCAATCTTGCTTGTCGAGGCATAATTTCTCTTATCAAATAGTTAGCCAGTTGTAAAGTGAATGTTTTCAACAACGTCCCTTCGTATCTGACGGGATTTTAGGGACTGCCAACAGATTTTAAGATTGCCAACGATTGATTACAGTTTGAATCCTTTCTTTTTAATATCTGAAAAGCAATCGGAGTTCAAATATCCTTAGAAATCAATCATTTACAAAAACTGTCCCAGTATTACAACATTGGAATGTAAATTGCTCATAGAGAAAAGGGGTGGATTCTGACTGATGGAGGAAGAATGATAAATGGGAAATAGGAAATGGGAAATTGCAACAAAAAGGCTTGGGACGAACTTCTGATGAGATGTGTGTTAGAGAAAAAGTGAACAAGGTCAAATTTAGGTTGACATTTGTAAATTGTTGTTGTTTAAATACGGACATGACATAGGCGGTTGTCAAATATAGGGTATGGTTTAAATAGGACCTCAGAATCCGGAGGAAGGGAGAATGGGTCCAAACCAGCGAAAAGAGAAAGCCCTTGTAGTTCTAATCGGTCCCGATAATATCGGGAGAGGCATTAGACTGTAAGGGCTTTTCGTTTTCTTACGGGCACGCAACACGCCTGCCGCAGGCAGAGATACGGTCATTAAAAGAGGGAGGCCCAAGAAAGATGAAGAAGGAAAATAGAACCGTCCCATTTATTTCATTAACTTTAATCTTTTCAGGTTTTTTACTTTTACCCTCATTTTTATTTGGACAGGTCTATGACAACATCGGATTTAAAAAGGACGTGCCCGAAGAGATAAGAAAGGCTTGTCCTATGTGCGATGAGTTTCTGGATGTGAAGTGGATTGATGAGAAAA
>Ga0315277_10006992_pt1 | contig 14655 bp, 15 predicted proteins | sample YL17G05_15_MG_FD_203695 | JGI IMG/M metagenome (GOLD analysis project Ga0315277, IMG submission 203695) | Sediment microbial communities from Yellowstone Lake, YNP, Wyoming, USA - YL17G05_15 | ecosystem: Environmental > Aquatic > Freshwater > Lake > Sediment | place: USA: Wyoming | collected... | reverse complement strand
CTAATTTTTTGAGGATTTGTTGTCGGGTTTTTGAGGTCGATCCCAAAATTAATTTCATCTTGTCTCAAAGATAATTCGCTTAAGATAATTTTGCAAGGTATAAATTTGGCGGGGCAGACGAACGCCCCACCTCCTGGGGCGTTCGGGAATGAGGACTTTTTGTGGTTAAAAAACAGAACGGGCGGTCCGACAAACATCGTCGGACCGCCCTGAAGTCGTAACCCGCGTCAGCGGGTCGAGTAGCAGAAGTCGTAGCCGTTGACAGCGATCTGAAGCCACGGCGAGGCCTTGAGTTCCTCCTCCCACTCAGGCGGCATCCACGCCCATAGGCGCTTGTCATGCCCACGATCGAGAAGATGCGGCATCACGTAGGTGTGCCGTCCGCTCGGATCACAGACACCACCGACGAAGTGACCGCTAGGACTATGCGGCAGTGCGTTTGTGCGCCGGCCGTCCGCATCGACGTAGACGATCGGAATCTGCTTCCCGGCTTGCGCTTGTTCGAGGACCGCTGGCTCTTTCTCGCAGTTGAAGAAGCCCTCCCCGTTGGCAACCCAGGTGCCCAAGATCGAGTTGACCATCCAACGGAACAGAATTGAGACGGTCTCTTCGACCCTGACTCTCACCCACTGATGGTTGAACTTGCCGAGTTTGATCTGGGTGAACTTGGGTTGTAGGGCCGTTTCTAGATCTGGGAACGGTGCCCAACCGCAGCGCAGGCCGAGCTGGGCTCCGTTACAGGTACCGAAGCTGAAGGTATCTTCCCTAGCGTAGAACTCCTCGAAGATCGCCCTAAGCTTGGGGTTCCTCATGATCTTGAGAGCCCAGCCGACGGCTGCTCCCAAGACGTCTCGGAAGGTGAATCCTCCGGGGAAAATGACTCCCCGGAAGATGCTCAGGTCATCCAGACGTCCCATGAGGAAATCGTTGAGGTGAACATTCCAGACGTCGAAGCCCACCTTCTTCCAAGCCGCGATCATCTCCTCGTGGCCGTTCGTGCCTTGCTCGCGGATGACCGCGACCTTCGGCTTGAACCGCTGCGAGAAGCTGGCCGACCGCGCCCGGGGCGTAAACGTCAGGCGATACACGGGCCGCTTGCGCTCCCGTGTGTTCCGCCATTCCTTCTTGGCTTCATCGGGATTGACGCGGAGCTTGCGGAATTCGTAACCCGTGCGTTCCCACTCGCGGCGAGCCCTCCAGAGCTCTTCGGTGAAGATGCTCTTGCCGTTGTGGCTGAAGCCGATGGTCTGCTCGGTCGTCGTGCGGCCAAGCATTTGGTAGGGTACTTCGTTCTCATCGAGAATCTCCCGCACCCTTTCCAAGTTATCATCCGGGCACTCAACCACAAAGCCGAGCTCTTCAGAGAGCCACTCTTCAAGCGCGGTGTGTTTGCTTCTGGTTCTCAGATTCGCTCCGCAGCCAGCAGCAAAGCACATTTCGGCGACGGTTGTCGCCAGCCCGCCGCAACTGATGTCATGACCGGCGCTGATGAGTCGTCCGAACAGCAACTCCTGCGAAACCGCGAAGGCACGGATGAGCAACGTCGGGTCATCGAGATCCGGACATTCGGCGCCGAGCTGTCCGATGGATTGTCCGAACGACGAGCCACCCAGCCGTCGCCGGCCATTGGCGATATCAATCCGGATCAGATGGCTTCTGCCCGGATGCTTGATCTCGGGGGTGACATAGCAAGTGAGATCGTCCACTGTCACGGATGTGGAGAAGACGACCGTCTCGATGGACTTGACCAGCAGCTGCTTAACCCAAGTCGCCATCGAGCTTGAATCCTTGCCACCGATGATCGCACACCAGATACGGATCAGCGTACGACGAACGGTCTGGATTGCCTTGTCCGAACGGGCAATCTCGCCGTCCGGGGGTTTCAGCGTTGCTGGCCACATCCAGTTGCAGAGACACTTGATCTTCTTGATATTGCCGACACCGACGCCCATCAGGTTTGTATACATCTCCCCGATGGACATGCGGGCGCCAGCTTCAGGATCAAGCGCAGTGAGATATGGCACCACCCCGAGAGAGGCCGCCTGGCCAGATTTACTCTCGGAGCTATAGGCCACGAGCGAACAGTCGTTGACCGGTGTGGCAAACGGTCCGGCGTACTGGTTTAGAATCACCAGTCCGCCAATACTGCCGTCAACTCCGCGGGTAATCCATTCCTTGGACGCGACTTCGCTGCGACGCAGTGTCCGCATGAAGGCGCGATGGAAAGTCATGCCGGTTGGTACCTCAAGCGGCAGTCGAATGTCTTCCGGCGTCGTGTCGGAGATGTCCGGGCTTGCTGCCTTCTTGAGAAGTTCTTCCATCTCAAGCTCGACGATGGGCTTGGCTTTCCTGGTCCTTACCTCGGTCCTATCGCGCTCACTATAGACACGAAGCATGCCGTCGCCCGTGATCTCGCCGAGTACCTCGAGCGGGCAGTTCTCCCGCTGGCAGATCCTCTTGAGCAACTCCAGGGCCTTCTTCCAGATGAGCAAGCCCTGCCGTTCCTGGAATTCGCAAACCCAAACCTTTGCCTCAGACATGCTTGGGTCGCCGCGGTTAACGCGTCCCAGATAGATACGGCCTCCGGCCCGACTGATCAGTTCCGAGAGAACGTTAGCGATGCCGCCAGCGCCCTGGTCGTGATCTGACACAATCGGGTTCTTGCGACCCATTGAGATGCAGGTGTAGAGAACCTCATAGAAACGGCGCTCCATCTCGGGGTCGCCCCGTTGGACCGCATTTTCATCGAACTCGACCGGATTGGTGCCGGTGATCGAGCTTGAACCAGAGCCGCCGCAGAACCCGATCGGGTAAGCCGGGCCGCCGATCTGGACAACCAGCATCCCTTTCTTGGGCTTACCCTTCCTGAGATGCTCTTGACGGATCGTTCCGCCACCAAACCCGTAGCCGACTGGCTTGAGCGACTCGAGACGCTCCATCTCCACAGCGCCACTGGCATTACGACGAGGTCTCCAGATCGCACCCGAGAAGAAGAAACCGCCAGTGCAGGGCTTGCCGAAGGCGTCGGCATAGCCGTGCCACCCGTCAGTTGCCCCGATCGCAATCTCCTCAGGTGTGGCCTTGTCGGTCGGATAGTCGTAGCGTCGGCCCCGGATATGCTCGCCGGGTATACGATACCCGTTCGGGAAACGAATACTGCCGACAATTCGGCCGCTCAAGGCGAAAGTGGCATCTGAACCGCGACCCGCGCCGAACTGATCGCGTAGTTCTCCACCGATCTCTGTCGCTGCGCCCGGGGGTGGGCAAACGTGCTCGGGGTAGTTGTGGGTCTCAGCCGAGAAAAGCGCGTGCAATGTCACCCGTACTACCTTGTACGGCCCAGGCTCACCCGGATGCGCCGCTACAAGCAGGGGGATTGTATCTCCCTTAGTAGCGCTGGCGTTGTCGGAGCCGGCGATCATGACGTTATCCGCATCGGTACCCTTGATGTGCTCGAGCGGCTCGTGAAGAAGCTCAATCCAAGTGTATGGTCGTCGCTCGCCGTCGATGACGAAATGCGTCAGGAAGAACAGCTCATGCCAGCAGTGGTTAGACCACATCTGGGAGATCTGGTAGAGAGCCACGTCAGTTGGGTTTCGGCCCATCTTGAGAAACATCCACTCAACTCGGCGGAGCTTGGCCTCGCTAAGTCCGAGGTTCTCCACCTTGCTGAAGTGCGCGAGAGCTTCAAAGCCCTCCTCCAAGAGTGGGATCACCCTCACTGGCGCGATTGCGGCCGCAACACGGAAGGTCTTCGGCAGCGTGTCGTAGACCTCTTCGGTGACGCGGTCACGGCGATCCTTCAGAAACTCCGTTGGATCTCGGCCTTTCGGGAAGGGGTAACGTCGGAAGTGCTCAATTCGCCTAGCCCGCTTGAAGCCCACGGCCCTGGCAATCTCCACCGCCGTCGATGAAAACGGCGTTTCGATCGTCAGGCGCGGCCCCACCGTTCTCACATCTCCGCAAAGTTGCGGAGAATCAGTGACAACGTGGGTTGGGAGATATTGAAAGAGCGGGGACATGTTTTCGGCCAATCGTTTGGCCTGGCGAGGATCGAGCCGACCGGCAGTTTCGACCAGAAAGCAACTTTCGCTGCCATCCGGTTCCAGACGGTAGAACGGCAACATCACGGTGCTTGGCATTGCCAATCCTCTCACGACTAAAATAGCAGGAACTAACCAACCCTGTCTTGCCGACGGCAGAGGACAAGGTCGGTTCCGAATTTATCTTACCAAACCACAACGACATAAAAAAAGCCTCTCGTCAAGGCTTGCTCTTTTTGCAAATTTTTTTTATTTAGGATATTCTTTCGTTGGAACGCTATTCTTGGTTCCCGAACGGATAGAAACCACAGGAAAGGATGCCTGCCATGAAAGTGCTGGTGATCGGTGGAGGTGGTAGGGAGCACGCGCTCGTCTGGAAGTTGGCCCAGTCGCCGCATGTCAGCCAGGTCTTCTGCTCTCCGGGCAATGGTGGCACTGCCCGCGAGGCCAAGTGCCGCAACGTTCAGATCGCCGCAGATGATGTCGGTTCGCTCGTACGGTTCGCCGAGGAGGAGCGGATCGACCTCACGGTCGTCGGTCCTGAACTGCCGCTTACCCGGGGCATCATCGATCAGTGGCCGAAGGGCTTGCGCATCTGGGGCCCGAATGCCCAGCAGGCCCAGCTCGAGGGCAGCAAGGTCTACACCAACCAGCTGATGGCTCATCACAACATTCCGACCGCTCGGTTCTTCATCTGCGGTTCGCCACCCGCTGCCCATGATGCCATCAACGAGTTCTCTGGAGGCCGCTGTGTAGTCAAAGCCGACGGCCTGGCCGGCGGCAAAGGCGCCCTTATGTGCCGTGACCACGAGGCGGCCAAGGCGGCAGTCGAGCAGCTGATGGTCGCCAAGGTGCTCGGTGATGCCGGCGAGCGTGTCGTCATCGAGGAGTGGCTCAAGGGCTGGGAAACCTCGCTCATGGTCCTTTGCGCCAGAGATGAGCTCATCCCACTAGCCACTGCCCAGGACTACAAGCGCATCGGTGATGGTGATACCGGTCCTAATACCGGAGGGATGGGGGCCTACTCGCCAGTCGAGCGCTTTACCGACGAGCTCTTGGCCGAAACCCTCGAGAAGATCGTCCACCCCATCGTGGCCGCCACCGGCTTCACCGGCGTCCTCTACGCGGGGCTGATGGTGACCGAGGAAGGCCCGAAGGTGCTAGAGTTCAACGTTCGCTTCGGCGACCCGGAGATCCAAGTCGTCCTACCGCGGATGAAGACCGGCCTCTTCGAGCTCCTCTACGGAGGAGCCGAGGGCAAGTTTCCGACAACCCATGTCGACTGGTCGCCAGAGGCAGCCGTCACCGTGGTGATGGCAGCCGAAGGATACCCGGGCAAGCCGCGCAAGGGCGATGTAATCAGTGGCCTGGATCTCGCCCTTGAGACCATCCCGGGGCTCATCGTCTTCCACGCCGGAACCGACCAAGATAATCTGGAAAACATCATTGTCAGTGGCGGCCGGGTCCTCGACGTCACCGCTTTGGCAGCAACCCGCCGACTGGCGCGAACAAAGGCATACCTCGGGACGAAGCAGATCAACTGGCCCGGCGTCCAGTACCGCACCGATATCGCCGCCTAGTCATCCGATACAACAACGAACGCACAATCACGAGCGCCGAGTCGCAGCTTGACCGGCGCTCTTTCCTTATACAAAAAACGGCCTTTTATTTTCGAGCGCAAGCGAGAAAACAATTACCTCTCACATACCGCGGGCTTTAGCCCGTGGATAGTGATTTTTCCGGCCGTTTTTTGTTGGTGGTCCACGAATAGGGTGTTACTTACCCTCTGGTGGACAGCAACCGCAACAACAGCATTTGTATCCCCCACATCCTTCTTTAGGATCCATATAAGCCTCCGCTCCTGAATTTTGCTCCTGCAAAAGCAGGAAAGAAGTTCAGGAAGTCCGCCGTAGCGCACACTGTTCGTACAGGACGTAGTCCGTTGAACAGTAAGCGCGCAGGCGGGCGCTTATCTTTTTACTTTTCGATCGTAGGATTATTATAACATGAAAAATTCTATCTTTCAAGAGTCTATTTATTCATTTTTGAAAGGATCAGTCTCATTTTGCCATAGCCCATGCAGATTGCAAAATTCGTAAACCTTGATTTTATCGTCAACTTTCCCAACAACTGTAAATTCAGCTTTTGGCTCATCGCCCGGTTTGAGAAAAACTTTGCCGACCGGTCGATTACCGTAAAAAGCCTCAATCCACATGATCAGGTGTTCTTCGGTCATCGCATGGGGCGTTACGCCGACTCTCACCCGAAAAACAAACTTCTGGCTAATTTTAGGATTAATAATATCAATCTGTGGCCAGTGTTTTTCTTCGAGCTCGTTTAAATTGTTGAGGTCTTTTGGTTCTTGGGCATTTGTCATAAATTTCCTTTTAACAAGTCGTGTGAATTAAAATATTAACTTTTCTATCTTCGGCAATTAATTCGTTATATTTTGCAACGGCGGTGGGGGAATGCAGGACTAAAATTTCTGCGCCGGAATTTTGCAATTTTTGCAAAGCTTCTTCCTGGACCTCCATGGCTCCGCTATAACCGTTTCCGATGATAATATAGTGCGGATTGCCCCTAAGTAATGCCTCGGTCTCCCACTCGCCTACGCAATGAGTTGTCCCGAAGAGTTCTCCAAGCTTACTCTCATCTCTTTCTTCTGCTTGATTATCAACTATCAAAACCTCGCCATAACGTCTGCCATCAACCACAATTGATCCAAATTTTATTTCATTAATAATTTTCATTTTTATGCAAAAATATCGCCTTCAAAATCCGCATAATATAAATCGATTTGAGCTGATCCACCCATTTGTCCTGACCCATCTGCCATCTCGCCGAAAAACATGCGCCATTTGCCAGCGGAGATTTCAACCACATCTGGATCAACAATGGCGCCGTTTTCTTTATTTGGTCTTAAAACGATCTCGTCTTTCTCCCAGTTAGTGCCGTCTTTCGAGGTCGCTTTATAAAATTTGTTATTGCTTCCTTCAAGCGTTGCAAAATACATTACCCAATTTTCTCTCCCGCCGCAGCAAACTTTCAAAATCGGATCTGGATCAACTGCCGAATCCTCTAATCTGAAACCTTTTTCTCTCGTCCAAGTTTTTCCATCGAGGGATACAGCCGAAGCAATCTTGTCGCCTTCGGAAACATAGTACATTCTGATTTTACTGTCGGGCAATTGAATTAATTTAGGCACTGAAGCAAAATATTTATCGTCTTTGGCACTATCAATTGCCATGCCCGCTTTTGAGAAAGACTTGCCGTCCGAAGATGTTGCTACAAGTAAATTACGCTGCGATCCCGGTCCTGGTCCTTTTTCTGCGCCCGGCGCAAGTTGCGGCTGTTCTTCATAGATCATAATCCAGTCGCCCTCTTTGATCTTGAGAACTGTTGGATTGGAATTGAATTTGCCCGGATTTTCATCGATTCCGGTTAATACTGGCTCGCTAAAACTCGTCGCATCTTTCGAATCCGCATAAACAATCTTGCCATCTTTTTGGAAGAACATGCGAAAAGTGCCATCTTCAAGTTTTAATGTATCGGTTGAGGTGACATTTTCAAAAAGTTTATTGGGATTTTTAACCCAAGCCTCGATCTTTTGGGAAATTGCTGGCGACGGCGCCGTCTCATTAAATTGGAATTTCATTAACCAGAAGGCTAGGGCAACGCCCAGAAAAATAACAATTGCTAATGAAATTACAATAATCCACAATCGCCGATGATTCACTTTACCCTCTTTTTCGAAAAAACATAGATGTAAAGAATTTCCAAAATGCCAAGAGTGTTTACTATCAATAAGACAATAAACCAAACCTTCGCACTGTTTTGCGCCGCTTTCCAAAGAGCAATTCCCTTCCAAACCAATGCCCAGAGCATCAGGATAATAAAAATGACATTAAATAATATCAAATCACTCCCGGTTAATTGATTAACCCATGTTTCCATTCTTCTTCCTTTCTATCTTCCTATTTGACTTCTTCTTCAGGACCAGCAGCCTTATCGCGGCAACCGCAACTACAATCATCTGGGCACTTGCAGCATTTGAAGCAGATTGTTGGATCACACATACATTTATTTTTCTCGGTCAGTACCTCGCTGCAGGAAGCGCAGGTTTCTTCGACTGATTTGTCCATTTTTCTCCTTCTCTATTATTATAACGCCAACAATATAATTCTGCCATATCATCCCGTCTTTTTAACCAGAGAGCGAGATATTCGTAATTTGAGAAGTGGCGCAGCCAATCGACCACGCCCCTTACGATATCCTACTCGATACGCGTTCAGTGCCGGAAGAAGCCCCGGCCGATCGCGTCAGGCACCATCCTGAGCGCAACACCTTCATCTTTCAGAAAGGCAACAACCTCCTCGTCGGCCCGCGAGCCTGAAGTCGCGAAGATTCCCGCGATCCCGGCTTCGACGAGCACTTGTGGCCCGTCCTTGAACGGAAAGAACGAATCGCTGGCGGCCACGGCGTAGCTCGTATCATGACCAGATCTCCTGGCACGGCGGATCGCCAGCTCCGCTGCGCCAACCCGGTCTTGCTGACCGACCGCATTGCCGATGAGCATCCCGTTCTTCGTGATTGTGATGGTGTTGGAGTTGCTTGTCGTTACGATCGCCCAAGCGAGGATCATGTCATACGCTTGAGCCCGGGTCAGGCGGGGCCCGTGGCGAGATACCCCCGCCCCATTCAACTCCAGTACGAAGCTGTAGGCTGGCTGCTTGAGAAAGCCGCCGCGGACTGGCCGGATCACCGAAGCCTTGTTCAGACTCTCGATATTGAGTGAACCGAGCTCCGGGTTGGTAAACATCCGGCACTTGCCGCTCTTACGCTCCATGACCTCGATCGCGTCCTCGCTGATGGACGGAGCGATAATGCCGTCCAAAACGCGCGCTTCGCCTTCGGCTAGCGCGCCCGTCACTAGCAGTTCACCGAGACGCACGTCTAAGCCGAAGTTCGTCATCACGACTCCGCCGAAGATGGCGAGCGGATCGCCCTTGATCATCTTGAGGATGACATCTTCGGCATACATCCCGACAGCCGCGCCGCAAGGATTGCCATGTTTGACAGCCACCGCAATCTGCGGCACGAAGCCGAAGTTCTTCTCGAACCCGGCAGCGATGTGGGTGATGGTTTCAAGCAGCCGATCCATATCGGTGAAACCATTGTAGCTCGGCTTCCCCCCTGCCACTTGCTCGAACCGGTCGAGCGCGAGACGATCGCCGAAACGATCGCCTGACCCAGTCGAGAAGAGCACAGCCGGGCTCTGCGGCCGATTCTCGCCGTAGCAGCACTCGACCACGAACTCGCCGAGAATGCCATCGAAAAGTCCATCCCCGTGGAAGATCGCCGAGGCCAGCACATAGCTTGCGACTTCGAACTCCGCCCGAGCGTGCATGTAGCGGAAGAACGGCGCGTCCGCCGGGGATCCAGCGTCCAACCACCCGATAAGCGGCACGCGATCTTGGGGACGACAGATCACGATCCGTCGACCTTTAGCCCCCGAACGAACCATGCAGGGCCCGCCGATATCGGTGTCCTCGATGACCGACTCGATTGTCGCGCCCGGCTTGGCGATCGCTGCCCGAAGCGGGTAGAAGTCGCAGACGACCATGTCAATCCACGAGATCTTGAGCTTCTTGAGCTCCTTGAGATCCGTGGGTTTGGCCAAGAGACCCGCATGGATCTCGCGAGAGAGAGTCACCACCCGGTGACCCAGGATCGGCCCGCCACCAACCAACGTGGCCACGTCGGTGACGGAGACACCCGCCTCGATGAGCTTCCCGGCGGTTCCCCCTGATGCGATGATGCTGAAACCGCGCTTTACCAGCGCTTGCACAAACTCGACGATCCCCGTCTTGTCAAACACCGACACCAACGCCCAACGTCTCTTTGGTTTTCGGGTACTTGCCATCCGCGTTCATTCCTTTCCCACCTTGGATCACTGCTACCTGTAATCTACTATATCTTGCGAGGACAAAGCAATAGTTAAAAAAGAATCGGGCTCGGGGTACTACCCCGAGCCCGACACAACACGTTCGACTCAACCGAGCGCTACCTTGAGGGCCACGAGCCTCGCTTCGATCGCGGCGAATCTCTCCTGGGCAGCCTTCTTTGCTGCCGCCACTCCTGCCTCGAGATCCTCGAGCAGCGCACGGACACTGGGCGGCTTCGCCGCCAATGCTTCCGCGCCCTCTCCGGCGGCCTCTTTACCCTCTCCCTTCTCTCCGCCTGCCGGCTCGGGACTTGCCGCTGGGTCTGGCCGCTCCTTGACCAGTTCGGTCAGATCGTAGGTCTGGCCGAATTCCAGCCCTTCGGGCGCCGCTTTGGCCTTCCTGCTCCTGACGAGGATGAACTCCTTCTTGGCACCAGGCGAGTATTGCCTGTTCGACCCCTTGCCCTCGCCCCGGAGCACGCCCTGCTTGGCGAGAGACTGGAGTATCTGGGCAATCGTGGCAGAGCTCAGGCCTATGACCTTGCCAACCTCGTGGCCCTTCATAGGCGTACCACCGGCACGCAGAACGACGAGCGCTGCCTGAAGTTGTCCGGGTACCAGCTTGGCTATCTTGATGCCTTTCGCCACTTCTTCATCCCTCCCTTCTTCCTTGGGGATAACTCCGGTTTCCGGAGGATCTCCCCCATCCTGCCCTTCGATGACTCCGCTAACTGTGAACACGCCGGCCTCTAACGGCTGCCCTCCGTTCTCCTCCTCTCTGGGCATTTCTTCCTCGACGACCTGGAAAGTCCCCGCCAGTTTCGCGAGAAGCTGGTCACGCAACTCCTCGCTATCAAGCACGTAGACCTGATTCGGGCTAAGGTGCGCGTAGCGCTCTTGCTCCTCGTGAGTCAGATGAAGCGCGCAACTTGCCTCGCGACCTCGACCAAAGCCAATCCCATCAGAGGTGAGCATCCGCTTCATCATGAGAGACATAAGGCATCTCTGGACTTGGTCTTCGCTCATGGCGGTCGCCTTGGCAATGGCTTGACAGTCTGGCTGACAGAGCTCCCCCACTCTCAACTGGGGCCAGATCTGCAAGACGACCGCTAACTCGTCAAGGGTAATACAAGGGGAACCAAACTTCTGTGAGGGTGGTGCTTGAGGACGCGTTATCAACGCTTGCAATCTGGTCTCCTTTTTCGTGGAATGACTTCCTCTCGCCTCCTCACAAACATTATATAATATAACTTTTATAATTGATGTCAATATGTCAACCTCTCCGGGCTCCCCTCTTGACTTGAGAAGAAAAAAGTACTATAATATACTGATCTTAGATTGGATCAAGATCAGGAAGGAGAACGGCGGTGACGGTTGATCTAAGGGATGGCGTCCACGGCGGGTTCAACCCCGCCACGGACCTGACGTATCAGTGGAGGACCGCGATCGGAGGCAAGACTTTCTCAGTCGCCCCGGGTGCGACTGAGAACAGCTTCTACGTCTCGGAGCGCGGCCCGGGCGACCCGTCTCCGTTCTGGGTGACCTTGCCTGGTCCCCAGCGGCCCGATGGCAGCCGAGTTGTACTCGGTTGCGACTGTCAGAATCTCGGCGGTAACCGCATCCGCGGCCTCAACGCGCGCGGCATGGCCGAGATAATCGTCCCGCAAGGACACGCCGAGATCTGCTCGCACATCTACGCCGCACTCTGCTGCCCGTCCGCGATGGCAGCCATGCTCCAGATCCGCGGCGCGTTCAACCACGCCGATCTGGATCCGATGGTCATCCGGGCATTCCTTGCCCAGTACGGGGCCCCGTTGAGCGGGGCCCCAATTCGTATTACTTAAGCAAATATTTAACTATAAACGGGAATAAAGCTCCCAAAATAACGAGTACTATATTTATAAACTTTGATTTTTTGTGAATCTCGGGTATTAAATCAGCGGCTGCCACATACAAAAACGAACCGGCGGCGATCGCCAATAGCGCCCCTAAAATTAAGAATGACAAATCTTTGAAAAATATAAAACTCATAATCGCGCCCGTTGGCGTGGCGATAGCGATTAGCCAAGAAAACGATATCGCCTTAGCCCTTTGATATCCGGTATGTAAAAGAATAGAAACCATTGAAATTCCATCCGGCAGCTTGTGGATTAAAACCGATAAAGTGGCGATAACCCCTAAGGCTAAAGAAATTTCAAAACCAACGCCGATCACCACGCCATCGAGCAACGAATGTAAGCCCATGCCCAATAAAGCGATCCGGTCAATCGGATGGACAACGCAAGTATCGCCCTCGCGGCAAGAGTGAAGAATAATGCCGTGTTCAACAATATAAAAGAAAATAAAACTGACTAAAAACCAAATTAAAGCATTCGAATTTAAGCCTTCGGCTTCGGGCATTAAGTGACCGATTGCCACCGCCAAAAGCACTCCCGCCGAAAAACTAATTAAAAAAATCGAATTCTTCCGCGCCCATTTTTCTCGACTTAAAACTAAATACGACCCCGCGATTGTCGCCGCGCCCGCAATCAAACCATAAATTATTACTTGCCAAAGATTATTCATTATGTAATAATAATACTGCAAATAAATACATCTCATCAAGGAGGTTAAATGGATACCCAATCGCCAATTTCCACCGAACCCAAAAAATCTATCTGGATTTGGTTTATTGTCGTTGTGATCATTATTTTAATCGCTGGTCTTCTCGTCTGGAATTATTATGGAAAGACAGCTGCCCCAGCTGCCACGCCGACACCGACTAAAGTATCCGCCACGCCAGTCACCGACTTAAGCGCGGTCGAGAGCGACCTCTCGAAATTAGATAGCAATCTAAATCAGCTCGATAAGATTGACGCGTCAGAAGATAACGCGCCAAGCCTGTAGAAAGGAATAAAATGCCAAGCATCCAAAAAACCTTTGTTATTATCACCCTTTCCGCCCTGATTGTTTTACCGACACTAGCAACAGCAAAATCAACCAATGCCGCCAATCCAAATGGCCAGCCATCAGCTGTCAACCCAACTGCTTCAAGCGGAAGCGATGACCTCAACCAAGGTGCTAAAAATTGGAAAGATAAATTATCAGAATTTAAAGAGGCTAAAGAGGCCGATAAAATTGCTCGCCTCAAAGAGCTCGGCGTGATGTTAATCGAAAACCGAATCAGCCTTTTGGCCAAGCTAAAAACAAGAATTCAAGGAATGGAAAGTCTCACAGCCGAGGAAAAAAATAAATTGACCAGCGATATTGACACCAATATCGCCGACTTAAACACGCTCAAAACCAAAATTGCCGCTGACACTGATTTAGCGACATTAAAAGCTGATATAAAATCTATTTTTGAAAAATTTCGCGTCTATATGGTGGTTGCACCTCGAAATTTAGGTCAGTCTTCGACTAAGCAAGGCATGTATATTTTGGGTCGCCTGGAGGCGATCGAACGTCAACTTCAGACCATGCTCGACCAGAACAAAAATGCCGGCAAAGATACTTCCTCTATCCAGCTTCTCATCGATCAAGTTAACGCCAAATTAGCCGATGCTAAAACCCAACTGGCGATTGCCGAAGAAAAATTCAAATTAATGACACCCGCCAATACTGAAGCTGCTAAAACTGCCCGTGATGCCGGCAAAGCAGCCATGAAACAAGCCAAACAGGATTTGAAAGACGCCCACAGTTTACTCAAGCAAATTTCCGAAAAACTTAAGGCAATGAGTTTTGCTTCACCCTCTTCTTCAACTTTAATATCTCCTGCGATATCACCTTCTGCAACTGCCACTCCGACCCCCACCCCAAGCGCTTCATAAATTTTTTACGATACTATATTACAATCAATCTTTACCCAATTACAATCAATCTTTACCCACTCACCAAAACTTGGTGTGGGGGTTGACGATTGGGATTTTTTGAGGTATCATTGATCTCAATGCTTGAAGGTTGGAACACTTCAGCATATCACGCGTAAGGAAGACTCATCATGCATGAGATCGCCGCAAGATCACACCGCTGGGGCTTGATGTGTATCATCGTGATGACGACGACGTTCATCCTGAACGAACGGTTCTTTGGCATCCTCATCCCCAAGGATTTCCATCCTGCCGCCACGATAGCCATCGGAACAGCCCTTGCCTGGTGTCTATTCGAGCAATACTAAAATTATTTTTTTCGATATTGATTGTGGGTGATTTCTTCAGGATCAACAGCCAGCGGATAAACCGAGATGGCGATTTCTTCATACGGATGAACCCGCTTGATGGCGTCTATAACACGATCGAGATCTTTTTTTAAACAAACGGTTTCAATTTGTTCTTCGGCGACTTCATCAATTTTACCCATCTTCCCAATTGACGGATGAGCCCCTTTCATTGGCTTAAACCGACCGATTCCCTTAGCCGAAAAACTGCAATGCGAATAATCGCCAATTTTGCCAGCGCCCGCATCGCCCATGGCTTTTCGTACAGCAGCCGCTTCAGTTTCCGGCACACCAACTACAATTTTGACTGTCTGATTTTCCATTTAGACCTTTTTCTCCGATTTTTCCTTGGCACGACTTTCCAACACCTGTTCAACTTTTTTTAAAATTTCCGCGGCCGTGGTGTCCTCTTTGGCAATGTAATCCTTGACACCCAATTCGATTGCCTGCGATACTTTTTCGTCCTCAACCAGATT
>Ga0315277_10006991_pt1 | contig 14659 bp, 8 predicted proteins | sample YL17G05_15_MG_FD_203695 | JGI IMG/M metagenome (GOLD analysis project Ga0315277, IMG submission 203695) | Sediment microbial communities from Yellowstone Lake, YNP, Wyoming, USA - YL17G05_15 | ecosystem: Environmental > Aquatic > Freshwater > Lake > Sediment | place: USA: Wyoming | collected... | reverse complement strand
ACGATCGGGAAGGCTCATGCGGTCCTCCATGACGATCCATTCTCATGCACCTGAATGATACTGGACATCGCCATAGAAGACAAGTAAAATCTATAAATAAAGCCAGGGGTTTTTCAGCGGAATCCACTATTCACTATTGTGTTTCCGGACGAGCGGCGGGTAGGTTGGGAGTATGAGCAGAGCGTTGCGAATTGAGTATCCGGGAGCATTTTATCACGTGCTCAACCGGGGCCAGAGACGTGAGGCGATTGTCCGGGACGAGCGGGATCGGGAGCGATTCGTGTCCGACCTGGAGCGAACGGCGAAGCTGTTCTGCACTCCGATTCATGCTTACTGTCTAATGACGAACCATTTGCACTTGATTGTGGAGACGCCGGAGGGCAATCTCAGTCGCGCCATGCACTGGCTGCACGCCGGTTACGCCGGCTACTACAATCGGCGGCACCGCTGCAACGGCCACGTGTTCCAGGGCCGCTTCAAGGCGCTTCTCATCGAGGCCGGCACGTACCTGGAGGCCGTGTCGCGGTACATTCACCGTAATCCGGTTCGGGCCGGCATGGTCTCGCGTCCCTGGAATTACCCCTGGAGCAGTTGTCGATATTTCGTGCGGTCTGGGAAGGCCCCGGCATGGCTGGAAGTGGATCGGATACTCGGCGGGTTCGCTCGCGGCAACACAGCGGCGCGGCGGCGATATGCAGCCTATGTATCGGAGGCGGATGCGCCGAGTCCTTTTGACGAGGTGGTTGGCGCCTCGATCCTCGGATCGGAAGGATTTGTCCGCTGGGTGCGGGACAGCTTCCTGCAGGGACGTGAGAACACCTCCGATGTTGCCGGACTCACCGATTTGCGCTGCAGGCCTGAGGTGGACGACGTCGTTGCACAGGTGGCCGGGTACTACGGGGTCCGGCCGGGGAACATCCTGATCCGAGGCCGCAAGAACAGTCGTGAGCGGGATGTGGCGATCTATCTGGCTCGCGAGTTGGCTGGTCTGACTGGCCGAGAGCTGGGCTGCCGGTTCGGCGGTCTCAAGGGGGCCGGGATCGCCATGCGATGCGCCCGCACGCTCGGACGCACAGCAGAGGATCGCCGCCTGGCGCGGGACATCGCCCACCTGCACCTCAAGATCGCCCAAAGTGAATAGTGAAGACACGGCCCCCAACGCGTTACAACGCGCCAACGCGTTATCTCGCGCGATGTGCCCCGGCCCTACCGCGTGTTCGACCCGCGGACTGGTAAGGTGCTGAGCGAGGGCCAGCTTCCAGACACGGTGCCCGCCCAAGCAAATACCGGCCCGGGCAGCGAGCCACGCTTGGTGGTATTCGTAGCAGAAGGAGGAGCATCACAATGAATCTGTATTTCAAGATGCATGACAAATACACGAGGCAGCCGATCCTTCGGTTGTTCGCCACTTTGACTCTCGTTTTCAACAGCCTGGCGCTCGCTGGATACGCTACGGCTGCAGAGAGAGATCTGCCACGGTTACGAGTCTCTGAGAACAAGCGATTCCTCGTCACAGAGGATGGCCGGCCCTTCTTCTGGCTCGCAGATACCGCATGGCGGCTCAGCGATCTGGCGCCGGACGAGGTGGATGCCTACATGGCAAACCGCGTCCGCCATGCCTTCAACGTGATACAAGTCCACCCCGGATTCGAGCACTCCGACTTCGCAGGAAACCGGGCCTTCTTGGGTGGTGACCCGGGCCGACCCAACGAGGCCTTCTGGAGGCACATCGACGGCATTCTTGACAAGGCACGAGTACATGGGCTCTACGTCGCTCTCGTACCTATGTGGGGCCAGGAGTATGCCAAAGCCTTCAAAGCTGACGCGGAGAAGGCACGTGCGTTCGGCCGGTGGATCGGGAGGCGCTACAGAAGCCACAGCCACGTCGTGTGGATCGTCAGCGGCGAGTATGCCGGCATCAACAATTTCCGCCTGCCGATCAGCGCCGAACAGAAGGCCGTCCTCAACGCGGCGGCTGAGGGTCTCCATGATGGACATGGTGGGACCCAGCTCATGACCATACATCCCGGCGGTAGCCAATCGTCATCAAGAGATTTCCACGACGCTGCATGGCTTGATTTCAACATGCTCCAGTCCGGACACTTTATCGACTCGTCGGCATATAAGGCACCCGAAAATCACGAGTTGATCTCGCATGATTATGCCCTCACTCCCATAAAACCCGTCCTCGATGGCGAGCCGATCTACGAGGACACACCCGACGGTGTATGGTTGGTCAAGAACACCGATGGGCCGCGGGCGGGTGCTGCGGCGGTTCGGAGAAAGGCCTATTGGGCCGTCTTTGCGGGCGCCTGCGGCCACACGTACGGACACAACGACGTCTACTCGTTCTGTGATCCAGCCCATCCTCAGAGGTCCTCGCGCCTACCGCAGGGATCGGGCCGGCATGACTGGCGAACGGCCATCGACGCCGAGGGCGCGGCTCAGATGAAACACCTGCGCCGATTGATCGAATCAGGTCCGTACTTTGACCGCATGCCCGATCCCTCGCTGGTCGTGCCACCTAATGCCACGGGACCTGATTACGTCGCGGCCTGCCGCGCCTCGGACGCGCGCTATGCCCTGGCCTACTTCCCTTCCGGCCGCCCGGCCACCTTGCGCACCTTTTTGCTGCGTGGCCCGCGCCTGGCCGCCCACTGGTACGATCCTCGCACCGGCGAGCGCCACGACTTGCCGCCGATCGAGGTCGCGCCGTGGAAGACCGCCGAGTTCGAGCCGCCGGCGGCGGATCAGGACTGGGTGTTGGTCCTGGAGGCGAAGCAATGAACCAGAACGTCACACGAAACCGACAACGCCATTCACGCCGGCATCGTGCTGCCGGTGTGTCGAAGTATCCGAATATCCGGTGCCGGAATTGACGCCCGTGCCCGAGGTTCATAGGATCATGACATGACAGGACACCTCAATACGAAGAGAACAAGGACAGCAGTGACAGCGTGTATCGGTTGTCTTGCGGTGTTGTTGGTCATGATGGATGCGTGTGCTGCCGAGGTTCAGCCGGGATGTGCGCCGACCGCTCCCAACCTCAAGCCGGGCGATCTGCTCAAAGAACCTGACGGTCTGGAGCTGCGCTTCGGCTACTTTCCCACGGCCAACAAACTGCGTCTCCTGATCCTCCACGCGGATCTCTTCACCCGCTGGGAAGCACGCCTTTCGAAGCCACCCTCGAAGGAGGTTCTGCGCCAGTGGGATGGGCCGCTGCCGTTCCCTAAGGCGGGATTGACTCTGGATGCGCCCGCCCTCGATGAGGGGACCTACGTTCTGGCGGTGACCCTGGTGGCAAAGGATGGCCGGCGCCGTGAATTTCATCGCACCTTCGAGCGCAAGCCTTTCCCCTGGGAAAACAACCCGGCCGGCCGGGACCGAATTGTCATCCCGCCATTCACGCCGCTGCAGATCGATAGAGTGCGGCGAACAGTAAGCTGCGTGCTTCGCCGGCATGAACTCGGCAAAGCGGGACTGTGGGACCAGGTGACCAGTCAGGACCGGCCTCTCCTGGCGGCGCCCATGCGCCTCGAAATCGAAGCGGCCGGCAAAACGAACCTTGCCCAGGGAGGGGAACTAGAGTTTTCGGAGCAGACCCCTGATCGGCTGCGCGGCCACGCCACATGGACTGCCGGGCCGGTGAAAGGAGAGACGGACTTTGACTTCGACTATGATGGCATGGCCAAAATCACGCTGCACCTCGCCGCCTCCGACGTGCAACTGGATCATACGCAACTGGTCATTCCCATGAGGGCAGACGAGGCTTCGCTGATGCATCCCGTCACCGATATGCTGCGGTTCCACTACGGCGGCCGAATTCCTGATGGTCAAGGCCGACTGTGGGAGTACGGAGGCCAGCTCAAGCAGGTGCGCTATACGGAGACGGGCCAGGCCGGCCCGGACGGGAAGGTGTGGGATTCCCGCCCCGTAGGTCGCCACCAGCTTCCCGCTCCGTTCGTGCCCTATATCTGGGTGGGGGGACCGGAGCGGGGTATCTGCTGGTTTGCCGAGAACGATCGGGACTTGAGTCTGGACCCGGCAAAACCATGCCTCGAGATACGCAAGGATGAAGCGGTCACGTCGCTGATCGTTCGCCTGGTGAATAAACCGGTGGCGCTGAAGCGGCCGCGCACCATTGTCTTCGGGCTTATGGCTACTCCCGCCAAACCGATGCCCGAGACGCCCGTCAACTTCCGCCGTTGGTGGACCGGCGTGCCGAACGAGAAGACCAAGGATGTGGTGGGTATCGGTTTCATGGGTTCATGCTATTATTGGGGTGCGGCTGGCCCTTGCTACGCCTTCTACCCTGCCTTCAAGAACTCCGGCATCTTCGACGAGTTCGCCCGGTTGCGAAACGGCGGCGCACGGGATCCAAGCTTTACTGACAATTGGCTCGCCCAGTTCTCCGCTGGGGAGTCTGAGCCCCATCTCAAGACCTATCGCGCCCATGTGAACTGGTCGCTCAACTTCTTTTCCGGCGACGCTTGGAGACGACCGCCCCCCGCCGGCCAGACGCGATATGTGATTCCCTACACCAACGCCCGGGCCATCAACTGGGGCGAGGAGGTCCGCACCTTCATGGATGAGTGGAGCACGATCGACATCGCTGACCCGCACTGGCCAGGCGAAGAGCGATTCGTGCGCCTGCCTGAGGGCGGCTACCGCCTGGCGGCCTACGGAAAAGTCCACGTGCCGGACGACACTTCTGGCGTGGCCTATGCCACCGACCCGGTGCCGAGTTGGCAGGACATGGTCCTCCATTACCACCGGCGAATGCTCGAGACCTTCGCCGACGGCATTTATTTCGACGACTACTTCCTCGTGCCCAACTACAATCCGCTCGGCCCGGGCTATGTCGATGATGACGGCAATCTCCGGCCGGGCGTGAATATCTTCGCCTTCCACGACCTGACCAAACGTGTCGCGGTGATGCAGCACCGGATGGGCCGTCGCTCTCTGATCTTCATCCACATGACCAACACGAACATCGTCCCGATGCTGTCCTTTGGCACGATGCTGCTCGATCACGAATGGCGGGACCAGGGAGAGTTCCGTGAGAAGGACTTTCACGAGCGACTTTACCTGGACGATGACGCCAGCCTCCTGCTGGCGCAGAGCACCGGCTTCCAGAGCGGGTGCATCGGCGTCGTCCACAATCTGCTCCGTGGCGATACGCAGGTCCGCAGCGCCCTGGGCGTTGCGCTGGTCCACGAGATGAAGTTCAGTGTCAACACCGAACCCGTGGCCCAGAACGCGGCTGAGCATCTCTGCGAACTGGGCTACGGGCTGCCGGATTGCCGTGTCTGGCGCTTCTGGGACGATCCCCGGCCGGTCCAAGTCGAGGGTGTGCCGGTCAAAACCCTCACCCTTGCCCGGGCGGGCAAGGCCATGATGATCATCAGCAGCTTTGGCCCGGCGGGCGAGGTGACGTTCAGGGTGAACCAGGAGATGCTTGGCCTGAACGGCCGGATCGCCGCTGTGAATGCGGAAACCGGCGATATTCTCGCTCAGCCCGAGCCGGGGGCGTTCCGGCTGGCCCTCCCGCGCCATGATTTCCGCCTCGTGCGTCTGGAGCCGCCAGCGACGCCGAAGTGAGTTTGGATGCCCGGGACATCTGTTGTCGCCCACATTCAACCCGGCCGAGTTGCTACCTTGCGCACCTTTCTGCTGCACGGCCCGCGCTTGGCCGCGCAGTGGTACGATCCTCGGGCTGGCGAGCGCCGTGAGCCATGAGCGCGTCCTGCATGACGGAAAGCCGGACTGGGGGAATTCCGGGGACATCTATGAGCAAGCCGTTGTCAAGACGGTCGCGGGATTTTTTCGCGGGAATCCCAAACATCTATTCGGCGTCACCCGGTTCGGGGCGCCAGTCGTCTACGTACGGGCCGGCTCCATTCTCACGCCGCCTCGTGCCACGCGCGCCCGCCGACGAGCATGGCGTGCCGCCCTGCGCAAGCTGCGACCTTTGCTTGATGCTCTGCCGTCCGTTCAGAAGGACTCTCGCTGCTAACTGTCTGCTGCTAATAGAGTTACGTCATTCCGATTGCAATGCCCGCCACAAGCCCGCATCAGCGGCCCTGAACAAAGGTAAAGGCGGCAAGTAGTACTGATGTCGTTATGTAACTTTCGGCGGGGCGGGAAGTTACGTACGGCAGAGCTAGTTGAGGAGAGTGCAGAGATGCCTCTTTCCACGGCTGGCGCCAAGTCGCCGGTTGACTTATCCCGGGCCGGCGACTACACTGTGGGGTCGGCGGGTGGATGTGGAAGTGCCTGAGGAACGTTACTCTTTCTGTGTTTGACGGCCAGTGTGAACCATGTCTGAACCAGTTTCGCAGAACGACGGGTACGAGGTCTTTGCCGAGAAGAAAGAAGAGTGTGGGCTGTTCGGGATCTTCGGCGACCCCGGCGCCGTTCAGAAGACGTACTTCGCGTTGCACGCTCTTCAGCATCGGGGCCAGGAATCGGCGGGCATCGCCTCCAGCAACGGCGATTGCATCCAGTGCTACAAGGGCATGGGCACCGTCATGCGGGTCTTCCGCAGCGGCTCGGACACGCTCGACAAGCTGGCCAATCCGATCGCCATCGGCCACGTCCGGTATTCGACGTGCGGCTCGTCCAACGTGGACAACAGCCAGCCGCTGCTGGCCGAGTACTCGCGGGGGCAGGTGGCCGTCGCCCACAACGGCAACCTGATCAACGCCAGCCTGCTGCGGGATGAATACGAGGCCTACGGCAGTATCTTCAAATCCACCTGCGACACCGAGATCATCGTCCACCTGCTCGCCAAGCCGACCCATCAGAGCAAGCCCGACCCGCTCGGGCACGTGCTCAACCATCTCCAGGGCGCCTATTCGCTTGTCTTCCTGTTCTCCGACCACATCGAGGCGGCGCGCGATCCGTTCGGCATCCGCCCGCTGTGCATCGGCCGGACCGACGACGGGCACTACTGCGTCGCCAGCGAGACCTGCGCGATCGACGCCATCGGAGCCAAGGTCATTCGCGAGATCGAGCCGGGTGAAATCGTCCGCCTGGACAAGAACGGGCTGCACAGCCGATTCTTCATCCGGCGAGGCAGCATCACCCCGGCCCACTGCATCTTCGAGCACGTGTATTTCTCCAAGCAGAACTCGTACATCTTCGGCGAGAACGTCCACGAGTTCCGCAAGAAGCTCGGCCGCCAACTGGCCAAAGAGCATCCGGCCGACGCCGACGTGGTCATCCCCGTCCCGGACTCCGGGACCTCCGCCGCCGTCGGGTACGCCGCACAGAGCGGAATCCCCTTCGATATGGGCCTCGTCCGAAGCCACTACGTCGGCCGCACCTTCATCTCGCCCGACCAGAAGCTCCGGGAGCTCGAAGTCAAGCTCAAGCTCGCCATCGTGCACGAGGTCGTCCGGGGTAAACGCATCGTCGTCGTGGACGACTCCATCGTCCGCGGCACGACCACCCGCGGCAAGATCCGGACGCTGCGCGAGGCGGGGGCCAAGGAGATCCACATGCGGGTGAGCTGCCCGCCGATCCGCTTCCCCTGCTACTACGGCGTGGATTTCCCGACGAAGGAGGAGCTGCTGGCGAACGGCCGCACTCTCGAACAGATCAGGGAATTCCTCGAAGTCGACAGCGTCGGCTACCTCTCGCTGGAGGGCATGCTCTCCTGTGCGGCGATGCCGAAAGACCACTACTGCACCGCCTGCTGGGCCGGAAAATATCCAATTCCGGTGGATATTATCCTTAATAAATTCTCGATGGAGCGATACCAGTTATACATGTTTGGGGAGTTCGCGACCGCCCATGAGTAAGTACGTCACCTATCACCAGTCCGGCGTCGATATCGAAGCGAACGACATCATGGTCGATAACATCCAGGCCCACCTGGCCAGCACGTACGGGCCCCGGGTCATCGACGTGCCCTGGGGGTTCGCCGGCCTGTTTCGCCTGGACTACGATGAGAAGCTCTTCAAAAAGAACTATCGCAACCCGGTGCTGGTCGCCTGCACGGACGGCGTCGGCAGCAAGGTCCAGGTGGCCGCCAAGGCGAAAAAGTTCGACACCGTCGGCATCGACCTGGTGGCGATGAGCGTCAATGATATGTTGGTGTTAGGAGCCGAGCCGCTGTTCTTCCTCGATTACGTCGCTCTGCACAAGCTTGAGCCCGCGCTGGTCGCGCAGATGGTCAAGGGAGTGGCCGCGGGCTGCCGGCAGGCGGATTGTGCCCTGCTCGGCGGCGAGACGGCGGAGATGCCCGACACCTATCGCCGGGGTGATTTCGACATGGCCGGCTTCGCCGTCGGCGTCGTCGAGCGGAACAAAATCATCACGGGCAAGAGCGTCCGCCCGGGCGACGTGATCCTCGGCCTGCGTTCCAGCGGCCTGCACAGCAACGGCTACGCCCTCGCCCGCAATGTCTGTTTCAAACGAAACAAGCTGAAACTGACCGACACCATCGACGAGCTCGACGGCACCACGCTGGGCGACGCCCTGCTGGCGCCGACCCGCATCTACGTCCGCTCGATCATCAAGCTGCTGACCAAGTACAGGGTCAAGCGCGTCGTGCACGCCATGGCTCACATCACCGGCAACGGGATCGTCGGCAACGTCCCGCGCGTCCTGCCCAAGGACTGTAACGCCGTGATCAAGAAGTCGGCCTGGCCCCGGCCCAGGATCTTCAACTTCCTGCAGAAGGCCGGGCCCGTCGAGGAGGACGAGATGTTCCGCGTGTTCAATATGGGCATCGGCTACGTCGTGGTCGCGGCCGAGGACTTCGCCGACGCGGTGGCCGCAAAGCTGATCCAGTGCGGCGAGAAAGTAAACAACATCGGCCGCATCACGCGCGGCACCGGCCAGGTCGTGCTGAAGGACTGATGCGACTGCGGATTGATGATTGCGGATGAGAATCGCGGCCGGCCTGCGGTCCTGATCGTCCGCCTGTGAGAACGGAATCTACAAAATGGGCAATCCAGCACCGGCACAATCCGCAATCCGAAATCCGCAATCCGCAATCCCCCGCTTTGTTCTGGGGGCCGCACTTTACGTCGCATTCGCCGTCTACCTTTACTATCCGCACTTCGGCGAGTTTTCGGGAGCACAGTGGCTGTTCGCCGCGAACACCTGCGCCGCCGCGCTCGGAGCCTACCTCCTGAGCCGCCGTTGGGTGGCGGGATTCACCGGCTCGCTGCTGGCTGGCGCGATTTACGGGTTCGCGCCGTTCACGCTGGGTCTGTCGAGATTCCATCCGGCAGCCGGCCTGCTTGCCGCCTCCGTGCCGTGGCTGTTCCTCCCGGCGGTGTTCCTGGAGCGCAAGCGCGGCAAATGGATCGGCATTTCGCTGCTGCTGGTGCCTTTCGCCGTCATCCTGTTGTTTTCCTACCTTTCGGCCGGCGATCAGTGGCGTTTGTTCGCCGCGCCGCTGGGGGCCGAGGTGAGGCCGTCTGATTTGGCTGGCTTCATCGCCCCACTGGTGCTCGCCAAGCGAGGCACCGCCCTGATGGGGCTGTACCATGTCCCCGTGGCGGCGCTCGTGCTCGGCCTGGTGATGATGTGGAAGGCCCGCCGCTACAGCATCCTCATCCTGCTGCTGATCGGATTCCTGCTGGCATTCTTCAATTCCCTCATCGGCGCCGATAGAGTGGTGTGGCTCGCGGTCAGTCCCGTCCTGTGGCTGAGCATTCCGCTCGTCTGGTGCGGCGTGCTGACCGGCATCGGCCTGCAGGGCCTGCTCGAGGCGGGCTTTGCCGACCGCAAGTGGATTCTGGCGTCCGCCGTCATCCTGTGCACGCTGGCGATCGTCACGCTGTTCCTCGCGGCCAGGTACTTCCAGGTCCTCTTCGGCCTGGCGAACGGTTATGCCCTGCTGTTCGTCCAGACGGCCAAAATGTACCTGCTCGGCGCCGTCGCCATGGGAATCCTCTACCTGATGGCACGGCAGAAGATGCGCGTCCAGTGGCTGCGCTGGGCCATCCTCTGCACCTCGCTCGGCGTGGACATCATTCTCGGCGCCCGCTATGTCATCGATTCAATACTGTAGAGGTCTGTGCGAAATTGGTGTATCGTAGCATGGGCATCTTGCCCATGAGTCGCAGGGCCATCCCCCGCCTTCGCGAGGGCAGGCCTGGCCCTGCACATTGTTGTCTATTCATGGGCGAGACGCTCATGAGACCACGGGCAAGATGCCCGTGCTACTATGACTTTCACATTGAGCCAGGTGGTTCCGTGGGGCAGGTCGTTCGATGAGTACGTCGCGATGTTCGACCTGACGGATGCCGAGTTGGCCGGCCGGATCGTGGGGTGCGGCGACGGCCCGGCCTCCTTCAACGCCGTGCTCACGAGACGGGGCGGACGCGTCGTGTCCGTGGACCCGCTCTACCGGTTCTCACAAGACCAGATTCGAGAGCGCATCCGCCGGACCTGCGACGATATCCTGGAGCAAACGCGAAAGAACGCGCACGAGTTCGTCTGGACAAGGATCAAATCCGTGGAGGAGCTGGGGCAATTGCGCATGGCCGCCATGGAGGAATTCCTGTCAGACTACCCTGCGGGCGTGGCTGAGAAACGCTACGTGGACGGGGAATTGCCGCACTTGCCGTTCCCGGACGGGACATTCGATCTGGCCGTCTGCTCTCATTTGCTCTTTCTGTACAGCGAGCAGTTGTCCGAGGATTTCCACGTCGAATCCATCAAGGAGTTGTGCCGCGTCGCGGGCGAGGCGCGAATCTTCCCCCTGCTGGAGCTCGGGGCCATCAAATCGCGCCACGTCGATGCGGTCAGCGCACGTCTGACCGACGAAGGCTACGATGTGTCCATTAGAACGGTGCCCTACGAGTTCCAGCGAGGCGGCAATCAGATGATGAACGTCAGAACTGGCGACGCGTGATCCCCTGCACCGGCATTCCCCCGACAGCCCGCAATTGCCTGTGTTCTCTGATCGCTTCATCACGTTTGTGAAATGCGTAGGTCTGACCCTTCTGTCCCGCTAATTGTTAATTTAAGGGCTGAACCTCGTATCCCTCGTATCCCCCGACGAAGTCATTGACCTCCGCGCGTCCAGCCATTTCTTGAGTTCGATGGCCACGAACACGACCAGGCCCACGCCGACGATACGCAGCCACGCTGACCCGCTGATGGGCGCGCTATGGAACAGACGGTTCATCAATGGAGCATAGGTGAAGAGCAGTTGCGCGGCGATCATCGCCACCACGCCACCTATCACCCACAGGTTGGTGAACAGGCCCAGGGAGAAGAAGGGACGTGTGAGGGATCGGCAGTTGAGCAGATAGAACGTCTCGACTGTGACGATGACGTTCACCACCGCGGTACGGGCCTCCGCCAGTGAAGCGCCCTGTGTTCCCTCCCACACGAACAGCGCGAAGCCTCCGGCCAGCATCAGTAACGAGACGATCAGGATGCGAAGGAGCAAGCCCGGCGTCAAGATCGGCTGCGACGGGTTTCGGGGCGGGCGAGCCATGATACCCTGCTCTTTGGGCTCAAACACGAGCATCAGACCCAGCAGCAGGGCCGTGGTCATGTTGACCCAGAGGAATTGCACCGGAAGGGCGGGCAGGGCCATTCCTATGACGATGGCGGTCAAGATGAGTAACCCTTCGCCTCCGTTGGTCGGCATAGTCCAGGCGATGAACTTCGTGAGGTTGTCAAAGACGTTCCGTCCTTCCTCCACCGCCGCTTCGATCGAGGCGAAGTTGTCGTCCGCAAGAATCATGTCCGCCGCACCTTTGGATACGTCCGTACCGGTGATGCCCATCGCAACGCCGATGTTTGCCTGTTTGAGCGCCGGCGCGTCATTCACCCCGTCGCCAGTCATGGCCACGATGTGCCCGCGGCTCTGGAGGGCCTGCACCAGCCGGAGTTTCTGCTCGGGCGCGACCCGGGCGAAAACCACCGCACGTTCGGCCATCTGGGGCAGTTTGTCGTCTGGGATCTGCTCCAATTCACGCCCCGTCATCGCAAGGAGCCGGCCCGCGCTCCCCTGGCCCCCGCGCAGACCAAGCCGCTCGGCGATGGCGATCGCCGTGCCCTTATGGTCGCCGGTGATCATCTTCACCTCGATCCCCGCCCTTTGGCATTCACCTACGGCGCGGATGGCCTCCGTGCGGGGCGGATCGATCATGCCCTGCAAGCCGAGCAGCGTGAAGCCGCCCGCCACGTCGTTCTCTGAGAGCCGGACATGATCGGCGGGGACGCGACGGCGTGCGAACGCCAGCACCCGCAGTCCCTGGGCCGCCATCTCGTCCGCGGCGGAATGGACCGTGGCCGGGCCGAGCGCAACTTCCCGACCCCTGGCATCAAGGATCCTGTCACAGCGGTCCGCCACACGCTCGACGGAGCCCTTCTTGTAGATCACTCCCCCTTGTTCCTCGCGGTGCAGGGTGGCCATGAACATGCGCTCAGACTCGAACGGAATCACATCGGCGCGCGGGAGGCGGGTGGCGACATCCTTCGCCTCGATTCCGGCCTTCTGAGCGGCGACAATAAGCGCCGCCTCGGTCGGATCGCCCTCGACCTGGAGGCGTCCGTCTTTGCGGACGAGCTGTGAATCATTGCACAACAGCCCGGCGATCAGGCATTCGCCGAGGGCCAGGTTTTCTTCCAGCGCGACCTTCCGCTCGTCACAGCGAATGTCGCCATGGGGTTCGTAGCCGCCGCCGGTAACCTCGAGAACCTGACCGCCGGCGTAAATGCGACTTACGGTCATCTGGTTTTCGGTCAGTGTCCCGGTCTTGTCGGAACAGATCACCGTGGTGCTGCCGAGTGTCTCCACGGCAGGCATCTTGCGGATGATGGCATGCCGTCTGGCCATGCGGGAAACACCGATTGCCAAGGTGATGGTGACCGCGGCCGGCAGACCTTCGGGAATGGCGCCGACCGCCAGAGCAACCGCGGCCATGAACATCTCCGCCACGTGTTCCCCACGCAACACGCCGACGAGAAACGTCAGCGCCGCCAGGCCGAGAATGACGTAGAGCAGCAGCCGGCTGAACTCCGCGATCTTTCGCGTCAGAGGGGTGGACAGATCGACCGCTTCAGAAATCATCGTGGCGATATGCCCCACCTCGGTATCATCGCCAGTGGCCCACACGACGCCTTCACCTTGGCCGTAGGTCACGAGAGTGCCGGTGAACGCCAGATTCCTGCGGTCGCCCAGTCCCGTGTCGATCGGCAGCGGCTCGACGGCCTTCTGCGCGGGCACGGATTCGCCCGTCAGCGAGGCCTCCTCGACCTGGAGGCTGCGAACGTCAAAGAGACGCATGTCCGCCGGCACACCGTCGCCGGATTGCAGGAATACGACGTCGCCGGGCACAAGCTCCACGGACGGTACGCGCTGTTTGCGTCCGTCGCGCCGGACCGTCGCCTCCGTGCGGACCATGCTGGCGAGGGCCTCGACGGCCTTCTCGGCCTTCGCCTCCTGCACGTAGCCTACCACGGCGTTGACGAAGACTACGGCGAACACGACGGAGGCATCCACCCATTCCTGTAACAAGGCGGTTACGAGAGCGGCCGTCAGGAGGATGTAGAGCAAGGGGGAGTGAAACTGCAGAAGAAAGCGAACCAGTTCACTCCGGCGTTTCTGTCGTGTCAAGCGGTTCAGGCCGTATTTCTCCTGACGCTGCCGGACCTGCTCCGAAGACAGACCGTCACGAAGATTGGCGTCCAGCCGTTGCCTGACTTCCTCCAGCTCGAGGTGGTGCCAGGCAACCTGCTCTTCCGTCGGCTTGTCTCGCCGCTCTTGTCTTCTGCGTTCCATCATATTGACTCCGATGAGCCTCAGCAGTGAGTCGACGCCATCGGGCGTCGATGATCCCTGTAGACTACCCCTTCATTCGACCGAGCAAACACATGCCCGACGCGGCGTTGCTATTATGAGCATAGGGGCCGCAGTTGTCCAGGCAATTGCAGAGAGTACGGTAACCCGTCAGTTATGGGTGGGGTGGGGTGTGAGTCAGGATGAATTGAATTGGAAGAGGAGGTTGGTCGGGTCGGCATTGGGCTGTTCGGCGAGTTTGTCCAAGGGAGACTAAGGGGGTCAGGGGAGACTAAGGGTCAGAAGGGGGTCAGGTCTGCAATTTGCAATTAGGGTCAGAAGGGGGTCAGAAGGGGGTCAGGTCTGCAATTTGCAATTAGAAACGGCCTTACGGCGTCACTACGAACGCCGCAGCCGACCACCTCGCTGCCATGCTGCCGGCGAAAAGCGCAAAATGCCAGGGGTCCGGGGACAGCGTCCCAGGGGTCGGGCCGTGCTCAGCCTGCAAGCACGCAAGAGCCGGATGAGTCCCATTATTTTCTCGCCGGGAGTTCTTTAGTCCTTGCGGGATATGGGTTTATGAATCATGCAACAATGTGCATTTTGTTGAATATTCTTGTTGACGGCTCGATATGGTGCATATATCATATTGTCGATGCTGCGTGACGTGGTGCATCGGCCGGGTGACAGCCGGGAACCGGGAACTGACAACTTTCAGACGGAAGGGAGACATCATGGCGAAGACGGAGACCTGTTACGACTGTGCTTATGCGCACTGGGACAAGGGCCAGTGGCTGTGGGGTCTTTCGATGGGGGTCGCGACCCGTCCGGCGTGCGCGAACCACCCGGAGTCGCTCGGCCGGATGCGGCCGGCGCCTTGCGGCGGGGTGTGCCGGAACT
>Ga0315277_10006990_pt1 | contig 14663 bp, 14 predicted proteins | sample YL17G05_15_MG_FD_203695 | JGI IMG/M metagenome (GOLD analysis project Ga0315277, IMG submission 203695) | Sediment microbial communities from Yellowstone Lake, YNP, Wyoming, USA - YL17G05_15 | ecosystem: Environmental > Aquatic > Freshwater > Lake > Sediment | place: USA: Wyoming | collected... | reverse complement strand
TTCCGAGTGGTTCTCGTATGTCTGGGACAGCGTAGAACAATGTCAAGACCAATGCCAGTCTTTTGTCAACGATGTCGATGCCGAGACGCGCGCCGAATATCGATGTTATCTTGAAAACTGCGACACTTCGTGGGACTGCGAAACTTTTGATGAATGCAATTTCGATTGCATGACGGCGAATTAACCGGCCCGGGTGAAGTGAAGAAATAAACGATGGGCCATCGGGAAACGGAAAGGAAAGCGCCACTCCTTGAATAGATGGCGGTTTCAGACGAGCGAAAGGTGGCGGCCATTTCGGTTCTACCGTTTATTTTCTCTGTGAATTCCGAGTCTCTCGGGTTACCCATCCCCCTTACCTTGACACTCTCCGCCGCGTCGCCTAACATATTGAAATAACAGGAGATAAGCATGAAGCGACTAATACATGGAGCCATTTTAATATTGGCGTTTTTATTGGCCGGCGCGGCCTTTTTTGGGTGCTTCAGCCTTTTTGAAAAGAAAATATGGCATGGGGACGAGGACACACGCTATTACGCCCCAAGCGTACGTCTGGTTTATTTTAATAAACTGAAGAAGGCCATTCATGAGAGCGATGTCGACGCCATCGACGAGGTATTCCAGAAGAATGCGTCTTATTTTCGGTCCATCAAGAAATTCTATGCCGTGCACTGCGACAATTGCACCCCATCCGAGATCTATACTTATCCAAATCAAAATCGTTTCTGGACGCAATTAACCAACTTTGAAGCCGCCATGAATTTCGAAAAGCCGATGCAGTGTGGGAGGGTGAGTCGCGCCATACAAGCCCTCAACCGGCACGGCATGGTATTCGATTTCGATATGGACCCCGAGAACCACAACGATGATCGAGATTTGCCGCGCACCGAGGGGCAGACGACCCTGTATGTTTTTGAAACGCTCTTCGCCAACGCCTGCACCGAGCAGATCGAGCACTTTTTCCCGCAGTTCCGCGAGCAACCCGGATTCATGAAGCGCTACATCGCCAATCTCAGCATGAATGACGGCCTGATGTACCCCATGTTGCTCCGCAAGGAAATTGAGAAGCGTGTTTTGGACCTCATCGACAAATTCCAGAAGCATTTAAAAACTTATGGCAAGGAAAAATGGGGCGCCGACTTCAGCAAGACACTTTCCTATAAGTTGGGTAACCTGAAAGACACCTATGAAAACTTCAAGTCGGTCACCAACCGTTTGGCGGTAGTGGAGATTTGCAAGGTGTACCGCCAATATAATGATGTTAAGGAAGACTTCGAGAATCGCTGCGGCAAAAATCCGGCCACGCTCAGCAAAGAGGAAATCGAAAAGATCGAACAATTGCGCCACCAGAAGGAAACGCTCCATCAACACATGCTGGCGCTGCTGCAGAAACACAATAGCGCTCGGCCAAATCGACCGGACTTCGATCCGGCGTCCTATTGTCCAGACGCTATAGATTGATCGAAAAGCGAGGGGCGGATTGCGAAAAATAATCCTGTCGATTTTTCTGATTCTGGCGTTGATGGGGTCCGCCGCGGCCTTCCCATCGAGCCAGGCCGTCAACGATGCCCATAAAGATAAGAAGGGCCGTTCGGCTTCGCGCAAGTCCAAAAAGCCGGCGAAAGATCAAGCTGAAACCAAAGACGAGATGGTGCAGATACCCGGCGGCACATTCATGATGGGGTGCTCGCCCGGCGATAAAAAGTGTGGCGCCATGGAAAAACCGCAACATAAGGTGACTTTAAAAGGTTTTTTGATGGATGCCAAAGAAGTGACCAACGGACAATATCGGCTTTGTGTAAACGCCGGTGCCTGCCAGGCCGCTCGGTATGACAAGGCTCCGTACACTTATCTGGACCAGGCGCTGCCCTATCAGCCGGTGGTCGGCGTGACCTGGCGCGACGCGAACGACTATTGCACCTGGGCCAAAAAGCGGTTGCCCACCGAAGCCGAGTGGGAATACGCGGCGCGCGGGGGCTCGGCCGACATTCGCTATGGCCCGGCTGATGAAATCGCCTGGTACTATGACAACACCGGCGGCCAACCAGGTAAATTCAAACCCGTAGGCTTGAAAAAACCCAATGCCTACGGCTTGTACGACATGTTGGGCAACGTGGACGAATGGTGCGCGGATTGGTATGACCCGAATTATTATTCCGTCTCGCCGGCCGATTACCCCAAAGGCCCCGCTTCCAGCCCGATGTTCCAACGGGTCTATCGTGGCGGTTATTACGGCACCTCGGAACCTGCCCTTACTGTCTCCACCCGCTATGCGCTGAACAGTAGCCAATATTCCGAGAACCTCGGGTTTCGCTGCGTGCGCTGACTACGGAGGACCTACCAGACCGACCACCCCATCGTAAAATCGAAACGCGCAAAAGAACCAAGAGCCTCTTCTTGACGACCTTTTCTATTTTACGGTAGGGCGGGCAGTCTTGGCATCCATGACGGCAACTCCCCAATAACATGTTATGGATGATATAATCACAGAAGCAGGAGGGCGGAAACATTTGGCTTCGGAGTATTAAGTGCCTAAGATGATTTGCCTGATTTTCTGCCTGCTTCTAACGGCGGGATTTTTGGCCGCCTGCGACCAAAACACCAATAATTCTTCAACCGCCGATGATCATCCCGCCGATGCAGCCGACGATGATGATAATGTGGCGGACGATGAAGCAGACGACGAAGTTGATGATGACGATATAGGCGACGACGACATTCTAGACGATGATCTCACTCCGCCGGGTCTGGTGGTCACTGGCCAGCAATGGCCGGAGGCGGATCAGCTTTTCCACCAGGTTCCGGATTGGCTGGGCGCCGATGCGGCCTTGAGCGTAGACCTCGGCGATGAGCGTTCCCTCTGGCTGTTTGGCGACACCTTCGTCGCCACGAGCGAGAATCACACCCGTTTCGAATCCGTCATGGTGCACAACACGGTGGCAATCCAGGATGGCTGCGACCCGTTGACTGCCGACATGGCATTCTATTGGCGCACCAAACCGTCGGGCCAGCCGGGCTCCTTTTTCCGAGAGGATGGCGATCTATTCCATTGGCCGGGCCACGGTCTACTGGCGGAAGACGGCCGCTTGATTGTGTTCCTGGTGGTGGAGAAACTCACGCCGGGGCAGGGGCTGGGCTTCGAAACCCAGGGTTGGCAAATCGTGGTGATCGACGATGCGACCCCACCGCCGGACCAATGGGTAATCCGCGCATACGATCCGCCCGCACTGCCTTTCGATGCCATTGTCGGCAGCGCGGTAGTTTATGAGGCCCCCTATTTAGTGGCCGTGGCTCGCAAGGAGCAAGGAGTTCATGCCGGTTATCTGGCACGCTTTTTAATGGAGGATCTAATTCACGGTGATTTTTCCAGCCTGGAATGGTGGAATGGAACGGAACCTGGATGGGTTTCGACCGAAACTCTTTCAGGTCATCCGCCGGTGGCGTGGCTGGCCGATGCCGGAGCGGAATGTTCGTTGCATCATGACGACCGGCTGGATCTCTGGCTGCATGTGACCAGCCGAGGTTTCGGCGCCACTACGATGGCTATGGATTATTCGACTTCCATCACCGGTCCATATATCAATCAACCGGATGTTTACACTCCGCCGGAAAGCGAGGGGCCGAATCCGTTCGTTTATGCCGCGCGAGCGCATCCGGAACTGGATGGCGGCGATCCGTCCGAATTGGTGGCGACTTACGCCACGAACAGCTTCGATTTCTGGGACCTGTTTACGCCGGAAGGCGAACAGAATCTATATTGGCCGCGCTTTGTGCTTTTAAATCTGGATTTAGAGCAATAACCTTCTCAAACTCTGATTTTGAATTCATTGTTCATGGTCCATTGTTCATGGTCCATGGATATGCCGTATCGCCGTTTAAATGACGGGTCATAAAGGTATACCCCGACTGATTGCAGGGACCGAAGATGAACGTAACATTGCCATCCGCGGTTAGGCTTGGATCAATCCTTGCCAAGTCGGCCAGGTTGTCGGCGTAGCGTCCGCCGTGCTCCAGGAAAAACTTGACTTCCGTGAGCTTGGCGCCGGTGCCGGCGGTCTGGGCCAGGGCATTGGGGTTTTTCTTTTGAATCGTGAAAAAGTTGGAGCCGCCGACCACGAAGACCACGGTGTAGACCCAAAACGCAATGATGATGGCTCGGAGCGGCGACTTTTTGTGTTTGCCGCGCTTGCGTCTCATCAGCACCACGATGGTCGTGGCCAGGATGACCACCAACCCGATAACGACATACCAGAATCCCAGAACAAATTTGGGGTCCATGCAATCACACTCCCCTGGCTAACTATGGATAACCATGAATTGGCCGTTAACGGCCAACAGTTTACCGCCTCTAAAATATTGTACACAACCCTTTTTTCATGGTTCGAGACTAGCATGGCGTCTATTCCAGTCGACTTTTCACAGGGTTGTGCCGTTCGGGTTCGAGACCGGCAAAAATGCGTTTTGCTGCATTCTGTTGTTGACAGAAGGCCGCAATTCAATTACAAAAAATGCAATTCTCATCGCTGAAACGAATTGGGAGTGAAAACATGCGTAAATCTGTTGTAACCCTTTTGTTTGTTGCTCTTTTGGTGGTGGCCGTGGCCACGGTATGGGCCGATAACCGGGAAAAGAAAAATATTGAAATGTATTTCGGCGCCAGTTTCCATAAAAGCCCGGCCGGCGTGCATTTGAACTACCTGCAGGCCAAGTGGGACGAAAACGGCCTCAATTATGTTCAATATCAAATCACGCCCTGGAAAGGCATTACCACTTACAAAGATATGTACGTGGTCAATAAGGGGCAGGTGCTTTATAAATTATCGAAAGACCGCCAGCTTAATGTCCAGATGTCTTATCAGCTTACGGCCCAGAAAAACTACCTCGATCACGTCTATTTGAACCCGACGATCAAGCCGTTCGATTACGAAAACAGCGAAATCTGGTGGATTGTCGGCTTTAAAAACGAAGGCAAAGAAGAACTGGTGGCAGTCATCTGGCATATGAAAGACAACAAGCTCGAATGGAAACCGTTCAAGGAGCAACCGCCGCAACCACCGGCGCAGCCGACGCCGCCGGCTCCACCCGCCGCGACGCCCGCACCGTCCGCCCCGCCAGCTCCGCCGGCCGCTCCGCCGACTCCGCCCAAACAATAGGCCGCGTGAGCGCGAAGAGAATGAACAACGGGAGCCGAAGCATTACCGGCTCCCTTATTTATTTAATTCCATCGTTTGCGCTGATTTTCGTCCTTCTCATGTCGAGCTCAAATTGCGGCTACACTTTGGCCCAAAAGGGCAACAATCTGCCGCCTTCGATTAAAAGCATCGCCATCCCGGTGATGCGCAACGACACCATGGAAGCGGGCCTGGAAGCCTTGCTGACCAATGAACTGCGGCGGCGCTTTGCGGAAAGCAAATGGGTCGACCTGGCCGACGTGGAAGACGCGGACGCCACCATGGTCGGGATCATTACGAAGTTCAAACTCAGTCCGATTTCATTTTCCACCAGCGATTTCGCCGTGGAATATCGCGCCTCGATGGAAGTCAGCGTGCGCCTGGTCGACCGTAAAGGGGTGACCTTGTGGGAGGACCACCACCTGGCCAAGGTGCGTGAATACCGATCGGTGATCGACATTTTCGCCAGCGAAGCCAATAAGGTGGAAGCCTACCGCCGCATCGCGCGCGATATTTCTGAAGATATTCACGATCGAATTTTCGACGGATTTCAATAATGCCGCTGGAAACACTGGAACAAAGTCTAAAAGAGGGGCTCAAGCCCGTTTACCTGATCGCCGGCCCGCAACCCTATCAATTGGAAATGGCGCTGACCATGATACTGCATGCGCAGCCGCGCGGCGGGATGCAGGATTTAAACCAGGATGTGTTTCACGTCGGCCAGGATGATTTAAGCGGAGTGATACGGCTCGCCAACAGCCTGCCCATGCTGTCCCGGAGCCGCGTCATTGTGTTGCATGACGTTTCCAAACTGAAGGACAAGGATCGGGAAAATATCGTCGAATACCTGGCGTCACCGGCGCCTTTCACCAACCTGATCATGCTGGCCGATAAAATCGACCACCGTTCCAAGCTGTCCAAGCTGGCCAAGCAACATGGATTGGTGCTGGAATTCGAACGGCTTTATGAATCGCAGATGCGGCCGTGGGTCGCGCTGATCGCCCGTGAACAAGGCGTAACCTTGAACCGCGAGGCGGCGGAATACCTGATGCGCCACGTCGGTGCGGATCTGGAGGCCGTCGCGCGGGAAATCGAGAAGGCCGCGCTGCACGCCGGCAACGATAAAATCAGCGTCGAGGACATCTCAGCGGTGATCGCCTCGGTCAAGGAACAGCCGTTTTACAATCTGGTCGACGCCGTGACCAACCGCCAAACCGGCGATGCGTTGCTCATTCTGAAACAAATGTTGGACCAGGGCGAACCGCCGTTGGCGATCCTGGCGATGCTCGGCCGACAGATCCGCCAGTTGGTGATCGCGTGCCTATTGTTGACCAAAAACGTCAGTGAGAACGAAGCGATGTCGGCTTTGGGAATGGCGCCTTTTTTAGCGCGCAAGACCATGGAACAGGCGCGCAAGTATTCACCCGAGGCTTTGCGCGACAGCCTGTTGGAATTATCCCGCTATGATTTGGAATTAAAGGACGCGCGCAGCAGCGATCGGGTGGTATTGGAAAAGTTGATCCTGGCTTTATGTCGTCGGATTTAATGCCTTAAAAGCGCTGCGTGACAACCGGGCGATGCGCCGGCTGGCCGTCTTTTTCTTCAGCACGCCCTTAGTTGCGGCCTTATTGAGCGTTTTTATGGTTTGTTTCAATTGGGCGGCGACGGTTTCCGGCTTGGGTTCGGCGATCGCCTCGCGCAATTTCTTGGTTTCCGTGCGCACCGTGCTGCGGACGGCGCGATTGCGAATGGTTCGCTTAATGCTCTGACGATTTCTTTTCTCAGCGCTTGGATGATTGGCCAAAGTTCATGCCTCCTCATAGTTCTTTTAGCAGAACGCCATTGCTAAAAAGAGGGTGTATGTTTAGCCGGATGCGCGGAGAGTGTCAAGAGCCTCTTTTCCCGCAGGTGGGAAAGGGAAAGATAACTTTGCGCCGCCGGATGTTTCATGCTAAATTCCCACCGCTGTTTTTATAAGGTGAACAAATCGCGGAGATTTAATTCGTGGAAGTCAGGTTTATCGAAGAACGCGACAATCCAGGCCTGATCGAGCTTTCCCGCAAAACTCCGATGGAAGGCGTGATTTCCGCCTACACCGAACGGGCCCCTGATTATTTCGCCTTTTACAACCTGCACGGCGTCAACGTGCAGACATTGACGCGGGAACAGCGGGACAGCGGCAAGTATGATATGTGGACCGCCGCCGTGGCGGAGGACGAAGGCAAAATCGTCGGCGTGATGAGCGCGGCGGCGAAAGGCGTGAATTTCGGCGGCCAGCCGATCCGCATCGGATACATCATGGATGCGCGGGTGGATCCGGAGTATCGCCGCCGCGGCCTGACCAAGCAAATCGGCATCAAATTCGTCGAGGATGCCGGAGCCGAGTGGTATGACTGCGTCATTGGGTACATCCTGCGCGGCAACGAAAAGGCGGTGAAGGGCATTACCGAGGGCGGCCGGGGCATCTTCATGGGCAAAAAGGGCGGGACCTATACCATGTACCAACTCTCGATGTACCGGCCGTATTGGGTGCCGGACGCTCCGGCCATCGAGCGCGCGACTGAAAAGGATAAGGCGGAAATTATCGACCTGTTGGCGGAATTTTATCGTCCTTATAACTTTTCGCCGATTTTCACCGAGGAAAAATTCGACCGCATGCTGCAGGTGACGCTGGGCTATTCCTATCGGGATTTCCGAGTGGTTCGGGAGAGCGGCCGCATCGTGGCCTTGATCGGTCTATGGGATCAGACACCCGTCCGCCAGGTGGTGGTGATGAGAAATACGCCGGTTATTCGACTGGGAATCACGATCGCCAAGTTCCTGCGTCTGTTTTTCAAGGCGCCCCGGCCGCCGGTGGAGGGCCAGCCGATGCGTTCGCTTTATATCAAGCACATCGCTTGCCGTCCGGGGTGCACGACGGTTTTAAAAAAGATGTTGAAAGTAATCACCAACGAGGTGCGCCGCACCGGCCAGTATCATTTTATTTGGGGCGCCTTTTTCCAAGCCGATCCGCTGCTTGGTCTTTTCAAGGGTCTGACCAAAACCGAATTGAAAAGCGACATGTTCTTCGGACCCTGGAATACTAGTTGGACCGCGGATGCGGAAAAAATCGGCACGCAACCGGCTTACGCGGATTTTTCACTGGTATGAGAGTATTAGTCACTTCGGCCCGGGCGCCGCATGCCCTGGCGATTATCCGCAGTTTCGGCGATAAAGGGTGGGAAGTCACCGCCGGCGACTGCACGCGGCTATCCCCCGGTTTGTATTCCCGCTTCGTTAACCGGCGCTTGGTTTATCCGAGCGTCACCGAAAAACCGGCGGAGTTCATTCGAACCTTGTTGGCGGAACTGCACCTTAGGCATTACGACCTGCTGTTTCCGGCTTTCGAGGATCTCTTTTTGATCGCCCGGGTGCGTGACAAATTGCCGCCGAATCTGCCGCACCTGGTGCCGCCCTATGATCAATTGATGTTGGTGCACAACAAGGCCTCGTTGGCCCGCTTTTGCGAGCAGCACGGCATTTCCTCGCCGCATACCATACAACCTAAAAATGAAGCTGAATTAGAGCAGGCTGCCTCTGAAACTGCATATCCGGTCATCATTAAGCTCGCCGAAACCAATAACAGCACCGGATTGACCATCGCCAAGGATGTCGAGACCTTGCGTTCCCGTTACCTCAAACTGGTCAAGTTTTACAGCTTGACCGGCGAACAATGGCCGTTGCTCCAAGCCAAAATCGACGGTGAAATGATTTATTCCCTGTTTATGGCCGATCAGGGGCGGGTGGTCGGGCAACTGGTCTATCGGCCGTTAATGATGTTCCCGGACGGCGGCGGGACGGCTTTTTATCGGGAGGCGATCCGCCATGCACCGGTCGAGGAGGTGTCCCGCAAGTGCATCGCCGCCTTGGGTTGGCACGGCTTCATCGGCCTGGATTACATCGTGGATCGCGGGACCGGGACCGCCTATCTGATTGACGTCAACCCGCGTCCCAGTCCGGCTTATAACCTGGGGCTGGCGGCCGGCGTCGATTTCACTCAGCAATTCATCGACCTGGCGCAAAAGAAAAGTCCGCGGCCGAATCTGGAGCCGCGCGAGGGCGTGCGCTCGAAAATTTTATTCGTGGAAATTTTATGGTTCCTGTTTCAGTTGTTGCCCGGAAAGGGGTATTTCCAGCGCGCCCGCAAGGCGTTCACCGTATTTCGGAAACGCAATTTTATTCCCGATATCCATCGGCGGGACGATAAAAAACCTTCACTGGTCATGGCCCTTTTCGTTTACTACTTTATGTTCATTATTAATACGATCAAGCCGTCGCGCGGCGGGTACATGTTCGGCTGCAACTATGATCGGGCCCTGGCGGACCGCATGTTGAAGGAGGCTGAATAAATTGATGGTTGACTCCGGCGTCAAAGCTCAGCGCCCGTCGGTGTGGCACGAACTTTTCGAGCACGGGCCGATTTGGTTCGTGTTTCTCATCGGGATCGCGGTCATGCATTATGAAGCGGCCAACGTGCCGCCGGAAAACTTTACGGCGGCGGGACACGAAAAATGGAGATTCCTGCTCACCGCCCTCATCCCGTTTTCTTGGGTGCTGATCTACTATTTTTTCCGGGTTCGTGACGCGGTGGTTCTGAAAAACCGCCGGCGCGCTCACGCGCTGATCAGCTTGTGGATCCTCGGGTTTCCGCTATTGCTTTATTTGGTTTCGCGGCCCAAGTATTTACCCGAAAAACAACTGGTTATGTTATACGAATACACCCAGTTTTTATGGCTGGCTTTGATGGTGCTGCATGCCTGGTTTACCCGCGGGGCCGCGCAGACCGTGCTGTTTTTCGGCGTCTGTTTTCTTTACGGCATGGGTCTGGAAAACATGGGCATCATCATAGGCTTTTTCGGCGAGAGCCAATATCAATTATATCTGGGACTTAGCCCATCGGTGTATCTGCCGGCCCCGGTGGCAACCCAGGTCGGATGGTGTATCATGTTCTATATCTCCATCCGCATCGCCGAATATGTTGGAGGCAAATTACCCTGGCTCAGAAAACGGCCGCTAGGTCTGGCGTTATTGACCGCGTTCATCGCGGTGACGATCGATCTGCAAATCGATCCGCTGGCCTCGCTCTCCGGGTTGTGGTGGCGCTGGGATCATCGGCTGCCGGCTTGGTTTTTGGGCGTCCCCTTTCTGAATTTCGTCGCCTGGTTTACGGCCTTCCTGCCGTTTTCCTTCGCCTATTTCTTTTATGCCCGGCAACCGCAACTGACCGATTGGCAGCGGACGTACCGGATTTTAGTGCGAACGCCTTGGATGTTGCCCGCTTGTGTTTTGCTGGGCGCTCCGTTCATTATTATTAACGAAGGCGGTTGGTCGGGGCCGGCTTTTCAAATTGCTTTCGAATTTTTACGCAAGGTGATGACTTACTAAGGCCGACTGACCCAGGAGGAGCATAATGTTAGAGGTCAAGGATCTGGTCAAAGTCTATTTTCAAGGGAAGATCCCGGTGAATGCGGTGAACGGCGTCAGTTTTATCGTCCAGTCCGGTGAATTCATGACCATCACCGGTCCGTCCGGTTCGGGCAAGAGCACCGTCCTCAACCTGATCGGCGGCTTGGATAATCCGACCTCCGGCGACGTGCTCGTCGACGGGCAATCCATGCTGCAAATGAGTGATTCCATCCGCACCAAGATGCGGCGCGATCGCATCGGATTCGTGTTTCAGTTTTTCAATCTGCTGCCGACCCTCAGCGCGTTGGAGAACGTTTCGCTGCCGCTGATGTTGGGCGGGAAACGCCGTAAGGACGCCGAGTCGCGCGCCAATGCCATTCTGGAGCGCGTGGGTTTGGCCGGCCGCGTCAAGCACCGCCCCGACGAACTTTCCGGCGGCGAGCAGCAGCGCGTAGCGATCGCCCGCGCGCTGGCCTATAACCCGTCCTTGATCCTGGCGGACGAACCTACCGGCAACCTGGATTCCAAAGCCGGCGCCCAGATTTTGCAAATGCTCAGCGACCTGGCCAAGCAGGATAATAAAGCCGTGGTGTTGGTCACGCACGACCCGGCGGCCTGGCTGTTTGGCGACCGCATGATCAAGCTGGTGGATGGGCAAATCGCAGAAGAAACCCTCAATCCGCGGAAATAATCAGCCATGCTCTATATGATTTGGACCATTTCGTTGCGGCGGATGTGGGAACACAAACTGCGCACGGCTTTGACCATCATCGGCATCGCCCTGGGCGTCGCCGGATACATCGCCGTGCAGATGATCACCGACACGCTGCAGGATTCATTTTCGCACATGATCGATCAGGTCGCCGGCCGCGTGCAGTTGGAGGTTTACGGCAGCGACGCGGGCGTCGATGAGTCCGTGCTTAAGCAGTTGGAGGGCATGCCCGAGTTGTCGGTCGCGCTGCCGGTGATCCAGGTGACGACCAAGGACATTAAGAACCAGTCCCTGCTGCTGCTGGCGGTCGATACGCTCAACGACAAAGCCGCGCGCGACTATAAAATGAAAGACGCGTCGGGTGTGGAAATATCCGACCCCTTGTTGTTTCTCAATTCCCAGAATGCGATTTTGCTCAATCGTGATTTTGCCCGGCGCAACAACATTAAAATCGATCAAACCATGGAATTGATGACCACCCTGGGCAATAAGACCTTCGTCGTGCGCGGATTGTTGGAGGCGGAAGGCGCGGCTCAGGCCTTCGGCGGCAATTTCGCCTTGATGGATGTGTATTCGGCGCAGATCCTCTTCAGCCGGCAGGGCAAGTTTGATCAGATCGATCTCATTTTAAAGCCCGATCAGGATTTGGACAAGGTTCGCGAAAAGATCGGCGCCCGGCTCGGCGGTCGCTACGACATTTTGCGGCCCCAACAGCGCACGCAGGGCGTGGACAGCATGATGACCACCTTCAACCTAGGCTTGTCGGTGATGTCGATGGTGGTTTTGGCGATGGGCATCTTCATTATCATCAACACCGTGATGACCAGCGTGCTGCAGCGCAAGCGGGAGATCGGCATTCAGCGCATGGTGGGCGTCACGCGCGCAGGAATTTGGAGCTTGTTCGCATTGGAAGGGGTGCTGTTCGGGTTGATCGGATCGCTGATCGGCATCGTCGCCGGCTTCTTCATGGGCCGCGAAGCCGTCCTGCATTTCGCCACCAAGATTTCCAGCCTGTTTGTCATGGTTGATTTGTCGAAGGTCTCGTTCCACCCCGGCATCGCCGTGGAAGGCGTCGCCCTGGGCGTCCTGGTCAGTCTGCTGGCGTCGCTGTATCCATCCTGGCGCGCCACACGCATCACGCCGTTGGAAGTGCTGACTTACGACCACAGCCTGAGCGTGGGGCAGGGCATCGTTCTATGGCGTTGGTTGCTCTTGTTGGTCCCGGCCAGTTGCATGATCGTGTATTTGATATTCGCACCGCTGGGTTTCGTGATCACCGGCACGCGGATAATGATGGTTTCCATTTTCCTGGCCTCGATTTCCGTCACGCCCTTCGTGATGACCGGCTTGTTGCGCCTGGTGCGCCGGTTAACCGCTGGTCAATCCAGCGCGCTGTTGCGGTTGGCCACCGAAAATATTCTGCGCGACCTGGGGCGGGCCGCGATGACCGTCGCCGCCTTCATGGTCGGCCTGGCGGTCATGGTGGAGATTTATCTGTTCGTCAACAGCACCAAGACCAATACCATCGAATGGATCAACGAAGCGCTGACCGCCGACCTCATGATCACCAACTCCACCAAAGTGGCTTCGCGTGAAGTCATGCCGATCACGCCGGATCTGGGCTTGGAAATTGAAAAGATGCCGGGCGTCGATTCGGTCGCCACTTTTCGCTTGCTGATGACCGATTACGACAAGGCGCGCATCGCCATTTTAAGCTTCGATTTAAATAAGCATTTTAATAAGGCGCGTTTTCGCTTTAAATCGGGCAATAAAGATGCGGCGCTTGACCGAATGCGACACAACGAAGCGGTTTTGCTGACGCAGAACCTGGTGTTGCGGCATAACCTCGAAGATGCGACCAGCATTACCTTGGATACACCGACCGGCAAAAAGACTTATCCGGTGGCCGGGGTGGTCATGGATTACACCAGCGAACACGGCGCGGTGATGATCAATCGCGACTTGTATGTGCAGGATTTCAAGGATCCGCTGGTGGATACGTTTCAGGTTTATCTCAAGCCGGGCGCCGATTTGCTCAAGATTCGCGACCAGATTTTTCAAACCCAGGTGGTGCAGAAAAATTTTAATCTATACGTGCTGACCAACAAGGAATTTCGACAGACGATTCTCCAGGCCATCGATCAGTTGTTCGCCCTGGCTTATTCGTTGGAAGTGCTGGCCATGCTCATCGCGTTTATCGGCATCGTCAATAATTTGATGGCGACGGTGGTGGACCGCACGCGCGAGATCGGCGTTTTGCGCGCCGTGGGGGCGACCCGGCCGCAGATCGCCTGGATCTTTCTGTCCCAGGCGGGTCTGTTGGGTTTGTCCGGCGTATTAATATCGATTTTCGCCGGATTCGGCCTGGGTAAAGTGCAATTGACGCGGATCAATCAGATTTATGCCGGCTGGGCCATGCCTTTGGCCTACAATTGGTCGCAACTGGTGCCGCTGTTGATCGCCGCCATTATCGTGGGCCTGATCGCCGGAGTAGTTCCGGCACGCATGGCCGCGCGCCTCACGCTCCACGAGGCGCTGAAGTACGAATAGCCGATGACCGTGAATCATTCCATCGCCATCCTGCCGTTTAAGATCGAGTCCTACGATGCCGTTCGGCTTTTATGGCAAACCTGCGAAGGTCTCGGCCTGAGCGAAGCTGATTCACGAGAGAACATCCAGGTTTTTCTTCGGCGCAATCCGGGATTGAGCTTTATCGCCCAGATCGACGATCGAGTCGTCGGCTCCCTATTGGGGGCTCAAGATGGCCGCCGAGGGTTTTTGTACCATTTGGCGGTTCACCCCGCTTATCGTCGCCAAGGGCTCGGCCGCCGGCTCGTGGATCGATGCCTCGATCGGTTACAGGAAATCGGCATCGAAAAGTGCCATGTCTTTGTGTTTGCGGAAAATTCGGCTGGGGTCGAATTTTGGAAATCTTTGGATTGGCAGCCCCGGACCGATCTGCTTGTATTGTCGAAATTGCTTAGCGGCTGACCAGCAGGCGCTGATCCCGCTCGTGTCTGGAGAGCGCCAGCTCAATTAAACGATCGATTAAATCCGCATATGATAAGCCGGTGGCCGCCCATAAGCGCGGGAACATGCTGATCGTGGTGAACCCGGGAATCGTGTTGATCTCGTTCACTATCAGCTCGTTGTTCGGCCGCAAGAAAAAGTCGACCCGCGCGAAGCCTTCGATGCATAGCGTCTCGTAAACACGCACCGCGAGCCCCCGGATCTCTTCGATCATTGCCGGTTCCAAGCGCGCCGGAATGGCGAGTTCGGCGCCGCGTTCGTCGAGGTACTTCGCTTCATATGTATAGAATTCGTGGGCGCCGCCGACC
>Ga0315277_10006989_pt1 | contig 14663 bp, 14 predicted proteins | sample YL17G05_15_MG_FD_203695 | JGI IMG/M metagenome (GOLD analysis project Ga0315277, IMG submission 203695) | Sediment microbial communities from Yellowstone Lake, YNP, Wyoming, USA - YL17G05_15 | ecosystem: Environmental > Aquatic > Freshwater > Lake > Sediment | place: USA: Wyoming | collected... | reverse complement strand
TCGGTATATTGTTGCTATGGGAATTGCTCGTAAGATGGCTGGAGATCCCAAAATTTCTCCTTCCTACACCATTAACGATTGTCTCCTATATGATTGCCAAATCTCGGCTCCTTGCCTCCCACACGACCATGACCCTTTTGGAGTCGGGTGTCGGTTTCATCATCGGCTCGTTCTCAGCGATCCTGACGGCTATTCTCTTCCTCTGGTCCCGACCTTTGAAAGAGATGTTTTATCCTTATGCGGTCATCCTCAATAGCACCCCAATCGTTGCCATTGCTGCACCGATTGTCATCATCTTTGGGAGTGGTATGTGGTCCAAGGTCATCACCGCCATCATTTGCGTCTTCTTTCCCGTATTGGGTCCGACCTTCAAAGCCCTTGCCTCTGTCGGCGCATCGGAGATGAAGTGGATGGACTCTTATTGTTCATCGAGATGGCAAAAGTTTTGGTATCTCCAATTTCCTTTTGCCCTTCCTCAGTTGTTTGCCAGTTTCAAAGTGGCTTGGACACTGGCCGTGATCGGTGCGGTCGTGGGTGAGGTGTTTGGAGCTTACAGGGGGTTGGGGTTTCTGATCGTCGATGCCATCTACATCATGGACACCCCTCGGGTCTTTGCCAGTATTATCGCCTGCTCCCTATTAGGCCTTTCATTTGTCGGAGTGATCACTCTCATCGAGAAACGGGCCATTGCCTGGCACATCTCAGCAGAAAGGAGGTGAATCGAATTCGGATTTCGGAATGGTGAATGCGGAATAAAAAATGTAGAAATGGATTTCGGGTTTTGGATTGAACTCCGCAATCTGAAATCCGCAATCCGCAATTAAAAAGAGAGGAGGGAAAGAATATGAAAAGATCTTGGCTATGTTTGGTGTTATTAGTGATCATCGGTCTTCCATTCTCCGCGACCGCACAGGAGGCCATTGTTCACGAAGCCTGGTTCGTCCACATGGAATCAGCAGGCGGCTGGGTCGCAGTGGATAAAGGTTTTTACGGGAAGGTCCAAGTAAAGGAGGTTCAAGGAGGACCGGGCATCTCCCCGATTCAGAAGGTTGTTGCTGCGGTGCGGGCGGGAAACATCGCTTTCGGGAATGACTATCCGGAGAATATCATCAGGGCCCGCGAAAAGGAAGGTATCGATCTTGTTGCAGTGAGCGTCGATTTCCAAACCAGTGCCATGAGGATCATTAGTTGGAAACCGATCAAGTCGGCTAAGGAAATCAAAGGAGATTTTGGAATCTGGATTGGATACGATGCCAAGGTGAAATGTGCTGTGGGGAAAGGTTGGGAAAAACAGTTTACCATTCAAAACCAGGGTGGGGACATCAAACCTTGGTTAGTGGGAACCTGGCCACTGGCGTCTGCAATGACGTATAACGAATTGATTACTGCCCAGCGTGAGACAAAGAAGATGGGAAAGACCTTCTACACCAAGGACTATAAAGAATTGGGGATCGATTGGATGGATAATGTCCTTTTCACGACAGAGGAGATTATAAAGAAGTATCCTGATGTCGTCCAAGCAGTGGTGACAGGGAGATACAAAGGATTTCAGTGGGCCCTGGAAAACCCCAAGGAGACTTTTGAAATTCTGAAAAAGATCAATGAAGGTCTCGATTTCGCCCACGAGATGGATGCGGTGGACCCGATGAAGGCCTTGATGATCACGCCCGACACAAAGAAACAAGGTCTGGGTTACATCCAACCGAAGAAATGGGAGAGTGTGGCAAAAGATATGTTCAAGGTCGGACTCTTGGAGAAGATGCCGGATATGAAGAAAGTATATATAGAGAAGTTTCCAAGTGGGGTGATGCCCAAGTGATTAACCGGAGAATAGTCTTTAGGTTGAGGTTAGGAAGCCCGTTTGGGCAAGGTCGAGGGGTTACGGTTAAAGGTTGATAGACTCAAGACTTAACCCGTAGACGGAACCGGCATCTTTACCTTAACCTTTTAACCAATGACTATCCAAAGGAGCAAGGGATGGCAGAACGAATCTTTTTGGAAAACGTAGGCAAATCTTACAGCTCTAATGCGATCGGTAGTGCCAAGGTATGGGAGGTGCATCATCTCCGAAATGATCCCACCATCCCTCCTTTGATCTATGTGGTGGAGAGCGAGGTGGGGCAACGATTTCTTCTTGGAAGGGAGATCTGCGGTCGGCCAAAATTCAATATGATCCGCTACATTGCCAAATCATTCATCGAGTTATTCTTTGAACAATTGAGAGATAAAGATGTATCCCAATACCTCATCCTCAGGGGCGCTTACCCTTTCGATCTCCAATATGCGATGGGATGTGCCCCACCCTATGACCGCCTCCTTCTCCCCACCGGTTTTATCAAACTCCAGAGGGTACTGAACCAAGAAGGTGCCGATTGGGAGATCCATGCCCAAAACTTAATTGGAGAATATCAACGGGACACATGGCTTATACCGGATACGGCCATCGCATCGGGTTCAACGATTGTCTTCTTTTTAAGAAATGGATTTGAACACCATCTGCCTAAACAGATTTATGTCTTTACTGCCTGTGGAAGCCTGGGAGGTATTCAACGAATTTACAGGGAATGTCAGAAGAAGGATGTGGAACTGATACCTGTCTTCTCCCAATGCATCTTCGAGGTTTCAAAGATAGGGAACCTCCCAGGGCTTCCCCTCACTGACCTCTCTGTCATCAGCAGTGGCTCAATTACAACCCAAGAGTTCTATCACAGGGCATTCCAAAGATTTCAGGGGACTCGGATGTGTTGTGTCGGCGACATTGGCGAGAGTCTGGAAGATCCCATTCCGTATTCGATCCATACCCTCTGGGAGATGCAGACGTTAGGCATGGATCCAAAAAAGGAAGATTGGGATGCTTGGACAGTGGATGTTCGAGAAGAAAGGTTTCGAAAGAAACTCTCTGATTTCAACCCCGCTCTTTTTGATTATTTTCAAGATATTTGGAAGGAAAACCGCTGATGAATGGAGAAACAACCCCCCCGGTCGCTATCCGGTTGGTTAATGTCAAGAAACATTTCAAAGATCGGGATGTCGAGGCTCTGGGTGGGATCTACTTAGAGGTGGCTCAGGGCGAGTTGGTCACCCTCATCGGTCCTTCTGGATCAGGAAAGAGTACCCTTCTTGAACTTTTGGGAGATATTGGGGATGAGGGCGGCCCTTCCGAAGGAGAGGTCCTCATCGAAGGGAAGACTCCTCAAGAGCTGAGGAGAGTTCGGGGATATGGCATTGTCTTCCAGGAATCGACTCTCTTCCCCTGGTATCGGGTCTTCGAAAATTGCCTTCTACCCTTTCGAATCGCTAAAAGTGAACTTCCAAAAGCGGAGCAGGTGAGTCGGATCGAATCGCTACTGAAGATGGTGGGCTTGGACAGAAAATTTTGGTCTTACTATCCCAGAGAACTCTCGGGGGGGATGCAACAGAGAGTGGCAATTGTAAGAGCCCTCGCTCTGGACCCCCCTTTGCTCTTGATGGATGAACCCTTTGGCGCCCTGGATGACCTGACTCGAAAGACAATGCAGATGCTTTTGCTCGATATCTGGTCGAAGACACAAAAAACCATTTTGATGGTCACTCACTCGATTTCAGAAGCCTGTTTCATGTCAGACCGTGTGGTCGTCCTTTCACACCGACCGGGTCGTATCACTCGGATTGTCTCGATCCCTCTGGGTAGGCCCCGTGACCGATCCATGGTGGAGACGAAGGCGTTTGGAAGGATCTGCGGGATGGTGAGGGATGCATTAGGTTCTGGAGGAGTATTGGAAGAGGACACTTCGATTAAAGGATAAACTGTAAAGTTAGAACTTAACCCGTCAGACATTGTGAACCAGGATACTGACTTCTTCCTAAAGTTATTACCGAGAGTGGTAAATAGTTTGTATTTCAGACATAGCTTATTATTTCGGTCACCTGACTTTACTTGAAACACAGTGGATTTCATGAAACTACTGCTTGTCGTCATCCTCATCTTTTGCGCCCAGAGTCTCTGCGCCCAATCACTCCTCCACATAACCTTCGACGGCGACGAGATCGGCAAATTTCCTTCAAGCTGGGTATCGAGGGACCAGAAAAATATGACCAAGGTTTACTCGGTACAGGCTGAGGGAGAAAAGAAATTCCTACATGCTGACGCATGCGGCTTGAGTGTACAGATCAGTTACGAGAAAAAGTGGGACATAAAGGATTATCCGATACTTCGTTGGTCCTGGCGGGCCGTCATCTTCCCTACCGGTTCAAACGAGCAGATAAAAACTGGAGCCGACAGCGTTCTGGGTGTATACGTTGTGTTGAGCGGGTTGCCATTCGTTACGGCGATAAAATATATATGGAGTGACACATTGCCCATTGGCACGGCGTTCAATTCACCCTATTCTAGCGGAACAAAGATTATCGTTGTTCAGAGCGGGCGAGCACTCACGGGCACATGGGTCACCGAAGAACGTAACGTGCTTTCCGATCACGAACGCTTCTTTGGAAAAGGAGAGAAACATCCGGTGGCGCAAGGAATAGCCGTTCTGACGGACTCTGACAATACCAATTCCTGCGCTGTTGGAGACTACGCTCACATCAGCATCCACCCTTTCAAATGAAAAGATTTAGTCCAAGATCAAGGAGACAGAGGCTAACAAAGGGTTCGGTGATGCTTCTGCCTATCCCGCCGCAACATTTCTTGATACAGAAGTTATGATGAGTTGGCTTGATGAATCTTAACTTGATGAAATCATTATATCGATCAAAATTGAAATGGGTAATCATGATCTGTCTTTTGGGAGGAATCGCTGCATTTATCTTTAATCGAAACAATGATAGGTTATGGGTTGAAGCCGGCAAATTCTATGATCTACTACAGGACCCCCACCGGCTGAAAGAAATGATCACCTCGTTTGGACCATATTCTCCCTTGATTTATATACTTCTCCAATTATCACAGGTGGTGGCAACTCCAATCCCCGGGGGAGCGGTTGAATTCCTGGGAGGCTATCTGTTTGGGGTAAAGGCCGGGTTGCTTTATTCCATGATCGGCTCCATCGTAGGTTCGTGGCTTGCCTTCAGCATGGCGAGACTCTTTAAAAGGTGGGCAGTTGAAAAATTTGTTTCACCCAAGACGATGAAAAAATTCGATTATTTGATCGGCCATGAAGGCGTCATACTCAGTTTTCTTCTCTTTTTAATTCCCGGTTTTCCAAAAGACGCTTTGTGTTACATCTTAGGTCTGACACCGATGCATTTAGGAATTTTTCTGATTATTTCCACTATTGGAAGGATACCCGGGACATTGATGGCAACTCTTCAGGGAGCGAAGGCTTTTGAGCACCAATATAAGCTGTTTTTGATCCTATTGGGGATATCCGCACTGGTCATCTTAGTCTTTTATATCTACCATGAGGAAATTCATGGGTGGATTAAGAAATTGAACGAGGTGAGGAGGTAACTAAGAGGGTGGATGCAGAGCCATCTTTGACCCTGCCTCCGTTCTTTTCAAATCTAACATAAATTTTACTCAGTCTTACCTAACACAGCAAATATAATCCTAAAAGTTTATTTTTTGTAAAACTTTAGCGCTTTGTAAAGTCGCCTTCATAGGACACCGGTTAGGGATGCTGGAAAAGTTTTAGACCTGCCTGCGCGTAGCCGCTCCGGCGAAGGCAGGGCGGAGACCTCTTACTCGAACAATCAGACGGCTCCAAAAGTATAGCAACGTCTTGCTCACTTCCTCCATTTCAATACCAAAAATATAAAAGACCGCATTCTAAAACTTTGGAAGCATCTCTGACCGGGGGACTAATCCCATTTCATTTCAAAGAGCTAAAGTGTTACTATTTTTTTAATTCAAAAGAGGTTAATTCCCAATCATATAATGCATCCCAATAATCAGATTTTTCATATTGGCATTTTATCATATATTTCACATCGGGCGAATACCAATACCATGCCTTACCCTCCTTTGATCGAACTGCTGTTTGTCCAATCATTTCTTGTTTATACTCTATCTTAATAGCTTTAAATTTTCCTGCTTGAACCACGATGTCTTCCCATCCCAAAACAGTGAAAGTCTCCAGATAGGTATATTCTTTTGATCCTGAGGCCGCTGGTTTACTTGTATATCTGTCTTTCCAACTCTTCCCGATATTTAATGGAAAATTTAAAAGCCTTTTGTTCCTTCCCTCATACGGTATTCGCTTATCTTTATCCATTGCGTAGAGTCTATTAAGAGAGGATTTTTCATTAATTAAAATAGATGCTCCGCCGGCAGTTAAATATTTCACCGCATAACTACTCTCATCAACATTCACAATCGTTATAGTGACATCTCCCGTTAAACTCCACTTGTCCCCTATATTCCAAACAGGGGCTTCGACCTTATCCTGACCACATACAATGGCTGGAACGAATAAGACTAAAAAACTCAATAAAATCATCTTTTTCATATAATTTCCCTCCTTTAATAATGATTGTTTTTTGAGAAATATTATTTTCTTATTAAAAAGTCAATAAAATTTTTCTTAATTTTTCTTAATTAAGGATATAAATCCCTGAACAAGTGATTTTTGAATTTCCTTCCAAGATACAATATTTTATAAGGAAATCAAAAAGTTCTGTTCATAATCGTTTCCAATACACCTTCCTTAAATCATAAGATTGGGATAATTTTCACAATGTCATTTTTAATATTGACAAAAAATGAACTTTATGGTGGGGTTATAAATGTAACTAACTTGTAAGGGGGTGGTTGATGAGCGACAGGGGTTCTATTCACTTTTACATTTTGCGAGCTTAAACTAAGTAACCTATGGAGGGATGACAATGCGACGTTCATTCACAGTTATCTTCTTGTTAGTCATTTTCCTGTTATGGAACACTCCTACCGTGACCGCTCAATTCCAAGAGGCAGGGATAGAGAAACTCAGGGTGGCCGTGGATGCCCCCGATTTAACCCTAAAGGAGCTGGGGGGAGGAAAAATCTCTCTCAAAGAACTGCGAGGAAAGATCATTTTATTAAACTTTTTCGCAACGTGGTGACCGTATTGCCAGAGGGAGTCTCCTTCTTTTGCTAAACTTAAAGAAGAGTTTAAGAACACAGATTTGGTCCTTCTCAAGGTGGCGAGTAAAGAGAAAGAGCAGGATTTAATAAAATATAAAAACGAATTTAATATATCTTCCCCCATCCTCATTGATGATAATGCCTCGGTTGCCAATGTTTATGGAGTCTGGAGTCGCCCTGAAACCTTTTTCATCAATCGTGAAGGGAAGATCGTCGGCAGAGTGCTTAAGGAAATTGATTGGACATCGAGTAAAACGAAAAATCTTATTCAATATCTTTTGAAGGAGAAAAAATGAATCGAATTGATTTAAAGAAGATCTCGTACCTGATTTTTATCCTAATCTTTGGATTTTTGGGAACGAGATGTGCGACCCCAAAAGAAGAGTTAAAGACGTTTCCAAAGGATTATGTTCACCCTTTAACGGAGGTTAATCTTGAGAAAGTGTTCAATGAGAACCGGGGCTTAAAAGTTCTGGAAGAGAATGCTACCATGGTCCATGACTTCTACCGTGGAGGGGTCCAAGAGAAGGAAGAAGGGGAAACGCTGTTCAAAGAAAGCAGATGGGAGGATGCACGGAACCATTTTGAAAAATCAAATCGGTTCTTGCGGGTCGTCCTTAAATATCTTCCCGAAGACGAGGCTTACCGCAATATCTATGGTGAACAAGCTGTTATTTTTTTGCCGAACCTCTTGATAGCCGATAATCACCTGAAATTAATCACCGTTTACAAGAGTATGAAAAATGATAATAAAGTGGCTGAGGCGAAAGGTGATGGAAAGTATTATCTCGCGGAATCTCTAAAGAGTGTGAAAACGGAGTGGGCATATCAAATCAAAAGAGGGCTTGAGGATGAATCGCCAAAAAAATGAAGGGTATATGAAAAAGAATTGGATCTGGATTTTTTATCTCATTCTGGTTCTACTGATACTTGGGACCACTCAGATCAGCTTCTCAAAAGATGTAGTGAGGCTTTACTTCTTCTATTCTGAAGAGAGTGGAGGGCAGAAGGTCAGAGAGAAATTCATTAAGCCTCTTTCAAAGAAGTACCCCCTTGAGATTCGATCTTTTCCCTTAAACAAATTAAATCATTACGACCTTCTTGCCAAATTCGAAAAAGAATTGAAGGAAGAGGGGAGCGAACTTCCTGTCGTTATTATTGGGAATAAAATCTTAGGGGGAGAGGCTAAAATTCGAAAAGATCTGGAGGGATTGGTCAGGTCCTATGCTGAGAAAGGAGGAATTTCTTGGCCCGCACTTCAGGTAGCGAAGTCGGAGCGGTGGATCCCCCATGCCCCTACAGAAGAGGAGAAGAATTCTCAGAAGATTGTGTATGGCGCGTTCTTCTATCTGCAAGGGTGCCTTGAGTGCGAGGGAAAGAAGGCTGAGTTAGAGGGGTGGATTTCTAAATTCCCTGATTTGAGAATAGGAACCTTCGACTTGACAAACGAGGAAAATAAGACGATAGATGAGGCTCTTTTTCATATCTATCATGTTCCGGAGTCCAAGCGGACGCCTATCAAATTCTATATCGGTGGAGACTACCTTACGGGAGATGATCTACGTCATGAGACTTTCCAAAAGTTGGTCTCCAAATATCAGGGGAAGGAAGCTCCTCCGCCTTGGGAGAAGGTGACCCAAGAGGCTCTGAAGAATGGGGAACAGAGAATTGTTGAGCGGTTCAAGAAATTTAGCCTCTCGGCCGTGTTGATCGCAGGTCTTATCGATGGTATCAACCCCTGTGCCTTTGCCACCATCATCTTCCTCGTATCCTACCTCACTTTTGTAGGTAAAAAAAGTAGAGAGATCCTCCTATACGGTATCACATTCACTTCTGGTGTCTTTATTGCTTACCTCATAGCGGGTATGGGGCTTATGGCTGGTCTCCGCAAGTTGAGCGGTTTCCCTATGGTCACCAAAGGGATCTATCTCGTCATCGCCATTTTTGCGTTTGTACTTGGGATAATCAGTTTGTATGACTATATTCTATTTCGTCGAGGTCAGATGGCAAAATGGAAGCTTCAGCTTCCCATGGCCATGAAGAAAAAGGTCCATAAAATCATCAGAGAGGGGGCCCAGTCTAAAAAAGCGGGCTTCATCGGTACATTCGCCCTCGGATTCATCATTGCGGGTACTGAGGTGATCTGCACCGGGCAGGTGTATCTCCCCACGATCGGATATATCATGACTATCCCCAAATTGAGGGTCCATGCCTTTTTCAATCTCTTTCTCTACAACATCATGTTCATTATACCGTTGGTAGGCATTTTTGTGGCGGTCTTTTTTGGAGTAACTTCTGACAAGATGGCCCTTGTAACAAAAGATCATACAGGGACGGTCAAGCTTTTAACGGCGATCCTGTTCATTGGTTTGGGGGTATTTCTTTTCCTTCTCCGTTAAAACAGAATAGAAGGGGCTTATGAAAGAGAATTTTTGTTGCAGGCCGCCCACCTTTGTCGCTTTTCAGCATCGTGATTCCGATGGGTGCATCCTTCGTGGAGAAGGAAAAATATGATTCCACAAATCAAGAAGATTCTTTTCGCTACCGATCTCAGCGGAAACTCTGCTTATGCCTATTATTACGCTGTCCATATGGCAAAAAGAGATGAAGCAAAGATTGTAATCTTCCATGCAATTGAACCTCTTCCTTCTATGATGATAACCTTTGAGGATTTCGTGTATAAGGTCGCGCAGGACCGCATTAAAACAGTCAAAGAGCAACTACAGAAATTTTCCAAAAAGGTAGATGCTCGAATGGGCACTTCCTCCGTTGAATTTGTATCCAACATCCTTGTTCGGATGGGTGATCCTGTGGAAGAGATTTTAAAGGCGGTAGATGAAGAGGGTTGTGATGTGATCGTTCTTGGAACCCACGGCAAGGGAATTCTGGAACAGACCATTCTTGGGAGTGTGTCCAGTTCAGTACTCCTTCGAACCCGAAAACCAGTGTTTGTTGTACCGTTGCCATCTGAAAATACCACCATCGATTTGATTTGAACGGGTTTATTGAAATTAAATAAAATATAGCACTTTAGCTTTTTGAAATGGAATGCGATTGGTTCCCCGGTCAGGGATGCTTCCAAAGTTTTAGAATGCGGTCTTTTATGTTTCATCGTTTCGAAACGGAGAAGACGGACAAGACCTTACAATCGTATTGGAGCCATAGGAATGATCGAGTAAAAGGTTTCCGCTCTAAAACTTTTCCAACACCCCTGACCGGTGTTTCATAGGGGCGATTTTTCAAAACGCTAAAGTGTTACAATAAAATGAGAGAAAGGGGATGGGTTATGAAAAAGATTTTAATGATGATGGTCCTTTTTGTTTTTCTTTTCGGGTGTGCAGGGATTCCTGTCCGGCCAGCACTTCAAGAGGATATCAGTGCTCCTGCTGGCAAGATCGAAGGAAATCGATTCACTGGAATTCGGTATCCATTCAATGTCTCGGTCCCTTCCCATTGGAAGTTGGCAATAGAATTCCCTGATTTTTTGGAAGAACTGGGTTATGACAGACCTTTTTCGACGGATAAGGAGCAGACAGAATTATATGCTTATAATCCCGCAACGAAATCAAATATTAATTTCGATTTTACACCGGCAGGTCGGTATGCCACGTTCAACCAAAAAAAGATTGAACTTCTAACCTCTATGGCAACCGAAAGTATGAAAGCTGAATTAGATAAAGAGTTTGGGAAAGGTGTTGTTAAACCGGATATATCTCCTACCGAACCGATCTCCTTAAAGGGTGTCCAATTTGCTGCAAAAAAATATGCAACCTACACGGCTAAAGGTGTGAAACGGGAACAAGGATGGATTTATGGGTTCACCGAACCCTATCAAATTTTTATTATTTATTCGATTTTTGAAACAGGGAGGGCAAACGACCGTCAGGATATTAAGGAAATTCTAAATTCTTTTGAATTTATACCAAAAAAATAGAAAGGGTCGAAGACGACCATTTTTCTGTTTCAAGAAGAGAATATTTAATGACGGGAAAAATGATTGGTTCTATCTACCTGCGATGAACAAAAGGTGGATGAAATAATTGCAGAGATCTCGGGTTTTCTTGATACCAGATGTCGAACAATTTTCTAGGCAAAATCACGGTTTCAAATCTCCCCTATTTACTTCGGTCAAAAAGTCCCGATCTCCATGGCTCATCTTGTAAAGCAAAGAGAAAATTCTTCAAATTTTCTTGTTGACTTTTGCTTATTAGTCTCATACATTGTAATCAAAACTAAGGCAATCAGTCAATCTCCACATATGAACTTAACAGCATCACCTTGAACCTTAAAGGAGGGATAAAGCCCGATCAGGACTTTTGTTCTTAAGTCACTCGGACTGCACTTCAGTAAGCGTCCGATATTTCGATAACTCCTTTTTGTTTAGGTATTTTTCCGCGAGAATTACCAAAAATATTGGGGCAGAGGGAAGAACAACGATGCGTAGAAAAAATAAATTGAATGTCATCCTAAAGAAAATCCGAGGGAAAGAAGGAACCATCATTCCGGTGCTCCGAACCGTTCCGTTATTTGAAGGATTAACTTTCAGAGATTTGAAAAAAATAGAATTGATCGTGCATGAAAGGACATTTATGCCCGATGAAGTGGTCTTTCACGAAAGGCAACCAGGCACAGGAATGTATTTCATTAAGAAAGGCCAGATAAAAATTACTAAAACGATCGATGAGGAAAAGGTTAACATAGCAGAACTCGGGGAAGGAGAATTTTTTGGAGAAATGTCGTTGTTAGAAGACTATCCGCGCTCTGCCCAAGCAACAGCAGCTGTAAAAACGGAGGTGCTTGGAATATTTAGACCTGATTTGTTTGATTTGATAGAGCGTAATCCCAGACTCGGGGCCAAAATTCTTATGAAACTTTCGCAAAGGCTTGCTCACAGGCTTAGAAGAATGACAGATATAAAATTGAAAGAAGTGGAATAAAATGGAAAGAAATGAATTCGAAAAATTTTGGAAAGCCTTTGAAATTATTGCGATAGGATTTGTTTTGTTAGGTATCTTACTGGTTTTATATCTTATCAGAGGCTTGCTCACGCCGTTTATCATCGCATTTGTCATAACGTTCTTCCTAAGTCCAGTGGTTGATTATATGGAAGGAGAAGGGATAAACCGCACCTTTGCGGTAGTTCTGCTCATTATTGCAACCCTCGTTTTCCTATTTGTTTCATGGAAACTGACCTGGCCGACCATACAGACAGAGATAAGTAGTTTCCAGAAAAATGCACCTTTCTACCTAAGTAAAACTCAGGACAGCCTGAACCGGGCAATCGAATTATTAGAAAAGAACACAGGTTTCATTCCCAAAGGTGCGATGCAAAAGGCAATGCAGCAGAAAATAGGCGATTTCACTTCCAAGACGGGAGACGTGGGTTCCCTATTAAGAGTCGTTAGGGAATGGGTGTCCATCTTCATTCTAACACAGGTTGTTGTTTTTTTTCTTTTAAAGGATGGCAGAAGGATTAGGAAAATATTCATAGCATTTGTGCCAAATAAATATTTTGAAACATTCTTAACCCTACTCCATGAGATTGATCAGCAGATCAGCAATTATATTAGGGGGCAGTTAACGGACGCTTTCTTCGTAGGTGTATTGGCAATCATAGGTCTGTATTCGTTCGGCATCAAGTATGCTATGTTCATAGGAGCTGTTGCGGGTATCGCTAACATCATACCTTATATTGGCCCTTTATTAGGAATTACATTCGGCGGTTTGCTTGTACTGATAGACACTGGCTCAATCTTTACCCTATCTAAAGCAGTAGGTATACTTGCATTTGTGAAGTTGATAGATAGTATTGCGATCTCTCCCCTCGTTGTAAGTAGAAGTGTTAATGTTCATCCTCTCATGATCATGATGGTGATATCCATTGGAGGGCTTTTGCATGGTGTTTGGGGAATGCTTCTGTCTGTGCCCCTCTATTGCTCGATGACGGTATCCTTCCGGATATTGTATAGAGGATTTGTAGAATACGGCAACTGGTGAGGGAGCGAAAGATATCAATATTTATAGAGATAGGTAAAACATAAAGGGGGAGTTTTTGAAGATGGTGGGGGTAGACCAAGAGATAAAGAGAGAAAGAAGGTAAGGATGATTAAAAAATTATGTTCATTGTATTAGCGGCTCTCAATGATTCTGCCTTTTCTATGCATATTTCTACCAGTCGATAAGATAAAGTTAAACCCCAATTGAGTCAAAATTTTCGACAAATCCCCTCCACCTCCCCTTTACTAAAGGGGAGAACTCGTTGTCATCCCCCTTTCATAAAGGGGGGGGGAAATCGAGCACATGGTTCAAACAGAAAGGACGGGTGGATTGGAGAAGCTTTAGACCTGCCTGCGCGTAGCCGCTTCGGCGAAGGCAGGGCGCAACCTTTGGAAATCGAAGCACTGTACCTTAAGCTCGCTTAAACACATATCTTTATTACCGTGGCGGGTGACCCTTAACCTCAACAAGCGCATTCTAAAGCTTTGGAAATCCACTCGTCCTTTCGCGACAAAGGTTGATGAAATCAATTTTTTCACAGCTTCAGGGGGATTGAGGGGGATTTTAACATGAAGTCCAGAAAACTCTTAAATGGCTTCACCCTCAGGAAAATATTTTCAAGAAGGAATTATTGGGGGCTCAATCGGGGTTCTATTTATTTTGATTGGAAAATTCGCCAAAATCTGGTATGAAGACAATGATGATCGACGATCGTAACATTTCTATTAATAAGGACTACCTCGAGAGGATAGAAAAGAAGACGGAAGCTCTCAGAGCCTTGATCGAGGTCTCTGCCATCATTTCATCCACGCTCGACTTTAATGAACTGATGACCCTTGTCATGGAAAAGGCAAAGAGCCTTATGAAGGCGGAAGGGTGTTCGATTCTCCTCTATAATAAAGAGACGAACAAGCTCGAATTTGACCTTACCCTATGCAGAGAAGAGTCCGTCGCAGATATTTTGAGGAGCAAGGTTTCCCTTGACATGGGACAGGGTATTGCAGGTTGGGTGGCAGAACATCAAACCCCTTTATTGATCAAAGATGCAAAAACGGACAGCCGATTCTATCCAGGCGCTGATCAGCTGACCTGTTTTACAACAAGAAGTCTCATTGCTGTCCCACTCATTACCAGAAGTGGATTGATCGGTGTTGCAGAAATCCTCAATTCAAAAGAGAAGGATTTTTTCAGTGACGATGATTTAGAGATTTTCCTGACCCTCTCAAGGCAAGTGGCCATCGTCATCGAGATTGCCCGTTTTCATAAAGAAGCTGTTGAAAAGGAGAAACTCAGACAGGAACTTGAAATCGCTTCAGTCGTTCAGAAGAGTTTTCTCCCTGAATCCCCCATTTTCAAAAAAGACCGTTTGATACTATCCGCTATCAACCTCACTGCCACCCAGGTGGGAGGTGACCTCTATGATTTCATCGAACTCGATCCAAACCGGGTGGGAGTCTTCATCGGAGATGTTTCCGGAAAAGGAATCTATGCAGCACTCTATATGGCAAAGGTCATCAGCGATTTGAGGAACATCGCACTTCGGATGGGTTCACCCGAAATCGTATTGAATCGTCTCAATGCGGTGCTTTCTCGAGCTCCACGGGGCATGTTTCTTACAGGGATTTTC
>Ga0315277_10006988_pt1 | contig 14664 bp, 12 predicted proteins | sample YL17G05_15_MG_FD_203695 | JGI IMG/M metagenome (GOLD analysis project Ga0315277, IMG submission 203695) | Sediment microbial communities from Yellowstone Lake, YNP, Wyoming, USA - YL17G05_15 | ecosystem: Environmental > Aquatic > Freshwater > Lake > Sediment | place: USA: Wyoming | collected... | reverse complement strand
GCAGCCCAGAGGAAATCGGCGCGCTCGCCGGTGAGCTATGGCTTGCAGAAGCGGATACCTGAGGAGTTCCTTGACCTCTTTTCTATCAGCTATGCTCATTCCTTCTCCTTTCCGGTTACTTTACTGATTGACACTTGGGGCAAAAATAGGTGCCGCGATGGCGCACCGCTATCCGCTGAAGCGGCGTACCGCAAACCGGACAGAATTTGCCACCGAGCATATGGGCTACCTTGAACTGCCAGTGGGCCGTTCCCAGTTCGCCGCCGGGGCGAAAGTAGTTCTCCACGCTTGCCCCCTTGTTAGAAATAGCTTCCCGCAGCACCTTCTGTATGGCACTATGCAGACGCTCTATCTCATCGCGGGACAGGTCTTTGCCTGGCCTCAGTGGATGGATTCGGGCAGCAAACAGGGCTTCATCGGCATACATATTGCCTACGCCGGCAACAACGCCCTGGTCACACAGAATTGCCTTTATTGGTGCCGTGCGGTTGTGCAATCGCTGAGCCAGGACTTCAGGAGTAAAATCAGCCTCCAGTGGCTCAGGACCGAGTCTGCCGGTGACCAGGTCGATATCTGCCACCAGCCACATCTTCCCGAACTTCCGCGGGTCACGAAAATGAAGCCCTATCTGGTTATCCAGATGAATTATGGCGTTGGTATACTTCTCAGGCTCGGCTGAAGCCGGCTTCAAAAGCAGTGAACCGGACATTTTCAGGTGTATGACTAACTTTTCGTTACTGTCTAAGTTAAATATGAGGTACTTACCGCGCCGCTGGAGCCCCGCTATTCTCTGCCCTGGGAGCCGAGAGGAAAACTCTTTGGCCGAGGGGAACCTTACTATCTTGTCCCAGAAAAGGGTTACCCCGCTAATCCGATGGCCAACAGTATGCGGCAGTAACTCATTTCTTATGGTCTCGACTTCAGGTAACTCAGGCATTACGGCTTATTCCATCTCTCCCCAGTTATGGCCAACCTTAACATCTACTTTCAGACTGACGCTAAGTATCAGCGCAGCAGACATTATTTCAGGGACTAGCTGACGCATTAAGTCCAGCTCGTCCTCGGGCACCTCAAAGATAAGCTCATCATGCACCTGAAGAATCATTTTGCTTTTAAGCTGGCGCCTGGACATCTCCCGGTCCAGGTTAATCATGGCCACCTTAATGATGTCGGCTGAAGTCCCCTGGACCGGCATGTTTATCGCCATTCGCTCGGCAGCTTCCCTTAACAGCCGGTTGGAGGAATTGACTTCCGGGATGGAGCGTCTCCTGCCCAGCAATGTCTGAACATAGCCCACTTCCTTCGCCTGCTTTTTGGTCGACTCAATGTACCGCTGTACTCCGGGGTGCTTGTCAAAATAGGTGGCAATAAACCTGGCAGCTTCTTCCCGCGACAGTTCTGTGGCTTGCTCCAGCCCATAGTCACTAATGCCGTAGATGACACCAAAATTGACCGTCTTAGCCACGCGGCGCATATCCGGTGTCACCTGTGAGACATCTACGCCGAAGAGTTGGGCAGCAGTCGCCGCATGGATGTCCTCGTCCTGATAAAAGGCTTTGAGTAGGCTCTCATCCTGGGAGAGATGCGCCAGGGCACGAAGGTCAATCTGCGAGTAGTCACCTGCCAGAAGATAACAGCCTTCCGGAGCAATAAATGCTTTCCTGACCTCTTTCCCCAGTTCTCCACGGACGGGAATATTCTGCAGGTTAGGGTCGCTCGAGGAAAGTCGCCCGGTCGCCGTCCTTGTTTGATTGAAGCTGGTATGTACCCGGCCTGTCTTAGGGTTTATTAGTCCGGGAAGAGCGTCAATATAGGTAGACTTAAGCTTGGCTAACTGGCGGTATTCAAGGATAAAGCCTATTATCGGGTGAGCCTCGCGCAGCTCTTCCAGCACCGAGGCACCGGTGGAGTAACCTCCCTTCGCTTTACGGGCGGGCGACAACCCCAGCTCCTGGAAAAGCACCGCGCTCAACTGCTGCGGCGAATTTACATTAAACTTGTGACCGGCGCAGCCGTATATCTCGGCCTCAAGCTTGAGCAGCTGCTCACCAAGCCGGTGTGACATCTCTCTTAATAGCCCGGTATCCAGGGCGACACCGTTCCTCTGCATTCGGACCAGTACGGGCACCAGAGGCATCTCAACCTCGGCAAATAATTGCCATAGCCCCTGCTGCCGGAGCTCAGGCTCCAGTAGTTTAGCCAGACTCAGGGTCATATCAGCGTCAGCACAGGCGTAATCGGCAACTTGCTTTATGTCTACCTGAGACATGGAAAGCTGCTTAGCCCCATCGCCAATCAGGTCAGTGATAGGGGTCATCTCAATCCCCAGCCAGCTGAAGGCAAGGGCTTTGAGGCTTATGTTTTTCTCACCCAGTAGGTAAGCGGCAAGCATGGTATCAAAGGCCAGATTGTTGAGATTTATCCCGTCCTCAACCAGCACTGTCATGTCATAGTTACTGTTATGCGCCAGCTTGCCTGTGGCACCGTCTTCCAGAGGAAGCCTCAGCCGGTCGATAACCTCACGCATCGACAGTTGCCCGACTTCTTCCAACTGGGTGTGACCGACAGGAATATAGTAGGCCTCGCCGGGCACCAGCGCCAGGGATATGCCCACCAGTCCAGCCAGCATCGGATTCAGGCTCGTCGTCTCAAGGTCAACCGCAAAAGACCTGGCTGACGAGAGGCGGGCCAGCAATTCATCAAGGGCTGGCGTGGTATTTACGATGTAATAGTCCCGCTGCGGCTCGGGCTGAGCAATGGTCTCCGGTCGTACCCCATCTACCTCCGGTAATTTGGGTAGCAGACTGGAAAACTCAAGCTCGCGAAAAAGGTCGGCCACCTTACGCCGGTCGTACCGGCTGACCCGGCACTCATCGAGGTCAAGAGTAACCGGCGCCTGAGTATCGATTGTAGCCAGTTCCTTGCTCTGTCGGGCCGTGGCTTCATTTTGTCTCAAGGTCTCCCTCAGTTTAGCTGGCGTCACCTCGTCGATACGGGCATAGATTTGTTCTACTGAACCGAATTGCACTATAAGCCTGACCGCGGTCTTATCACCAATGCCAGAAACTCCGGGAATATTATCTGAGGAGTCGCCCTTCAGTCCCTTGAGGTCGGCAATCTGCCCGGGCCTAACGCCATATTTCTCGCTGACCGCCGCTTCATCATATAGCATAGTGTCACTGAAACTACCCCTCGGCTTGGGATAAAGCACCTTCACCCGGGATGAGACCAGTTGCATAGCATCGGAGTCGCCGGTAACAATTATTGCATCAACGTCTTTTTCACTGGCCTGCCGGCTGAGAGCCCCCAGAATATCATCGGCCTCATAGCCATCAAGCTCAAAAATAGGGATATTAAAAGCCCCTACCAGTTGCCTTACCCGTCCCAGCTGGCCAACCAGCTCTTCGGAAGCCTTCGGACGCTGTGCCTTATACTGGTCAAACATCTGGTGCCTGAAGGTGGGAGCTGCCCGGTCAAAAGCGATAGCGTAATGGGTCGGTCTCAACTCATTGATTACCTTCAGCAGCATAAGAGCAACGCCATAGACGGCTCCTACCACCTCCCCCGTCTTGCTTACGGTCAGCGGAGGCAGAGCGTGGAAAGCACGGTGGACCAGGGCATTGCCATCAAAAAGCACCAGCAACGGTTTTTTCACAGTTTCATTATAACAAGGACTAACTGCTGTGAATAGCTTATGGAAATACCGCACCAAGACTAAACTTGCTAAACTTGCAGCCTGTTTGACTTAGAATGACTTATGCTCTAAAGTATAATCAGGTCAAGTAGACCGGGTGACCGCCCGCCATAGGCGGGAGGAAAGTCCGAGCTCCGCCGGGCAGGATGCTGGGTAACACCCAGGAGGGGTGACCCTACGGAGAGTGCCACAGAAACATACCGCCCTGTTCGCAGGGTAAGGGTGAAATGGTGAGGTAAGAGCTCACCAGCGGCCGGGTGACCGGTCGGCTGGGAAAACCCCATCCGGAGCAAGACCGAATAGAGGAACACAGGGACGCCCGGCCCTTTTCCCGGGTTGGTCGCTTGAACCTGATGGTAACATCAGGGCTAGATAGATGGTCACCACTTCGACTTATGTCGGAGCACAGAACTCGGCTTACAGGTCTACTTGACCATTGTCGTTTTATCCCATCGTCCTTTTCTCATTCGGTACTCGTTTTGGTTTCACTAGACCAGCTCTCGCATGTTATGACTGGCAATAGACCCGGTAGACAATAATAGACAGTTTGGTCTACAATTCTCTAACTACAGTTGCAGAAGGAGGGTAACATGCAGGAATGGTGGAAGCGGTACGGCCAGTTCATCACCGAGGAAGACAAAGCCATACTCACTTTAGTTCATGATTTCACTGAGAAAGAAATCATGCCGTTCCGCAAGGAGCTTGATGAGGACAGTGATAGGACTTTGTACAAGCGCATCATGCAGGGTATGGCAAAAATAGGGATGCAGAAAAGGGTATTCCCGGAAAAGATGGGCGGTCTGGGTATAAAGTCATCCGTTACTTTTAATATCATTCATGAAGAAGTCTCAAGAGGTGATAGCGGAATCGCCATGGTCTCGGTGATACCCTCCTGGGTTTTTAGCCCGGCGATACAGGCCCGAAACACGTTTATCTTACAGACCCTCGGTTCTATCTATTGTCAGGACGAATACCATAGCGCCTGCATGGGATTAACGGAACCGGAGGGAGGCTGCAATGTGGAGGCGCTGGACCCGAAGGTGCGGAAGATAAGCACCACAGCCAGGCTCGACGGAAACGAATGGGTCATAAACGGGACCAAGAGATGGCCGAGTGAGGCGGGCGTTGCCGAGGTATATTTGATAGTCTGCACCACTGACCCTGAGCATCAAAGCGACGAAGGTATTGCTCTCATCTACGTCCCTGCCGCTACTCCCGGGCTCTCTTTCGGTAAGCCAGAGAATAAGATGGGGATGAGATATACCGATGTTAACGCCGATATTTATCTTGATGAGGTGAGGGTACCCAAAGAATATCGGGCCGCCGGACCAGGGGAAGACTGCCGCCTGCTGCGCCACGTCCTGTCATGGGGGCGACTGGTCAGCGCACCAAATGCGGTAGGGAACGCCCAGGCTGTTTTTGAGATTGTCGTCGATTACACCGGCAACAGGTTCTACGGAGGAAAGCAGGTAAGGGAGCATTCCATGCAGGCCAGTATTATCGCCGACATGGCAATCGCCATTGAAAGCGCCCGGGCTTATTACCTGATGGTATCCTCTATGTTCGATAACCGTAAGATTTACGGCGACCACGCTTCAGACTCCATGATAGCCAAGGCGAGTGCGGCTAAGGTCTATGCCGCCGATGTCACGGTAAAGGTCTGTAACATGGCTATGGAGCTTATGGGTTCATATGGCTATTCAAAGGACTTCCATGTAGAGAAATACCTGCGGGACAGCAAGATTATCCAACTATGGGCGGGAGGCTCACATGCGGCGCGGCTTGATGTCGCCCGTGGCTATTACCCGATAAACTAAATAGCTTATCGCCATAAACTGTGCTAGAATTCGTGGATAGCTAAGAACAGTAGCACTTTAAGGGGGATATGAATGAGAAGCAAAGCCATTATTTTAGTTATCACCCTGGTTCTATTGGCTGGTCTGGTTGGCATAAGCTGCTCATCTGGTAAGAAAGGGACACTAGCAGATTTGATTAAGCAGTTGCCCGGTGATTACGATTCTATTGTCTTCCTTGATGCGGCCAATTTACGGGCTGATGCTGACCTCAAGGAACTGTACGACGGGATAGCGGGTTCTCTCCTGTCAGGGTTGGAGGAGACTTCGGGCCTGGATATTTCTACTGTGCGGAGTCTGGCTCTAGCCACGGAAAGCGGAACAGAAGCCCCTATAATTCTTTTGAACGGCGATTTCAAACTTCAGGAACTTGGGAAAGCGCTGCAAGAACACGACTTTACTGCTGATACGTATAAAGAAACTGAAGTCTGGAAGCGGGTAGAGGAAGACATGTATATGGCTTTTGTGGATAGCAACTCCATTATTATCAGTGCAGAGACAGGTGTACAACGGAGCCTTGACGTGATTAATGGTGGGGCCGCTTCACTGTATGACAACAAGGATTTCAAAGACGTTTCGGGCCGCTTGCCCTCCGGCTTGATGACTGTGTTGAGCAGGGACAGTTGGATAATCGGTCAGTCGGAAGACAATGTTCCAAAACTTACGGGAATTGCACTACTGAAAAAAGATAAGAGCACCATGACCATGAGCGGGGTAGTGAAATTCGGGAACGCGGATGCGGCAAAGGCAGCCCTGGAAACGGTCCAGACCGATTTACAGGACGAGGGCACCTTTAGAAATATTTCAGCGACTCAGGATGCTGAGTTTGCTGAGTTTACTGCCGACGCAGATATCAGTGACATCGCATTCTAGAGCCATTCCAGTAACCGGGTAGCTTGCTGTCGCGCGGGCAATTATACAAAAACCACAATTCCGAATGGGAAAATCCTATTTTCCGGTCTTTTCCAGCGTGTCCATATCTATGATTCGAGTAGGATTGGCTACATTGTTCGGGTCCAGAGCTTTCTTAATCCTGCCCAGTATCAGATGAAAATTGGCAAAGACCGGGCCGAACCGGTTAGCAGCGCCGCCGGGATGAATCCTGCCCTCGCCGACGCGCTTTATCGCCGCCTCCACCAGGGCCTGCGCCAATATACGGTCATTCTCAGGTGTCTTCTCACGGGGGAAATCGACTTCAGCCAGGGCGTAGTGGGATAGGTCATAAGACGCAACCCAGGCCGGGTGGTCACCATCGAGGAAGGGCGGGGTGTACTTATCCAGGACCGCCCATGAGGAAGAAATACCCATCTCAGCATCATCGAGAGAGTCGATGATTAGGTTCATCGCCGAATAGCCCCCGCCGACTCTCATCATGCGGCAGCCATTAGTGTCCCGAATCCAGTTATTGGCGGTATAGGGAACCCAGCGCTGGTATACTTCCTCGGGTATTGATTTCCCGCCGGTTTCCGCAATAATCTGTTCCAGCACCTTCGCTTCGTACTTTAGTTGCCTCTCTGAAGCAAACCCCCAGAGACAGACAGCAACACAGTTCTTAACATTCTTCTGCCAGTATTCCTCTACCCAGGTCCTCCAGTATTCTTCCCGTGATTTCGCCCACCACCAATCATAGTAGACCGGGGGCCAGGTATGCAGTATACCACCAATCTCAGCTTTCCCAATCTGGTACATGGCTTCGATTGCCTCTCGGTAAGTAGGATAGGTAAAAAAGTACCACTTGAATATTTCTTCAGGGAGTTCACATTTCTTATCGGGCGCTACACCTTCGGTCGGCAAAACTGAGGGACCCGGCCAGGGATAAAGTTTGACCGCCATCTTGGTTACGACACCCAGAGTGCCAATGTGTCCCAGCAGGCCTCTCAGCAAGCCCCTGCCATCCGGCCCCGGCCCCTCGCCCCAGTAATAGCCTGCCTCGGGAACCGCCAGAGAGCCGGTCCTGAGCAACTCTCCGCTGGGCAATACACTCTCCACACCCAGTATGTTATGAGGCGCGTAACCCGTCCTGTAGGCTGTGCCCTGTAAGCCAAAGGCAATATGGTTCGCCAGACTGGACGACTGGGAACCAGCCTCGGGGGTGCCCATATGCAGTCCCCGCTTCATCGCTTCGGCATGCAGTTGAGCATGGGTAACATAGGGTTCAACTATGGCGTACATATTCGTCTCGTCTATCTGCAACCCATCCATCCGCTTGGTGTCAATCATGCACCAGTACGGCTTGACTGCGGCTATGCCACTCATGAACAGCCCAGAACCCAATACCGAGTAGGGGAACTTGGTACGGTTAGCCAGTCTTGCGATTTCCTGCACATCCTCGGTAGTCCCGGGCATAACGACGAACTCAGCCCTCCCCTGTGTCAATATACTCGGTGTCTGAGACTCGCGGCTATAGGCCTCCAGCACCGCCGGGTCGTCAGAGACATAATCATCTCCAAGGATATTTACCATTCCATCATAGATGAGCTTATGTTTTTCATCACCCCTTGGCATCTTAGACTCCTCTTTTTAGACTGCTTATATAATAACCCATGCGTTTCACAAAAAGCCAGCCCTCTGACCGGACCTTACTGCTTGCATTTTATGCAACTTTATTTTAGGGTGATGAAATGGCACATTTAAGAGTGACAACAGAAGAGATAGTCTGCAAGAATTGTGGCTCACCTAGAATAGTTAAGCACGGCTCTTACAAGGATAACCAATGGTGGCTGTGCCGAAACTGTGGCAAAAGCTGGACAGACAACAAGGCTGTTGTCGGCGGTAAGCTGCCTGCTGAATGTGTGTCTTACACCTTGGGTGCTTACTACGACGGTCTTAGTCTAAATGCTATCCGTAGGAGTTTGAAACAGCAGTATGGTGTCTATCCCTCAGGTGCTACGGTATTTGAGTGGGTTGATAAGTATACCAAGAAGGTAATAGGTGACACTAAGAATATGAAGCCAAAGGTTGGTGACCTCTGGGTTGCAGACGAATCGTATGTACGGATTGACCAACGGAAGAATGGCGCAGACCAAGTTGATAATCCATATGAAAAAGGCAGGAAGGGCAAGTGGGTAATTTTTTGGGACATAATTGACGCTGACACACGCTTCCTACTGGCGTCAATCGTCACGACAACCAGAGGTGTAAGTGATGCCAAGAAGCTCATGGAGTTGGCATCAAAGCGAGCGGGCAAGACGCCAAGAGTAGTAGTAACGGATAAGCTGAGAGCGTATATCGAAGGTATTGAGCTAGCTTACGGGTCAGATACTAAACATAAGCAAGGTGGTCCATTCGATATCGAGTCCAACACTAACTTAATTGAGCGCTTTCACGGTTCTCTGAAGTCACGCACTAAGGTCATGCGTGGTTTACGTAGTCAAGAAAGCACCGAGTTTTTCACGGATGGCTGGTTAGCCTACTATAATTTCCTGAGACCACATATGTCACTTGGCAAAACTCCTGCAGAAGCTGCTGGCGTTAAGTGCCCATTTAGTAGTTGGAGTGACTTCGTTGGTGTCCGAAAGTCTGACCCTATTTGTGTGAGTGTTACTACAGAGCGATTAAGCAGCACAGCGACGAGTCTGCCTATTACTAAGCATCGAGCTGTTCGTCGTACGAGCCGTAGTATTCGCAGGACTAGAGTTGAACCGTCGCTCAAAGAGCTAAGACGATGATTCTTGAGAGTAACCCAGAAAGGAGTACCATAAAAAAGTCACCCACCATCTCCGAATGGCGGGTGACTTGTGGCTATCTTGGCAGACTAATTATCAGTTGGGTAACAGCCACTACTAACGTAGCAAGGTCGGTTGCCAAAGTGATGATAATGATGATGGTCTGCCATTTGTCTGCCCTCCCCTTAGTATTGGTAATTTCAAACACCCCAATCTTAGGGGAGGACACCCCATATCAGCCATCTTGGTACTCCTTTCTGGACTGCCGTCAGGAGTCCAGAACGTTTGTTCTATTATATAATGAAAATGCTTAAAAAGCAAGTAGTAAGGACCGGACGCGTCTGCCAGCCTCTTCCGCTCATTTGATTCCAACTGGCAACCCGCCTGTAGAGTAACTTGACTAAAATTCAAGGTCTGTTATAATAGGGTTCACCTGCGACTTAGTGGAAACAAAGATACAATCAGCCCGAGTCCGTTTTAGAAGGGAGTAATCATGGCCAAAAGGTACGATATTATCGTGGTTGGCGCTGGTCCGGCTGGGCTGGCTGCTGCCAAAGCGGCCGGGGAAAATGGCCTTGAAGTAGCCCTGCTGGAAAGGAAAGCCGACCCAACAGTAATGGACCGGGCTTGCCTCCAGACTCTGGACTCTGCCAACCAGTATCTCCACCATGACCTCTACCGGTGCAACGTCAAGAATAACCGCCTCTGTTTTCCCGCCCACGGCTTCTCGGTCAAATATGACGGCCCCTACACAGATATTTACGCCCGGGAGTTCTACTCACCCGGTGGCAACATTATACGGGGTGGAATCTATGAAGAACAGAGGGAAAAGGGCGAGTACGGCAAGATTACCACCGTCATCGACAAAGAAGTGCTATTCCGCAGTATGTTAGAGGAAGCGAAAGCTCACAGCGTTCAGGTTTTCCCCGGGATAAACGTGGGAAAAGTGACCACCAGCGCTGATGGCGTGAAGGCTGAGGGGGGCGGTCAAAGCTTCGAGGGCAGGTATCTGATTGCCGCCGACGGAATAAACTCACGAATAGCTCAGATGCTTAGCTTCAATGAAGGTCGCACCTACTACTGCCAGCTCCGCGCCCTGGTTTACTACCTGTCTGGCGTAGAGCCGCCGAACCCGCACAATATTATCACTGCCTTCAGCCCGACCAAAGATGGTCCTATATTCATGTTCCTGTGCCCCAAACACCCTGAAGGCGAATTTATACACCTGATATTCACCCTGGGCCCCAGACTTAACGTTCAAGAAGCCAGCGACCTCTTTACCAAGAAGCTGTTTTCCGCCCGCTGGTATAAAAAAGCCAGAATACTACGCACATTCTCGGCTCATGAGAACTGTTTCAGCCCCATCGTTGAAGCCTACAAAGACCATGTTTTCATCGCCGGGGATGTGGGAGCGACACAGGAAATTGAAATCACCGGGGCCATAATCAGCGGTTGGAAGGCGGGACACGCCGCCTCAGTTGCCGTACAGGAGGAAAACCTGGGACTGGAAGTCACTGCTCCCACCAAATTTGCCGAATGGTGGAAACAGGCCTACGCCAAATATTATAACCCCGAGATTTACATGAAAGGCTTCGCCCTGCCTATTATCTTGACTGACCCGGCTGACATAGACTACATTTTCAGCTTGATTAAGGAGTCGGTGCGTCCCGGTTTCAATCCCTACTCGTCAGCACTGGCAGAACAATTACAAAAGATTATGCCTATTATGCAGAAGGAGAGGCCCGACATAGTCAAGAAAATGCAGATGGGCGGATTACCCTTCACACAAATCGTTGCTGAATTGGCAAAGAACGATAAGCCAATATTTTAGTGGAAATTACAAAGGAGGCATATTAATGGCTAAAAAGTATGACGTTATTGTGGTTGGTGCTGGTCCTGCCGGGTTCCTGGCCGCCAAGGCAGCGGGAGAAAACGGGCTCGAGGTAGCTCTTCTGGAAAAGAAAGCTGACCCGGCCAAACTCGCCCGGGCCTGTGCCCAGTCCCTCGTCTCTACTAATGAATACTATTTCGGGAGCCTGTTGCGCTTAAATTCACGCGATGGACGCATATCGTTCTCCTCCGAAGGTTTTTCCTTCAAATATAATGGCGACCACGTAAACCTGTACAACCTGGTAATGTATACCCCCAATGGCCACAAAGTAGAATTTGGCGACTATGAAGAGCGCAAGAAAAAGGGAGACGCGGGGACGGTGGGCATTGAAATCGACAAGGAAGCGCTCTTCCAGAGCATGCTGGAGGAAGTCAAGGCATGCCATGTCAGTGTCTTTCCCGGGATAAATGTCCAGAAGGTAACCAGCACCGCAAATAGCGTAATTGCCGAAGGCAGCGGAAAAAGCTTTGAAGGCAGATATCTCATCGCCGCTGACGGTTGTAACTCTCGGGTAGCCGAGGTAGCGGGGTTTAATGTGGGTCGCGAATATTACTGTAACTTCTGCGGTATAAGCTATTATCTGTCTGGGGTGGAGGCTCCGCATAACGACCAGATTATTAAATCAACCGTTATCCTGCCAGACGGCCACGCCCACATGTACCTGTTACCCCGCCCCACCAGGGGAGAACATAACTTCTCGGTAGTATCCATTGACCCCAGGACAGACCTTGAAGCCGCCGCCGAGTATTTTTTGAAGAAACTACCGTTCTGCGCCCCCTGGTATAAGAAGGCTAAAATACTGAGGACATTCTCGGCAGCGTGCAACTGCTATTCACCCGTCATTACCCCGTATAAAGACCGCGTTTTGCTTGCCGGAGATGTTGGTTCCACTCAGGAGCTGGAAATCTCGGGCGCGATGGTTAGCGGCTGGCGGGCGGGACAGGCGGTCTCTACCGCCATCCATGAGGAAAACCTGGGACTGCCCGTCACCGGCACCAATCAGTACCTCGACTGGTGGAAAAAAGCCTACATAAACTACTATAACCACGAGGACTATATGAGGGGCATGGCGCTACCTTATCTATTGACTTCAAATGAGGAAATAGATTACGTATATGGCCACATAACGGAACCGGTGACTGCCTGCTGGAACCCGTATACCGGTTCAAAGGCAAGCGCACCGGCCATGGCAAAAGCTTTGCCAATTATCCAGAAGGAGCGCCCTGACATCGTCCAGAGATTGCAAAAGAGAGTACTACCAGTTAAGCAGCTCCTCGAAGAGGTGACCAAGATAAGCAAGCCGGTCTCATAGCCGGCTTCCGGAAAAGCACGGGCAGGAATAGGGAAGTGGAGTCCAAATAAAACAGCGGCTCTCCCCGTAGAGTACGGATTAGAGCGCCCTGGTTGTGGGATTGGTCTGTGCTTTGGTGCCATAGCTATATTGTGAATCATAGTCCATATCCATTGTACCTGAGCGACTATGCCAGATTGTTTTTCGGCTATCCACAATCAGGCATGACTGGAGAAATACCGGAGGTACCATATGGCAGATGACAAGAAAGCTATAGAAGAAATGGCCACCGCGCTTTCAGGCATAGAGAACCAACTATCGGAAATTAACGAGGTGCTACAAAGGATAGCGCATATTCTCGAAGACCAGCAACAATTGCCACCCCAGGCGCGTATTTATTAACCGCTTACCTGGCTACCCAGCCGCCGTCAACCACCAGCGCCGCGCCAGTAACGAAAGTTGACTCATCTGAAGCCAGATAAAGGGCAGCGTGGGCTACCTCCTCAGCCTTTCCCCACCTGCCCATCGGGGTCTCTCTTAATGACCACTTGCTTATCCGTTCTCCGACCACATCATTCATGGGGGTATCAATCCACCCCGCGCAGATGCAGTTGACCCTGATATTCATCGAGGCATATTCCAGCGCCATGGCCTTGGTGAACTGGACAACCCCTCCCTTGGCTGCGCTGTAAGCCGTATTACCCGGAAGACCGACCAGCCCCATGATAGAAGCGGCATTTATGATGACCCCCGCCCCCTGCTTTACCATCTCGCGGACGGCGTACTTCGAGCACAGGAAAACACCTTTGAGATTAACCGACATCACCCGGTCCCAGACCTCCTCGTCCAGGTCACCGACAGAAGCAATAGCACCGTTTATTCCCGCGTTATTGTACAGGATATCCTCCGCTCCGTACTGTTCTATCGTCATCTTGACCATTCTTTCAGCGTCGCTTGCCTTAGTGACATCAGTATTGATAAATGTGGCCTCGCCGCCACTTTCTCGAATTCGACTGACAGTTTCCTCACCGGCATCTGAAGCGAAATCAGAGACAACCACTCTGGCCCCCTCCCGGGCAAACAGTAGAGCGCTTTCTCTGCCGATTCCAGAGCCGGCTCCAGTGATTATGGCTACCTTGCCCTCCAGTCTCTTCATTCTCTCATCCCTCCTTACAGTGCCGAGAGCTTTACCCCTTCTCTATGACAATTTTTTCTCCCGCCTTCACTTCCTTAAGCAGCTTCGGGTCTCCCTTAATTCTTCCAATTATGCTGACCGGGCTTGCCGGCCTTATCTCCTCCCCTTTGCTTACCGGGGTCTTGCCAAAGAAGATGCACATCGATTTTCCCGGGGGCCAATAGGCGATATCACCCAGGGCGACTACATCTTTCCCGTCCTCTAGCGCTGTATCCAGGGGAATATCGAAGTATATCTCGTCCCCCCAGACGTTGACCTTGGAAGCAACAGGCATAATCCCCCAGACCTTGGCAGCAGTAGCCGTTTCGTTCAGCCACCCGTTCATCTCAAGGTTCCCAACCACAATCTTTATCCCCTTCGTCACTGCAACCTCCTTAATAGTCTTCTGGCAACGTGAGCATTACCATTATAGAGTAGCCTTCGATATCTTGCTACCAGTGTTGTCATAACACCGAATCAGGCGCACACTACCAATTAGCCGAATTGTCGAAACTAACAGCTATTGGTATAATATATTGAATAATATAACATCATTTGTCAGACATTTTTTGGGGAGGAAATTTCATGTGGCTTCAAACTAGAATGTACTTACTTATCGCCGTTCTCTTTGGCATACTGTACGGCGTGATTACCGGCATAGGCACCTGGATAGGCGGCGGCAGCGTCGTAGTCTATATCGTCATTGCGCTGGCCTTTCTCGGCTTCCAGTACCTGATTGGCCCGTCTATTGTCGGCTGGACGATGAAAGTGAAGTGGGCTTCTGAGCAAGAGCAGCCAGAGCTACACCGAATGGTGGCCGACCTTGCTGAGAAGGCGAACATTCCTAAACCAAAGGTTGGCATATCAGAGTTGTCAATACCTAACGCCTTTGCCTATGGTCGTACGCGCCGGGACGGGCGTGTCTGCGTTACTCGCGGTATCCTGAAGCTACTAAACAAGGATGAGCTAAAGGCAGTACTGGGACACGAGATGTCTCACCTCAAGCACCGCGACATGGCCGTCATGACACTAATCTCAGTCATTCCCCTGATAATGTACTGGGTTGCCCTGAGCTTTATGTTCGGCGGGGTTGGCG
>Ga0315277_10006987_pt1 | contig 14664 bp, 18 predicted proteins | sample YL17G05_15_MG_FD_203695 | JGI IMG/M metagenome (GOLD analysis project Ga0315277, IMG submission 203695) | Sediment microbial communities from Yellowstone Lake, YNP, Wyoming, USA - YL17G05_15 | ecosystem: Environmental > Aquatic > Freshwater > Lake > Sediment | place: USA: Wyoming | collected... | reverse complement strand
CGTCGGTGCACAACTGCCGGGCTTCGTGAAGGACGTGCAGAAGAAGCCCTGTGTCGCCATTGACGGTTGTGGGACGGGCTGCGTCCTCAAGACACTGGAGAACGTCGGCGTGAAACCGGCGGTCCACGTCGTCGTGACCGAACTCGGCATCAAGAAGCACGGCGCGTTCGACCACACCAACGACGACATCGCCAAGGTCGTCGGCGCGGTCGTGGACGCAATGGCAAAGACGCCTTGAGCATTCAGCTCGACCCGCTGGTATGCTACTGCGGCAAGGTCACGCACGGCCGGATTGTCGCCACTATCCGCGCCGGGGCAACGACGCTCAAGCAGATTCAGCAGACAACCGGCGCCGGCGCCGGCGACCGCTGCAAGGAACTGAACCCCAAGGGCGTCTGCTGTATCCCCGATATCCTTGCGATACTCAAAGACGAGACCGGCACGCAGCAGGAAGGCGGTTGCTCTTGTCCGCACTGCGGCCCGAAGTGACATGGTCGGGCAACGCGGGTTGCCTTCGACCAGCGAAACGGCTAGACTCACGGCCATGAGATCGATACTCTCTACCCTGCTCGCTCTGACCGTCTTGCTCCTCGCCGCGTGTGGCGGACAGAAACCGGCTGCCGCCGCCCCGGCGGCGGCGACCGATACTGCCGGCGGCAAGTCGGCGCCCCCTCCATGCGGAAGCTGAGGGATGTAAATGCTGACGCGTGTCGTCAGCCAACGGACTGACTGAGAATATGTGTCCCGCAACCAAAGCCTGCGTCGATAGTAGCACCAAGGGTCTGAGTGTCTCTAAGAGATGCAGAACCTTCTGGACACTCGCGTGATTCGCATCCTCTTCGCCTGCGTCGGCAACTCGGCCCGCAGCCAGATTGCCGAGGCATACTGCCGGGCGCTTGGCTCTGACGTCGAGTGTGCAAGCGCGGGATCCAGCCCTGCGACACAGGTTGACCCGAACACGGTTGCAGTGATGAAGGAAGTCGGCATGGACATCTCCTCTGCCCGGCCCAAGGGATTCAAGGACCTGCCTGACCTCAAGTACGACTACCTCGTTACGATGGGCTGTGAAGTCGGTTGCCCATTTCTGCCTGGCGCGAAGGTCATCGCATGGGAAATCCCGGACCCGCACGGCAAGGAGATCGATGAGCACCGCCGCGTGCGGGACATCATCAAGACCGCGGTATTGAAGCTGCTCACCGAGCTTAATCGTCAGGCAACAAGCGAACTGTAATGGACGTCAAGGTCTCCGTGCCCCGCGGCCGCGTCGCGCGCGCGCTGGCCGGGCTTCTGCGCTTCTCCCGCCATTGGGCCGCAATCAGCGCCGCCTACGTGACATTCGGCTCAGCCTGTTCCAGCTACGGCCACCCCGACTTTCCAGTCAACATCGGTATCGTCGGCATCTTCGGCGTGCTCGGGGCGCTCACTGTCAACTACGGTCGACGCTGGCTGGCCGCAATCCGCAACCGCATAGGGAGGCAAGACCATTGAACGAACTACGCGAACTGTCCGGTCGCCTGCGGACAATCGTCGGACTTGAACACGACCCGGTCGGCGTCTTCCTGCTCAAAGCCGACTCCGACCTCAAACCGTTCGAGAACTTTGAGCGGGTACAGCGCCACCGCTACTGCCAGTTGCTGATGAAGGCGCGCTCCGGGAAATCGGTGTTACTCGATGATGCCGAGCTTGCCTGCCCGGCCGCTGCCGCCGCATTCGGGCTGCGGGAGCTTCCCGAAGGACTGGCCCACGGCAAAGGCCTCGTCGGGTTCGGCATCGTTGCCGCGCCGGAAACCGGCTGGCAGATGTTCCAGGGCATGCCCCGCCTCACGCCGGGCACGATCAAGTTCATCGCCGCCGCGCCGCTCTCGGAATGCCCGTCATCGCCCGACGTGGTCGTGGTGGAAGACTTGCCCGAGAGGCTGATGTGGCTTCTCCTGGCCGACCTCAACGTGGCCGGGGGCGAGCGCCGCATCGGCAGCACGGCGGTGCTTCAGGCTACCTGCGTTGATTCGACCATCATCCCCCTGCTCGAGAATCGGCTCAACTTCACGTTCGGCTGCTACGGCTGCCGCGAAGCGACCGACATCGGGCCGGCCGAAGCGGTCCTCGGCTTCCCGGGTGCCAGACTGGCCCCCATTGTCGAGAAGCTGGAGTTCCTCGCCGAGAAAGCAATTCCCCGGTCCCGGGCAAAGATAGCCTACTCCGGCATCACGTCAGCCAAGACCTGACGCCGTCCCTCGAATTCGGCCCATAGCGCCTGCGCGGTCCGGGTCGGCATCGTCGGCCTGAATGCGTACGTCCCGACATCAAACCCACCGGCGTCGCGGCGCTCATCGCGGCCGCGAAAGCTCACTTCAGAGCTCCCTGGAAAGCTCGCCGGAAAGCTCCTTCGAAAGCTTATTCAAGAGCTTGTTCGAAAGCTCACTTCAGAGCACCTTTCAAAGCTCGGGCCAAAGCTCGTTTAACCGCTTAGCGCATAGCTCGGTTCAAAGCTCAGCGCATCGCTTCTTTCATCACTCAGCTCAGAGCTTCATCGAAAGCTCACGTCAAGGCTCTTCTGAAAGCTCAACTCAAAGCCCATTTCAAAGCTCGTTTCATGGCTTCTTCGAAAGCTAACTCGAAAGCTGCCCAGTGGGCGACCCCTACCCTTGGTTTTCCGACCATCGATTATCGCCCAACTACCCGACAATACGAGCGTTATGCTCTGTGGCCTGCTCTCGCCAAATCGCCACTTCGTGCAATGGTTATCGTACTGCAGGCCGCCACCTAGAAACTGGTCACTCGTGGCGACGCCGCGCGCAGCCCCGGGTTGTCTAACTCGCTCGTCACTAGTCGCTTATCACTCTGTCACTCTTTCTTCGACACCGTCTACCGGATAGCTGGGCCAGTGCTTGCCCCTTAAGCGGTCCCTGTTCCGGCACCTGCAACAGCCGCCGCAACAACGCCGGCAACAGCAGCCGCTTCTGCGTCTGCAACAGCCCTCGCCCCGGCCCGATGACCGGCCCTCGCACCGGCCTCCACACCAGTGCCTGCTGCAGGTTCTGCTTCTGCACCTTGAACAGCGCCCGGCCCTCGCATCGCAGCAGCAGCCGTTCCTCCTGCCGCAACAGCCCTCGAACCTGCGTCTGCACCAGGCCCTGCAACAGCACCCGCTCCTGCCGCTGCAACGGCACCTGCTCCAGCCCCTGCAACAGGACTTCTAAACCGGTGATGACATCCCCCCATCATGACATCCCGGCCTGCCTGTAATGGACGCGATGCCGAACCACGCGGCTCTGCAGGACTTGCCGTGATGGCGGCGTTGCCATAGAATCACCCCCGACTTGGTGATGGAGTCCACCCTATAACCGCCTAGGCCGGGCTGATGACTCCTGCAGTTCTCAGAACGCCGTGTGGCGTTCGGCAAGGCTACAGGTGTACAGAACTCTAAGGAGGACTCCAATGCAGGACACGTTCGCTCTAGCCGCAATCTGGCTCGCTCTGGCCGTTGGCGCCACAATCATCGCCAATCATCTGAGGATCTCAATCGCGTTGGTCGAAATCTGCGTCGGAGTAGCTGCCGGCGCGGTCGCCACTCGTTTCTTTGGCCCGGACTCACTTGGCGCGAACGCGGAGTGGCTGCGCTTCCTGGCCGCTGCAGGTTCGGTGATGCTTACCTTCCTGGCCGGCGCCGAGTTGGAGCCGACAGTTCTCCGCCGCAAGCTGGGCGAGGTGACAGCCATCGGTCTGGTCGGCTTCTTCGCGCCGTTCGTGGGATGCGCCGCCATCGCCCGGTTCGCGCTGCACTGGGACGTCCGCGCCAGCCTGCTGGCGGGAGTGGCGCTATCAACGACCTCGATGGCCGTGGTCTATGCGGTGATGATGGAAACCGGTTTCAACAAGACCGAGTTCGGCAAAGGGATACTGGGCGCATGCTTCGTCAACGACCTGGGAACCGTGCTCGCGCTCGGGTTCATCTTCGCGCCGTTCACGTTCAAGACAGCGGTCTTCGCGGTCGCGACTGCCGGGATCCTGGCCGCGTTGCCCTTTCTCACGAGACGAATTGCCCAGCGCTACGCCTATCGGACCGCAGCCATCAGGACGAAGTGGGTCGCACTCGTCGTGTTTGGTCTCGGGGCGCTGGCGCTCTGGTCGGGCAGCGAGGCGGTATTGCCGGCGTACCTCATCGGGATGGTGCTGGCCGGGACTTCGGCCATGGACCATGATTTCGTCCGACGTCTCCGCACGCTGACCGTTGGATTCCTGACGCCGTTCTACTTCATCCGGGCCGGTTCGCTGGTGGCGGTTCCGGCGCTCCTGGCTGCGCCGCTCACATTCCTCGCCTTGCTCGGGGGCAAGGTCGCGACGAAGGTGCTCGGCCTGTTCCCTGTCATTGCCCGGTTCCGGAAGGAACGTAACGAACGCTGGTACTACACGCTGATGATGTCAACCGGACTGACGTTCGGAACGATATCGGCGCTGTACGGCTTCTCACACGGAATCATCAGCGCCGCGCAGTACTCGTTCCTCGTCGCCACGGTCATCGGCAGCGCGGTGGTGCCGACCGTCATCGCAACCCTCGCCTTCCTGCCGCGTCACCTGCTGACCGACGTTGACGCGATGGGCCAGCCCGAAGGTGGTCGCGGTGACGTACGACTGATGCCCGACGCTGAAGAAGAGGAACCGGAAGACAAACAGTAGCTGCGACCGCGCCTGAGGTTGACCGCGCGCCCGCGCCTTTGACGTAGTCGGCTGACGGCTGACAGTCAAGGGCTACCCAATTCCACGAGTCTCCCCCGCGGCTACTGACATCTCGGCCCACCGAGACGGGACTTAAGACTCTTCCCTGCCGGTATCCCGCATGCGCTGGGTCGGCCGGAAGTTGTTGAAGTTCCAGTTGAGGCTGAGCAGGAACACCGGGGACCGGGGGCTGAAGGATGACCGCGTGTAGAAGCCGCTGCCGGATGTGGTTGATTCTTCCCCGCCGGTGCCGAGCAGGTCCCGGACCTGGAACACCGCGGCCAACCGCTTGAAGAAGACCTGCCGGACGCCGAGGTCGGTCGTCAGGACGCCCTCGCGCCGGCCCTGGGCTGAGACCGACGGGCTCTCGTAGCCGGCATTGAGCTGAATCTTGGTGCCGGTCGGCAGCCGGAGTTCGTTGCCGAGCCGGGCGCTCCAATTGACGCTCGACCGGCTGAACTCCTGTCCTTGGACGACGCCGGCAATCCGGTAGTCGTAGATGTCCCCCGACGGGCTGATTGTCCACCACTTGAACGGCACTATGTCCAGCGACAGTTCTGCGCCGAGTGAACGGTCATCTCCGATGTTCCGGGATTCGTGCAGCACCACGCCTTCGCGGTAGAAGGACTGGACTTCCTCGGACTTGTCACGGGTCGTCCGGTAGTATGCGCTGACTGATGCCTGCCCGGGTCCAAGTGGGATGGCCGAGCCCGCCTCCCAGGAGTTGATGTACTCGGGCAGCAGCGAGGGGTTGCCCTGTTGTACGTTGTAGGCGTCCTGCCAGACGAGCGAAGGAACCAGGTCACGGCCGGTCGGCCGCCGCGTGCGCCGGGCGTAGCTTGCCTGAAGCACGCGGCTGCCGCCGAGCTGGTAGGACAGGTGTGCGGTCGGGAACAGGCCTTTCGTGGTAAAGAGCAGCACGGAGTCCATGCCGGAGTCATCAATCCGCTGGCTGCTGTATTCCCCGCGCACCCCGACCTTATACTCAAGACGGCGCCATCCGCCGGTCCAAGTGGAGTACAGCGCGTGGATGTCGTAGGCAAGAACGGTGGTCGAGCTGTACTCGGGCAGATACTGGAAGCTATCTGCGGCCGGGTCGTACTGGTAGAGACCGTTCTCGAAGGTCGGTCGGCCGAACGAGCTTTGATACCCGGCCTCGAACCGGCCCGCGCCTCTTATGGGCAGGACGTAGTCGGCATTGAGAAGCCAGCGGAAAGCCGGGCCGGACTGGGTCGCGCGCCAGCCGCTGACCTGCCGCTCGCCGTCGAACAGCTCGGTCGTCGCGGAACCCGTGTGCTCGCGACGCTGCAGCTCGGCCCGCGCCGACAGGCCGTGCGCAGTGTCGGCAAGCGAACCGAACCCGTGGCGGTGCTCAAGAGCGACCGAGACGTAATCTCCGCCCCGAAGCAGGTGGGCGTCACTCTGGTAGCGCACCGTATCGGTGCCCGGGCTCGACCACTGCTCCAAGGTCGCGCTCCGGTCAAATCCCATGCGGGTGCTGCCATAGAACACGGCGAAGCTTGAGCGGTCGGACTTGGCCCAGCCCAGGTCGAACCCGGCACGAGCTCCGGCCATCCTCGGGGCACGAGTCGAATTCCCGGCCGAATTGACGTACAGAGTCTCTCCGGTATCGGCCGTCCACTGCTCCGACCTCTGCGTACCGGGCGTTGGACGCCGGTTGTAGTCTGCGGCCGCGAATACGCTGAGAATCCCGCTCGTCCAGCTCAAGGTGAAGTCGCCGCCGTATCTGCCCCAGAGCCCGCCATTGGCGTTGACGACACCGGACAGCCCGCTGCCCCGCTGACGCTTGGTTATCAGGTTGATGATGCCCGTGGTTCCTTCCGCGTCGTACCTGGCCGAAGGATTGGTGATTACCTCTATCCGATCCAGGGTCCCCGCCGGCATCTGGCGCAGCGCGTCGGAAGGGTCGAGCAGCGTCGGCCGGCCGTCAATCAGCACGCTGAAGTTCTTGCTCCCGCGCAAGGCGACGTTGCCGTCGACGTCCACCTTCACCGAAGGGACGTTCTCCAGTACGTCAACCGCGGTGCCCGAGGCGGCGGTTACCTGGCGGGCGACCTCAATGACCTTCTTGTCTATCTTGTATGACAGGGACGGACGCTCCGCAGTAGCTTCCACCCCGGGCATCGCCACTGCGGTCTGGCGCAGCGCGGTGCGGCCGAGGTCTATTCTCGCTCCGGGCGCAACCTGGACACTATCCACCCGCCGAAGGCGGAAGCCCATGAAAGACATCTCAAGGTAGAAGCGGCCGGCGGGCACATTGGCCAGCACGTAGCTGCCGTCGGCTCGCGTCACCGTGCCGTTGACCACCCCTGAGTCCCGCTGCCGGTAGAGGACGACGTTAGCGTACTCAATCGGGACACTCAGGTCGGCATCGTAGACCTGTCCGACGATGGAACCGCCGACAGCGTCATTCCCCGGCTTCGAGCCCGGTTGGGCGGATAGCGCAGCAGGCAGCAGGCACGCAATGACGAGGAGAACCTTGTTGGCTGTATTCATGTCAGCTTTGACACCGTCGTCGGCCCGACCCTGCGGATGTAGTTGACATTTAATTCAGTATCCCCTAAAATACTTAAGAGTCAAGGAGCATCATAAGTGAAAATGACCGAAGCGGCCAGAACCCAGGCCGCGCTGTTTGCCGCGCTCTCCGCCGAGAGCCGAATACGCATCGTGCAACTGCTGTCGAAGGATATGCTTTGCGTCGGTGCGCTGTCCCGATCTACCGATATCTCGGCCGGCGCCGTGTCCCAGCACCTGCGCATCCTGCGCTCGGCCGGCCTGGTGCAGTCTGAACGTCGGGGCTATTTCATCCACTACCGGCTCGCGCCGGACGCGGTTGGAAAACTCAGGGCGGCTTTGATCGCCGTGATGAACCCGAAGAAGGAAGCACGGGCATGCGCTGCCAAGGCCAAATGCATCCGGGGCAGGAACACGCCACTCAAGTGACCCGGAGAATGCACAGCGCGCGTCGGACGCGCAAGTCCGAAGTCCGAAGGACGAATGACGAATCAAGCTCGAAGGCCCAATTCCCGAAGCCGGAATCGGCTCGGAGCTTGAGTTTGGGCTTGAGCGCCTCAGGACCGAGGCGGTACAGAGAGACTCAGAACGAAACCCCAACCAAGGAGTGAATAGAACATGAAGCGCAGAATGACAATCGGGCTGACCGCCGGTGTGCTGCTGATAGCACTGGCCGCGGTTGCCTTTGCGGTCAGCACGCAGAAACCGGCACCAGCATCGGCTAACCGCTGCGAGACCTACCGGCAGGCGCTGAAGGACGCCAAGGTAGAGGCCACCAACACCACTAACGGCGTCACCGTCAAGATCACCGGGAACACGCCGGAGTCGGTGAAACTGATTCAGGCCTATTGGCAGGAGTGCGGCAAGTACCATCTCACGGGGTCAGGATGCCCCTGCGACTCGGCCGACTGCCAGTCTGGCTGCGAATCGGGCTGCGGGACGTCCGGCTCGCGCAGTTCCTTTGACCGCGGTAGCCGGTGCGGCAACCAAGGGGGTTGCGGAGGGCATCGCTAGCGCCGTCCCAAACCTCGACAGGCCGACACGATTTCACTAACCCAAGGAGCAGAACCATGTGTTGCGAGAAGTCAATGTGCCAGTGCCCGAAGGAGCTGAAGGGCAAGCCCGAGGATTGCTCGCCCGCGCAGATTCGCAAGTGCCACGGCACGGCCAAGAAACACCCCTGTACGAAGAAGTCCGGCCGAAAGTAGTTCTGGCTGTCAAGGCGCTCCGGCGCGCTTGAGAACCGACTTACAGCAGCAGGTCTCTCGGCCCGCGCTCACGCCCGCCGGTCCAATCACAGCAGTGGGTCGAGCGAAGGCTGCCGGCAGCAGCAGAGGATGATTCGGTGGGCTTGACGGCCATCCTTATAAACGTCCTCGCCCTTGGCTGCCTCGCGGCAGCGTTCTTCAAGGACAGAACACGCTGCCTTCACGCTCTGGCAATCGCTGCCAAGTCATTCCTGAAGGTCCTGCCGATGGCACTTACCGTAGTCGTCCTTGTCGGTCTGCTACTGGGCTTCGTCCCCGAGAGCTTGATTTCACGAACCATCGGCCGCGGGTCAGGCCTGGTCGGTATACTCATCGCCGCGGCAGTCGGTGCGGTGCTGTACATCCCTTCGATAGTTGCTTTCCCTCTCGCCGGTTCCCTTGTCAAGAGCGGCGCATCCGTTGGCGCCGTCGCTGCCTTCATCACGACGCTGACGATGGTTGGATTGGTCACTCTGCCCTTGGAAGTGGAAATGCTGGGCAAGAGACTGGCACTGTCCAGAAATGCGATGAGTCTCGTCCTCGCCGTTGCCATCGCGCTCATAATGGCAGTGATTCTGTGAGACGCCGCAACGAACGCAGCAAGTCGGCAGTCAGGCCTTGGGTCCTGTTAGGGGTCATACTAGCCGCGGCAGTGGTGCTGGTCATCACCTTTCCCAGCCGTGGTCAAGCGACTCGGGCGGCTTCCGGGAGGTTTCTCGTGGAGATGGCCGCAGTCCTGCCCGCAGCGATGATACTCATGGGACTATTCGCAGTCTGGGTATCGAATGACACTGTCACCAAGTATCTTGGGCAAGCTTCGGGCGCAAAGGGAATAGCCTTCGCGCTACTCCTAGGTGCGATGCCCTCGGGCCCCCTCTATGTCGCGTTTCCCATGGCGGCCGCACTGCTCAAAAAGGGCGCTCGGGTATCAAACGTCGTCGTCCTCTTGTCCGCTTGGGCCTGCATAAGCATTCCACAGGAACTCGTCGAGCTGCAGTTCCTCGGAGCGAAGTTCATGGCCGCCAGATTGGTTCTTACGATTGCCGCTGTGGTCTCAATGGGACTGGTCATCGAACGACTGGTGGCTCCCCGACTGACTTCCTGACCAAGGATAGGCTGGTGCGGCCGGACCTGATACTGCAATCGTCGAACCCGTAACATACCCATTCGCGAGAATCTTCGCGAGAGTCTTGTTGACAGTAATACTGAGGCGTGTATTATCTGTAGATATGAACAGATATGCAGATATAAAGCAGAAGCTGAACCTGGCGGAGGAGGCGGCATCACTCAAGGTGCTGGCCGACCCGACACGCCTGCGGCTCGCGGTTCTCCTTTCGCCGAAGGGTGAAACGTGCGTCTGCACGCTGGCCGAGATACTGGCGGAACCGGAGTACAAGATTTCCCACCATCTTTCGCTCATGCGGTCCGCCGGTCTGGTGGAGGCGCGCCGCGATGGGACGTGGATGTACTACAAGCTCTCGCGGCCGAGGAATCACGTAGAGGAGTATTTGTGGCGCTGCTTCCGCAATTACCTGGCGGATGACAAGTCGATGGCGGTGCTGAAGAAGTTAAGAGCAATGAGCCGCACAGAAAAGGGAGAATAATGAACTCCCTCGTGGTTTCGCTGCGTTTCTTCGGCCTCATCCTGGCCGAACTGACCGTCCTGTTCCTTGGCATCAGCACGCTGGTCGGGCTGGTGTTTGAGTACGTTTCCAACGAGAAGCTCGGACGGTGGCTCTCCCGCCGGGGCCTGATGGGTAACTTCCTCGGCGCAGCGCTCGGGGCCGTCACGCCGTTCTGCTCCTGTTCAACGATTCCGGTGACGGTCGGCCTCCTGAGAGCCGGCGTGCCGTTTGGCGGGGTAATGTCCTTCGTCCTGGCATCGCCGCTGCTGAACCCGGTCATCCTGACGATGCTCCTGGCGCTGGTCGGCTGGAAGGCTTGCGCAATCTATGGCGTTACGACTTTCGTCGCGGCAATGGCAAGCGGGGCGGTGCTGCAGATGCTCGGCCTTTCAAAAGACGTGAAGCACGTCCGCATCAGCGGAGGCGCCCAGGAACGCGAGAAGCTGCCGACATTCGGCGGCAAGCTCCGCCGCGCCTTCATCGGCGCGTGGGGCGACTTCCGTGGGGTGTTGGCGTACCTGCTTATCGGCGTGGCTATCGGCGCAGCCATCTACGGCTACCTGCCGAGTGACTTCATCACCCGCATCGCCGGCCCGCAGAATCCGCTCGCCATACCGGTGGCTGCTATCATCGGCGTCCCGCTGTACGTCCGGGCCGAGACCGTCATCCCGGTCGCGGTGGCGCTGACTCAGAAGGGCATGAGCCTCGGGGCGGTCATCGCCCTGATTATCGGCGGCGCTGGTATGAGCATTCCCGAGATGAGCATGCTGGCCGGCATATTCAAGACTCGGCTGGTCGCGGTCTTTGTGGCCGTCGTGTTCCTGACCGCCGTGCTGGCCGGGTATGCGTTCTACCTGTTCTAGAAAGGAGTCCGGAAATGAGCGACAACAAGAAGAAGGGACTGCTGCAGAGCGTCTTCGGCGGTAAGAAGTCGGACTGCTGCAACGTGAAGATCGAGGAGATAGCCGAGGAACCGGAGAAGGAGGCCGCGTCCTGCTGCGGCGCTCAGCCAGAGAATCCGGGCAAGGGGGATGCCATGGACATCAAGATACTGGGAGTCGGCTGTCCCCGTTGCGTTGAACCAGAGAAGCACGTCATTGACGCCCTGGCGGAGCTGGGCAACGCCGCCAACGTCGAGCACATCACCGAACTGAAGAAGTTCGCCGCCATGGGCGTCTTCATGACACCGGGGCTCGTGGTCAACGGCAAGGTGATCGCGCAAGGAAAGGTCCCGTCCAAGGACGAATTGAAGAAGCTGCTCGCCGCGGGCAAGCAGCCACCCCGATAACCGAACGGCCCGACTTAACCAGGAGAAATCTGTTGACTGGAATCTCAGAGCCGGTATTATATGCGTCCATGCGCAGAGACGCAGATACCAAACAGAGCCACATCCCCGCCGCTGCAGGAACGAGTGGTCTGGTCGAGGAAGCGGCCTTGCTCAGAATCCTCGCCGACCCAACGCGCCTGCGGCTCGCCGTGGCCCTTTCCCGGAACGGTGAAACGTGCGTCTGTACCCTTGCGGAAGCGCTCGCTGAGCCGGAGTACAAGATTTCCCGCCATCTTGCAGTCATGCGGTCCGCTGGACTCGTAGAAGTACGCCGCGACGGGACGTGGATGCACTACAAGCTTGCGCAGCCGAAGAATCACATTGAGGAGTGCCTATGGGATTGCTTCCGCGACTACCTGTCGGCTGACAAGTCAATGGCGGCCGCACTGAAACAGTTGAAAACGTTGTGCTGTAACGAAAAGGGAAGACAGTGACTGAGAGCTTAACCAAGTCCGTAGTCGAGGTCTATGACCCGCCAATGTGTTGTCCCAGCGGGGTCTGCGGACCTGACCCTGACCCGCATCTGACCCGGTTTTCGGCCGACCTGGCCTGGCTGCGCCGCAAAGGAGTCGAAGTGCGCCGACATAGCCTGACTCAGGAGCCGCTCGACTTCGCCAAGAACGCTGACGTCAAACGCTTGATGACCGAGAACAACGGAAGCGGCCTGCCTGTCGTTCTGGTCGACGGCAAAGTGATGCAGCACGGGACATACCCGAGCCGGAGCGAGCTTGCGAGCTGGTTGGGTATGCCGGAGAACGAGCCGGCGGAGGAAGGACCCGAGGAACACAGTACCGGGCTGGTGACGCCGGCCGTGGCCGAACTAATCGCCATCGGCGCGTCGATCGCCAGCAACTGCGAGCCCTGCTTCAGATACCATTACGACCAAGCCCGGAAGCTTGGGGCATCGAGCGAAGACATGATCGAAGCGGTAAACGTCGCCCTGCGGGTCAAAGATGCCCCGGCCCAAGCCATGGTACGACTGGCGCAGCGCTATCTTGTCCCAGGCGCATCCGAAGCCAGTGACGGAGACACCGATGACAGGTGATGTTCTGACCGCGCACCGCAGCATTCCGGCAGTCACCGGGGAAGACGGGATTGCCGTGAAGTGGTATGACCGACCGACACGCTACATGTTCTTCACAGGAAAAGGCGGCGTTGGCAAGACTTCGCTGGCCTGCGCCACGGCCATCCATATGGCTGACATGGGAAAGCAGATTCTGCTGGTCAGCACCGACCCGGCCTCGAACCTGGGGCAGGTATTCGGCACGAACATCGGCGACCATGACCCGACGCCGATTGCGGGCGTACCGAACCTATGGGTGCTTGACATCGACCCGGAGGCGGCGGCAAAGGCGTACCGGGATCGCCTCGTGGGACCAGCGCGCGGCGTGCTGCCCGAGCCGGCCGTGCGACAGATGGAAGAGCAACTCTCAGGCGCCTGCACCACGGAAATCGCCGCCTTCGACGAGTTCACGGCGCTGCTGACCGATGAGTCAAAGACCGGCCGCTTCGACCACATCATCTTCGATACGGCGCCGACCGGTCACACTCTGCGCCTGTTGAAACTGCCCAGCGCCTGGTCCAACTTCCTGAATACCAGCCAGAGCGATTCGTCCTGCCTCGGCCCGCTGGCCGGATTGGACAAGCAGCGCCGGCAGTACACCGCGGTCATTGATGCCTTCGGCGACGGCGCGCGCACCACCGTAGTGCTGGTCAGTCGCCCGCAGGTGTCGGCACTCAACGAGGCGGGGTGTACGAAGGGCGAACTATCCGCGCTCGGCCTTACCAACCAGCGGCATATCATCAACGGGCTGATGCCCGACATCACAAGCGACGACCCGCTTGCCGAGGCGCTGGTGAAACGCGAACAGGAAGCCCTGGCGCACCTACCCGATGTGTTGAGGGAACTCCCCACCGACCGCGTGCCGCTCAAGCCGATGGATATGGTCGGCATCGAGGCGTTGCGGGAACTGCTCGCCCCGTCATCATCGAATCCGCAGCACGGGGAAGAGCCGTTGGAACCGGTGCAGACTTTGGCCAAGTCGTTCGGCCAACTGGTCGATGAGATCGCCGCCGACGGCCACGGCCTGGTCATGGTGATGGGCAAGGGCGGCGTGGGCAAGACGACCATTGCCGCCGCGGTTGCGGTCGAGCTGGCTGCACGCGGGCACGAAGTCCACCTGACGACGACGGACCCGGCCGCTCATATCGCCGTCACGGTCGATGCGAACGTCGAGCACCTGCAGGTCAGCCGCATCGACCCGCGCGTGGAAACCGAGCGGTATCGGCAGCACGTACTCGAGACCAAGGGCAAGGACCTCGACGAACAGGGGCGCGCCCTGCTTGAGGAGGACCTGCGCTCGCCCTGCACGGAAGAGATTGCGGTCTTCCAGGCGTTCTCGCGCGCCATCAGCGAGTCGCGCCGGAAGTTCGTGGTGGTGGACACGGCGCCGACCGGGCACACACTGCTTCTCCTCGATGCCACCGGCGCCTACCACCACGAGATAATGCGCCACGCCAAGGAAGGAATGAACCTCGTGACGCCGCTGATGCGCCTGCAGGACCCGAAGCAGACGAAGATACTGATTGTCACGCTTGCCGAGACCACGCCGGTGCTCGAAGCCGCCGCGCTGCAGGCAGACCTGCGGCGGGCGGGAATCGAGCCGTGGGCGTGGGTAATCAACTCCTCGCTCGCTGTCCGGAACCCTCGCGACCCGCTGTTGGCGGCAAGGGCTCAGTCCGAACGGCCGCAGATCAAGAAGGTGAGGAACGAACTGGCCCAACGCGTCGCACTCGTGCCCTGGCTCTCGGCCGAGCCGATCGGCACCGGGCATCTGCGTGAACTCGTGCGCGAACTGGCGGGTGCGGCGGCCGTCTAAAAGGAGAGGTATATGCCTACTTACGACTACAGATGTGAGAAATGCCTGACGACATTCGATGTCCAGGCGAGCATTCCCGAGTATGAACGCGGGTTGAAGGTGAAATGCCCGGCCTGCGGCTCCAAGCGCGTTCGCCGCACAATCAGTACGGTGAGCATCTTCGGCAGTTCACGTGACAATCCCCGCTCATCCAGTGGCTGTTGCGGCGATCCCAGAGGGAGTTCCGGCTGCTGTCCTTGAGCGTTGCCGCCCTGATGGAGGATTCCTGAGTCTCGTAACCACGGAGAAGGACGAGTAGCCAAGTATCACTAATCCCACTGACCGATATGGAGGTG
>Ga0315277_10006986_pt1 | contig 14665 bp, 11 predicted proteins | sample YL17G05_15_MG_FD_203695 | JGI IMG/M metagenome (GOLD analysis project Ga0315277, IMG submission 203695) | Sediment microbial communities from Yellowstone Lake, YNP, Wyoming, USA - YL17G05_15 | ecosystem: Environmental > Aquatic > Freshwater > Lake > Sediment | place: USA: Wyoming | collected... | reverse complement strand
CCGCCAGGTGCTGCACCGCCCCCGAGATCCCGCACGCGATGTACAGCTTCGGCTGCACCGTCCGCCCCGTCTGCCCCACCTGGTGATAGGCCGGGACCCAGCCCGCGTCCACGGCCGCGCGCGACGCGCCCACCGCCCCGCCCAGCGCCTCCGCCAGCTCCCGGATCAGCGCGAAGTTCTCCGGCTTCCCCAGCCCGCGGCCCCCGGAGACGATGACCTGCGCGTCCTGCAGGTTCACCTGCCCATCGCTCTCTTGCTGGACGATCTCCACGATCTTCGCCAGCACCCCCCGCTCATCCAGGTGCACGGGAACCTTCACCACCTCGCCCCTCCGCGCCTGGTCCGGCGCGAGCGCCTTCATCACCCCAGGCCTCACCGTCGCCATCTGCGGCCGCGCCTGCCGGCAGACAATCGTCGCCATCAGGTTCCCCCCGAACGCTGGCCGCGTCTGGACCAGCAGCCCCTCGTCCTCGTCAATGTCCAGCCCCGTGCAGTCGGCCGTCAGCCCCGCCGACACCCGCGCCGCCACCCGCGGCGCCAGGTCCCGCCCCTGCGGAGTCGCCGACACCAGCACGATCTCCGGCTTGTGCTGGTTGATCATCCCTGCCAGCACGTCTGTGTAGGGCCCGGTCCGGTAGTGCGCCAGCACCGGGTCCTTGGCGACGAGCACCCGGTCCGCGCCGTGCGCGATCAAATCCGGGGCCATGTCTTCCACGCCGTCGCCGAGCACCACCGCCGACAGCTCCGCGCCCCGCCTGTCCGCCAGCCGCCGCCCCTCGCCCAGCAACTCGTAAGTCCCCCGCCGGACCTCGCCGTGCAGGTGCTCGGCCACCACCCACACCCCGCGGTACTGGCTCGTGTCAACATCCCGCCTGAACGCCACCTCGAGCGCGATCGCGTCGAACTTGCACGCCGACGCGCACGCCCCGCACTGCGTGCAGTTGTCGTTGAACGCGGCCTTGCCCTCCACCATGTCGATGGCGCCGTACGGGCACGCGCGCGGGCAGAGGCGACAGCCAGTGCAGTTCTCGACGATCAGGCGAACAGCCATACCGAGCGATCTCCCAGGAAGCGGCCGGCCCCTATCCGACCGCCAGGTTCATCCCCTTGATGGCCTGGGCCAGCTCCTCCACGACCTCCTCCACGCCGCCCTCGATCACCTTCCCCCCACTCCGCCGCTCCGGCGGCCACACCCGGATCACCGTCGTCGGCGAGCCGTCGAATCCCGTCTGCATCGGGTCGGCCTCCAGGTCAGCCAGCGCCCACTTGGCGATCTCGGCGCGCTTCGCCCTCAGCACATTCCGCATGCTCGGGTACCGCGGCTCGTTGATCTGCTTGACCACGGTCACCAGCGCAGGCAGCCTCACCTCCACCACCTCGAAGAAGTCGTCCAGCACTCGCCGCGCCCTCAGCTTCCCGTCCGCCACCTCCAGCCCGATCGCGAAGGTCACCTGCGGGATCCCCAGCCGCTCCGCCAGCCCCGGCCCCACCTGCCCCGTATCCCCATCAATCGCTTGCTTGCCACACACGATCAGATCGAACTCCCCCACCTTCCGCACCATCTGCGCCAGCGTGTACGACGTCGCGAGGGTGTCGCTCCCCCGCGAGGCCGGGTCCGTCAGCAGCACCGCCTCATCCGCCCCCATCGCCAGCGCGTGCCGCAGCGCCTCCTCCGCCTGTGGCGGGCCCATGCAGATGACCGTCACCTTCCCCCCGTGCGCCTCCCTCAGCTGCAGCCCCGCCTCCACCGCGTTCTCGTCGAAGGGATTGACGATGCTCTTCACGCCCTCCCGGATCAGCGCGTTCGTCTTCGGGTCTACCCGTACCTCGCTCGTCTCCGGGACCTGCTTGATGCAGACGATGACCTTCACCTGCCCAGCTCCCGGATCACGTTGTTCGCGATCACCAGCCGCTGGATCTCCGACGTCCCCTCCACGATCTCGAACAGCTTCGCCTCCCTCATATAGCGCTCCACCGGGAACTCCCTCGTGTACCCGTAGCCGCCGAAGACCTGCACCGCCTTCGTGGTCACCCGCATGGCCATCTCCGACGCATAGAGCTTGGCCATCGCCGCCTCTTTCTCGAACGCCTTCCCCTGGTCCTTGAGCCAGGCCGCCCTCCAGGTCAGCAGCCTCGCCGCGTCCACCTCCGTGGCCATATCCGCCAGCATGAACTGGATCGCCTGGAAGCTCGAGATCGGCTTCCCGAACTGCTGCCTCTGCTTCGCGTACGGCACCGCGGCCTCCAGCGCCGCGCGCGCCACCCCGACCGCGCCGATCGCCATCCCGATCCGCCCCACCCCCAGCGTCCGCATGGCGACGATGAACCCGCCCTTCTCGCGCCCCAGCAAGTTCTCTTTCGGCACCCGGCAGTCCGTGAAGATCAGCTCCCGGTTCGGCAAAGACGGGTAGGCCATCTTCTTCTCGTCCTTGCCGAACTCGAACCCTGGGGTCCCCTTCTCCACGATGAACGCGGTCAGGCCCCGCGCCCCCAGGGCCGGGTCCACACTCGCGATGATGACATAGGTCTCCGCCTCCCCGCCGTTGGAGATGAAGATCTTCGTCCCGTTGAGAACGTAGCAGTCCCCATCGCGCTCCGCCCGCGTGCTCACCGCGCCGGCGTCCGATCCCGCGCCCGGCTCGGTGAGGCCGAAGGCCCCGACCTTCTCCCCCCGCGCCAGCGGAGTCAAGTGCTTCCTCTTCTGCTCCTCCGTCCCGAACATCATGATCGGGTAGACGCACAGCACGTGCGCGCCGAAGATCGCGCCCGTGGTCGTGCAGGCGCGGGAAAGCTCCTCTCCCACCGCCGCCCAGGTCAGGAAGTCCATCCCCAGGCCGCCGTACTCCTCGGGCACCGGGATGCCCATCAGGTCCAGCTCCGCCAACTTGCGCACGTTCTCCGCCGGCCAGCAACCGGCCTCATCGGTCTCCTTGGCCTTTGGCGCAAGCTCGCCGTCCGCGAACTCCTTGACAGCCTCCAAGATGGCCAACTGGTCTTCGCTGAGGGTGAAATCCATGCGGTTAGCGGCCTCCTGGCGGCGGGATATGCACGGCAGGACGGGCCGCTGACCCGTCCCACCAGCGCGCTACCCGCCGCGCTTTGCACCTGATGTTATCGAAAAGGGCGCGCGGCGTCAACGAAGCCTCGGGCCGCTCCTTCATCACCTCTTGGGTATCTCGTCGCGCTTGAGGGAAGCCGCGGGCGCCTCCCAATCCCTAGCTGAACGCGGCCGCTGCGGAGAGCTAACAACTGAGCGCGTTCGCCGGGATCTTCTCGGCGCTCACGCTGCCGGCGAGGGCCATTCCCTCACTGCCGCCGCCCGCTGAGCGGGAGGCGGATCAGCTTCGCGGGCTCATCGGAGCGCCGGCGCGGAGCCGGCCGAGAGGCCGACCCGATAGGGCTCCCATCCGCCTCCGCCAGCACGCTCAGCCGCCTCAGCGCCTCGTCCACCGTCTCTCGCGTCATCGGCCCGCTCGTCCGGTGCCCGGGGTAGATCGCTTTGGGCTTGAGCCTGGGCAGGCGATGCAGCGACGAGCGGTAGTCGGCCACGCACGAGCCCCAGTGCAGGTCCATCCACCCGATCCCCCCATCGCAGAAGATGATATCCCCCACGAACAGACCTTGCGGGAACTCCCACGCGACCGAATCCGGCGTGTGCCCCGGCAGATGGTAGACCTGGGCCCTGGTCTCTCCCACCTCCACGGTGTCGCCGTCATCAACGGTGTAGTCTACGAGCTCGCGGTCGATGGGAACGGTGACTGGGCAGTAGCTGAGACGCTCGACGGCCAGCCGGTGCACAACCACCCGCGGGGAGAGCTCGGCGCGGACCCGCGGCAGTGCCCCCACGTGGTCGGGATGGTTGTGAGTGACGAAGACGGCCACGATCTTCTCCGGGTCTACCCCGTCCGCCCGGAGCTGCTCCAGCTTCCCCGGAAGCGTCGGCGCGCTCCCCACGTCCACGAGCGCGTAGGCCCCGCCGCAGTCGAGCGCATACACCACTTCCCCCGCCGACTCGGCGCGCCAGATCCCTGGCCCAATCTCCATCCTCCCCTCCCTCGCGGTGGCGCTTCACCCACCCGCAGCTTTCCTCGCCCCCGTCCCTCCTTCCTTCAGCCCCTGAACCCCTGCAGCCACTGGTGCCCGGTAGGGTCCGTACCGCGCTTCTGGGAGCCCCTGCTGCTGTGGGGCATTCCGTCTCATAGTGGACGCGAGACGTCCTATGCCCGGCACGACGTACCCGTCAAAGCGGAAGCGACACCCCACAGCCGCACCAAGTACTGAGGGCCCGCGTCTCCGGCGCGCCATGATCTGCCTTCAGGGCCGCGCTCGGCAGCGGGATGGCGGTAGGACCGCGGCCCTTCCGAGCCGCCTTGCTGTACGCGCTGAGCCTGTGACTGGCATCATGCCCACCGTCTTGGCTCGACTTCCGTGCCCCGTGTTGCTGCCATCCCCACCCATCGGCGCGAGCGGCAGGCGCCTCAGCCGATCCTCACGGTCTCGCCGACGCGCGGCAGCCGGAAGGCCCGGTACGCGGATTCGCGCCGGCTCCATGCCACCCACCTGAACACCGGGTCTTCCAGCGGACGGCCGAACCGGAACTCGGCCTCCGCTGGCCTGCCGTCGTGCGTCAGCCCCGTGATCTTTACAGTCACATTGGTGAGCCGGACCTCCTGCCCCAAGGTTGCCGGCTCAGCTCCGTCTTGAGGAAGCCGCTCTATCCGCCGCAGGAAATAGGTGAGACTCACCGGCTCGCGCAGCGCCGCCCAGCCCTGCCCCTCCGGGCCGGGCGGTGGGTAGTAGCCGCCATCGGGCCGTACGACCAGCGTCCGCTCACCAGTGCGCCTCACTTCGAGCGGAGCCAAGCCCGATGAGAGCACGCGCAGGTGCCCAGGCAGGCTGCGCCCCTCGAACAACCGGCCTGGGAGCAGGAAGCCAACGACGTAGCTTCCCGGCGCGTCGACGAGCACCAGGTCGCGTCCCGCGAGCATCCGGTCGTCCCCGAAGTCTGTCATCCGGGCGACGTTCAGCGACCGCAGCATCGCAGTGGTGGACAGCGAAGCGATAGGCGCGAGCAGCAGATGCAGCGCTCCCAGGGATGCGAACATCACCATCACCAAGGCCCTGCGCATCCTCGGCAGGCCCACAGCGGATAGGGAGTTGGCGAGCAACCGCACCAGGAGACCCATGCCACCGATAGACGGAATCGCCATGTTCCGGCTGCCTGGCATCGCCGCGCACAGCGGGAGGGCGGCGCACACCATGCCTACCAGCCAGAAACGGGCCACCCGGTCGGGCAGCCAGAACCTCCGGGTAAGGGTGGCAAGTGACGCGATGAGCACCCACGCTGCGGCTGAGAAGACCCACACGGCTTGCCGGGAGAGGATCAGGTATGCCTCCGCTGGCGGCCACCCCAGGATGCCCAGCAGCAGCACGGGGAGGCGCACCAGCGTGGCTAGCGAGAACTGCAGCGGGCTGTGAACCGGATCGATGTAAAGCTCACTGCCGGCCACCCCGTACCCGAGCGCGCTGTAAGTCGCGCGCCACACGACTGCGATAATGACGTAGGGCAGAACTGCCCGCACCCTCGAAGCGAAGTCCCCCTTGCTGAGGAGAGCAGCATAGGAGATGACGTAGGCCAGAGCCACGACGCCCACCTCCGAGGAGAGCAGGGCCAAGCCGAAGAGAGCCCACGAGAGGACGGCCAGACTCCGCCTCCTGCTCAGCGACCACCTGTGGTAGGCGATCAGCGAAGCCACTGCGAAGGCCGCCGCGATGATGGCATGCCGGTTGGCCAGCCAGGCGACGGAGATGGCGTGGGCGTCGTCAATGACGTAGAGAACGGCGGCCAGGCCTGCCGGCCACCCGAGCCCCATTATGTCCCGGAAGAAGATGGCCGCGAGCACGGCCAGCACCACGAACCACGCGATGCTCTGGGCGTGCATGAGCTCCGGGCGCTGGGGGAACAGCGCGTAGTCGAGTTGAAGGGCGAGGGCGCTCAGCGGCCTCCAGAAGCTGATCTTGGCCCTATCGTTCGCCCACCACGGGAGCAAGCCCCTGTCCATGAGACGGTGTGCCCTCTCGGGCGATCCGTCCAGAAAGGTGTATGCCCGCATGGGGCCCCGCATGCTTGTGAGTTCGCTCGCGCTTTCGCCAAGAGCGTCCGCATGGGCGTGCCCCATCCGATGCCACAGGTCGTCCAGGAACCATCCGGAACGGACGGAGGGCAACGAGACCAGAATCGCAAGAACCGCCACCGCTACCGGAAGGGACGGGGAGGCGAAGAGGAGCGCGATCCGCCTCCTGGGCCGCCCGCCGTTCGTGGGCATCGCTTCCCTCTCTCCTGCGCTGCCGCCCGGGCTGGGCCGCAAGCGTCGGGTTGCCAGGCGGCATTCGCCGAGCAACACGCTGACCCCTGTGGCCCTAAGGGCAGCGGTTGCGTCAGAGTTGTCCACTCGCGCTCGTTCCCGGCGCGCGATCAGGCTACGGCCTTCTTTGGTTCTTCGGCAGGCCGGAATCCCCCCTGCGGACCCCAGTCGCAGGGAACGGCCCGCCTCTCGCCGAACTGGCCGCCCGACCCACACCAGAGGAGGCGACCATGCTGCAAGAGCTCTCACGACTGCGAGACGGTGTGACCAAGCGCATCTCCAGCTACGACACCACCGGCGGCAATGCCGACGCCTGGTACATCAAGGGCGGGGAAACCCGGCAGCTCGCCCACATCAAGGGCGCCGGCTCCATCCGCCACATCTGGGTGACGGTGGCCGCGGAGGACGAGTGGTACCTGCGCAAGACCCTCCTCCGCGCCTACTGGGACGGCGAGAAGTCCCCCAGCATTGACTCCCCCCTCGGCGACTTCTTCGGCGTCGGCCACGGAGTCGTCAGCTCCTACTCCTGCGCCGCCCTCAACATGTCCGCCAACCGCGGCCAGACCAAGCACGCCGCCATGAACTGCTACTTCCCCATGCCCTTCTCCAGCGATGCCCGCATCGAGGTCGTCAACGAGTCCGACAAACCCATCAATGCCTTCTACTTCTACGTAGATTACGACCTGCTCCCCGCGCCCCCGGACGATCACGGCCGCTTCCACGCCAAGTGGCGCCGCGAGAACCCCACCGACGGCTGGGTCCCCGTGCGACCCCTCCAGCAGCCTGACAGCGGGGATGTCAACCGTGCCCCCAATCTTACCGACCGCGAGAACTACCTCTTCCTCGAGGCCCGCGGCCGCGGCCACTTCGTCGGCGTCAACCTCAGCGTCCACAACCTCTGCGGCGGCTGGTGGGGCGAGGGAGACGACATGTTCATGATTGACGGAGCCAAGTGGCCCCCCGACCTCCACGGCACCGGATCCGAGGACTACTTCAGCCACGCCTGGGGCATGCAGCCCCACAACAGCTACCTCTACAACGGGGTCTCCTACCACCAGCCCGGCTCCGTCTTCAGCTACAACGAGCGCATCACCGTCTACCGCTACCACCTCAACGACCCCGTCATCTTCCACAAGTCCCTGCGCGCCTCCATCGAGCACGGCCACGCCAACAGCCACAGCAACGACTACTCCTCCACTGCCTACTGGTACCAGGCCGAACCCCACCACGAGTTCTGCCAGATGCTCCCCGTAGAGCAGCGCCTCCCCCGGCCCGACTTCGCCCTCGGCCATGTCGAGCCGCCCGGCCCCGCCCGGGAGAAGAGCGCCGTCAGGGAGAGGATGGCCAGGAAGCCCAAGCAGGCCTGACCGCCGGTGGGCCCTCGCCGCCATCGGGGCCCGCGACCGAATGCGGACCGAGCAGCCCGCAGCTCAGCTCACAGCGCTGGCTCGAGCACCACGATCTCCGTGGGCTCCGGCAGCGAGTCCGCGGTCACCTCGATATCCGAGCCCCCCACGCGCCGCACCCGCGCCTTGCCCGTCAGGAACCCCTCCACAGACCCCAGGTTCAGCCCCACCTTCGGCGTCCGGTAGTGCATGGGGATGGCGATGTTGGGCCGCACCGCCTTCACGACCTTTGCCGCCCCGCCGGCGTCAATCGTGAAGACCCCTCCCACCGGCACCATCAGCACGTTCACCGGCCCCAGTCCCTCCACCGCCTCCGGCCCCAGCGGCTCGCCCAGGTCGCCCAGATGGCACACCGTCAGCCCGTCGGCCGCGATCACCCTCACCGTGTTCCGGCCGCGCTCGGCCCCGCGGTTGGCGTCGTGGTAGGTGGCGAGCGAGCGGAACGTGATGCCCCGGTGTGACTCCTCTCCCTCCCCCTTCACCACCACCGGCTTCCCCGGCACCATCTTCACGTAGTTGTGGTCCGCGTGATCGTGGCTCACGACCACGAAGTCCGCTGGCTCTGTCAGCGCCCCGTGCCTGATCGCGCCCCCGAATCCCCCAGGCTCGTAGGGATCGGTGACGATCTTCGCGCCCCCCGCCGTGGTGATGAGGAAAGCGGCGTGGCCCAGGAATCTGATCTTCACGAGAGACCTCCTCCCCCCTCAGCCCGTGGCCCTGCCGTCGGGCTGAAGGCTGGCAAGCGTCTCCCTCAACACTTTGGCGCTGCGAGCCAGTCCCCTCTGCTCCTCCTCCGACAGCGCGGGCATGACCACCTCCAGCACGCCCCTCCGGCCCACCCGCGTCGGCAGACTCAGCGCCACCCCCTCGAACGGCCCGTCCCGGTGGAGGGTCGACACCGGCAGCGCCTCGCCCCGGTCCTCCAGCACCGCCGCCACCACCTGGCGCACCGCCACCCCGACCGCGTAGCCCGCTCCCCCCTTCAGGCGCAGGCACTCCGCGCCCGCCCCGCGCGTCGCGGCGAATGCCTCCTGCACCGCCTGCGGCGAGTAGCCCGGCACAGTTGAGATAGGCCGCCCCTCGTACCTGAGCAGAGAGAAGGCCGCCACCATCGAGTCGCCGTGCTCGCCCAGGATCAGGCCCTCCACCTTCTCCGGGTCCAGGCCGAGGCGCTCCCCCAGCAGAGACCGGAACCGCAGCGTGTCGAGCACCGTCCCCAGGCCGATCGTCCGCTCCGGCGGCCACCCCAGCTCCGTGGCCGCGAGGTAGGTGAGGACGTCCACTGGGTTGGTCACCACCAGCAGGATCGCCTCCCCGGCCGCCCCGGACCCGCTGATGTCGCCGACGATCTCCCGGAACAGCGCCGCGTTCCGCTCGATCAGCTTGAGGCGGGACTCGTCCGGCCGCCGGCGCAGCCCCGCCGTCACCACCACCATGTCGGAGCCCGAGATCGCCTCATAGCCGCCTGCCCGGACGCTGGGTCCGCCCGCCGCGGCCCGGCCGTGCCTCAGGTCCAGCGCCTCCCCCTGCGCCGCCTCCGCGGCCACGTCCACCAGCACTATCTCCCGGCACGTGCGGCCCAGCTGCAGCGCGTAGGCCGCGTTCGATCCGACCCGGCCCGCGCCCCCGATGATGCTGACCTTGCCCGTCACTCCCCCTCCTCGCCGACCACTTCCTCCTGGAACGCGTAGACGCTGTGGTTGTGGATCGACTCCAGGCTCTCGCAGCTGAGCTGGAACCACGTCACGCGCGGGTCGGCCCGCAGCATCCCCACCGCGTCGCGCACCACGTCTTCGACGAACTTCGGGCTCTCGTACGCCGCCTCGGTGACGACCTTCTCGTCCTCGCGCTTCAGCAGCGGGTAGATCTCCGCGCTCCCCTGGCCTTCCAGCACTGAGACCAGGTCCTCGATCCAGATCATCACATCCGGCCGATACCGAAGCCTCGCCTTGATGATCGCCCGCTGGTTGTGTGCGCCGTGCCGCGAGATCTCCTTGCTGCACGGACAGCAGATCGTGACCGGCACCTCCACCCCCAGCGTGAACACGTAGTCGTCCCCCTCCACCATCCCCTCGAACCGGCAGTCGTAGTCCAGCGCGCTTTCGCTCCCGCTTACCGGCGCCTGCTTGGTGATGAAGTACTTGAACTGCACGTCAATGCGGGCCCGCCGCGCCCCCAGCCGCTCGCAGGCCTCCTCCAGCATCTCCTTCAGATCCGGCTTGCTGATCGGCTTCTGGCTCCACCGGAAGAGAATGTCCACGAATCGGCTCATGTGCGCGCCGCGGAAGTGATGGGGCAGCTCCACCCCCAGGTCGATCCGGGCCAGCACGCTGTCGAAGCCCGCCCCCTTCCGGCGCACCCGCACCGGCAGGTGCACGTCCTTCACCCCCACGAACTGCACTGTTATCCCACGCGTGTCAGCGCTCGCTGCCACGTCCTTCACTGGATCCCTCCCATTGCCGGGGGCGCGTCGCGGCCTCTCCAGTGGGTTTCGCCAAACGGAGTGATGGCGAAACCCCTCAAGGCGTTCCCGGGAGCGCTGAACAGCCCGGCCTGCATTGCTTCGATGCGCTAAGGTCCATAGGACAGCAGTTGGTGAGCCCGCGTCTTCACTCGGTCGGAGCGTCCCAGAACAGCAGCCGGCCGCAGCTCTCGCACGTCATCGGTGCCCGCTCGGTCTTCAGCGCCTTCAGCGTCTCCGAGGGAAGCGAGATGTGACATCCCGGGCAGCTTCCTCCCGTCACCTTCACCAGTCCGAGGTTCGCCTGCCGCGCTCTGATCTGCTCGTATCGCTTGAGCAGGCCGGCCGTGACCTGGGCCGACAGCCCCCTCCGCTTCTCCTCCAGCTCGCCCAGCTCGGCCCGCAGCCGGCTCCCCGTCCCCTCGTACGCCTCGACCACTTCCTCCAGTCGGCCCCGGAGGTCGGCGAGATGGGCTGCCTTCGCCCTGATCTCCTCCCGCGCCCCCTCCAGCGCGTCCATCAGCTCCAGCATGCGGTCCTCGACTTTGCCGATCTCCCGGCTCAGCATCTGGACCTCCTCCTGCAGGTCCGAGAGCTGCCGCGGGTTCCGCACCGAGCCCCCATAGAGCTGGCCCTGGAACTTGGTCCTCTTCTCCTCCAGCGACTTCAGCTCCAGGTCCAGGTCCAGCGACTCCTTCTCCGTCTCGTGGTGGCGCTGGAGCAGGGCCGCCAGCTCCGACTCCGCCGCCCCGATCTCCGCCCGCAGCCCCTCGCCGCTGTCCAGGCCGGCAAGGGCTCCATTGACGCGCGCAGTCTCCGTGTCGACCACCTGCACCTGGTAGAGGACCGCCAACTCCTGGCTCACCGACGCCTCCCGTCGCCCACCCCACGCTCGTCGCCTTGGGGACGCAGGCTCACCCCATCTTCGTCGGCGCTGGCCCAGTCTCCTCCCCCGGACAGGTCGCCCCCTCGGCCCGTCGAATACCTCCCCCTCGTGGGCCCTCTGCCGATCGGCATCACCGCGGACGACTTGACCGGCGCCGCCGACACGGCCGCGGCTCTTGCCCGGCCCGGCGCGCCTGTAGCCGTCTCGCTCAGCGCCGTGCCCCGGACCCCCGCCCGGAGAGCCGCGTTCGCCGTGACCACCCACTCCCGCGCCTGTCCCGCCGACGAGACCTACGCCCGGGTGCGGGCCAGCATCGAGGCCCTCATCGCCGCGGGAGCCGCACTCATCTACAAGAAGGTGGACTCGAATCTCCGGGGCAGCATCGGGGCCGAGCTCGCCGCCGTTCGCGACGCCACCGCTCGCCCCCTCCTCCTCGCTCCCGCCTTCCCGGCCCGCGGCCGGACGACCCTTGACGGCGTGGCCCTGGTGCACGGCGTTCCGGTCGCCGACACCGAGATGGCGCGCGACCCCGAGGCCCCGGTCCAGCAGTCCAACATCATCGAGCTGCTCCACACCCAGCGCCTCGATCTCCCGGTCTCCCTCTCCCGCCTGCCAGAGGTCCGAGCCCGGGCCATCGCCCATCGCGTTCCCGAGGACGGCGTCCTCCTCCTCGACGCGGAGGCCGACTCCGACCTCGACGCCATCGTAGACGAGGCCCTCCTCCTCTCACCTTTCCCCGCGCTGGCGGGCTCGGCCGGCCTGGCCGCCGCCCTCGCTCGCCGCCTCTTCGGGCCGCCGGAGAAGCGGCCCTGGCCCAGCTCGCGGTCGGGCCCTGTGCTCGCAGTCCTCGCCAGCTCCAGCCAGACCCTCCTCTCCCAGGTCACCACCGCCGCCAGCCCAGTCCTCTCCCCGATCCGGTTCGCGTGCGAGCGCCTCAGCCGCGAGGACCGCCCTGTGCCAGACCTCCATCGCGCCATGGCGGCGGCCGCGGCCGAGCTCGGCGCCGGCCGCGACGCGGTGGTCTACGCCTCCGGCCCTCTGCCGCAGGCCGAGCGCCCGGTCGAGCTCGTCGTCGAGCACCTCGCGCATCTCGCCTTCGTCGTGGTGAAAGAGGCCGGCCCGCGCGCCCTCCTCGTCGGGGGCGGCGCCACCGCCCAGGCCGTCCTGGAGGCGCTGGGCACTGAGGCCATCGAGGCGGACGAAGAGCCCCTCCCGGGGATCGCCGCGGGCGTCGCCGTTGGCGGGCACTTCGCCGGCCGGCCCCTCGCCCTCAAGCCCGGCGCGGCCGGAGACGACCAGGCCGTCCTCAGCCTGCTCGACTACCTGGGCCGGCGCGCCGCCGCAGAGGAGACAGCATGAGCGAACACATCCGGCCTCTGCTTGCCATCACCATGGGTGACCCGGCCGGCGTCGGGCCCGAGGTCGTCGTCGCCGCGCTCGCCAGCCGCAGAGTACGCGCCGCCTGCCGGCCCCTCGTGGTCGGCGATGCGCGGGTCCTCCGCCGGGCCGCCGCTGCTCTCGGCCGCCCCTTCCCGGCCCGGTCCGTCGCCAGCGCGGCCGAAGCCGACCGCCACCCGCGCCGCATCTGCCTCCTCGACCTCGCCAATGCCGACCCGCACGAGATCCCCATGGCCCACGTGTCGGCCGCAGCCGGCAGAGCGGCCGCGCAGTGCATCTCCCGCGCCGTCGAGACGGCCCGCTCCCGCCAGGTGGCCGCAGTCGTGACCGCGCCTGTCAACAAGGAGGCCCTCCGCCTTGCCGACATCCCCTACCCCGGCCACACCGAGATGCTGGCCGCGCTCTGTGGCGCCCCCGAGGTCGCCATGCTGCTGGTCCACGGCCCCCTGCGCGTCGCCCACGTCACCACCCACGTCGCCGTTCGCCAGGCCTGCCAGCGCCTATCGCTCTCCCGCGTGCTCTCCGTGATCGGGCTCACCGACGATGCGCTCCGCCGCATGGGGCTCCCCCGCCGCCGCATCGCCGTCGCCGGGCTCAACCCCCATGCAGGCGAGTCGGGTCTGTTCGGCGACGAGGAGATCCGCGAGATCGCCCCCGCCGTCGCCGCCGCCCAGGCCCGCGGCCTCGATGCCGTTGGCCCCCTCCCGCCCGACACCGTGTTCGCTCGTCACCGCGCCGGCGAGTTCGACGCGGTCGTGGCCATGCTCCACGATCACGGCCACATCGCCATCAAGACCGTCGGCTTCGCACCCGGTCGGGGCGGCCGCATGCGGACCGCGGGAGTCAACGTCACCCTCGGCCTCCCCATCATCCGGACCTCCGCCGACCACGGCACCGCCTTCGACATCGCCGGCCGCGGCCTCGCCGACCCCACCAGCATGATCGAGGCCATCCTCCTCGCCGCCCAGATGGCCTCCCCCGGCGGCAGCACATCACCGCGCGCTCAGTGCTGACCTCCCGTCAGCTCACGGATGAGCCTCGCGTCCCACACGACCCCGAGCCCCGTCCCTCGCGTGTCGGCCGAGAGGACCCCGAGCAGGAACACTGCTGGTGTCGGCGCTGAGGTCATGGATACGTCCGCGCCACATTCCTCCTTCCAGATCCCGGGAGCACTCGTGACCGGGCTGCCACTGATCCCTGGATGCAGCTGTGCGTCAACCAGGAAGCAGGGATGCCCTTCATAGGGGACGTAGTTCGGTGTGGCTGCCACGCCATTCCTCACCACTGGGATGTTGTGCAGCCTGTCGAACACCCCGCGAGGACACCCGATGACGCGCACTGCGTCGCCTGGGTCGAGGGCCACCCTGGGCGGGACCGCTGACGCAGCGCTGAAACATGCCACTACTCCATCCCACCGCTCTGCCGGCTTTGGCAACGGTACGGCCGCGATGTCCCTGGCGAGGTGATCATCCTCGAAGTCGTCTGCGAACTCCAGCCAACGCCTCTCCCCGCTGGCCTCATACAAGGGGATCTCGACTTCGACCGCGTCACCGCGGGGGAAATCCCGCACCTCCGTGATGTCGGGGCGCCACTAGACCCGGAGGCGTTCAGGGTAGTGACTGCCCCGCTCGCTCACACACACATGCCGGTTGGTGATCAGGTAGAGCATCCTCGGCTCTTCCGCGAGACACCGGAATCCCGTGGCATCGGCAGCCGAGTGCTTGTGACCCGCAAGCGCCTCTATGGGCGTCGTCGCCCGCAGATAGTACAGGATGGATTCCACCACTGCCCCCTGGTCTGGCGGTGCGCGCCTCAGAGCATTGCTGCGGCATCCGCCCCGTCTCCTGCCCCCTCCGGGCAGGACACCCTCCCCGCACCGTCGAAGCTCGTCCGTCGGGCGGGCAGCTCGCCCGCCGCGTCTGCCCGCGGAGACATCGTCATGCCCAAGCACCGCCTCTTCCCGTCCATGATCGCCAGCGACCTCGCGCACCTTGCAGACCAGGTCGCCGCCGTCGTCGCCGCAGGCGTGGACGGGCTCCACTTCGATGTCATGGATGGCAACTTCGTCCCCAACATCACCCTCGGCCCAGACTTCGTCCGCGCCCTCCGGCCCCTCACCGATCTGCCCCTCGACGTCCATCTCATGGTC
>Ga0315277_10006985_pt1 | contig 14665 bp, 14 predicted proteins | sample YL17G05_15_MG_FD_203695 | JGI IMG/M metagenome (GOLD analysis project Ga0315277, IMG submission 203695) | Sediment microbial communities from Yellowstone Lake, YNP, Wyoming, USA - YL17G05_15 | ecosystem: Environmental > Aquatic > Freshwater > Lake > Sediment | place: USA: Wyoming | collected... | reverse complement strand
CGCGCCCCGCTCGGTCCCACGTAGGCCGCGACCGGAACGCGCGAGGCGAGGATTCGCTCGATGATCTCGCGCATCGACGAGTCCAATCCGCCCGGGGTGTTGAGGCGGAGGATGACGAGGGCGGCTCCGTCGCGCTCGGCCCGGGCGATCCCGTTCCGGATGTACTCCGAGCTGATGGGATGGATGGCCGCTTGGACGTCGAGACGGAGGACGGTCGCCGCCGAAAGCGCCGAAGCGGACGCCAGCCAGAGACCAATGAGCGGAAGCCTTTTCACCTTGCTTTGATTATAGGAAGATCATCGGGCTAAGTCAATAAACGGCGGCGACCGCCGCCGCCGCGATCTTGACCCGTTCGCCGACACTACCCCGCCTTGAAAGGCGGGGCTATGAATCGGAGCCCCGCCTTTAAACACTCATAAGCCGGAAACGGCTTAGTATGAGTACTGGCGAAGACGCCGGGGAGCAGCCTTGCAGCACCCATACTAAACCGTTTCCGGCTTAGTATGAGTACTGCGAAACGCCTGCACTCAGGGCTTCCATGAGTGTCGATAGGTTGACTTTTTATCGGCGTTCGTTTATTTATATTGTGCTTAAGGCTTACGGAGTGAAGGAGTTCTCCCATGATCAAGAATGACGTCGCCCTTGTCATTGAGAAGAAGACCGATTTCAACAGGGCCAAGTCTTTGCAGATCGTGGAGACCGTCCTCGAAGCTCTCAAGAATGCGCTGGCCGCGTCCGAAAAAATCGAGATCCGCGGGTTCGGGAGTTTCAAAGTTGTGGCCAAGAAAACGGGCTTCGGCCGCGACATCCGCCGCAAGAAACAGATCAAGATCACGGAGGGCCGGCGAGTCAAATTCCGTTCCGGGCAGGACCTCAAGCGTATGCTCAATAAATGAGGCCGCGCCGGGCCGTCCGAATTCCACCATGCCCAAGATAAAGAAGACCGCCAAGACGACGAAGACCGCGCGGCGAGGCCGCGGCGGCGCAAACGCGGAAGGGTCGGAGTCCATCTTACGCGACCCGAACGGAGCCGTCGTCCGTCCGCCCGCCCGCCAGGGCCTGAAGACCTATTCCCTCCGCTCGCGGCCGAGCAAGGTCCATATCGCCCAGTTCGCTCGCTCCTCGACCTCCCAGGACACGGTCGGCCGTTTTCTCTCCAACCTTCCCGATTTTCTGTCGGCCCGGGACCTTCGCGAATTCTGCGGCCTGGTCCGAACCGCCCGGAGCAAGGGGCGGGCCGTCATCTTCGGGCTGGGCGCCCATGTCATCAAGGTCGGCCTGAGCCCCGTCCTGATCGACCTCATCCGGGAAGGCTGGATCACGGCCCTCGTCCTCAACGGCGCCGGCATCATCCACGATTTCGAGATCGCCTTCGCCGGCCAGACCTCGGAGGACGTCGAGGATCGGATCAAGGACGGCCGGTTCGGAATGGCCCGGGAGACGGGCGAGCTCCTCAACCGCGCCATCAATGAAGGCGCCCGGTCCGGACTCGGGCTGGGCGAAGCGGTGGGACGGATGATCGCCGCCTCCGATTTTCCCCACAAGGATCTCAGCCTGATGGCGGCCGCCCATCGCCAGGGCATTCCGGCGACCGTCCATGTCGCTCTCGGGACGGACACGATCCACCTCCATCCCCAGGCGAGCGGGGAAGCGCTGGGTAAAACGTCGCTCCAGGATTTCTTCCTTCTCTGCGGGGTCCTGGAAGGGTTGGGCGACGGCGGCGTCTATATCAACGCCGGCTCGGCCGTCATCCTGCCCGAGGTCTTCTTAAAGGCCCTGACCTACGTCCGGAACAAGGGGACGAGAGTCGAGAATTTCTCGACGGCCGTATTCGATTTCATCCATCATTACCGGCCTTTCCAGAACGTCGTCCGCCGCCCCGTCGGCGAGAAGGGCCGGGGGTTTTATTTCGTCGGGCCCCACGAACTCCTGATCCCTCTCTTGGCGGCCGCCCTCCGTTCTTAGCCTCGTCCTTGAGGGCGGCGGCCTGAACCAGGATCCGCCAAACTTCCTCCGTCCGTTCAACCGTCTCGGCCAGGCTCCCCGAGGTGTCGATGACGTGGTCGGCGAACGTGGCTTTGTCCTCGGCCGGCATCTGGGACCGGATCTTGCGGAGGGCTTCCTCCCGGCCGATCCCGTCCCGCTCCATGAGCCGGCGGAGCTGGATCTCGGGCCGGCAGGTCGTGACAACGATCGTGTCGAAAAAATCCTGGAAACCCGCTTCAATGGTCAAAGCGGCCTCGGAAACGTAGACGGCGGTGCGGCCTTCGCGTTCGAGGGCGGTCATGACTTTCTTTTTCTCGGCCAGGACGAACGGATGAACGATGCCGTCGAGAGCGGCCCGGGCCGAGGCGTCGGAGAATACGATGGCGCCCAGGCGGGCGTGGTCGATCGTCCCGTCCGGGGCGAGAATGGACGGGCCGAACCGGGCCACCACCTTTCCAAAGGCGGACTTCCCGGGCGCCATCAGCTCGCGGGCGACCTCGTCGGCCGTATGGATGAAGCAGCCGAGGTCGCCCAGGATGGAGGCGACGACGGATTTTCCGGTGGCGATTCCCCCGGTGAGAGCGACCGTCAGCACGGTCCCTACGCCTTCGTCCGCTTGAGGGGGGACGAGGGGGTGGGAGGGGGCAGGAATTTATGGCGCTTGAAGAAACGGACGGCGACGCCCTGTCTCGTGTCCTTCTCTCCGACGTCTTCGAGCCGGATCGTGATCCCCCCGACGAGAAGCTTGATCCACTTTCCCTTGGTCATTTTCTTGGGAAGGTCGATGACCAGGTTGAGCTTGGATCCGACCACGATACCCGAGTCGAGGCAGAAATAGGCCCCTCCCGAGCTGATGTTTTCGAGCCGGGTCGGTTCGCGGAACTTACTGCCGCGGGGGAGCTTGCCTTCGACGATGGCCGCCAGGGGCAGATCCATGCGCCATTCTCGCCGGCGGTTGTGGAGGGAATCGTCGACGGGCAGCAAATTCTTTTTGGAAGAACTCTTGGCCCGGGCCTTTTTTGTCATGACCGCCCTTAAAAGAGCGCTGAGTTGATCGCGTAGAGGGCGAGCTGGAGCCTGCTGTGAGTGTCGAGCTTGGCGTAGATGCTCTTGATGTGGGAGCGGACCGTGTTCTTGCTGATGAACAGGACCGCGGCGATTTCGTCGTTGCTCTTGCCCTGGCCGATGAGCCGCAGGACCTGGAATTCGGTCGGCGTGAGCTGATCCAGGGTTTTTTCCTTCATATCCCGGCCGACGACCGAGATGATCCGGTCCATGATGCTCGACATCTTGTCGCGGGGGAGCCAGATTTCGCCCTTCTGGACGATCCGGATGGCCTCGGTCAGCTGGCTGAGAGGGTCGTTGAGGTCGAAGTAGCCCCTGGCTCCCGAATTGATGAGTCCGACGATTTCCTCATGGGAGGGGATATTGCCGAGGAGGAGGAGCTGGGTCCTCTGGCCTTTGGCCAACTCCCGGATCGCCTTGCAGATTTCCCGGATGTTGGGGAGGGGCTCGATCGAGGCGAACAGGACGACCTCGGGCCGGAGCTTCCGGATGGAATCCATGAAGACATCGATCGTGTTCTTTTCGATGTTGAGAACCTCGATCTTGAGGTCCGCTTCCAGGGCCTTGAGAATCCCGGCCAGGATCAGATCCGATGGGCAGAAAACGAGGACCTGGACTTGCCCATCGGCCTTGACGGGGGGGGTGGCCTTGGCCGGCGCGGTATCTTTTTTGGGAGCCGTCTCGCCTTTTGGCGCCGAGTTTTTTTTGGCTATCTTCTTCATTTTCATACAAATTTTAACGAATTGAACCCGCCCTGTCAATCCCCTTCGCGGGATATCTTAAGTGCTATGTTGTCGGACGACCACTGATGACCCGCTCCGGGGACTAAAGCCCTAAAAAGACAAGTCCGCGGGCTTTTTGTCCCCTTCGCGGAATTCCACAGACGTTAGTCCGTGGAGGAACCCCCATTCGGGGGCTGGCGCTCCGACGCTGGCGAAGCGCAGAGCGGCTGAAATCATAGTGCGGAGCTTCGGTAGCGAATTCCCTGCTCCGGGGACAAGCAGCGGTTTCGCAGTACTCATGAACCGGAAACGGTTCGTGAGTGCGCTCCAACGCCTGCAAAGGCTATATCCCACGGATGTGAGTCCGTGGAGCTTCAGGAACGATCACATATCCTAATTTTTAAAGGAATCGGCCCGGGCAGGGGGGGGTTAGTTGCGTTCGATCCGGAACCGGCGGTCGAGCCGGACCAGGACCGAGCGTTTCGAGGTCAGCGGGGATTCGGGCCGGACCTGGGCGACGGTCCCCGAGATGGCCAGCAACAACCCTTTTTCCAGGTAGAGCGTTTGGGGGACCTGGAGGCTGAGCTGGAGCTTGGCGCCGGGTTGGACGGGCGATTTCAGGCCCATATGGACCTCTCTGGAGCTGATGGAGACGATGGAGGTCTCCTCCTCGAATTCCCGATCCAGGCCGTCCCGGCCCGAGACCAGAGCGGAAAGAGAGAGCTCGAAGGACCGCTCTCTCTTTCCCTCTTCGGTCGCGCCTTGGATGGAAGTTTTTTCGCTAGTTTTCACTCGGTTCATGTCAGGGGTCGATTATGAGGCGGACGGCCTTCCGGGGCAATCCCTTTTTGCGGTGATTCGGAGGGTGATTTGGCCTAACCCCGGCTCGCTCCGGACGGCACCCCTGGAGGGGGCGGGGGGTTATTCCTCGGGTTTGATGATGTACTTGCTCTCGAGGCGGACCGATATCTTCTGGCGGCCTTCGCCGTGGTCGCCCACTTCGACGAATACGACTTTACCGTGGATGGCGAGCTTGAGGTCTTTGTCCTCGGACAGCTTGGGGGGGAGGTCGATAATCAGCTTCACTTTGGCCCCGATCGTCATGGAGTTCTTGAGGAGGAACGAGGCGCCCTGATGACTGATGTAGGAAAGCTTGGTCTCTTCCCGGAACCGCCGGCCCTGGGCGTCCTGACCCTCGACGGTCGTAGCCAGGGGAAGCTTAAAACCCTGATCGAGGGTGCTCAGTCTAAGAGTCTCGCTTGAGGGTTTCCTTAGCATGCTCGAATCCTTCGTTTAAAGTCCCTGGCTTATCGCGGGTCTAAAATGCCATGTCCCTTCCCATGCGGTCAATCACCCCCCAGGGTGAAATCAGGGGTGAATTTTTATTTAATTTTTGTCACCTTCCAGGCCCTCCAGCGGGGATGTGCTATCCGGAACGGCCGTTTTGGCATCACCCCCTTTCCCCCCTTTATCTTGACCCGTTCGCCGACGCTACCCCGCCCGAAAGGCGGCACTCATGGAAGCCCTGAGTACTGCAAGGCCGGGGACGAGAAGCGACACTTTTGTACTCAGCCCCTTTAGAGGGGATGGGGCTGAGTGGGCTCAGGGTTAACCCTGAGAAAGCCCCGGCATTCATGCCGGGGAGTCGTAGGGTTGACAAACTCGGGGGGGGCGGCTAAAATTTGCCGGTACAGCCGACCCCAGGAGTCAGCCCTTGAGCCCACAAGAACGATTGGTCAAGCAGGTCACCGCCAAGAGCGAGGATTTCTCGACGTGGTACAACGAGATCATCCGCAAAACCGAGCTCGCCGACTATTCCCCGATGAAGGGGATGATGGTCATCCGGCCTCACGGTTACGCGCTCTGGGAGAATATCCAGAGATTGTTGGACGACCGCATTAAGGCGACGGGACACGTCAACGCCTATTTCCCCCTGTTCATCCCGGAGAGCTTCCTTCAGAAGGAGGCCGAGCACGTCCAGGGCTTCTCGCCCGAAGTGGCTTGGGTCACGATCGGCGGAAAAGAAGAACTCGAAGAGAAGCTGGCCGTCCGGCCGACCTCCGAGGCGATCATCGGCTATATGTACGCCAAATGGATCAAGTCCTGGCGGGACCTGCCGGTTCTCATCAACCAATGGGCCAACATCGTCCGCTGGGAAAAAGTCACCCGGCCGTTCCTGCGGACCACGGAATTCCTCTGGCAGGAGGGCCATACCTGTCACGAAACCGCCGAAGAGGGGGAAGCCGAAACCCTGAAGATTCTGTCCATGTACAAGGAATTCTGCGAGACCGAATTGGCCATTCCCGTGCTCTCCGGACGCAAGTCGCTGAGGGAGAAATTCGCCGGGGCCCAGATGACTTACGCCATCGAAGCCCTGATGTCGGACGGCAAGGCCCTTCAAATGGGGACGTCCCACAACCTGGGCCAGCATTTCTCCAAGGCCTTCGATATCAAGTTCGAGGATCGCAGCCAGACTCTGCAGTACGTCTGGCAGACCTCCTGGGGCATGACGACCCGGACGATCGGAGCCCTGGTCATGGTCCACGGCGACGACTCGGGTCTCCGGCTGCCGCCCCGGATCGCGCCCGTCCAGGCCGTCCTGATTCCCATCGCGCTCGGCGATTGGAAGACGTCGGTTCTCCCCGTCGCCCGCGAGGTCGAGCGGGAGCTCAAGGAACGCGGCGTTAGGATCAAGCTCGACGACCGGGAGGAATACACGCCCGGATGGAAGTTCTCCGAGTACGAGATGAGAGGCGTGCCGCTCCGGATCGAGATCGGCCCCCGCGACGTCAAAGCGGGAACGGCCGTCGTCGTGCGGCGCGATACCCGGGCCAAGGAGTCGGTCGCCCTCGCTTCGCTCAAGGACCGAGTGACGATCCTCCTCGACGAAATCCAGAAGGGCCTGTTCGAACAGGCTCTTCGCTTCCGGGAAGATAATACCCATAACGCCTCGAACTACCAGGAATTCAAGTTCATCATGGAGAACGAGCGAGGCTTCATCCGCGCCGTCTGGTGCGGCAACGAGGCCTGCGAGGATAAGATCAAGGAAGAAACCCAGGCCACGATCCGCGTCCTGCCCCTCGAGCCGGAGAGCGCGGAAACGGACGGCGTCTGCGTCTGCTGCGGCGAACCGGGCCGGACCCCCGCCTTTTTCGCGAAGGCCTATTGAGGCCGGCCGTGGCCCCATTTGGCCCGTTGAGACGGTTGCTGAAGCGGGGCGGAGGCCGGGGCCGGGGCGGGGGAGCGGAAGCCGCTCTCAAATCGGATTTCGAGAGCCGGCGTCTCCGCATGGTCGAGACTCAGATCGTCGCCCGGGGCGTCCGGGATGAAAACGTCCTGTCCGCCCTGCGCAAGGTTCCGCGCCATCTTTTCGTCCCCTCCGACCTGAGGACCCATGCCTATGACGACGAGCCGCTGCCCATCGGCGAAGGCCAGACGATCAGTCAGCCCTACATCGTCGCCTATATGACCGAACTCCTGTCGCTCGGCCGAGACGACAAAGTCCTCGAGGTCGGGACGGGCTCCGGGTACCAGACGGCCGTTCTGGCCGAGATCGTCCGCGAGGTTTATTCGGTGGAGATGATTGAAACTCTGTCCCGGCGCGCCCGGGCGACGCTGGACGGGCTCGGATACCGGAACATCGTCTTCCGGACGGGAGACGGGACGCTGGGTTGGAGCGAGCACGCGCCCTTCGACGCCATCCTGGTCGCGGCGGCCCCGGACGAGATCCCCTCGGCCCTGGAGAGCCAGCTCAAGGTCGGGGGGAGGATGGCCATCCCGGTCGGTTCCGCCTGCCAAGAGCTTGTCCGCGTTGTCCGGACGAAACGGGGATTCGAGAGGAACCGGCTCCTGTCGGTCCGGTTCGTCCCCTTGATTTCCGGGCCGGAATGGCGTAGATGAGCGGTATCCGAAGAGCATGCGGAGACAAGAATTCCTCTCGCGCCGGCCGAGAAGCCGCCGCCCTCCCTTGTTTTCGAGCAGGCCGCGCTCCTGGCGGCCGCTTCGGCCTGTACTCATGGAAACGTGTTAGCGGCTCCATGAGTGCGGCCGAGGAGAGAGAGGGATATTTCTAAGCTTTCGTGATCATGGGGAGCGGGAGTCGAGGTTCTTGACATCGCCGCCCGGCCGGCGGTAGTATTCCATCATGATCAGGAGGGGAGATTCATCGCACGGAGCGGCCATTCAGCGCGCCGCGAATAAAGGAAACGCCTATCCCTAAAGGTCGGTCTGATGAATAATCGGGACTAAGGGAAAGGGTGGACGCGGATGGAATGCGCCGTTTGTCATTTTGAAGTCGCCGAGGAAAGCACGTTTTGCAGCCGATGCGGGACGAAATTCGGCGATACTTCCGTCCTTCATCAATACAGAACGACCGAGACGCTCCAGGCCCCCAGCCTGGAATTGAGCAAGGGCCAAGTCCTTTCCGGCAAGTACCGGATCATCGAATTCGTGGGCAAAGGCGGGATGGGGATCGTCTACAAAGCCGAGGACATCCGCCTCAAGAGAATGGTCGCTTTGAAATTTCTTCGGCCGGAATATCTCATCGATCGGGAAGCCAAAAGCCGGTTTCTACTCGAAGCCCAAGCCGCGGCCGCCTTGGATCATCCGAATATCTGCCCCGTTTATGAGATCAATGATTTCCAGAATCAGACGTATATGGCCCTGCCCTTCATCCAAGGGCAAAGCCTGAAGGACAAAGTCCGGGCGGGACATCTCGACTTGGAAACCACCCTTTCCATCGGAATCCAGATCGCGGACGGCCTGGCCGAAGCGCATAAAAAAGGGATCATTCACCGCGATATCAAACTCGCTAACGTGATGGTGTCCGAATCCAACACGGCCAAGATCATGGATTTCGGCCTGGCCAAGCTCATGGAAGGAACCGAAATCACGACCACGGCGAAAATCATGGGCACGGTGGCCTACATGTCGCCCGAACAGGCGCAGGGCGCCGCCGTCGATAAGCGCACGGACATCTGGTCGCTGGGGATCGTGCTCTATGAAATGCTGATCGGACATACGCCGTTTGAAACGAAAAGGGACCAGGCGATCATTTATTGCATTTTAAACGAGACGCCGAAACCGTTACGGGACCTCAATCCCGGTATTCCGGTCGCGGTCGAGTCGATCGTCACCCGGTGCCTCCAGAAGGAATGCGCCGCGCGCTATCCCGCGGCGGAAGCGCTGGCGGCGGATTTGAAGCGGTCGTATGGGGCGTTGACGGCGAAATCCAGGGAGCGCCCGATTTTTTCGGACCTCCATCCGCCCTCCCCCAAAAAATCCGTTCTTCGGCGCGTTCTGATTCCCGCCGGAGCCGTCGGGGCCGTCGCCCTCGCCGTCGTCCTCTTCGGCTTGAAAAACAAAAAAGAAGCCTTGCCGGGGCCGGGTGCCGCTTCGATTTCCTCGCCGGCGGACGTTCCAAAATCCTCGCCGCCGGGTCCGTTTTTCATCGCGGAGATCGGCGCGGACGGCCGGAACATCCGGATCGAAACCCGCGGAGTTTCGACCATCGAGCAAGGAGCGACGGGATTCCTTTACACAAAAAAGGAATTTGATGCGGACGGAAGCAAACGCATCATCGCTCGATTCGTCGTCAGGGCCGTCAAGGACGGGCTCCCTCAGGCCGAGGTGATCGAACGGATGGACGCCGTCGGAGCGGGCGATTATGCCGAGATGGAAAAGGAACCGCGGGGGACCTTGATCATCCGCGCCGATCCGGCGGAGACCGAAATTTACGTCGACGGAGCCTTGAAGGGTCGGACCGAAGCCCGGTTGATCCTCCCGCCTAAAAAATACAGCGTTGTCGCCAAAAAGAAGAATTTCATCGACCGCATCGAAGAGATCGATCTCCGGGCCAAAGAGATCGTCACCTGGACCCGGACCTTAGTCGCCAAACCGCCGCCGACGCCCCTGGCCGGGAATCTCTATGTCGATTCGACGCCGCAAAGCGCCCAGGTTTTTCTCGATGATCAATCGTCCGCCGCCGGATTGACGCCGATCAATCTGACGTTGTCCCCCGACAAAAAGCACCGGGTCCGGGTCGCCCTCAAGGATTATCAGGAGACGACCTTCGAGGTCGAAGTCAAGGGAGGGCAAAGCAAGGAGGAAAGGGTTTCCTTGGTCCCCTTGCCCGTGGATTTCAAAATCGGTTCGATCCCGTCCGACGCCGAGGTGTATTTCGGCGATCAAACCGTCCCGGAAGGCCGGACGACCCTGAGGAAATCATATCCGGCCGGCCGGTATCTCCTCCGAGTCCACAAGGAGGGATTCGAGGATCTCCGGGAGGAAGTCGTCTTGTCGCCGGGAACGCCGGTCGTCAAAAATTACGAACTCCGCCCTCTTCCCGTCGTCCGGCCCAAAAACACCCTGATCGTCAATTCCACGCCCGAGGAGGGTGCCCGGATTTTCATCAACGACCGAGACGTCGGGGTCACCCCTAAAAAAATAGAGGTCAAGGAAGCGCGCGTGCGATTGAAGATTGAGAAGACCGGGTTCAAACCGGTTTCGGAAACCATCGTTTTCACCGAGCCGGAAGTGTTCAAGTCCGTGATGCTCACGAAACTCGGCCGGGGAACCTTCTCGATCACCGCCTACCCGCAGGCCCGAATCGCCATCGACGGGGTTCTCCAGGATAAAACCGTCCCGCCCGAAAAGCTGTTCGAAGTCGAGGAGGGTCCGCATAAAATCAAGTTCATCTTCAACGACAACGTGGAGATCGAGAAGAAAGAGGCCGTTCAAGCCCAGGAAACAAAACGGATCGTCTGCAATAAAAGCGAGGAGGCCTCCGCCCAGCGCGCGAGCTATGAATTGACCAACTATCCCAAGGCGGTGGTTTCTTTGGACGAGTCGTCCCCCTATACCTCCCCCCAATTCAGAACCCTGAAGGTGAACCCGGGGCCGCACCGGATTCGCTATCTTTTCAAGACGACGGACGGTTCCCTCTCGCTGAACATTTTCGACCAGGTGGACGGCCTGGTGGGGAAGAAAGTCCATGCCGCCTGCGAAAGCCTCGAATTCGCGTCCTTGAGTCCCGACCTCAGGAACGCCGTCCAAGGACCGGGGGAGGGAGACGTCATTGTCGTCCGGGCGAGTTCTCCGGTCGGCGTGGATCTCGACGGGACGGGCCGGGGCGAGGCGATCGCCGGACAGGATTTTAAAATCATCACGGAAACGTCCGATCCGAATCTCCGGCTCGGTTTTCATCCCCGCGCCGGCAAAGACCGCTGCCGGGCGGAAATCTGGATTCTCCGGGTTTCGCAGGAACGGGGATGGAAAATGACGTTCCAAATCGAACTGATTTTGTAGAGTGTCCTGGAACAAAGGAGGAGCGAATGAAAAAAGCGTTGATCGGATTCGGGATCGTCCTGGCGTCGGCCGCCGCCCTGGGAGCGGAAGGCTTCACCTTCTATACGGGCAAGGCCAACAACACCAATTATCTCGGCGTCGCGATCGGCGGCGATATCGGAGATTTTCTTCAACTCCAAATCGACGTGATGAAGTATCTCAAGGACGACCCCTCGCTGCATTCCGACGTCCCGGAACTGAGCCGCGGCGATTTCCTCGGCGTCTCCGGAAATTTCGTCCTCAAGCTCCCCCTCCAACTGATTCCTTATCTCGATCGGTTTGATTATATCCAGCCTTACATCTCGGTCGGGCGAGGAATCGCGGCCGAAAACACGGGGGCCGCCTACAACGACGCTCCGAATCCGGTCGACGGGAAAACGGGGATTTTCAACAAGCTCCGTCCATTCAAATCCTTCGGGTACGGGCTCCTCATCATGATTACATCCAAGTTCGGACTCAAGGTCGATTACCGCAGCGTCAACCTCTCGGAACACAAGGGGCTCGGACTTCCCGGACGAAAATTCAGCCGCCTGTCGTTCGGGATCTGTTTCGGCCCCTATAAAAAAGAAATCAAACGGATCAAGAAATAAGAGGATCGACACATGAAAACGAAGATTTTTACGGGCTGCGCAATCCTGGGGTGGATTCTGATGGGCGCCCTCGCCGGGTGGGGACAGGACAAGCCGGTCTCCCTGGTCGATTCGGGCATCGAACACTACAAGGCCGGCCGCTACCAGGAATCTCTCCGGGTTCTCAAGGAAGTCATCCGGACATCCATCGACGACCGGGAGCTTTTCCTCGCCTATTTGTATACAAGCTATACCTATTTTTCCCTGCCGGTCCAGGAGTTGGGAAACGCCAAGGCCCAGGCCGAGAAAGCGGTCGCCATCAATCCGGATTCCGTTTTGCGGGAGGACGAGTTCGTCTCGGAATTCGTCGAGTTCTACAAGAAAATCAGGGAAGAAATGACGGGGATCGGGTACTTCGACGCCGATCCCAACCCCGCGAACATATACCTGGACAATGCGCCCATCGGCGTCGCGCCGATCAAAAAGGAGCTGTTGGCGAAAGTCTATCTTTTGCGGGCCGTGAAATGGGGATACACGCCCTACGAGGGGGAAATCGAAATAAAGAAAACCGAGGTAACCAATTTTAAAATCCCGCTGAACGACGATAAAAATTGGAAAACGTTCATTCGATCCTCCGTCATCTTCGTCGTCTTGTCGTACCTTATGAAGACGATATGAAAAAACGGCCCTCTTGGCCCTGTTCTTAATCTTGCCGCCCGGCCAGCAAGTCGTCGCGGCCACCCGGATCGACGAACCGATCGTCCCCGACATCCGGAGCGGACCGTTCTCTACCGTGTGTTGTTCCATCATTTCGAGCGGTTTCTGGGGGATTATGAGGGCCGTTTCGAGCGAGAGTACGGTTCGCCTGTACTCATGAACCGGAAACGGTTCATGAGTGCGGGGGTCTTCCATAACGCCCACCGGGGGAAAGCGAGGAAGGCGGGGCTCTCTCCCTTGGCGCTGCGGATGAGCGAGGAGGAGATCAAACCCGTCCTTTCCAAGGGCTGGGCGGTCATGATCCGTACGCTCTTCGGATACCGCTTGTCGCGGCTGTTGACATCGGCGCGCGGCCGGGAAGTACTATTCTAGTCTCGCGTAATCAGGAGGGGAAATTTGTCGCTTGGAGCGGCGATTCACCACGCTGCGGAAAAAACAAATGCCTTTAATAGAGGGAGGGATCTATGAAAAAGGTTGTTCGGCTTGTCTTGTTCGCAATCTGGACAGCGACCGATCCGGGAATTAGCCTGACCATCCCGGCGGCAAGGGCCGATTCTTTTCAGACCCCGGCCCCGGGGATGCCCAAGACCCCGCTCTATTTTATTGCCAATCGAGGTCAAGAGGACGGCCGCGCCGTCTTCTATGCCTATTTGGGTCGGACCACGCTATGGTTGACCCGGGAGGGTCTGATCTTCGATAGCCTGAAGCCCGGGCCCGGGGACGGAACGGCCCGCGCGCGCGAAGTGACGCGGCTTAGCTTCAAAGGGCTTTCTCCGAAGTGCGAGATCATAGCGCTCAACCCTGCCGACCATACGGTCAGTTATTTCAACGGCAGCGAGCCCGCCGATTGGATAACGGGCCTGCCGACTTCCTTGGCCGTCCTGTACAAAGAAATCTATGACCGAATCGACCTTAAAATCTAGGGCGCCGGACAGGAGGTCGAATACGACTGGATCGTAAAGCCCGGAGGAGACCTCGGTCGGATCCGGATGGTGTTCGAGGGAGCCGACAAGACGATCATCGATGGCGAGGGAAATCTTGTCATCGAGACATCGCGCGGCGCCGCTATGCACCGAAGACCCTCAGCCTATCAGGACGATTTCGGCCGTCGGATCAGGGTTGAGGCCGGATTCAACGAGATCGCCCGCAACGAATTCGGAATAAAGGTCGGTCCCCATGACCGTTCCCGGGACCTTTTCATCGACCCCTACACCATCGGCTATTCCACGTATTTCGGAGGGAAGGACTATGATTTCACAACCAGTATTGCCGCAGCCCCGTCGGGAGAGGTCTTCTTAACCGGTGTGACTCTTAGCACCGATTTTCCCGTCGCCACCGGGAACTCCATGTCTTCATACGTCGCTCGATGGGACGCATTTGTTCTCAAGATGGCTCACGACGGTCAATCGCTTGTCTATTCGGCCTTCTTTCCCTTGGGCCGTTGTGGTGGTGCCCCTCACGATCTGGTCGTAGATGAGACGGGGGCCGCCACTATCGTCGGCTATACCTCAAATAATAAATTTCCAATCAAGAACGCATTTCAGGAAAAATTCGCGGGTGGGCAGTACGATGGATTCATCGTCAAGCTTGCTCCGAACGGCCGGAGCCTGGTTTTTTCCAGCTACTTCGGAGGTTCCTCCTATGACTATATCAACGCCATCGGCCTGGACCCGCAGGGCTCGGCCGTCATTTTGGGAATTACGGACAGCGAGAATCTCCGTTTGTACCATCCCATCCAAGGCCAAATCGCAGGAAGCGAGGATGCCTTCATTGCCAAATTCTCCCCGGATGGCCGAACGCTCGTCTATTCGACTTATCTCGGGGGCTCAAATACTGAACAGTCGGAAAGGGTCGCAGTCGATGGGGCCGGCGCGGCCTATATCGTCGGGACGATGTGGAGCGTGAATTTCCCGGTTAAAAATGCTTTCCAGAAATTCTTTGGAGGGGTGGTTGACGTTTTTGTCGCCAAGCTCGCGCCGGACGGTCGGCGGCTTTTCTATTCCACTTATTTGGGAGGTTCGAACGCTGACTTTGCCACCGGAATCGCTGTAGAAGACTCGGGCGCCGTCGTACTCAGCGGCTTTACCAATGGCCGCTTTCCTTTATATAAGGCCTTCCGGACCGTCCGAAAAGGGATAGACGGCTTCGTGACCAAGCTTGCGCCCGATGGGCAGAGTCTCGTCTATTCCACATACTTCGGGGGATCGGGTCACGATTTCCTCGAGTGTGTCGCCGTGGATGGGAAAGGGCAGGTCTGTCTGG
>Ga0315277_10006984_pt1 | contig 14666 bp, 23 predicted proteins | sample YL17G05_15_MG_FD_203695 | JGI IMG/M metagenome (GOLD analysis project Ga0315277, IMG submission 203695) | Sediment microbial communities from Yellowstone Lake, YNP, Wyoming, USA - YL17G05_15 | ecosystem: Environmental > Aquatic > Freshwater > Lake > Sediment | place: USA: Wyoming | collected... | reverse complement strand
TCACCGATGGGGCAGGGCGCGAGCCGCGCCAGGTGTGGGATTACGTCGAGCGAGGCCCCGACTACCGGGCCGTCCACCTGCTCAACTGGCGGGCGGACGACACGGCGCTCTACCTGTCGCGGCCCAAATATGGGGCGGCCTGGGCCTACTTTGGCTACAACCCCGGCATCCTGGCGCTCGACGTCGCCACCGGCCAGACGGCGCAGGTTGGCGACCTGGAAGGTATCCACGATGGCCTGGTCAGCCCTGACGGGGCCTGGCTCGTGCAGTCCAGGATCGCCGAGTCGCCGGACCAAGGCGCCCCGCGCCCGGTCTCCATCCTCCTCCGTTCCCTGGTGTATGGGACGGAGCGCAGTTTCCCCTGTGCGGCAGGGGTGGCGGCGGCCGGCGATTTCTCGTTCTCGCCGGAGAACGGATGGCTGGCCTGGCGGGAGTGGACCCCGGGGGCGGAGCAGGCCACGCTGCTGGTGCGTGCGCTGGGCATCCCGGACGGGGAGCCGTTCACGGTGTACGAGGATGCGGAGCCGAAGGCCCCGCGCATCGGGGGCTGGCTGGGGCGGGACGACCTGGTGATGGTGGTGCCGTTGGCGGAGGACGGGTCGGGTGGTTACAGCACCCTGCTGGCGCTGCCTGCCACCGGGCCGGGCGGGTTCCTGTCCCCGTATTCGTTCCTGGGCACCTGGAGCGGGACGCCCTGAGTTGCGTGTTGCGTGGTGCGTGAAACGTGAAGAATGAGAAAGTGGGTAAGGATCTAAACGCAGAGGCGCAGAGACGCGGAGGCCGCAGAGAGAGCCAAAATAACCCTCAGAATCTCTGCGCTTCTCCCCGTCTCTGCGGCTCTGGTCTGAAAATACCCCGAACAAGTTCGGGACTCCGGAGTCCTCAACTTGTTGAGGTATTTTCGTACTTCATGGTGCCCCGCCGGGCATGGTAACTGCGTTGTTTCATCCTCTGTTCTCGGTGAGCCGGGTGGGGAGCGCGCGGTATCTTGACAAATGACCCCTTCTGGCTATAATGTGGCGGCGTATGGCCCGCTAGCTCAATTTGGCAGAGCAGGGGACTCTTAATCCCTTGGTTGCAGGTTCGAGTCCTGCGCGGGTCACCTGTAGGGAAATGGCGCTTTCCAGCGGGGTAACGGTAGTGCTTCCAGTGAGGCCGGTGGTGACTCTCGTTTCCTGGGCCTTTGCCCCGGAATGGTTGACGGTGGAGGAGGCCTCCAACCTGTCAGGGCACGGCGCAGGTCTTCTGTTCTGGCTGATCGAGGATGGAGCGCTAGACGTCAGGCGCGATGGCGACGGCTGGCTGATCGAGAAGGCTAGTCTGCGGGAGTTCCAGGAGTCGTTGCTGGAAGTCCTGCACTGGTCGGACTGACGCCCTGGCCAATCTGGTTCAGCAGACAAGCCTCCCACCCGCTGGTGGGAGGCTTTCGTATTTCAAGTGCCAGGAAGAGGGGGGCAGTGTCTAGTTTGTCAATCCCCCATGGGTCTCTCTCCTAAAAAAAACCGGTTCAACCGGTTCAACTGGTTCAAAGAAGGTCTGGAAAGAGTGAATACCCCTATATGTGGTAGTCTATAGGTGTGATGCTCCCACATCTGGGGGGAGAAGGCTGCCGGATTTTGAACCGGTTTCTCTAGCATACCGGTTCAACCGGTTCAAACGGTTGACAAAGGTGGGTGGCTGAGGACAGGGAAACCGCTCTGGGGTCTACAAAGTGGGTGCAGGAGATGACATTGCCAGGAGCAAGCGCGATCCGATCAGGATCACGAGGGTTGCCATCAATGCCCAGACGCCGATCCGCACTGCCTTGGCTTTGCGCTCGGTCACCTTGCTGTTGGCTTCTATGGCCAGGATGTACTGTTTGATCATCCGGTCGTACAGGTCCGCCTCTTGCAGAGGCACGTAGGCAGTGTACAGGTTGGCCCAGTCTGCCTGGATCGGGACGGCGTAGTTGGCAGGAAGGAGAACGGAGCCCAGCCAGATCAGGCTGACCAGATAAGCGACGGCCGGCACGAGAACGACGACCCAGTACCAGACGGGGCCTGTCTGGATCATGCCCAGTGTGGAGAACAGGCCGAGGACCAGGCTCCCGGCTGCGATCAGTTGGTGTATCTTGCTGTCCAGCGAATCGCCGGCAGCCATCAAGACGTCTTGGTATTTCTGTAATTCCGCCAGGACTAGCGCCTTGTTCTTTGTTTCGGAATCCTGCTCATTCATAGAGGGAGCCTCCAATGTCAGAAGACAAGAAAAAGCCAAAGCCTAAACCGGACCCGTCCCCTCCCCCAGAGCCTGAACCCCAACCACTGGGGTGGATCACCAAGGCCCGCACTACGCCCACAGATGCAGAGCTCTCCGAATCCAGGGCGTCCTCTCGCCCGTCCAAGTCGGGGGAGGATGAGGGCGAGGACTAGGGCCACTTCATTGTAGTACATCTTTGCTCTGAAGCAAGCTCGCCAAGGGCAGGTGGGCAAACGCCTAGAGATGGCGATCACTGCAGCGCCGGTGAGGCTGGCCCGGTTGTAGGTAGTTGTAGTGGTTATAACAGTTATAGGTGTTATACCTGTTATAGCACATATGCACTGGGGTAGTGCTCTTTCTGGTGTGAGGGACTGGCCATCACTGCAGCGCTGGTGTGGCCGGCGAGTTCTGTAAGGTGAGGCAGATGCCTGACGATTTCAACCCGACTGAATGGATCACAACAGCAGAGGCGGCGGAACTGACCGGGTACAGTGTGCAGTACCTGCGGCGGATGGTTCGTCAAGGCCGGGTTAGGGCACGCAAATGGGTAAACACCTGGATGGTTGACCGGTCAACCCTTCTGGACTACAAGCGAGAAATGGACAGCCTGGGACGTGAGAAACACGATCCCCGGCGAACAGGAACAAGGCGCAAAGGCAACGAGGCGGGCTAGCCCGCCTCTTTTCGTTTCCCCTCACATTCCCCTGACCGATCCTCATTTCTGCAATGCTGTTATGCAGCATTGGCAGGCGACGGCACTCCCAAAGTATTGACACGTGTGGTATACTAGATGGTAGGTAACGTGATGAGACTCAGTCTAAGCGCGATACTAACCTTTGCCAGACTGGAGGCAGACAATGAGTGAAGTGGTCGCGGAAGGATGGATAACGATTGAGGAAGCGCAAGCCCTGGCCGGTTACTCTGTGGCATATTTGCGACGGCTGGCCCGGCGCGGGCGTATCGCGGCCCAGAAGGTGGGTGACGATCTGTGGCTGATTCACCGTGATGGGCTGCTGGCCTACAGGAGCGAGATGGACGCGCTCGGAGCTGCCAAGCACGACCCCCGGCGCGGGAGGGGGAAGGGATGAAAGAATGCCCGGCGGTAGAGCGCCGGGCAAGGTGGGCGACGTCGGAGGTACTGCAACCTGCGGCTTTGCCCATCCTCATTTTACCACAGGATGGAGGTACTGCAAGATGGACTATAACGCGATCAAGCAACTGGCCCAGGAGTCGGGTGTATCGGTCAAAGACTTGATTGCCCTTGCTCCCCAGCACGATCCCTTTTACGTCGGCACCGAGGGCGATCTGGAGAAGGGGCGCTGGTTCGCCGACTTGTGGCACAAGTTCGGTTACGGCACGGGCGTGCACCTGCGGCGGATGCACTACCAACTGGTGAGCCAGGACCCGCCAGTGCTCAAGCCCAACGGCAAGCCGTATGAGAACACCGAGGCCGATTGGGACTTCCTGGGGCTGGCAAGCACGCGGGCGCGCTACCTGGGGCTGATAGACCCCGGCGCCTTCGTTGACCGGCGCAACCCTGATCCCGCCATCAACGCGCAGTACTGGGGCGACCCGACGCCGGGCTACTTTGTGACCGGAAGGTGGGGCGGGCTGGACGTGACGTTGCCCCAGTTCCCCGACCTGCCCGGCTTCCAGGTTGACGGCTACGATAGCGGCAACCTGCAACCCTACCACTTGGAGGTGTGGGTTGAGAAGACCACCATGAACGACGTATTAGAGCCGCTTTGCCAGCGTTACGGCGTCAACCTGGTTACGGGCGCGGGCGAACTCTCTATCACGGCAACGTTAGACCTGGTGCGGCGCGTGGAGAAGGCAGAACGGCCCTGCCGTATCTTCTACATCAGCGACTTCGACCCGGCGGGTTACGGTATGCCCGTGAGTGTGGCGCGCAAGATTGAGTTTTTCGTCCGTGAGGGCAACCCCGATCTGGACATCCGCCTGGAGCCTATCGCCCTGACCCAAGACCAGGTACAGACGTATCAGTTACCCCGCACGCCCATCAAGGAGACCGAGACGCGGCGGGGGACTTTCGAGGACGCGCACGGCGAGGGTGCAGTCGAGTTGGACGCGCTGGAGGCCCTACACCCCGGCACGCTGGCTCGCATCGTGAAAGACGCGATCCTGGAATACTACGACCAAGACATCGAGGATGCGGCGCGGGAGCAACGGCGGGCGTTGGAGAAGCGCCTGGAGGATGACCGGCGCGACGCGCTGGCCGACCTGGAACCGGGACTTGACGAACTGCGGGCGCGCTTCGACGAGGCGGTATCCGCCTTCGACGCGGCGGTATCCGGCCTGCGGGAACGGCTGGCCGATCTACACACGGACATCCTGGAACGGTTGGAAACGGTGGAGGTGGACACCGACGAGTATTCCCTGCCAAAGCCTAAGACGGCCTGGGAGGGCAACGATACGCTCTTCGACAGCACGCGGGACTATCTGGAGCAACTGGCCTATTACCAGGCGCGGCGGAATGGGGAAGGAGCGTGAGCGATGGACAAGGCAACAGTTTACAAGGAATGGCTTGGGGCGACCGATGAGGCGATCCTGGCCCTGGCCGACTGGCGCGCACAGTTGACCGACTGGCAGGCGCGCGGCGGTGAGGCCCAGCCCGGCGACTTCGATGCGGCGTTTCGTCGGCTGCTGAACGATGGCGGCCTGGATGGTTGGGCAGACGAGTGCACGGCCGGCGGGGGCATAGACCTCTTGGCGCTGATCGTCAAAGGCGGCGACGTTTGCCCCAGGTGCAACGGCACTGGCCGGGGCGTGTTCGTCTTCTCGACGTTCCAGTTCGAGACCTGCGAGACCTGCGGGGGCCTGGGCGCGATCCTGCCCGACCCGGAGCAGGAGGAGCCTGATCCCCGTGGCGACAACGCTTCGACGCTGGCCTTAGAGCCGATTAGGGGCACGTTAACGCCGATTAAGCCTGATCCCCGTGGCGACAACGCTTCGACGCTGGCCAGCTCCCCGTGTCGCCACGCCGAAGTCTACGACGTGGAGGTGGGGGAGTGAACTGCCCGGATTGCGGGAGACCGCTGACCCGGTACAGGGAGGACGGCAGCGACCCATCATCGCCGTACAACGAGGGCGACCTGGTGGGGCGATGCGACAACCCAGGGTGCGTGGGCGAGGGCAGCACGTGGCGCATCAAGGCTTCACGCGAAAAGTCGAAAGGTAGCCGTGATGGAATGCGACGGCAAGCGCGTGGGGTAGGGGTGTCAAAATCTCTGGCGCGGTTTGGCGGCGAGACCGCGCGGGTAACCCAGCGCAACCGCCCGCGAAATTGCATAGGGGGGGGGTAGGAGATATGAGAGGCAGAAAACCGAGGCCGAGATACCGACCGGCGACCTCCGGCTTGTGCAGGGCGAAGCCGGCCGGCATACGAGTGCGTGACTGCAAGGAGGCACAGTGATGGCTTTCAAGAAGATGAGCAAGACCAAGTACCCGCCCCGGCTGTGGGCGCTGGTGGGCTATCCAGGGTCCGGGAAGTCGAGCTTTTCCACCCAGATGTGCGGGCCCCTGCTGGTGGTGGACGCCGATCACCGCTTCCAGGAGGTGCTCGACCTGGCCGGTGAGCGCGACGTGTACGAGCTCAGCGACGCGGCCACCGACAACACCGATGCCGACCGGATCGCCGCGCTGCTCGGGCAGAACATGCCGGGGAGTGAGATCGGCACCATCGTCGTGGACAGCCTGACGGCGATCATCGCCCCGCTGGTGGTCCAGGCGATGGTGGACAAGGACGCCGGCCGGGAGAAGAACCTGGTGGCGGCCTTCAGGGCCAAGGCGCTGGCGATGCGCCAGTTGCAGGACGCGGTCACCCGCTGGGGCACCGCCGTGCTGTGGATCTATCACCTGCAGGATGCCCGCGACGAGAAGGCGCGGGAGGTGGTCAAGGCCACGGTGAGCGAGACGGAGCGCGCCCGGCTGACCCGCTCCATCAACATGCAACTGGAGATCGTGCAGGACGTGGACCGGCGCGGGGTCAAGGTGGTGTGGGCCCGGCGCGGCCGGTCGGGGATGGTGATCTGGGACGAAAGCGGGACGTGGGCGGGGGCGCCCGAGAAGGTCGAGGCGGCGGTGTACGATGGTCTGAGTGAGGAGGACCAGGAGCGCATCGAGCAGACGGCCCCCGAGGTCTTCCCCAGCCCGGACAAGGCGATTGCCTGGGGCTTCGAGCAGGGCGCTTTCCAGGCCCTCCAGCACGCCCGCAACGCTTACGAGAAGTTGAAGCGGGAGGCGCAGCCCAAGGACGCCCACGAGATGGCTCGGCTGTGGGTGGCGGAGGTACAGGCCCGGCTCGCGGCCGGCAATGGGAACGGCAACGGGGGAAGTGACGGTAACCGACCTTGACCATTTTGAAAGGCGCAAGAAGCGATGGACAAGTTTGACGTGTATGAACAGTGGCTACAGTCGGCCCGTGACGCGCAGGCGGCGCTAGAGCGATTCAAGGCGGCGCTGGGCGCATGGTACTGCGCGGGCAAGGCCGACGATCTGGAGGACTTCGACGCCGCGCTGCGCGATCTGCGCGAGGCCGGCCTGGAGCGGTGGGTTGCCGACAACAAGGCGGGCGGCGGCGTGGACGTCAGCGAGGGCGTGAGCCGCGACGGGGTCCGGCTGGCAGGGCTGGGTGTGCACGTGAGGGCATTCGCCGGCGATGGGCACGTACTGGCCTGCTATATCCCCACGGCCCGGCTGCAGATGATCGGCGGTACCGTGCTATCGGATCCCGGGGGCGACAAGCGGGTCTACGCGGTGGCGTGGGAGAGGGCAAAGGCGGAGGGCGCCCGGGTCCGTGAGTACCTGGTCGGTCGGGGTTTCGACGTGCGGCCCGGCGTGATCGAGATCGGTGACGCCCGCCCGCTGGCCGGGGGGTGGTCAACCGGCGAAGGCGGCGAACGAGACGACGGGACTGCTATCGGATTGGTTAACCAAGACGATAGCACGCAGAGGACGGAGGGAGCGTGAGCGATGGTATATCTACTTCACTTCTCGCAACCCATCGGCAACGCGGCCAACCCGCACGGCACGGCCCAGCACTATATCGGCTACTGCAAGGACGGGGAACTTGACCGGCGGCTGGCTCAGCACAGGAGCGGGAACGGAGCGCGCATCATGGCGGCGGTGAGGGCGGCGGGTATCGGGTACACGGTTGCGGTCGTGTGGGGCGAACGCGGGCGCGATTATGAGCGCTGGCTCAAGAGGCAGAAGCACGCGAACCGCTTTTGCCCGATCTGTCGGCTAGAGCGTGAGCAACCTGACAGGAACGTGACAAGGAAATGACAGACGGGGCGGCCGGCGGGGCTGCCCTACCAGACAACAGTGGAGGTGAAGCGAAATGACGACGATCTTTGCCCTGGATATGGGGCGCGGGTACACAAAGGCACTTACCAGCACGGGCGGGCAGGCGCTTTTCAGTAGCACGATAGCCCCTGCTGAGCCTGGCCGGTACGATTCTGGCCTGGGCGGTGATGATCTTATCGAGGTAGAGGTGGACGGCGTGGCCTATTGGGTGGGGCGCAAGGCCGAGATTCACAGTACCACGCCACTGCAAACCCTCGATTCTGCCCGAAACGGGAGCCTGGAGGAAAAGGTCCTGTTTTACGCGGCTGCTTCCCAGGCAGTCAAGACCACTGAGGGCGACGTGGTCATAGTGACCGGGCTGCCGCTGACAGACTACAACAAGGACAACCGGGCACGGCTGCGAGCCTTGCTTGTCGGTGACCACGATGTAAAGGCCAAAGGGAAGCCCCGGCGCAAGTTCACTGTGGGCAAGGTCTTGATTGTTCCCCAGGGCGTGGGCGCGCTGTATGCACTGGCGCTTAACCGTGGCGGTGACGTGGCCGATCCCTCGCTATCGAGTGCACGGGTTGGCCTGGCGGACATCGGCATGTACACGGTGAACTTTGCCGTTTTCGATTCGCTCCAATACGTGGAGGCCAGTAGCGATACGATCCCTCACGGGATGCACGAGGTGTTAACCCGCGTGGCGAAAGACCTACATGAGCGTTTCGGCCTGGACTGGACAAACCGCTTATCCGAGGTTGACCGCGCAGTGAGGGCGCGCAGTGTGACCGTCAAGGATCAGGTGCACGACATTTCGGACATCGTGGAGGCCCACGTTGGTCCACTGGCGGCCAGCATAGTGAGCAAGGCGCGATCCCTCTCCCTGTGGCGGGCGGGTGGTATCGAACTGCGGGCGGTGGTAGTGGCCGGTGGGGGAAGCAAAGACCTCTACCCTTACATTGTCAAGGCATTCTCTCACGCACGGGTAGCAGAAGGCGATCCGCAACTTGCCAACGTCACAGGATACCTACGGGTGGGGCTGCTGCGCTTTGGGCGGTGACTTGTTGGGGTTTGTAACAAGTTTCTTGTTGTGGTTTGTAACAAGTCGGAGGTAAGCCGGTGTTCATTCACGTTCTGCTAAGGGAAGGTACAGACGATGACATTATGGCCTGGTACCAGGCCCAGGGCGACAAGTCCCAGGCGGTGCGTGAGGCGTTACGGCTGGCGATCCGGGAAGGACAGAACGGCGGGCAAGAGGCGGTAGTCAAAGAGGCAATAGCCGACGTGCTACAGCGGTACTTGCCCGACCTGGTATCGGCGGCGGTGGGGCGGGCGCTGGCATCCTATCGCCTAGCCCCGGTGGCAGAAGGACCGGCGGGTGATGCTGACGAACAGGAGCGGGCGCGGGCGACCCTCAAGGCTGGCCTGGACAAGTTACCACTGGAGGACTGACGATGATACAACCAACTAATGAGGCGGAAACCATAGAGCTTTTCAACCTGGCCGGGGACCTGCTGGGCTGGCACATTGTCGAATTCCAGAGCAATCGCTTCCCTGATGCGGTGATAGAGAACGCGAGCGGGCAGCGGTTGACGGCTGAATTTGAGCATTGCGCGCGCAACTTCCAGGCACACGGGCATGACTCAATGGGGTGTGATCTGGTGATCTGCTGGGCTAATGACTGGCCTGATGCTCCCTTGCCCGTGTGGGCGCTGAAAGACAACTTGTTGTCTTGTCTCCCAACTGGACTGACCTGGACCCTGCTGCTTGTGGAGGCCCTGGACAACAAGAACTTGCGGTGCTATCAGAAGGTGGATAACCACCTGGCCCTTTTGCTTGAGAGAACTGCCCATGCCCTTGCGCAAGCAACGCAAATCTTAGAGGAGGCGCAAGCCAAAGCAGAATTGGTCAAACGGGTAGAAACCCTCGAAGGAAGACTGAGGCGGGCACTTGCTGACCTTGAGCGCGAAAAGCGCAGGCGGCCAGTGGCAGGACACATGCGGCTGGCAGGGATAGAAACAAGTTACTCGTGTGAAGGAGATGGCTTCCTTCTGTGGGAACTCCTGGGAGACCTGAAAGAGAACTCCGAGGCGAACGCAATACTTGACGACTGGGAACTACAGGCAGAACTGGTACATCTGGCAGGCATGAGTGGTGCACACACAGGTTTTGATATGACCCATCCGGTGTGGACAGACAAGCCAAGAGAGAGAATGAAACTAAGAGAGAGTTGGGTGTGGGCGCATGGTAAGCATTTTACCTGGTGGGAAAGGATACCAGAAGAGATTGCGATTGACAGCGAACTCCCAGGGCCAGAACTGTCGGCGCTAGAGGTGATGGCCCTGGGACTCTGACCGGCTGTCTTTGCCCACCAGGTCTTGCTCTCGCACCTGGTGGGCAAGAGCGAACCGGTGAGTTTGGGAGGTGTTGAGAATGGTTAAGATGAAAACGAAGCAGACGAAGAAACGTGAAGTGTCCGAGGCGACGAAGCCTCGCGCGTGGGCTGCCTTCTTCCGGCGCTATGGCCATGCTCCCATCAGGGTAGAGCGGCGCGGGCGCTGGTGTTGGGTTGCGGTAGGGGGCACGGCGTGAAACGACGTGAGGATACCCGTTGTCTTGTGACCGGCTGCCCCGGCTTCCATCCAGTGCTCTCGCGGATGGAGGCCGGCGCGGACCGGTGACGATCTCTCGGAGTGGAGGTGTAAGGATGGCAAGAGTGACTTTCGCAGTGGTGAATAGGCCGGGGGACCTGGTCCACCCGTTCGAGGTACAGAAGCGGGCCGGCACGCACAGCGGGACGGTGGCCCGTTTCCCGACCGTCACAGAGGCGGAGGACGCGGCCCAGCGTTACGCGGCCTATTACGAGGATGCGGAGACGGCCATCGAGGTGGGGACGGCGGCCCCTCGGGGCGGGCTGCTGCGGCTGGTGGAAGCGGCTCAGTGACCGATGATCCCGGAACGGGCGCGGCAACTGGTGCTTGAGATGGAGGCGGCGCAGTGTCAGTAACGGGGACGATCTACCTACTTCACTTCGATAGGCCCATCGGGGACCTGGCGAACCCTCGCGGGCAGGCCCAGCACTATATCGGGTATGCCAACGGCGACGGCCTGGAGGCGCGGCTCGCCCAGCACAGGAGTGGTAACGGAAGTGCGATCATGGCGGCGGTGGCCAGGGCGGGCATCGAGTGGCGGGTGGTCAGGACGTGGGCCGGTGACCGCAATCTGGAGCGGCGGCTGAAGAAGTACAAGAAGGCCTGGCGCTTCTGCCCGGTATGTAGGAAAGCAAGAGCCCTGGGGACCGGTTACGAGGCCCATCCCCAGGGGGGCGACGGACGAGGGAACCAGCCCTCACCCGCTGATCGCATTATACCACGTGACGGCGAACAGGTGTAAAGAGGATGGTGATGGAACGGCGGACGTTCAGCCTCTCGCCTACCTGGACAGGCGTGGATCGGCGAGCAAACGAGCTGGAGGTGGACGTGGACACGGCAAAGCAGGCAAAGACGCAAGAGGCGCAAGCGGAGACGAAACCTCGCGCATGGGCGGAATTTTGGCGGCGCTATGGCCATGCTCCCGTCAGGGTCGAGCAACGCGGTCGCTGGCTGTGGATCGCGGTTGGAGGTGTGGCGTGACAGTTTTCGCGGGCGTGTGCTCGGTGACTTCTTGCCCGTTCAATCGGCCTGGCGTGGGGGTAGTGTGCGGGTGGTTGACCGGCCCCAGTAGGCAATGCCACCATCCGCAGTATCGTGAGGTGTGGCGGTTGCTGACTGAGGAAGCGCAAGCGTTGGCAGCGGAAGCGGCCCCGGCCTCGGCGGTAGAGGCACGAACGGTTGTGGCCGGCTGCGCAAAAATGCAAGCGGTGCCGGCACGGCCGTCAAGTCTGACCGGTCGGGCGATGGCGGCCAGCAAGCCAATGGACGCGGCCCGAGCAAGGCAGATGTTACTTGACCTGGGGGAGGTGTAGAAGCATGGGCGGGTTGACGATTCTGGAGCAATTATGCAGCGTGACGATGTTACTGGCGGGCGCGGGCACGATCTTGCTGCTGTACGCCGGCCTGGCCCTGGAGCGGCAACGCCGGGCGCTGGCAGGTCTACAGCGTGAGCGTGTGCGGGCAGCGTATCGGGCGCGGACCCTGCGCAGTCTGTTGGCGGTGGCGTACCCTCCGCGCGTTGACGTGGTAGTGATCTGGGGGAGGTAGAGCGATGGACATGCTACCCTATGCGGTTGGGGTGCTGGTGATCCTGGGCTGTTGGCGGCCTGTCAAAAGCGGGCGTCCAAACAGGTAGAGCAAATCGAGTCACGGCCTACACGGTCGGTGCTAGGGTGTATCGGTTGCGCTGGTTTCCTGCTGGCCGGGTGGTTGGTGTTCGTCTTGTTCCTGTACGTCTGTGCGGTGAATGGGTTAGGGTTATAGGGAGGTAGAGCGATGGGTAAGACGATCTTCTTGACGGTGATCTTGGCGGCGTTCATGATGTTGGCTGGGTGCGGTAGAAACGGGGGCGGGTACTCAGAGACAGAGGCGGTCAAGGTGGAAGCCACACGGCAAGCCGTGGCCCTGGAAGCAACCCGGACTGCGCTTGACCTGGAGCGGCAAGCCATTGACCTGGAGCGCGATACACGACGGCAAGCGGCCATGGATCCGTTTTTGATGGCACTGCCCTGGGTGATCCTGCTGGCCGGCCTGGGGGCTGCTGGCCTTGTCGGCTGGCGCTGGTTGACAGTTTGGGAACTGCGCGCGCGTGTGATCCGCCGTGCACCAGAGGAAGGGGAGCCGATTCAATTGCTTGACCGTGACCGGGTGGCGCTTCCCCTGCGGCTGGCCAATGCCTACGCAGACCTCACGCGCGGCGCCGAGCGTTCGCCACTCCTGGCGGCCAGTGCTGAGGCGCAAGAGCGGGCGACGATGCGCCAGCAGGCGGGCAACCTGGCTCTGGCTGGACAGGCAGCAGAAACCGTCAAGGCGCGGACTGGGGGCGGCGACGTCACCCTGATGCTACCGCCTGAGAAACGCGGGCGGGCGGCCCCGGCCCCGTCACCTGTGAGAGTGCTACCAGAGCCTACACGCGAGGTGACCGGGTGGATTGAGGATGTGAAACGGCCCATGCTCCTGGAGGTGACCGACGATGATTGAGCAAGCCTACATTCAGAAGGGCGAGCGCATTGCCCGCATAACCCCCTACGTGCTGGCGCAACGGGGGGTTGACCCCTGCTTTTCCAGTTGGGTATTGACGCCGGACGGTGACGGCCTGGTGTGGCTGTTCGGTGCGCTGGACGTTCGCCGTATCGCCCGGATGGAGCAGTACCTTGACCATGACCTCCTGCACCAGGTTTCTACCGCTTGCAGGGGTGTACCGGTTTACCTGAGCAACACAAACGGCCTGCGCTATGGTTTCCTGCTCACTGGACGGCCCCGGCTACCTGGCCGGGTGGACTTCCCCGGCCTGGAGCGTGGCATAGTGCGGTTAGGTATCGGCCTACAGGGTGAGGTACGGTGCACCTGGGACCGCCTGGGGCACCTGCTGGTGGCCGGTCAAACTGGTTCGGGCAAGTCAGTGCTGTTGCGGCTGCTGGCCCATCAGGGCTTAGCGGACGGCGCGCGGCTGCTCCTATCCGATCTAGACGGCGCAACCTTCCCCATGCTGGCCGGACATCCTGCGCTGGTGGCCCCTATCGCGGGCAACCCTCAAGAGGCCCATCAGGTGGTAGGGCTGGCCCTGGGGGAGTGCGACCGGCGGGCGGTGCTTTACCAGGCTGCGGGCGGATACCCTGACAAGATGGAGGATTACAACGCGCAAGCGGTCAAGGTGGGTGAGGAAACCTTGCCCCGGCTGCTGGTGATCCTGGACGAATACAACGCGACGGCCATTGCCAATGGTGGCGCGCGTGGTCAATTCGCGGGCGACGTGGCTGCCCTGGCCTGGCGGGGGCGGAAGTTTGGCGTCAACCTGGTGGTGGCGGCGCAAGACTTTGCCAAGGACATCGTGGGGCGTTTCCGTGACCAGGTGACCCCGATCTTGTTTCACGTCCAATCGAAGGACCTGGCACGGGCGGTCAACTGCTCCCCGGCTGCCCACTTCACGAAACCAGGGCGGGCGGTGTCCCCGAGGTGGGGCAAGTTTCAAGCCTACTATCTGCCCAAGGCGGACTTGGCGACGGCGACGGCCGGCGCGGGCGTTCTGTCACCTGGTGAACTCTCGCTTGTCCTGTGGGCACTGGAGGAAAACGACGGCTACCTATCGCTGGCAGATATTCAGGCGCGCGCGGGCACAGGCGCGGGCGCGTGTGTGACCGGTCAAGGTGCCAGCAGACGGCTGGCCCATGAGTGGGAAACGCGCGGTTGGCTTGAGAAGGATATTCTGGCCGGGAACAAGCGGCGCGTGACTTCCGATCTGAGGCAAATTGCCTACAAACTGAAAGCCCTACAAAGCCCACAAACCCCCCCCACGAACCTACAAACCGGCCTACAAACCGACCTGGAGCAGTCTACAAGCCTACAAACCGCCGATCCGGCCCGAGACCCCCTGGCCGGCATCGAGGGAGCGCTTGCTCCCATCGGCTACGGGCTGTATAAGCCTGCGGCGGGCACCTTGCGGCGGGTAGAGGTGGGGCAATGAGTACATTGGACATCCTGCGCGCAAAGGCAGACATAACCGACTTCGTACAAAACGAACGCCAGACGGCGCTTAAAATCCTCATTTGCTACGATGGGCGCTTGTTCTGCGGTGTTGGGTTTGCTGACTGTGGCGGGGAGCAAGGCAAACGGGAGGCGCTAGAGGCTGCTGTACAAGACCAAGCGGCACAGATTCAACGTTACCAAGAGGTGAGGCTATGAAAGCGAAAGCGATCTATCTGGCGGTTGGCTTCCTGCTCCTGGCGCTGGTGCTGGCGGGGGCGGGTTGCAGTGTGGACACACGCGGGGAGGGCATGCACGTTGGGGACCCTGTACGCGAGGTGAGGGCAGAAGCGACGGCGGTGGCGGTGGACATTGCCAAGGGCAACGCGGATATTGACCTCCAGGTGAGGCAAGCCGATCTACAGCATGAGATTGCATCGCACGACGTGGCGTTACAAGCGACCGTGACCGCTTACACGACGCAAATGTCCACTACCCTCATTGTGGCAA
>Ga0315277_10006981_pt1 | contig 14671 bp, 9 predicted proteins | sample YL17G05_15_MG_FD_203695 | JGI IMG/M metagenome (GOLD analysis project Ga0315277, IMG submission 203695) | Sediment microbial communities from Yellowstone Lake, YNP, Wyoming, USA - YL17G05_15 | ecosystem: Environmental > Aquatic > Freshwater > Lake > Sediment | place: USA: Wyoming | collected... | reverse complement strand
TGACCCGTTCAATCCTGTCCCAGAATCCGGAACCCTGGCAAATCGATTTCGCCTCAAAACCCAAATGGAGCTACACCCAGGGGCTTGTCCTCCTCGCTATTGAACAGGTATGGTCGGCTACCGGAGAACGCATGTATTTTGATTACGCGAAGAGGTACTGCGACGCATTTGTGGACACCAGCGGGGCCATTCGAGGCATCAAAATCGAAGACTACAACCTCGACAATATCAATGCCGGCAAATTGCTTTTTTGCGTCTACCGAGAAACCGGGGATGGGAAATACAAAAAAGCCATTTTCTGGCTGCGGAAACAGTTCGATCGGCATCCCCGGACCAGTGAAGGGGGATTTTGGCATAAAAAAATCTATCCCCATCAAATGTGGCTGGACGGCCTGTACATGGGGTCGCCTTTTCTGGCTGAATTCGCGAGCCTATTCAACGAGGTGGCAAAGCAAATCTTCTTGATGGAAAAGCATGCGCGCGACGAAAAGACGGGTCTGCTTTCCCACGGATGGGACGAAAGCCGTCAACAAAAATGGGCCGACAAAACGACGGGCAGATCACCCAATTTCTGGGGGAGGGGCATGGGATGGTATGCCATGGCGATCGTGGATGTGCTGGATTTTCTCCCTCAACAGCATCCGAAACGGGCAGATATCGTCGCCGGGTTGAAGAGGCTTTCCAAAGCGATTTCGGACGTTCAGGACAAGGAAACCGGATTGTGGTACCAGGTTCTGGACCAGGGCAAACGAAAGGGCAATTATCTGGAATCGACCGCTTCCACCATGTTCGCGTACGCGTTGGCCAAAGCAGTTAAAAAAGGATACATCGGTTCCGAATACATGGAAACGGCCCAAAAGGCTTACACCGGTATTCTCCGACATTTCATCACCGTCGATTCCGATGGAACGGTTCACATCCATAGGGCGAACCGGGGTTCCGGCCTGGGTGGAAATCCGTATCGGGACGGATCGTATGGGTATTATACCGGCGAGGAAATTCGCAGCGATGATCCGAAAGCCTGCGGTCCGTTCATTCTCGCCAGTCTTGAGTTTGAATCGATGAAGCCACAACAATAGGAAACCAATTATGCAATCATCCTTGCTCAGCAAAAGAATCCGAATCCTCAGAAAGGCGCTCCTGCTTTTCCTGTTTCTTTCTCTGACGGCATCGTTCCTCTTTGCACAGCCGACCGCCGTTCCCGACGCCGGTGACGGCTGGGAGCAGCTTCCGGCCATTTTAGCCAAAATCGTTCCGCCGGTCTTCAAACCCGCGGAATTCGACCTCCTCACGTACGGTGCGGCAGGCGACGGCAAGACCGATTGTTCGGCCGCGTTTCGTTCCGCCATCGAGGCCTGTCATCGGGCGGGGGGAGGCAGAGTGGTGGTCCCTGCGGGAATCTTTCTGACGGGTGCCATCCATCTGAAAAGCAATGTCAATTTATGCCTTTCAAAAGGGGCTGTCGTCCGCTTTTCCCACGATCCCACAAAATACCTTCCGGCCGTCTTCACGAGATGGGAAGGCACGGAATGCTACAATTATTCCCCCTTTATTTATGCATTTGAACAAACCAACATCGCTGTTACGGGGGAAGGGACGCTCGACGGGCAGGCGGATACGACAGCGTGGTGGCCCTGGACCGGAAACCGGCGGATGGGATGGAAGCGTGGGAATCCAAGCCAGAGACAAGACCGGATCGCGCTGATGGACATGTCTGAAAAGGGCGTTCCGGTGGAACAGCGGATTTTTGGAGAGGGGCATTTCCTTCGGCCCAATTTCATCCAACCGTACCGGTGCACCAACGTGCTCATTGAAGGTGTCACCGTCGTCCACTCGCCCATGTGGGAAATCCATCCAGTGCTTTGCACCAACGTGACCGTGCGCGGCGTGACCGTGAGCAGCCACGGTCCGAACAACGACGGATGCGATCCGGAATCCTGTGCGGACGTGCTGATCCGGAACTGCACGTTCGACACCGGGGACGATTGCATTGCCATCAAATCCGGAAGAAATGTGGACGGGCGGCGCATCCATGTCCCCAGCCAGAACATTGTGGTTCAAGGATGCACCATGAAAGACGGCCACGGGGGCCTGGTGATCGGCAGCGAGGTGTCCGGAGGAGTCCGGAATGTATTTGCAGAGAACTGCACCATGGACAGCCCGAACCTGGATCGCGCCCTGCGCATCAAGACCAATTCGGTCCGGGGCGGAATGATCGAAAATATATACATGCGGAACATCACGGTAGGGCAAGTGGCCGAAGCCGTGGTGCTGATTGATTTTTTTTATGAGGAAGGCGATACCGGTTCGTATGTTCCGACCGTTCAAAAACTCCGAATCCAACACGTGAAAAGCAAAGGCAGCCAATACGGTCTGTTTTTAAAAGGGTACGAGCGGTCACCGATCGATGACATTTTTCTGGAGGATTGTGAATTCGAAAACGTAAAAATGGGGAATGTCATCAACAATGTCCGGGATCTGGTCATGAGGCGGGTAATCATCAACGGACAGATGCAGAACTAGCAACGATTGGCGTAACTCGTAAGGGATACCGTATGAAATTATCCAATCCGTGTTTTTTTGTGCTGGGATATACCGTTCTTGCACCTTTCGTTTCTCCTGCACAACAACGTGCTTTTCCGGGTGCCGAGGGATACGGGCGGTTTGCCACCGGGGGGCGGGGGGGAACCATCATTGAAGTCACCAACCTCAACAACTCCGGATCGGGCAGCCTGCGTGCGGCCATCGACGCAAGCGGCAAGAGAATTGTGGTGTTACGGATCTCGGGCACCATCGCGCTTGAATCCGATTTGAACATCCGAAACGGCGACATCACCATCGCAGGTCAGACCGCTCCCGGTGACGGCATTTGCATCAAAAATTACGATCTGACCGTTTCGGCCGACAACGTCATCATCCGGTACATGCGTTTCAGGCTCGGCGACGAGAAACAAATCGAATCGGATGCCGTATGGGGACGGTATCATAAAAACATCATACTCGACCATTGTTCAGCTAGCTGGTCCGTGGACGAGACGCTGTCCTTTTACGAGGATTCGAACATGACGGTACAGTGGTGCCTGGTCAGCGAGAGCCTTCGGATGTCCGTCCATGTGAAAGGCCCCCACGGATACGGCGGCATCTGGGGTGGGACCAACGTCACGTTTCACCACAATCTGCTGGCCCATCACAGCAGTCGGAATCCCCGATTTTCCTCCAATTCCGTCAATCTCGATCACCGCAACAACGTGATTTACAATTGGGGGTTCAACAGCTGTTACGGAGGCGAAGGCAGTTTGGTGAACATGATCGCGAATTATTACAAATACGGTCCGGCCACCGAATCCGAAGGAAAAAGATATCGAATTGCAGAACCGTCTGTGGATACCGGTATCCCGATGGGGAAGTGGTACATTGCGGACAATTTCGTATTCGGTTATCCGGCCGTGACAAAAGAGAATTGGAAGGGAGGAGTTCAGGGGGGCTACGCAGCCCAGGCCAAAGTGGATGTTCCATTTCCGGCCGCGTGGGTTGTGACCCATACGGCGGAGAGCGCCTTTGAACAAGTCCTCGCGGATGTCGGTGCAAACCGTCCCAAACGCGACACGCTGGATGCACGGGTGGTTTGGGAAGTTCGTAACGGCAAGGCCCTGTACGGGGGAGTATACACCGGTTCTGGCACGGGCATTATCGATTCGCAGAAGGATGTGGGTGGATGGCCCGAGTTGAAATCCCTTCCACCTTCTGTGGATACGGACCACGACGGCATGCCGGACGAATGGGAGACGTCGATGGGGTTCAATCCGAACGATCCCACTGACCGAAACGGCGATCGCAACCAGGACGGCTACACCAATCTGGAAGACTATTTGAACAGCCTCTGCATCCGCCAGGATTTTGTGCTGGCACCGTCGAGCCTTCGTTCCGTCGTTGTGTCGCCGAATCGCGTGGATTTGACATGGCAAGAAGATGCAGTCAATGAAACAGCCTTCCGAATTGAACGCTCGGAGAAAAGGGCCGACGGATTTGCGGAAATCGGCTCGACCAACACCAATGACACCACGTTCAACGATACAACCGTCAAGCCGAATTTAAAATACTATTACCGGGTCCGATCGACCAACGGCCCGGTGTATTCGACCTATACGAATGTGGACAGTGCGTTCACGAGCGGCTCGACCAATGTACGGGAAAGCCTCGGTCTGATTCGGTTTGTCCTCCACCTGCAGAATTATCCGAATCCATTCAATCCGGTGTGCCGAATCGCATTCGGAATCCCCCTGCGCGGACACGTACGACTTGCGGTGTACGACGTGGCGGGTCGGGAAGTGGAAAGGCTGGTGGACGAAAAGAAAGATGCGGGGGAATTTACGATCCGGTTTGATGCAACGCTGTTGCCGGGCGGCGTATACCTGGCCAGGCTTGAAACCAATTCGGAAGTCCGAATTCAGAAGATGGTATTCATGAAGTGAGTCTAAACAGCGTTTTCGCACGGGTGTTGCCGCCCGGGACAAATCGATATCCAATTTCCAGAACAATGAAATGCCTTTCTTTCGTCGATTGTTCAATGGAATCGGAGGAGGAATGATGAACAACAGATCAAAATCCATCAGGCTGCGGATATTGGAAGCAGCCTTGGTTGTCTTTTTTTTAATCGCCGTCGGATGTGGTGCACCCATTCCGCAGAAGGGATCCGCGTCAGGCAAGATCCGGACGGCGTCCCTTGTCCTGCCCGATGGTCCGGTGCCGGCGTTTCCGAACCGGGAGCTCAACGTGCAGGAATACGGTGGGATCGGCGACGGCAAGGCTTTGAATACCGAAGCCATCGCCAAAACCATTGCGGCGTGCTCAGATGCCGGAGGCGGCCGTGTGGTCATCCCATCCGGCGTGTGGCTCACCGGCCCGATTCAGCTGAAAAGCCGCATCGATCTGCACCTGGAAAAAGGAGCACTGGTCGTCTTCAGCCCCGACCTCAGGCACTATCCGCTCATCGACACCATCTACGAAGGCCAGCGCGCCTGCCGGCGCATGTCTCCCATCTACGGAAAAGACCTCATCGACATTGCCATCACGGGGAACGGGATCTTCGACGGTTCGGGACATGCGTGGAGACCGGTGAAAAAAGGCAAGATGACCGAAGGCCAGTGGAAAAACCTGGTTGCTTCCGGCGGCGTTGTGGACGGACGGGGGACGATCTGGTATCCTTCGGCCGGGGCCCTGAATGCGGAATCGGTTCTCGCCGAACTGGAAAAAAACAACAGGACCCCGCGCATGGAAGAATACGAAGCCATGGCAGAATCGTTGCGGCCGGTGATGGTAAAACTGCACGGGTGCAGGAACATTCTGCTCGACGGTCCGACGTTTCAGAACTCCCCGGCCTGGAACATCCATCCGCTGATGTGCGAGAATCTGACCCTGTGCAACCTCACCATCAAGAATCCCTGGTATTCGCAGAACGGTGACGGCCTGGATCTGGAATCTTGCCGGAACGCCGCGATTTACGACTGCAACTTTGATGTGGGCGACGACGCCATCTGCATGAAATCCGGCAAAAATGAATACGGCAGGAAACGGGGCATTCCCACGGAAAACGTTCACATCCGCAACTGTATCGTGTACCATGGCCACGGCGGATTTGTCATCGGCAGCGAGATGTCCGGAGGAGTCCGGAACATCGATGTGCACGACTGCACGTTCATCGGTACGGACACGGGGCTGAGGTTCAAGAGCCTGAGGGGACGCGGAGGCGTCGTCGAAAACATCCACATCCGGCGTGTTTTCATGAAGGATATTCCGAACCAGGCCATCACCTTCAACATGTATTACGGCGGGGAAGCGCCGGACCCGGGCGGGGAAACCAAGCCGGCGGAAATCCGGCAATTTACCGTGAACGAGGAAACTCCCCGGTTCCAGAACGTCTTCATCAGCGACGTGATCTGCCGCGGGGCTGCCCAGGCTGTGGCGCTTCAGGGGCTTCCGGAAATGCCGATTCGGGGAATCGAATTGAAAAACGTGTCCATCACGGCCAAAACCGGTTTGAGCTGCACGGACGCAGATCGGGTCCTGCTGGAAAATGTGGAAATCATCCCCGCCAGGGGGCCGGTCATGGCCTTCAGGGACAGTCGAAACGTGACCATCGATCATGCCGCCTGCCCTCCGGGTGCGGAGGTGTTCCTTTCGTTGGCCGGTAATAAAACCGATGGCATCCGGCTTCTACATTCGGATGTCGCGAATGCGAAAAAAGACGTGGATTTTGGAAAGAACGTCCGTCCGGATGTCCTGAGCCGATGACGCGATGCTCAAAAAAAACTCAATCGTCAAAGACCGGACTCGAATAGCCGTGCAGTACCAGAAACCGTACTATCGAATGGGAGGAGCGGTCACCATGATTCTTTCAGGTTCCTTTGTCCGACGGAAAAGCAAAAGCGCGTGTTTCACCCTTGCCGTCTCTACGCTTCTGCACACGTTTTGCGCAACCCCGGGTTCGAAGGCCCGTGCCGCTTCGACGGATTTGCCGTGGTCCCAGCGCATGGCGGATTCCGAGATGCAGCGCCGGGGCATCTCCATCGCGTATCAAAAAGGAGGCAAGGCCGTATGGGGATACGAAACCGGATTGTTCCTGCAGTCCTTGCTCCGGATCGGGGAACGAACGGGCCTGCAGAAATATTCCGATTATGTCAACACCATCATGGACTCGTTCGTCAATCCCGACGGAAGCATCCAGTCGTACGATCCGGCGGAATACAACCTCGACCAGATCAATTCCGGAAAGGCGGTTCTGGCCCTGTATCACAAAACCAGACAAGACAAATACAAAAAGGCGGCGTTCCTGCTCATGAAACAGCTGGAGACCCAACCGCGGACTCGGGAAGGCGGATTCTGGCACAAAAAAATCTATCCCTGGCAAATGTGGCTCGACGGCATTTACATGGCTTCACCTTTTTATGCGGAATTTTCCAAAACGTTCAACCGGCCGAAGGGATTTGACGACGTGGCCGATCAAATTCTATTCATCGCCCGGCATACGCGTGACGCGAAGACGGGTCTTTTTTATCACGGTTGGGACGAAAGCAAAGTGCAAAAATGGGCCGATCCGATGACGGGTTGTTCACCCAATTTCTGGGGCAGGGCCATGGGCTGGTATGCCATGGGGATTGTGGACGTTCTGGAGTATCTGCCGGCCGAACATTCCAAACGGGCCCGGATCGTTTCCTTGTTTCAAACGATGGTCCACGATCTCGTCAAGTTCCAGGATTCCGAAACCGGGTTGTGGTATCAGGTGATGGATCAGGGTAAAAAATCCGGCAATTATCTCGAGGCGTCTGCTTCCTCAATGTTTGTCTATGCCATGGCCAAAGGGGTCCGGCGGCATATCCTGGGGCAGGAGTATGTTGCCGTCGCCAGGAAGGCCCATGAGGGAATTCTGCGACATTTGGTCGTCACCGACCCGGAAGGTTCGGTGCATTTGACCCAGATCTGCAAGGTGGCCGGTCTGGGAGGCAAACCCTACCGGGACGGATCGTACACGTATTACGTCAACGAACCCAGGGTGTCGGACGACCTGAAAGGCGTCGGGCCGTTCATTCTGGCAAGCCTGGAAATCGAGGGCCTGTAGAAAAAAGAACGTTTCGGCTGGATTCGATCGAATCCGGTGAGTCGCGCCCGTCATTTCTTGCCTGCAATGCCGTGTGAAACAGAAGTTTCGTGCGGCATTTTTCTTTTCGTCCTTGGGCAGCCTTTCCCCAAAAATCCCTGAGCTGCCGCAGAAAATGCTTGATTTTTTACGAGTGAATTCTTATGATGGATGGATCGCGTATAGCGATGCCTGTACATCCTGCACCTGCGTCACAACCACAGACTGGAAAAAAAGATGGCCATTGTCTTGGACGGCAAAGCACTCGCAGCGCAAATAGAACGGGAGCTTGTAGAGCGCGTCAAGGGCGTTGCAATCAAGCGGAACGGGAATGTGCCGGTTTTGGCGGCCATCCTGGTCGGCGACGATCCGTCTTCAGCAACCTATGTACGCATGAAGGGGAACGCGTGCAAACGCGTCGGAATGGAATCGCTCAAGGTCGCTCTGCCGCAGACGGCTACGACCGGCATGCTCCTTCACGAAATCGATGTGTTGAATGCCGATCCCCGTGTTTACGGAATTTTGCTCCAACATCCGGTCCCGGCGCACATTGACGAACGCACCTGCTTTGACCGGATCCAAATCCAAAAAGACGTGGACGGTGTCACGAGTCAGGGATTTGGCAGAATGGCCATGGGACTACCGGCGTACGGTTCGGCCACACCCGCCGGGATCATGCGGTTGCTGAAACACTACGGCATTTCGGTCGAGGGACGGCATGCCGTCGTGGTCGGGCGGAGCCCCATTCTCGGAAAACCGATGGCCCTGATGCTGCTGAACGCGAACGCAACGGTGACCGTTTGCCATTCCAGGACGAAAGGCTTGCCGGACCTGGTCCGTCAAGCGGACATCGTCGTGGGAGCCGTCGGAAAACCGGGATTCATCAAGGGAGGGTGGATCCGGGACGGAGCAGTCGTCATCGATGCGGGTTACCATCCCGGTGGAGTCGGGGATATCGAGCTTGCCGGCGTAATCGACCGTTGCGAGGCGTACACCCCCGTTCCGGGCGGTGTGGGGCCGGTGACGATTGCGACGCTGATCGCACAAACGGTGGAGGCGGCGGAAAAAGGCCAATGAACAGGAGATTCACGATCATGAAACGACAAGGCAGGTTGGGTGTCGGGATTGTCGGGTGCGGCACCATTTCGGGAGTTCATGCCGACGCCGTTCAGAGCCTGGAGTGCGCGGAACTCGTTTCGGTTTTTGACGAGAACGGAGGCAAGGCCGAGGAACTGGGGGAAAAAACCGGCGTTCCGGCATACAGCCGGTGGGAATCGTTCATTGCCGATGACCGTCTGGACCTGGTTTCCATTTGCACGCCGAACGGAACGCACCTCGACCTCGGACAGAAAGCCGCAGAGGCGGGAAAGCATGTGGTCGTTGAAAAGCCGATCGAAGTCACCCTCTTGCGGGGGCGGGCTCTCATCGATGCCTGCAACCGATGCGGCGTCCGGCTTGCCGTGATTTTTCAAAACCGTTTTTTAACCGGTGCCCTGAACATGAAAGAAGCCATCCGCCAGGGAGAATTGGGCAACGTGTTTCTCGCCGATGCCACAGTCAAATGGTTCCGGAATCAGGCATACTACGACAGTGCGGCATGGCGCGGGACGCTGGTGTTGGACGGCGGCGGTGTTCTGATCAACCAGGCCATCCACACCGTCGATCTTCTTCAGTGGATGGTGGGCAGGGTCAAAACCGTATTCGGGCATACCGGCACGTTTACCCATCCGCACATGGAAGGGGAAGATACCGCTGTCGCGTCCCTCCGTTTTGAAAACGGCGCCGTGGGTGTGATTGAAGCCTCAACTTCCATCCAGCCGGCAATGGACCGTCAGGTGGTCATCCACGGGGAAAAAGGAACGGCTGTCCTGGACGGGGATGCGTTCCGTTTGGTGAAAACAGGCGATTCCACCGTGGAAACCGAATCCGGCCGGAAACCCAAAAGTGGCGGCGCCGCTTCCCCGTTGCAGAATTTTTCCGTCGAGCCGCATCGAAAACAGTTCGAAGCCATTGTTCAAGCCCTGCTTCAAGACAACATCCCGCCCGTGTCCGGAGAAGAAAGTCTGCAGGCGCTCGCCATCGTCCGATCCATTTACGAATCGGCGAGAACGGCGTTGCCCGTCGAGGTGCAAAAAATGCCGGGGGTGTGCACCTGATCCCGGCGATGGAGCGTGAGAACCATTCAGGTTAAACCGGAAGGAGTCAATATGAGGCGACGCATGAAACGCCGCGATTTTATCAAAACGGGAATCGGTGCGGGCATGGCAGGCATTGCCGCGGGCTGCCGGACAGGACAGAAAACCGTCGATTACCCGCAGCTGGATCAGGCCCTGCAAAAACCCTTGCTCCATTTCGAATCGCTGACACATCCCGTTACCGTGGAATCCATCGAATTGTTGAAATACCGGGGCGTGCACTTTCTCTGCGCCCGGTCTTCAGAAGGACATTTCGGGATCTCCGTGCCCAACGGCAAGATCGAACACCTCTATCCGATCCTCTTTCATCTGGTCGTCCCTTATTTTATCGGAAAGGACGCCCGCACCCTCGAATCCCTGATCGAGGGAGTGTACGTGTACCAGAGCAATTACAAAATGTCCAGTCTGGCCCTGTGGTGCCCGGTTGCCTGGGTGGAGTTTGCCCTTCTCGATCTCCTCGGCAGGGCCGTCAACCGGCATGTCAGCGATCTGTTCGGCGGGCAGGTACGGAGCGAAATCCCGATTTATGTGGCCAGCGGAAACCGGGACACCACGGCGGAAAAAGAAGTGAACATCCTGAAAAAGCTCATCCAGGAAACGGGCGCCAAAGCCGTCAAATTCAAGGTTGGCGGAAGGATGAGCAAGGATGCGGATTCCATGGCCGGCCGTTCCGAACGGTTGATCGAACTTTCACGGAAGGAACTTGGAAGCGGCGTTGCCATCCAGGCCGATGCGAACGGATCGTACGGCGTGTCGAAAGCCGTCGAAATCGGAAAACGGCTCGAAGCCATCGATGCCCATCTCTTCGAGGAGCCGTGTCCGTTCGACTGGCTCGACGAAACCAAACGGGTTGCCGATACGCTGGACATTTTCGTTTCCGGAGGGGAACAGGAATCCAGCGAGCACCGGTTCCGCTGGATGGTCCGCAACCGGGCGGTCCAGGTCGTCCAGCCGGATTTGCATTATTACGGCGGTTTCATCCGGTCGACCCGTGTGGCGCGCATGGCGGCGGAAGCAGGCATGGCCGTCACGCCCCACATCTCCGGCGGAGACATCGGGTACGCCGACATGGCCAACTTTTGTTCGTACACTCCGAACATCGGACGGTTCCACGAATTCAAGGGAGGGACGGAGAAAACGGGCGACCTGTTCGATCCCCCGCTGAGGGTCCGGGACGGCATGCTGAACGTTCCGAAGGGACCCGGGATGGGCATTGCCCGCGCGGAGGAAATGTTGCGAAAGGCGAAGAAACTTTATTGAGGTGGTTAGAGGATAGAACACGGAGCATCACGGATGCAACGGATTTGCACGGAATTTTATCATACAGACATTCCGGTTTTCATTGCATGAATGAGCAGGATGGGCCTGCGGCGCATCCATTTTTAAAAGACGCCATCCGGCATCGCAGTCGGAAAAGGAGGCACCTATGATCAAAAAATTGTCCTCGGCAGCTCTGGTGGTTCTATTCCAATGCCTGTTTGTCCTGATGGCCGAAGCGCAGCCGATCCTTCCTTTCCAGAATCCGAACCTGTCGGTCCGAGAACGTGTGGACGATCTCGTCTCCCGCATGACGCTGGACGAAAAGGTCTCCCAAATGGTCCACGAAGCTCCCGCCATCGACAGACTAAGAATCCCCCAGTACAACTGGTGGAACGAATGCCTTCACGGCGTCGCACGGGCGGGCATCGCTACGGTTTTTCCGCAGGCCATCGGACTGGGAGCAGCCTGGGACGAAGATCTGCATCATCGGATCGCCACGGCCATTTCCGATGAAGCCAGGGCCAAGCACCATCGATACGTGAGCCTGGGCAAACGGCTCATCTATGAAGGGTTGACGTTCTGGACTCCCAACATCAACCTGTTCCGGGATCCGAGGTGGGGAAGGGGACAGGAGACCTACGGCGAGGATCCCTTTCTGACCGGCCGGTTGGCCGTTCAATTCGTGAAGGGACTTCAGGGGAACGATCCGCGGTATCTGAAAACCGTGGCAACGGTCAAACACTATGCCGTTCACAGCGGGCCCGAACCGGAGCGGCATTCCTTCAACGCGGTGACGGACGACCGCGACCTGCAGGAAACCTATCTGCCGCATTTCCGAACGAGCATTGTGGAATCCAGGGCCCATTCGGTTATGTGCGCCTACAACCGGTACATGGGCGACGCATGCTGCGGCAGCAACCGGTTGCTGAACGACATCCTTCGGAACGAATGGGGATTCGACGGCTATGTGGTTTCGGACTGCGGAGCCATTCGCGATATTTTCATGGGCCACAACCTTGTTCAGACGTCGGCAGAGGCATCGGCCTTGGCCGTCAAATCGGGATGCGACCTGTGCTGCGGTTCCGAATACGCCAGCCTCAAAGAAGCGGTCGAACGGGGGCTCATTTCCGAAAAGGACATCGATACGGCCGTGGGCCGTTTGATGACGGCTCGATTCAAGCTGGGCATGTTCGATCCTCCGGAACAGGTGCCGTACTCGAAAATTCCCTACCGGGTGGTCAATTCCAGGAAGCATCAAAAACTGGCGCTGGAAGCCGCCAGAAAAGCCATCGTGTTGTTGAAAAACGAAAACAACTTGTTGCCGCTCAGCAAACGCATCAAAACCATCGCCGTCATCGGACCCAATGCGGACGACGCGATTTCCCTGCTGGGGAACTATTATGGAACGCCGTTCGATCCGGTCACTCCCCTCCGGGGCATCCGTGAAAAAGTATCTTCCGGTACCAAGGTGCTTTACGCCCGCGGATGCGATTTCGCGCAGGATTTTCCTTCGTTCGATGTGGTTCCAAACGGTGCCTTGTTCACCGAAATAAACGGCAGGATTCAAAACGGGCTGAAAGCCGAGTATTTCAACAACCGTGAACTCAAGGGAAGTCCAAGTTGTATTCGCGTGGATCCCCAAATTGATTTCCACTGGTTCGACGGTGCGCCGCGGAAAGACTTCGACGGGGACAATTTCTCGGTCCGTTGGACCGGTACCCTGGTGCCGGATCGCACAGGATGGTACCGCCTCGCTTCGTTCTGTACGGTCAACTACCGTCTCTGGCTGGGCGACAGCCTTCTCGCGAGATCGAATTTCCGGTTTCGGGGCGAATCCGCAGATGCCCGGTTGCAGGCCACAAAGGCGATTGAACTCCGGGCCGGTGAAAAATACAAGCTGGTCGTCGAGATGGCCGAGTTTTACGGAGATGCCCAATTCAATCTGTTGTGGTCCAGACCCGCACCCGGCATGGAGCAGGAAGCCTTGGATGCAGCGCGGCAAGCCGACGCGGTGGTTCTGGTTTGCGGGCTGTCTCCGCGTCTGGAAGGGGAGGAAATGAGGGTGAATGTCGAGGGTTTTCGCGGCGGCGACCGCCTGACGCTCGATCTTCCTGCAGTCCAGCAGCATTTGATGCAGAGCATTCATGCGCTGGGGAAACCCGTTGTTCTGGTCCTGCTCAACGGAAGTGCGGTTTCGATCGGCTGGGCGAAGGAAAACATTCCGGCCATCGTCGAGGCCTGGTATCCGGGGCAGGCCGGAGGAGCAGCCGTGGCGGACGTGCTGTTCGGCGATTTCAATCCGGGGGGAAGGCTTCCCGTCACCTTTTACCGATCCGTCGACCAGCTGCCTCCGTTCGAGGAATACGCCATGACCGGCCGGACCTATCGGTTTTTTACCGGCGAACCGCTCTATCCTTTCGGTTACGGGCTGAGCTACACTTCTTTCCGATACAACCGCCTCCTCATGGAAAAACCATCGGTGCCGGCAGCGATGCCGGGCGGTGTCCTGAATGTGCTTGTTGACGTCGAAAACACCGGCACGCGGGACGGCGATGAGGTGGTTCAACTCTACGTGAAACGTCCGGCTGCTTCCCCGGGCACTCCATTGCAGGAACTCAAAGGATTCAGACGCATCCACCTGAAAAAAGGGAAAAGGGCACAGACCACCATTCCGATCAAAACCGACGATCTGGCGGTCTACGACACGGACAAAAAACAGTCAGTCCTGCTCCCCGGTGAATACCGAGTGATGGCAGGCAGTTCGTCCCGAGACATCCGGCTCGAAACGTCCTTTTTTGTCGTCTTCTGATGTTCTCAAAAATTCTCTTCTCAATCCGAAGGCCAGAAAAGTGCAATTCGCTTTTTTGGCCTTTTTCGTTTGCGATTCTTCAAATGTTTCCCGTCATGGAATATTATTTGCACCTACCCATCCTATAGTTTTTTCTAGTCATGGTGCAAGAGTGTCTTTAATAATATAGGACTCATTTTTACAATAAACCAGGTTCCCTTAGTCTAATGTTTTCAAGGGCTGGAACCATTGACTGTCCGGAGCTTTTTGAAATGAGGCATAACCCGTATAATATCAAGAACATTTCATGTTGAAATGTTAAGAAATTAGCAATTGGACAAGGTCCAGCTGGAACGTCTGGTCCAGAATCCGATCGGGAATGCGATCAAGTACCGGGAAAAGCACGCGGTTCCGGAGGTTTACGTTTCCGCTGTGCCGCAAGACGCGGAGCGTCAAGACCAGGAACGGATTTTCTCGGTGAGGGACAACGGGATCGGGATCGATCCGAAGTACCACGACCGGATCTTCGGGATTTTCCAGTGAATGCCCGAAGGGTAAGGCGTAAATGGAATTTTCACCCGGCGAAGGGGGATTGATCATGCGATTTTTAAAATTCATTTCGTTGTTTGTTTTCCTGCAGATGTTGTGCATTTGGAATCATGCCTCTGCCAGCCGTCCATACCAGCCCGGCACGGCCGATCCCTTTTTGGAATCCTGGCGCTGGCGTTTTTTTCCCCAGTTGAGCGGCAAGGGAATTCGCTGCATGGCGGAAGATCGGAACGGATTGATGTGGTT
>Ga0315277_10006980_pt1 | contig 14671 bp, 13 predicted proteins | sample YL17G05_15_MG_FD_203695 | JGI IMG/M metagenome (GOLD analysis project Ga0315277, IMG submission 203695) | Sediment microbial communities from Yellowstone Lake, YNP, Wyoming, USA - YL17G05_15 | ecosystem: Environmental > Aquatic > Freshwater > Lake > Sediment | place: USA: Wyoming | collected... | reverse complement strand
CTACCGCACCCTTGACCAGGTATTAGGGTCGTTTGCATCCCAAAGCCACTCGCCTGAGAAAGTGCTTAAATCATTAATATCAACAATTCCATTTCTGTCTATGTCTGAATAAGCATCAAAGTCATTGACATCAGAGCCGACATTATCTCCTAAACTATTAGGGTCGTTTCTCCCAAAATTATTCGCCCAAATCGCAAAATCCAATCCATTAACTTTTCTGTCGCGGTTGAGGTCTGCGTGGTTGAAAAACTCCACATTTGCAGTATTATAAACTCCTGTTTGAGAGCCGTCTAATTCTCCCAATTCTATTTTCCCAACATTTGTCCCAAAAAAAGGGTCGAAAGTACCATTATTAATAAGATGTTTTATATCAAAAATATCCTGATTAATTTTAAAAAAAATATTTTTCCAATCAAAGTTAGAATGATATTTCTTTGAAATAACAAATTTTAAAGAATTATTTGTTGTTCCTTGAAATCCTTTGTTATATAACTCAATATTAATAAGAGTATTTGGGTCTTGAGGATTAGTTGTATGATTAGAGTCTCTTGAATCAGCTTTAAGTTTAAATTCAGGGTTATAAATATGAGAATAAATAAGAAGAGGATTAGGGTTATAAGGAGGAAGAAGAGCATCATAAAGATCACCATAACCATTGGTTGATCCCTCAACATGATAAACCACCATAAAAGTTCCCGGGGTTGAAGAACCATAATTCTCAATCCTTAATGTACTTATCTCGGAGTTAGCAACAGAATTTATTAAGCCTGCAAACAGTAAAGTTGCGATTCTCCCATTTTTTTTAAAGGTCTTACCAATAGTTTTACCAACTTCAACAATTTTCTCTAACTTTCCCATAAATTTCCCTTGCAGGTCTTCCAGTCCAAACCGACCAGAGTAATATCAGAATCACTTCTAATAAAATATACCCTTGGAAGTAAGCTGCGAGTTCCCTTCCTTGCTTTTATTCCGGGATAATTATACCTGAAATCGGGCGAAGAATCAAGGATTTTCCGGCAAGGCCGACTTTTAGGGGTGGGCGTCATCTTTGCAGGTAAAATATCGATTTTTAGAAAAATTTATATATGGACGCCGTCATTCCAGCCTTGAGCCGGAATCCAGAGGTAATGGATACTGGATTCCCGCCCATTCGGCTTGGTTCGACTTTGCTCACCACAGGTCGCTCAGGGCAGGTCCTGCGCGGGAATTACAGGGGGTAAGAGGTAATGACGCAGAATCGCCAGAAATTGGAGGGAAAAGTCCTCATCAAAGCAAAAAACCTACCTACTAACTTGACGTGCACCGTATAAATACCAAGGGTTCTATTGCCTGCGGGAAGTTAGTGCATTATCATTAACTCAAACTGACCGTTTTCGAACAGGTTGTTTAGCCCTTGTCGGCACACCAAAAAAGGAATCCCGATAAGCGTTTTCACGCCTATCGGGATATAAATCCTGGCGATGACCTACTCTCGCCGCAAAGCGACTACCATCGGCCTGGACGGGCTTAGCTTCTGAGTTCGGAATGGGATCAGGCGTTTCCCCGCCAGTATGCTCACCAGGAAGCTCTTTTATCAGGCAATCGCCTGATAAATTCAAAAAATATGCAGATGCGGTTACGGGCACAACTTTGATAAGGCGCGCAACCAATCAATCAATGATTGATATGGTCAAGTAATCGAGCGTTAGTACCGGTTAGCTGAAGCGATTTCTCGCCTTACACATCCGGCCTATCAACCTGATAGTCTATCAGGGCTCTTCATGCCGCACCTATTTTGACCAGCGAGTGACTTACGTATTCTGTGAAAAAGCTGATATCTTGCTCTGTCATCCTGGTAAGCTAGAAACCATTCACCGGTTTTTGTATACCGCGCGCCGCGACTAATGTTGTGTTGCACAAGTCGTGTCTTCAGGTCGGCGGTGTATCCGGTATATATCCTTCCGGTTTGTTTCTCAACTATCGCATAGACGTAATACATAATTCACTCTTCTCTGAGCAAAATAGGTGCGGCAACGGAATCCTTATCTTGGAGGGGGCTTCCCACTTAGATGCTTTCAGCGGTTATCCTTTCCCGACATAGCTACCCGGCGGTGCCCCTAGCGGGACAGCCGGTACACCAGCGGTCAGTGCTTCCTAATCCTCTCGTACTAAGGAAACATTTCCTCAAGATTCCTGCGCCCACAGCAGATAGGGACCGACCTGGCTCACGCCGGTCTGAACCCAGCTCGCGTACCGCTTTAATGGGCGAACAGCCCAACCCTTGGGACCGCCTACAGCCCCAGGATGCGATGGGCCGACATCGAGGTGCCAAACCTCCCCGCCGCTATGAACGCTCGGGGGAGATAAGCCTGTTATCCCCGGAGTACCTTTTATCTGTTGAGCGATGACCCTTCCACACAGAAACACCGGATCATTAGGTCCTGCTTTCGCACCTGCTCGACGTATAAGTCTCGCAGTTAAGCACACTTATACCCTTACGCTCTAAGCGTGATTGCCAACCACGCTGAGTGTGCCTTTGAACTCCTCCGTTACTTTTTAGGAGGAGACCGCCCCAGTCAAACTGCCCACCTAGCACTGTTCTACGCCCGGATTCACGGGTCGCAGTTAGGTGACTAACATAGCAAGGGTGGTATTTCAACGTCGGCTCTGCCCCGACCGGAATCGGGACTTCAACGCCTCCCACCTATCCTACGCAAGATATGCCAGGCATCAATACCAGGCTACAGTAAAGGTTCACGGGGTCTTTCCGTCTTGCTGCGGGAATGTGGTATCTTCACCACAAGTACAGTTTCACCGAGTCCGTCCTTGAGACAGGGCTCCAGTCGTTATACCGTTCATGCACGTCGGAACTTACCCGACAAGGAACTTCGCTACCTTAGGACCGTCATAGTTACGGCCGCCGTTTACCGGGGCTTCGGTCGCCAGCTTCTCCCCCCATGCTTTCTTGCGAAAGCAAGAATGGGGGATGACCGCCTTCCTTAACCTTCCGGCACCGAGCAGGCATCATTCTCTATACATCCACTTTACGTGTTAGCAGAGAACTGTGTTTTTGGTAAACAGTCGCCAGAGCCAATTCCTGCGTCCTCAGCATGTGCTCAATCGAAACCAAGCACATCTGGAGGAACCCCTTATCGCTAACTTACGGGGTCATATTGCCTAGTTCCTTAAGGACGGTTTTCTCGAGCGCCTTAGGATATTCTCCTCGCCTACCTGTGTCAGTTTTAGTACGGATATGCACCGTTGTCCTGTTTGAGGTTTTTCTCGACAATGACTTGGGCTGCTCAGGCATCTTAAATCGGTCTTCGCGGTCCCTTGGCGCCTTTGTGTCGGCGGATTTGCCTACCGACGGCGCCTCAGGCACGATAGCCACAACTAGTCGGCTTCCAGCCGTTGTCACTGCGTCACCCCCACAGTTCAAACCTTCGATACATAGTGCAGGAATATTAACCTGCTGTCCATCGTCTACGCTTTTCAGCCTCGACTAAGGTCCCGACTAACCCTGGGCGGATTTACCTTCCCCAGGAAACCTTAGGCTTTCGGCGAACAGGATTCTCACCTGTTTTATCGTTACTCGTACCGGCATAATCACTTGCTGCCGCTCCACCGCTCGTTTCCGTACGGCTTCTACGCTGGCAGCAACGCTCTCCTACCGCCCGCAGGCAGGCGAACCTGCCCGCAGACCCGCAGCTTCGGTATCTTGCTTATTCCCGTTCATTGTCGGCGCCAAACCACTCGGCCAGTAAGCTATTACGCACTTTTTAAATGGTGGCTGCTTCTAAGCCAACATCCTGGCTGTCACAGTGATTCGACTTCCTTTTGAACTTAGCAAAATTTTGGGACCTTAGCTGGCGGTCAGGGCTGTTTCCCTTTTGACCATGGACCTTATCGCTCACAGTCTGACTCCCGAGATAGTCTTTACGGTATTCGGAGTTTGGTTGGGGTAGACAGGCTGGTGGCCCTCTATCCCCATTCAGTAGCTCTACCCCCGTAAAGTAGTTACTCAAGGCTAGCCCAAAAGCTATTTCGGAGAGAACGAGATATCCCCAGGTTTGATTAGACTTTTACTCCTCCCCACAGCTCATCCCATAACTTTTCAACGTTAACGGGTTCGGTCCTCCTCCCGATTTTACTCGGGATTCAACCAGGCCATGGGTAGATCACCTGGATTCGCGTCTACCACCTGCGACTTGAACGCCCTATTAGGACTCGCTTTCGCTACGGCTGCACAGCTTAACTGTTTAACCTTGCCACAGACGGTAACTCGCCGGTTCATTATGCAAAAGGCACGCGGTCACCCATTTCCGCCCGAAAGCGGACATAGGGCTTCCACAGCTTGTAGGTGTATGGTTTCAGGTACTTTTGACTCCCCTAATAGGGGTACTTTTCATCGTTCGATCGCCCTACTTGTGCACTATCGGTCGTCGAGTAGTATTTAGCCTTGGAGGGTGGTCCCCCCAGCTTCGCACAGAGTTCCACGAGCTCCGTGCTACTCTGGAACGCCGGCAATAACGCAGGGCTTTCGCTTTCGCGTACAGGACTATCACCTTCTATGGTTCCGCTTTCCAGCGGATTTCGCTTGCGATGCCTTTGTAACTGCTTACCGGCGCCCACAACCCCAGAAAGCAAGCTCTCTGGTTTGGGCTATTCCGTTTTCGCTCGCCGCTACTAACGGAGTCTCGGTTGATTTCTTTTCCTGCAGGTAATAAGATGTTTCAGTTCCCTGCGTTCGCTTCGACCGGCCTATGCATTCAGCCGGTGATGACAGGAACTGGTTGCCCAGTCCTGACGGGTTGCCCCATTCGGAAATCCCGGGATTAACGGTTGTTCGGCACCTGCCCCGGGCTTATCGCAGCCTACCACGTCCTTCTTCGCCTCTCGACACCTAGACATCCCCCATACACCCTTAGTAACTTGACCATATCAATCTTTGATTGAACAGGTCGGTGTCTTACCTAAGTTATGCGCTCATAATCCAACGAAAAGATTCGTTGGGGAATTATCCCGCGCATCTGCATATTAACTTGTCAAAGAACATTGTTAGTTCGTAGTTATGAGTTCATAGTTCGTAGAAATGGATTCCCGCTTTCGCGGGAATGACAATTAACGAACAACAAACTACGAACTAACAATGGAGACGACCGGGGTCGAACCGGCAACCTCCGGCTTGCAAAGCCGGCGCTCTCCCAATTGAGCTACGTCCCCGAGCCGCTAAAGCGGAAATCCTAAATTCTAATATCTAAATCCTAATGTTTTGGATTTAGTGCTTCGAATTTCCGGTCGAGTGGGCCCGGGAAGAGTCGAACTTCCGACCTCACGCTTATCAGGCGTGCGCTCTAACCAACTGAGCTACGAGCCCCATATATTGTAGATTTCAGATTGTTAATTGCCGATTGTAAAACTTAAGGCCCCGCTGAAACCAGCCGCCTTCCGGCGGAGCCAATCGCAAATCTACAATCTGCAATCCCAAATTTTCTTTGGGCTCGTAAGTATAACTGTAAACTTAACAAAGAGCAATAAAAAAACCGCTGCTCAAACTGCCAGCGGCTTTATAAACGGGCAAAAAACACCCGTCAGCAGTTTAATGCAGAAATTTACGAATTAATAAAACTTCTTTCAAAACCCAAACCTCGACCTTTTCAGTATGCTGGTATACACTCCAGCCAATACCTTAGAACATCAAGTCTATTATGATATCGACATATAGTCAAGCACTTTTTCCAAAGAATTTTTTATTTTTGCCCCTTAATATAATAATACTGCAAATTCCAATAATTGTTCGCCTATCTATAAGATAGTTCGAGTTTTTGCTCCTTTTCTCTAAATCAATACCCTCCCACATCTTACAACCACTGACCCCCTGAAATATGCTGTTAAAAGAGAGAAAACCAAAAATCAATCGGTCTCGGCTGGGCTGAGCCCAGACGGAAGTGCAAAATGCAAAACTACATAGCAAAATTCAAAAAGTAACCACAGATTTCGAAGATTTACACAGATTTTGTTTGACCGCGGAGAGCACAAAGGACGCAGAGCTAATTAGCCACGAATTACACGAATGTCAGGACAGCATAACAGGACTATCAGGATTATCTTGTAAATCCCGTCTAATAAAGAAAATTAAATTTCTGCGGACTCGGCGGTCTCTGCGGTAAAATCAGCCGGTGTATTTTCCGACGACCAGGCAGGAGTTGTGGCCGCCGAAACCGAATGAATTGCTCAATGCGATATTGACCTTTGCCTGGCGGGCGTGCAGCGGCACGTAGTCCATTTTGAGGTCGCAACGCTCATCCTGATTGTCTAAGTTGATAGTAGGGGGGATAGCCGATTCTGCAATTGCCTTTACACATATTATAAGCTCAACCGCACCGCTTGCCCCAAGCAAATGGCCGAGACTGCTTTTCGTTGAACTGACAGGTATTTTATATGCATACTCGCCGAACACAAACTTTATCGCAGAGCTTTCGGCGATGTCGTTTAGCTCCGTTCCCGTCCCGTGTGCGTTGATATAGCTGACGTTCTCCGGCTTCACGCCCGCATCCATCAGCGCCAGCTTCATCGCCATTGCTGCACCGTTGCCGTCCGGCAGGGGGGCGGTAATGTGATAACCGTCATCGGTTGCACTGTAGCCGAGCAGTTCGGCGTATATGCGTGCACCGCGTTTTTTTGCGTGCTTTTCTTCCTCCAGAACCACAATGCCCGCACCCTCGGCAAGAACGAATCCGTCCCTATCCTTGTCAAACGGCCTCGAGGCCGCCTTGGGGTTGTCGTTTCGGGTGCTCAGGGACCTGGCTGCACAGAATGACGCCAGTCCTATCGGCGTAAGGGCTGCTTCGGCGCCGCCGGTTATTATGATGTCGCTTCGTCTGCTGACGATGTTGCAAAAGGCCTCGCCGACAGAGTGATTGCCGGAGGCACAGGCGCTGGTAACACAAAAATTAGGTCCCTGCAGCCCGTAGTGGATGGCGATATTTCCGCTGGCGGCATTGGCCATAAGCCGGGGCACACAGAAAGGCGATACCTTATTCGGCCCCTTATCCAGCAGCCGTATGTGCTGCTCCTCGATTTCTCTGATACCGCCTATACCCGTCCCGACAATGGCGCCGATACGATGAGGGTCTTCTTTGGAGAAATCGAGTCCGCCATCTTTTACGGCCTGTGAGGCCGCAGCCATAGCAAACTGGCTGAAACGGTCCATCCGTTTGCTTTCACGCTGGTCAACATACTTCGTTACATCGAAGTTTTTTATCTCTCCGCCGAACTTCACAGGGAATGCGCTGGCGTCGAAGGACTCTATGGGTGAAACTCCGCTTTTACCATCGCATAAGGCAGCGAAAAGCTCGTCAGCGGACTCTGCCAGGGCGGTTACGCAGCCCAAGCCCGTAATAACAACTCGTCTTTTCATCGAACTTGTCCGCTACTGTTTGCTTTTGGATTGGATGGCGTTGACGATGTAAGCGACCGCGGCGCCGACCGTCTGGATTTTCTCGGCCTCCTCGTCCGGAATACTCATATCAAATTCATCCTCAAACTCCATAACCAGCTCAACCGTATCCAGGGAGTCGGCATTCAAATCGTTAATAAATGAAGTCTCACGTGTTATTTCAGACCTGTCCACGCCCATTTGCTCGCTTATTATCTCGAACACCTTGTTTTCAATTGCCTGAACGTCCACTTCATCAACACTCACTTTCTTTCCTCCCTAATTTTAGGAACTCATTTCCCATCCCTATAATCCATATTCCGATAACAACCAATGCAAGCAACTAATTTTATGACAATATGTTATGAGAACCACTGATTTCCAAGTCATCTATCAATTGGCGGGTATATTACCTGCTAAAGTGCTAATCTACAAACATTTTTTTTATTTTTTTACATAGCCATTCCGCCATCGACGCAAAGCACCTGGCCGGTAATGTAACCCGCCTCATCGCTTGCCAGGAATGCGACTGCCCTGGCCACGTCCTCAACGGTGCCAAACCGCTTGACGGGGATTACCTGCATCGCAGCATCTTTAACCGGCTGCGGAAGCACCTCCGTCATTTCCGTCATTATAAACCCGGGTGCAATGCAATTTGCGGTGATGTTCTTTTTGCCAAGCTCCCTCGCTACCGATTTTGTCATGCCAATAAGGCCGGCCTTGCTCGCCGCGTAGTTGCTTGAGCCCGCCTGCCCCATCACTGCCGCAACAGAACTTATGTTTATTATCCGTCCGAACTTATTACGAACCATAGACCGGGACGCCGTTATCGTCGCCATAAAAGCAGCTCGCAGATTAACGTTGATGACCTTATCAAAATCCTCTTCATTCATTTGCATCATCAGCTTGTCGCGGGTGATGCCGGCGTTGTTTACAAGAATACCTATACCGCCATATTCGGAAGCTAAGGATTCAAGCACTTCTGTAAATTTGGCCGTGTCGGTTATGTCCACGCATCTTGTGAAAACCGTAAAGCCGGCTTGTTTTACGATATTTTCAAGCTCATTAAGCTGCTGGGCGTTTATATCCAGGCCGGCAACGGTCCGACCCTGTTTTAATAGTTCAAGAACAATTGCCCGGCCAATTCCCCTCGCAGCGCCGGTTACGACAGCTAATCTCTTTTCCGACATCCTTTTACTCTCCTAAAAAAGTTTAGCCACAGAGAACACAGAGGGCACAGAGATTTATCCGCCGAAGCTTTAGCAAAGGCGGAAATGAATTATAAACAGCGTAAATCTGTGTCAATCCGTGTCTTTTTCATTATGTTAGACGCTCTTTTACCGCAACGACCCCCGCAAGGCAACAAATTTTTAGACAAGGGTTTTTTGCTTTTGTTTGTCGGTTTTGGGGGTAAAATTAGAAAACAAGGAAAAAGATGAATCATAGCATGATGAAAAGCGATGGTTGTTTATGGTTTTCTAGTCAATGGACTATTTGCGGATATATAAATTAAACGAAAAAGACTTTGATGGGATCGTTCAAGCTTCTGGAGGAAAACAGTTAAGTAGCGACGAAACCCGTGAAAGGTATCCTAACGCCGATTATCAACTTGGAGATGCGATTATCGAACTGAAATTCCTAGAAGAGGAAGGATTAGAGAAAAAACAAAGGCAGCAAAAATTAGCTGCGTTATTTAATAAATGTTGTTTCTGTAAACCTGTGATGGTGTTAGCTACAGAATTGTTGGATAACATGGGGAAAAAAGAATATTGCAATATAATGTCCACACCAATTAGAGGCCATGTCAAGAGCGCTGCAAGACAGCTTAAGCAAACGGCCAAGAGGCATAACGTAAGTGCAAAGGTTGCTCTTTTAATCAATTCTGGTTATGGTTCTCTGAATCACGAAGAATTTAAGGATATAGCATACCATTGTGTAATAAATCATACCAAACAGATTGATCGACTTATTGTTGGTGGGATATATTTTTATAGTGACAAATTCGATCATTACGTTATCGGTCCGTTTGAAGAAATCCCTATAAACCTTAATAGCTGCTTTAGCGACTTTGACAATCTGAAACAACATTGGGATGCTTTTTTAAATGACTTTATGACGTCAGTCGTTCTGGGAAATAGGGCGGATTTGCCGGAGCGATTACCAGTCCTCGATATAGGTTTTGAAGTCGATGGAGTGAAATACGTCAAACCATCTCCTCCTATAGGTAAGCCATCGGAATTTTGGGTCAAAGGTAGGCCGCGTGAAAATTCAACTGGAATTACACAATGCCCGCCAGTCGCCAAAACATTTCCGAAGATGAACAAAGAGGATTGGCTGAATTTCAAAGAAATGATGCCAGAAGAAACGGATTTGCGGGATACATATAGCGATTGGCTGCGTTTCACAGATAAAGAATCAGAAGCTTACAATAAAGTACTACAGCCATTTGTAACTGTTGAAGTCGAACATGAAGATTTCAGCAGGAATAGACAAGCAGATAAAGCCAATCCTACTTTTAGAGAATTATGTTTATATGCCAATGAAGTCTTTGATCGTAATGTAAAAGAGCTTATAAAATCAGCAATAGACAAGGCAAAATCAAATATAATCTTGCCTGCGTATATTTTCTTGCTGGTTGAGGAAATTGGTCAGGACAAGGCCAATGATTTGTGTTCAATATACTGTGTCAGACAATCCTTAGGGCAACAAAATCCGACGGTAGTTTTGGAAAATGCAAAATTATTCTTTAAATATGGCTTGGCATTAGCTGCTTCATATGCAATCAAATACGACGTCTCGTTCGTAGTATATGAACGAGACCAAACATACATGTGGCGATAGAAACCGGATAGGGATGTGAGAACCTGGCTTCATCACGGTTTGTCGGGACTACGCCCAAAAGGGCTACGCAGGGTAGGCAACCCCCGGCACAGGTCCGGGGGCTAAACATCTCAGGGTGACAGTTTTGAGATAGTTTCCAAGGTGCTTATGTTGATAACCGTTGCTTTTCTGTTGATTCTTTTCATAAGGCCGGTCAGGACTCTCCCCGGCCCAATCTCATAAAACTGCTCGACTCCATCTGCTAAAAGCCGCTCCATACATTTTTGCCAGAGAATCGGCGAGGTCAACTGCTTTGTCAGGCCAGTGCGAACCTGGTCTGCGCTTGTGTAATACTCGGCGGTGATGTTGGCAATTGTTTTAATCCCGCTCGGCTCGGAAATCTCGCAGTTTGACAACGCCTCTTTAAGAGTATCGGCTGCATTAGACATCATTTCCGTATGAAAGGCCCCGGCTACCGCTAACTGCACGGCCTTCATCGCGCCGTATTTTGCCGCCAGTTTCTCTGCCCGCTCACAGGCCGTTCTGCTGCCGCTTATGACAATCTGGCCCGGGCAGTTGAAATTAACCGGCACTAAAAGCTCTCCCCCACCGGCCTCGGCACAGAGTTGACAAACCTTTTCCTCATCAAGCCCGATGATACTGACCATTGCCCCTTGTGTAGCATCGGCTGCCTCCTGCATTGCCTGGCCTCGCTTCTGCACAAGGATAAGCGTATCCTTAAAGCTGAGCACCCCCGCAGCATAAAGGGCAGTATATTCGCCTAAACTTAGTCCCGCTGTTACATCTGGCCTTAATTTACTGGTAACGGGATTTGTCTTAAGAACATCCAGTAACGCCGCGGAAGTTACAAAAATAGCCGGCTGTGAAATGGTCGTGGTGTTCAACTGCTCGGCAGGGCCTTCAAAACAGATTTTGCGTAAATCAAATCCGACAATATTATTTGCCTTCTGGAAGACCTCTGCCGCCGCAGGGTATGCCTGGGCAATATCGGCGCCCATTCCTACGACCTGGGCGCCCTGGCCAGGAAATAAAAAAGCAGTCCTCATAGTTCGTAGTTCATTGTTCGTTGTTTGTAGTTCGTAGTCCATAGTTCTTTGTTCGTAGTCTGCGAACTAACAACTCATAACTATAAACTCATAACGATGAACCCAGCGGTCAAAACTCGATTATATTTGCACCCCAGGTCAGTCCTGCGCCAAAAGCCACAAAAATAACAATATCGCCTCGCTTGATTTTCCCCTCCCTGACACACTCATCAAAGGCAATCGGCACCGAAGCCGATGAGGTATTTCCGTACTCGTGGATATTTACAAAGACTTTTTCATCAGGCAGATTCAGCCGCTTCGCTGCAGATTCGATAATCCTTGCGTTCATCTGATGCGAAATAACCATCTTGATATCGTCTATACCCAATCCACAGTGCTCCATACAGTCTGTAACCGACTCAACTATCCGCCGAACCGCCTGCTGATAAACTGCTCTACCCTTAACTTGCATATAGATTTTCTTTGGGTCGTCCAGCTCTTTCCTCGCCGGATTACGAGAACCGTAGGCCTGGCAGTTCAACGGTTCCCACCGGTCACCATCCGCACCCAGAGTGCTGTAGATAATACCCCGCCGCGTAGGATCTTCACTTCGCTCAAGCACAACTGCCCCTGCACCATCTCCGAAAAGAACACAGCTTGCCCGCTCTGTCCAGTCGGTGATTTTAGTCAGGGTTTCAGCGCCTATCAGGAGCGCTTTTTTGATTCTGCCGGTTTCTATAAACTGCTGAACGATATACATCCCGTATATAAAACCACTGCAGGCGGCGGCTAAGTCGAACACCCACGCCTTCTTTGCCTGCAGAGCGCTCTGCACGAAGCACGCTGTTGAAGGGAAGACCATCTCCGGCGTAATGGTCGTTACAATAATAAGGTCCAGTTCACCGGCGTTAGTGTTTGCCTCGGCCAAAGCCCTTTTGGCTGCCTGGGTCGCCAAAAACGCTGTGCTTTCCTTATCAGTGGTGATGTGTCGAGTCTTGATGCCGGTCCGCGACATTATCCATTCATCCGATGTATCCAGCATCTTTGCCAGGTCGGCATTGGTTAGCATTTTCGCCGGTGCGAATGAACCGTGACCGGCGATAACTGCACGGTAGGGGGGAATCCATTCACTATTTAGATTCTGCATCCGTTGCCCTTACGGAAGTTTCTGACAGATATTCGGCAATTTTATCGTTTATTTTCTCGTTGTGGTATTTTTTGGAGGCCAGAATTGCGTTTCTTATCGTCCTGCTCTCGCTGGCGCCGTGACAGATTAGAGCATTGCCGTTGACGCCTAACAGGGGCGCACCGCCGTATTCGTTATAGTCATATTTCTTGTAAATCTTCGTTATCACGGGCTTAAACTCCATAGCGAGGGAGAGCTTTTCATCCATCAGCTCGTGTTTTATCGCCTTAAACAGGCCATCAACGAGGCCTTCGGTCAGCTTCAGAATTACGTTGCCCACGAACCCCTCGCAAACTGCAACGTCACAAACACCTCTGAAAATATCTCTGCCCTCAATGTTGCCGATAAAATTCATCCGCGAATCGGACTTCACCAGCACGCGTGTTCTTTTGACGTTTTCGTTGCCTTTCGCATCTTCCTGGCCGATGCTCATAAGCCCCACTCGCGGGTTCTCAATACCGAGCAGATACTTTGAATAAATGCTGCCCATCACCCCGTACTGATAAAGATGTATCGGCTTGCAGGCGATATTGGCGCCGACATCGCATATTGTTACCGGCCCGCCAAAGGTGGGAAAAACTACGGCTATCCCCGGGCGAATGACGCCAGGCAGATTTCTCATTCTCATTTGAAAAGCTGCAACACACGCTCCCGTATTGCCAGCCGAGATGACAGAGTCCACCTGGTGTCTCTTGGCTAATTTCGCAAGGACCCCTATCGAGCTTCTGGGCTTCTTCCGTAAGCTCTCTATCGGCGTCTCGTCCATCCCGATAACGTCGGGAGCGTGAGCCACCCTGACGGTGCATTTGGGAGACTTCAAAGAAGCTAATCGCGGCTCAATCACATCCTTCGGGCCGACGAGTATTACCTCATCGGTTTCATCGAGAAGCTCAATCGATTCAATCGCACCGGCGATAATCGCATCCGGTGCGTTGTCGCCTCCCATTGCATCGATTGCGATTCGCATTGTTACTGGCCTTCCTCTTTGGCGATTTTCAGGGTGATTTTCGGGTTGACGTAACCGCAGTTTGGACACGCGGCGTGCGGCAGCTTGGCCTGTCCACATTTCTTACAGACCGAATAGTTCACCGCGAGCAACCTATGATGGCTGCGACGCGTGCGGGTCCTGCACTTACTGGTTTTCTTTACCGGCAGCATTCTCAATTACTCCAATTTTGTCATTCCCGTGAAGCCTGTCCTGAGCGCAGTCGAAGGAGCGGGAATCCATTATTTAGTTTCCTGTTAAAGAACAGCTTAATTAGTAAACTATCAGCGTTTTGTCAAGCTAAATTTAACGCACTTGGGTTGGGAGGGGTGCACGTCAAGTTAGTAGGTAGGTTTCTTGCTTTGCTGATGTTTTTTCCTCCAATCTCCGGCAGTTCTGTCCGGCAGGACGGATTTGCCAGATTACCCCTTACCCTGTCATTCCCGCGCAGGCGGGAATCCAGTATCCATTACCTCTGGATTCCGGCTCAAGGCCGGAATGACAGTATCCGTAGATAAATCTTTTCAAAAACGAGATATTACCTACAAAGATGACGTGCACCCGGGTTGGGATGCATCGTCAGGTGTTTTTGATACTGCCCCCAAGTTTAAGCCCCATAAAAAGCAAAAAAACGCCAAAAAATTGTTGAAAAAACTGCCTCTGTTGCGTTATAATTATAAAAAGGAAGGAATTATGGAGGCCGACTCGGAAATCGCCATAATTCGTAATACATCCACCTCACATTTGTGAAAGGTAGAACAATGAAACCCCGCACACTTTCACTAACAATCGCTCTCGCAATTATACTTTTTTCCGCCCGGGTCAGTTTCGCAGACCTGCCGCCGCGCACCATAATCTATGTGGATGCTGATGCCACTGGTGCAAATAATGGCTCAAGCTGGGAAAACGCGTATAATTTCCTGCAGGATGCCCTCGCTGCTGCCGTAAGCGGATGCGAAATCCGCGTCGCAGAGGGCGCATACAAGCCGGACCAGGGGGTCGGAAAAATCCGCGGCGATAGAACGGCCACGTTTCAGCTCAAAAATAGCATAACTATTAAGGGCGGCTATGCTGGGTTTGGTGAGCCAGACCCAAACGCCCGAGATTTTGTCGCGTATGAGACAATCCTCAGTGGCGATATCGGCACCGTGGCAGACTTTTCAGACAATAGTTATCATATCGTTCAGGGTGGTGATAACGCGATTTTGGAAGGTTTC